>ERZ836877.1514-NODE-1514-length-34832-cov-16.918193_pt1 | contig 34832 bp, 26 predicted proteins | sample MGYA00519469_ERZ836877 | MGnify/ENA primary metagenome ERZ836877 (study PRJEB31850, sample SAMEA3708809) | human gut metagenome | biome: human gut; feature: human-associated habitat; material: faeces | place: China | collected 2014 ...
TGGGGATGGTGCTGCCGCTGGTGAGGGTCTCGGTGCCGGTGGGTTTCTTTGTGGGAGAACCTGCGGTGGCTACGAGAATGTCGCCCTGACCGATGGTGTTGACAGTGATGTTGTAAGATGCTTCAGCGAATTCGATTTCGATAGCAGAGTTGGCTTCGGGAACGAATGTGTATTCGTTGTTGGTCATGGTGACGTTTTCGCCGTTGATGGTGAATTTGCTGACAGCGTAGCCGGCGTCGGGCGAGGCAACGAGGGTTACTTCGGTGTTGGCCTTGACGATGTCGCCGGAAGCGATGGGCTGTCCTTTGGCGGTCATGGCAACAGAACCGTTGGCTGAAGTGGTGCAGGTGATGGCGAAGCCGAAGTTGGCATAGAGGCTGGCGTTGTATTCGCCTGTGTAAACGTAAACGGGGGTGGCGGCATATTCTACGCCGGTGGCGTTGGTCCAGTTGATGAATGTAGCGGTAGCGGCGGGAGTAGCAGTAACTTCAACGGCTTTCTGTTTGGTAGTGATGGTGTTGCCTTCAGTAGCGGGGTTGGTGATGGCTACGGTGCCGAGGGCTTCGTTGTTGGAAACGACTTTGATGGTGCGTTCCTGATCGTATTCGTTGGATTCGATCACGAGAGTGAAGTCGATGATTGTACCGTTGTTGGCCTGGATGAAGTTGCCGCCCTGGATACCATGGAGGTGGCTGGCGTCAGTACGGCCGCAGGGATCGGTGGAGTTCCAGTCGATTTTGTAGCGCATGCGGTATTCACCGGGAGCGAGGTCGGTGGGTAGTGTGTAGTCGGGGATCTCGAAGAAGTTACCGTGGTTAACGGCTGATCCGTCGGATTTGGTTGTGGGGTCGGCGGTGTCGTTGCTTGAGGAGTGTTTCTTTGTGTAGTTGTAACCTGTGTGGGAGATGAGGTCACCGTTGATGCCTTCGTTTTCGGGATCAACGTCAAACACGCCGTCGTTGCCGAAGTCGATGTAAACGTAAGAGTGCATCCATTCGGTAGAGGCACCGGAGGCTTTTGTGCCGGAGAACGAAAGGGTTGCGCCGGCCGAAGAGGTGAACTTGGTGTCGGTGTGGTCGGCGTAGAGGGGACGTGAGGCGGTTTCGCCGGTACCGGCCACGCTCTGGGAGTTGCCATTGTTATCGGAGATGAGGAACTCTTTGATGGCGTGGTTTGTGCCGCTTACTGTATATTCGGGCTGGCAGTAGTCGGCGGCAAAAGCCATGGCCGGGGTGAGTGCGGCCATGCAAAGCAAAGTGTAAAGTTTTTTCATGTAATAATTTGTGTTAATATGATTGATAATGATAGTGTTTTGTCTGCGGATCAAGGTTTTATTTTCAATTTACAAATATACGACAAGAATGAGCGATCCGGGGCTGAATTCGTGTTAAAAAAATAAAAAAATGATGTTAACGAGCCTTGGCCGTCCCGGGCTCCGGTTATGTGGCTGCGCTTGAGGTGAGGGCGTAAAAAAGGGCTGCGCGGTGGAGCGCAGCCCTTGGGTTATCGGGAATGAGGGTGATTATTCGTTGATGTAGACTTTGGCGGTCTGATTGCCTTTGCGTACGATGTAGAAGCCGGGGGTGAGGTTTTCGGCGGCTACGCGTACGCCCTGGAGGTTGAAGTATTCAACTTCGCCTTCAGCGTCGTCGGCAAAGATGCTGTCGATGGCAGAGGAGTCGGTGAAATCTACATTGATGATGTAGTCGCCGGCGCCCTGGTGACGGGTGAAGTTACGGAGGTAGAAGTAGCTTTCGTCCCAGGTGCACTTTGAGGCAGTGCTCTTCCATTCGGTGGTTTCCTCAGTGCCGGTGCCGGGGTTGTAGGTGATGGTGCCTAACTTGTAGCCGTCGGCGGGTTTGACAAACACGCGGATGTTGGCATTGTTGGGCATCGGGCCGCCAGCCGTGAGCTTATCGGATTCGGCGGGTGCCTTGGTGTTGGAGCCTGAGGTGGCTATGAGGACTTCGCCCTGACCGGTGACGTTGACAACGAGGAGGTAGCTTGCTTCGGCAAACTCAACTTCGATGGCGGTGTTGGCTTCGGGTTCGAAGGTGTATTCGTTGGCTGTCATGGTCATAGCCTGGCCGTTGACGGTGAATCGGCTTACGGCGTAGCCTGAGGCGGGAGTGGCAACAACTTTCACGGTCGAGCCGGCGGGAACTACGGTGCCTGCTGCAATGGGCTCGCCGTCGGCGTAGAGATCTACGGAGCCGTTATTGGAAGCGGTCATCGAGATTACGAAGCCGAAGTTGGCGGTGAGGGTGATGTCCTCGGTGCCGCTGTAGGTGTAGTTCTGGCGGGCTGACATCTCTTCGCCTGCTTCGTTGGTCCAGTTGAGGAAGCTTACGTTTTCAGCGGGAGTGGCTGCAACGGTTACGTTGAGCTGCTTGGTGGTGATGGTGAGCTCGGTGGTCTCGGGGTTGGTTATGGCAACAGTGCCGAGGGTTTCGTTGGCCGAGCGAACGGTTATTGTACGTTCCTCTTCGAGGTCGGTTGAGTTGGGGATACGTTCGGTGATGTTGTTGATGGTGCTGAGGTCAGCAGTACCTTCCGTACGGCGGGTCTGTACGTAGATGAGGGTGTTGCCGTCTTTCTGGCCGGTGAGGGTCATGTAGGTGGCGTTTTCATTGTGGTCGGGGGCGAGGTTCTTGAACTGGCCGGTGGTGCCTTCTACTGTTTCGTCGAAGTTATACCATGCCACGAGGCCGTTGACGGCACCTGCGTTTTCGTAATAGATGTTGGTGATGTCCTCGAGGTAGAGAGCGCGGTTGAACACGTGGATGTCATCCATGGCGCCGTTGAACATCACTGAACCGAAGCCGAAGCCGAGGGGATTGTCGTCAACTTTCTGGAAGGTCTTGCCGTTGAGGTTGATTTCCTTGACCTGCGAGTTGTCATAGAACACACGGATCTGTGAGGCCTCGAAGTCGATGGCCACGGCTACATAGTGCCATTCGTTGAGGGGGAGAACCTGGTCGAGAGTCTGGTCTCTTACAAGGCCGAGATGGCTCTTGATACCGAAGCCGCGGAGCATGAGGTTACCGTCGGCGTTGGTGGTAATCGAGCAGTAGGAGTTTTCGGTGTGGTGGGCGAGACCGCCGTAGGTCACGATGACGTTGCCGTCGTTGGGAACGCGTTCGGTCATGCGCACCCATGCGCCGTAGGTCACTGACTGGTTGCAGAGGTCAGAAGGATTGCTTTCGGCAGTCACACCGAGAACAGTCATGGGCACTTCCACGCGGTCCTCGACTGTTGTGCCGGTGATCTCGGTGATGTGCTTGAAGGTGATGGCGGGGTTGGCGGCTCTGCCGAACTGAGCGAGCTCAACAGCTACGGTCACTTCTTCCTGAGGCATGATGAATGATGTGCCGTCAATAGCGTTGCCGTTGTAGGTGAGCGATTTGATTTCGTAACCTTCGTTGGCGGTAGCTTCGACAACCACGGTCTTGCCGTAGATAACCTCGGTGCCTGAAGTGATTTCGGCGTCATCTACCTTAACGGTAAGTGTGCCGTTTTCGGGAACGGTGAAGTTAACGGCGTATTTCTCTTTGGCAACAGCGTCGATAGTGAGCGTGGTTGCCTGGCCGGGCATGTTGAATTTGTAGACGCCGTTGGTGGCTTCGAGTTCGGTTTCACCGAGACGTACGGCGTTGAGGCGTACTTCGAAGGGAACGGTTACCTGGAGGTTAAGTTCGGTGCCTTCGGGGATGAAGGTGAGGTCGGTAACTTCCTGGTTGAGGGCGTTGGTGATGCGGTAGGTGAGTTCGGCGGGGTTTTCGACGGTGAGGGCGAAGGCGCCTGCGCCGAGGTTGATCTTGATGTCGTCCTTGGTGAGGTCACGGTCAAGAACGAATTCGTTTTCAACGATCTTGCCGGCTACTTCTACAGAAGTGAGCACATAGCCGTCGGCAGGAGTAACGTTGAAGGCAACGGGAGTGCCGAAGGGGAGAGTCACGGTGGTGCCTGCGGCGAGGGTGTTGCCGGCAGCGGAGAATACGAGTGACTCGATGTTCTCGTAGTCAGAAGCGGCGGGGACAGCGAAGGTGTTTGTGGCGGCAACGGGCTGACGCATGAGCTCGGTGGTGATCGAGGTCAGGTCAGGAGTTTTTTCAGTGCGGGCAGCATCGCCGATGAAGCCGGCTCCCTGCCATGCTTCACCGCCGGTGAGGTTCTGGTAAACAGCATTGACTGCAGTGGTGGAGCCTGAGTTTGCGAACTGGCCTGTGGTGCCTTCAACTACTTCGTCGAGCTTGTACCAGCCTGCAAGACCGTTGACTTTCCGGGCCTGTTCGGTGTAGAGCAGTTTTGCGTCGGTGTCGGTGAGTACGCCGTCGATGATATGGACGTCGTCAATAGCGCCGCCGATAGTCGAACCGCCGAATCCGAATCCGTAAGGCGAGTCACCGAAGTTGTTGAAGCCGTCGCCGGGGAAGTCGTAGGTTTTTACGTTATCGCCGTTGAGGTAAACGCGGAGCTGCTTGGCGGTGAAGTCAACGGCCACCATAACGTGCTGCCACTTGTTGAGTTCAAGGGTTGCGTCTACATCAAGAGGTTCGCCGAGACCGAGACGGTCGGCATTGGCGATGCCGAAGCCGCGGAGGGTGAGCAGACCGGAGGAAGAGGGTGTAAGTGCAACAAGACAGTTGGTGTTGGTGTGGTTTACACCGCCGTATTTCATCACGAAGTCGTTGTTGTATTTGAATTCGGTGGGACGGATCCAGCATCCGAATGCAACAGAGCGGGAAGAGAGATCAGCCTGAGATGACACGCCGGGAAGTACGGTGGCGGGAACATAAAGGAGGTTCTGGCCGGAAACGGCGGGAGTGGAAACGGGAGCGAGAGTCAGCGAGGGGTTATCGATATCACCTGCAGATGCTGCTTCGAAAATAGCGCTCACTGTTGCTGCTTCTTCGGGCATGGTGAATGTGTTGCCGGAGATTGGAGCGTCATTGAGGGTGTAGGTCTTGAAAGCATAGCCCTGGGCTGCTGCGTTGCTGAGCATCACGGAAGCGCCGGGGGTGACCTTGCTGCCTGAGGTAACGGCTGCGCCGTCGACAGTAGCTGTAATTTCACCGCCTTCGGGCTGATCGATTGTCAGAGCCACCCCGTCGGCTTCGATCACGAGGGTGAAGTCGATGATGGTGCCGTTGACGTTCTGGATGAAGTTGCCTTTCTGGTAACCATAGAGGTGATCGGCGTCGGTACGGCCGCAGGGGTCGGTGGAGTTCCAGTCGATTTTGTAGCGCATACGGTATTCACCGGGAGCCATGTCGGCGGGCAGAGTGTAGTCGGGGATGAGGAAGAAGTTACCGTGGTTAACGGCGGAGCCGTCGGATTTGGTTGTGGGGTCGGCGGTATCGCTGCCGTCGGGCTTGCGGGCGGTGCTGTAACCGGTGTGCGCGATAAGGTCGCCGTTGATGCCTTCGTTGGCGGGATCAACGTCAAACACGCCGTCGCTGCCGAAGTCGATGTAAACATAGGAGTGCATCCATTCGGTGGAAGCGCCGGAGGCTTTTGTGCCGCTGAATGAAAGGGTAGCGCCGGGTGAAGTGGTGAACTTGACGTCGGTATGGTCGGCGTAGAGGGGGCGGGAAGTAGTTTCGCCGGTACCGGCCACGCTCTGGGTGTTGCCGTTGCTGTCAGAGATAATGAACTCTTTGATGGCGTGGTTGGTGCCGCTTGTTGTCTGATCGGGCTGGCAGTAGGTGATTTCAGGGGCGGGGATTGCTTCGAAAACAGCGCTCACTGTGGCTGCTTCTTCGGGCATGGTGAATTCGCTGCCGGAGATGGGAGCGTCGTTGAGGGTGTAGGTCGAGAATGTGTAGCCCTCTGCTGCTGCGTTGCCGAGAATCACGGAAGCGCCGGGGCGAATCATGCTGCCTGACGCAACGGGTTCGCCGTCGACGGTAGCGGTAATTTCACCGCCTTCGGGCTGAACGATTGTCAGAGCCACATCGGGGGCTTCGATCACGAGGGTGAAATCGATTATGGAGCCGTTGTTGTTATAGATGAAGTTGGCGCCCTGCATACCATGGAGGTGGTTCTCGTCGCGACCGCAGGGATCGGTGGAGTTCCAGTCAATCTTGTAGCGGATGCGGTATTCACCGGGAGCCATGTCGGCGGGCAGAGTGTAGGTGGGGATTTCGAAGAAGTTACCGGAGTTAAAGGCTGTACCGTCGGATTTGGTTGTGGGGTCGGCGGTGTCGGTGCCGTTGGCGTGGCGCTTGGTGTAGTTGTAGCCGGTGTGGGCGATAAGGTCGCCGTTAACGCCTTCGTTTTCGGGATCTACGTCAAACACGCCGTCCTTGCCGAAGTCGATGTACAGGTAGGACATCATCCATGACGTGCTTTCGCCGGAAGCAATGGTGCCGGTAAAAGAGAGGGTGGCGCCTGCTGTGGTTACAAACTTTGTTTCGGTGCGGTCGGCATACATGGGGCGTGTGGTGCCTGAGCCGATGCCTTCAACGGTCTGTGAATTGCCGTTGTTGTCCGAGATAATGAACTCGGTGTAGCCGTGTGGGGTCGGTCCCTGAGGGGTGACGGAGGGATCGATGGTGCAATAATCCTGCGCCATAACTGAGGCGGGGAGCATTGCCACGGCTGCCAACATCGAGAGTAAGATTTTTCTCATAACAAGATGATTGGGTTAATAAATATGATTGGTTAAAATAGTTGTGTTCAACGGGTTAACTTTGAAATATGTCTCGGCAGTCCCTGTATGTGGAGCGGCGGAGCCGAGCCGGCATTTGGTGAGCCGGCGGATATTTTCAGGGGATTTTCATGGATTGAACAAGGCATTTTTATATTATTGTACAAAAATACAGTGAAATAAATTAGCAGATATAATAGGTAATACTAAATAATGTTAAATCAAGCGAGGGCGAAAATATTAAACAAGCTATAGGACGCGGAGCAATAAAGAGGAGGCGGACAGCGTTAGAAACTATGTGAACGTGTATGACATACGACGCTACGGCACTGTGGCCTTTCTCGTGATACTGGCTGCGGTGGTGGGCGTGTTTCTGTATCTGTCAAATGACCTTGTCAAGGATCAGGCGCATCAGGAGCGGGCCAGAATGCAGATATGGGCCGATGCCACAAAGCAGATAGTGTCGGAGGTGTCAGGCGCCGAGGATGCCGAGAGCCAGCACATGAACTTCCTTCTCAGCATCATAGAGGGCAATACCACTATCCCGGTGCTCCTGACCAACGATGAGGGGGAAATAATAGACCAGCGCAACTATGTTCTTCCCGAGCCCGACGAGGCGATTGACAGCGAGGCCAACGCCCGTTATCTTCGCTCCAAGCTCGATGGCATACGCGGCGGCGACAATGTGATAGACATCGAGATAGCCCCCGGCGTGAAGCAGCGCCTCTATTATGAGGACTCTACGCTGCTCAGGAATCTGAGCATCTATCCTTATGTGCAGATAGTGGTGATGGTGGCGTTTGTAATAGTGGTGTATTTCGCTGTGGCATCGTCGAAAAAGGCTGAGCAGAACAAGGTGTGGGTGGGTCTGTCGAAAGAGACGGCCCATCAGCTGGGCACTCCGATATCGTCACTGATGGCCTGGGTGGAGCTTCTGCGTGACACCGGCGCCGACACCGAGATGGTCGACGAGATGGACAAGGATGTAAAGCGTCTGTCAACCATAGCCGCCCGATTTTCCAAAATAGGCTCGCAGCCTAATCGCGAGTCTATGGATCTCAATGAGGTGGTGAGCCGTTCGGCCGCTTATATGAAGAACCGCATATCGAGCCGCATTGACCTGACGGTCAGTGAGTGTGACTGCAGTCTGAATGTGATGATGTCGGCACCGCTGATAGAGTGGGTGCTTGAGAATCTGATAAAGAACGCTGTCGACGCCATGGAGGGTAGCGGCAGCATCGCCCTCGAGACCCTCCGCAGCGGCGACAATGCCGTGGTGACCGTCACCGATACCGGCCGCGGCATGAGCCGCAAGATGCGCAAGGCGGTGTTCCGTCCCGGCTACACTACCAAGAAGCGCGGCTGGGGGCTCGGCCTGACGCTGGCCCGCCGCATCATTGAGGAATATCACGGCGGACGCATCTTCGTGGCCCGCAGCGAGCCGGGCGTCGGCACCACTTTCCGAATCGAACTCCCCACCGATGGTAAATAACGACACCTTATATATAACGGATCTTGACGGCACGTTGCTCAACGGCGAATCGCGCGTGAGCCTCGAGAGCGCCCGCATCCTCAGCCGTCTGAGTCAGAGCGGCTGCATGATTACCGTGGCCACGGCCCGCACACCCGCCACCGTGGAGCCGCTGCTGAAGCATGTGGTGACGCGGGTGCCCGCGGTGGTTTCGACCGGCGCGGCGCTCTGGGACCGCAAGGCCCGGCGTTTTCTCGACGTGCATTATCTCGGCGCCGGGCTCAGCCGCGCCGTTGTGGAGGAGTGCCGCCGCGGCGGACTGACCCCGTTCTGCTACAATTATGACCCCGACGGCATAATCCGCGCCTATTTCAGCGGACGGCCCGAGCGGCGCGAACAGAAATTCATCGACGAGCGCAGCGGTCTGCCGCTGAAGCGGATGTATGTGGTCGACGGTACCTCGCCTTCGACCGAGGGTGCCGCTACGGCCGTGCAGATATTCGCCATGGGCGATCTGGAGCGGGTGCGCGTCGTGGCCGACCGCCTGCGCGGGCGCGGCGATTGTGCCGTGTCGTTCTATCCCGACATTTTCAATCCGCTGACCGGCTTCCTCGAGGTGTTTGCCCTCGGGGTGAGCAAGGCCTCGGCCATCCGGCGCCTTAGGGAGCTGACCGGCGCGCGGCGCACGGTGGTGTTCGGCGACAGCTCCAACGACCTGCCCATGATGCGTGAGGCCGATGTGTCAGTGGCTGTAAGCAATGCCATCGATGAGGTAAAGCAGGCCGCCGACATGGTGATAGGCCCCAATACGGCCGATTCCGTGGCCCGCTGCATCGAGATGATGTGGCAGGCTTAGAACAGCTCGCGCAGGATTTCGAGGCTGCGGAGCGAGGCTAACGAAGTGTAATGCAGTGAATAATATTCCAGTATGAGATCGAGGGCCTCGTTGCGCTCGCGGCGGCTGAATCGAAACAGGTGCATGTTGGTCATGTCCATCCTGAGCAGCCGGGCCAGAACGGCACTTTGGCCGGCGGCGAGGAACTGAGTGTGGAGCGGCGCGGTGAGCCGGAACCGGCCGTCGATGAGGTCAAACACCATCCCGGGACGGTAGGAGCCCGCGTCGGGTCCTATGCCGAGCAGTCCGGCAAGCGAAATTAGAAAACTCAGGTGAAAATTGGCCGCACGTGCGGGCGGAATCTCCTCGAGCGTAGTCACCGAGCGCAGGATATGGTCGAAGAGCAACCGGTCAGGCGGCCCCTCGCGCAGCACCGTGGCGAGCACTTCGGCCACGAAAAGAGCTATCGACGATTTTACGGGCGACGACGTCACGGAGTGGAGCGTGACCATAGGCGACGGGTCGGCCATGGTCATCAGGTCAGATACCGCCTGATCGGAGGCCACCAGCTCCACCGGAGCCAGCGGCATGAGCAGCGCACGGCGGCGCGCAGCCTCGCGTCCGGCTCCCGCCGGCACTAAAAATGACACTCTGCCGGCCTCCAGCGAATAGGCGGTAACTATGTTATGACGGTCGTTGTGACGGATGGTGCGGAGCACTATGATATGTAAGATTCGCTTCATCACCCACAAAATTAGCGAAAAATGAAATAAAAATCACGGAAATTTTGCGGGAATCAAAAAAAGTGTCTATATTTGCACTCGCTTTTGAGCGGCAACGCCAAAAACCGGCCCATTCGTCTATCGGCTAGGACGCAAGATTTTCATTCTTGAAAGAGGAGTTCGATTCTCCTATGGGCTACCAAACAAATCAAGTAAATTCAGAAACAAATAAGAGCAATGGCAAATCATAAATCATCGCTTAAAAGAATCCGCCAGACAGCAAGCCGCAGACTTCGTAACCGTTACTATGCAAAGACCGCACGCAACGCTGTGCGCAAACTTCGCAAAATGACTGACAAGACTCAGGCAGCAGCTGACCTCGTGAAGGTCACCAAGATGCTCGACCAGCTTGCAGCCAAGAATACCATCTCGAAGAATAAAGCTTCAAACCTGAAGAGCAAACTCGCTCTCCACGTCAACAAGCTCGCCTGATAGCGCGCTACTGACGGAATCGTCGCGGGTGCAGGCTGAACTGAACAATGCCTTGCGACGTTTTGAAGATATTCCGGCCCATTCGTCTATCGGCTAGGACGCAAGATTTTCATTCTTGAAAGAGGAGTTCGATTCTCCTATGGGCTACCTTAAAAGCATCGCACTTTGATGAGCGGTGCTTTTTTGGCGTTTATCACCATCCCGAACTAACTGAAATTTCTGATGATATCCGGCGAAATTAAAGAACTGCTTGACAGCGAGGCGGCGCGTATCAACCATCCTGACTTCATCGGGGCCGACCCGGTGCAGTTCCCGCGGCGTTTCGACAAGCTTCAGGACATAGAGATAACGGCGCTGCTATGCTCGGCCATCGCCTGGGGCAACCGCAGGATGATCTGCCGCAACTGCGACCGCATGCTCGCCCTGATGGGCCACGACCCCTATAACTTCGTGATGGACCGTGCCTTTGAGGAGATTCCTGACGGCAATATCCACCGAACATTCTTCGCCCGGAATCTGCGCCATTTCCTGCGCGGCCTTCACCGCATCTACAGCCGCTACACTTCGCTCAACGATTTCGCCGTGCATCATGCCGTGGGCGAGGCCGAGCTGCCCTCATGGGAGCTGGTGCGGCTTATCAACGCCGAACTGGCCGAGGCCAACGACGGCTGCGGCGACTCGCGGTGCCTGCCTCTTAACCTCGACACTACGGCGCTGAAGCGCGTCAACATGGCCCTGCGCTGGCTGGTGCGCGATGACGGCATAGTGGACCTTGGCGTGTGGAACGCTCTGAAACCGAGTCAGCTGTATATACCGCTCGACGTGCATGTGGGTAATACGGCCCGCTCCCTCGGCATCATCACCCGCAAGGCCAACGACAAGAAAACCACCCTTGAACTCACCCGCGAACTTGCCCGTCTGCGTCCCGACGATCCGGTGTGGTATGACTTCGCCCTTTTCGGCATAGGCGTTGGCGCCGGGACGCAACAAATCGGCCTCTGAAGCCGTTAAACCATTGGCGCCGTCGGAAGTCAAAATCTTATAGCGACATAGAAAGAAATGAAACATACAATGAAACGATTCCTCAGAATGATTATGGTGGCCGTTGCGGTGACCCTCGGCATGACAGCCGCCATGGCTGCCGACAAGGGCGAGCCGGCCATTGAGTTTGAGACTACTGCCGTCAACATGGGCAACGTGTCGTCGTCAGGCGGTCCCGTATCAGCCACTTACAAGTTCACCAACACCGGCACCGCCCCGCTGGTGATTGTCAAGGTGACCAACGGCGGCTGCGGCTGCACCACCCCGAGCTATCCCAAACAGCCCATCGCCCCGGGCAAGAGCGGCGAGATTGTGATTCATTTCGATCCCTCGGGGCGCCGCGGCGAGTTTAACCGCGAGGTGAAGGTCAAGACCAATGCCCCGGGCAAGCGCATAGGTCTGCGTTTCAAGGGCGTAATCATTCCCAAGTGATGAAGCGCAAGGCTATTCTTACGGCGGCCGCCGCCATTGCCGCCGCCTCGGGAGCATGGGCCGCCCCGGTGCTCCGCTGGATCAATCCCACCCACGATTTCGGCGCTTTCCGCGAGGATATGGGCAATGTGACCTGTGTGTTCAGGGCCGTCAACACCGGCGACGAGCCGGTGGTGATCACCGATGCCCGCGCCAACTGCGGCTGCACCCGCCCCACTTACAGCAAAGAACCTGTGGCGCCGGGCGATACGCTCAGCGTCAGCGTGGCCTATAACCCTACCGGACGCCCCGGCCGCTTCCACAAGCAGGTGAAGGTGACCACCAATGCCGCAGGTGGTCCCTCGGTCCTCAACCTCAAGGGCACCGTGATAGGCGCTCCCGCCACGCTCAACACCCGCTACCCCGTCAATGCCGGACATGCCCGCCTCAGCAACAATATCTGCCAGTTCGGTCAGACCCGCAAGGGCCATGTGCTCGCATCGGCCGTCAACGTCTATAACACCTCGGCCGACACCATCGAGCCGGCAGTAACCGCGAAGCCCGACTATGTCAATGTGGTGATCCGCCCCGAGAAGGTAGCCCCCGGCGAACAGTGTGCCCTGTCGTTCACCGCCTACACCGACCGCTGTCCCGCTTACGGCATAGTGGAGGACAGCCTCACCGTGGTGCCTGACAAGAACCGCCCCGACGAGCGCGTGACCGTAAGCACCGTGATGATAGTCAACGAGGATTTCAGCCGCATGACCGATGAACAGCTTGCCAAGGCTCCAAAGTGCGCGGTGTCAACCGAAAGCGTTGATTTCGGAGATATTACCCGCTCGGCCGGATTGATGACCCGCACCTTCGAGATACATAATGCCGGCGCCACTCCCATGATTGTGCGCCGCCTTGACACTCCCGACAAGGCCCTGACCGTAAGTCTGCGCCATGACAAGATCAAGCCCGGCAAGAGCGAGACCGTGACCGTGACGCTCGACCCGGCGAAGATTCCGGCCGGCGAGGAGACGCTCAATGCCCGCCTGACTCTCATTACCAACAGTCCCGACAACCCCACGCAGTATATCCGTGTGGTGGGCATGATGAAGTAAACAAAGGTCACATCATACAGCAGCGGCGCCCCGTTCCCTCAAGTGAGAGCGGGGCGCCGGCGTGTATATCGGTGCGGGGTTATTTCTCGCGGTTGAAATAGGTGTCGAGCACCTCGCGGGCGGCGGTGAAGGAGCTCTGACGGTTGGCCAGCACCCGCTGTTCACGCTCCTCGAGCATGGCGGCTATGCGGGGGTCGTCATAGAAATTGCGGCGCAGCTGCTCGTCGATGGTCTCGTACATCCAGTAGCGGGCCTGCTGGAGGCGACGGCGCTCGAAGTAGCCGTTGGCCTTGACGAAGGCGAAATAGCGGTCGACCATCTCCCAGATCTCCTCGATGCCGAGGCCGTAATAGCCCGAATAGGTGAGCACTTCGGGAGTCCAGCCCGAGGCTGTGGGCGGGAAGAGATGGAGGGCGCTGCGGAACTGGGCCTGGGCCAGGCGCGCGCGGTCGATATTGTCGCCGTCGGCCTTGTTGATGACAATGCCGTCAGCCATCTCCATGATGCCGCGCTTGATACCCTGGAGCTCGTCGCCGGTGCCGGGGACCTGGAGGAGCATGAAGAAGTCGACCATCGAGTGGACGGCGGTTTCGCTCTGTCCTACACCCACGGTCTCCACAAAGATGTTGTTGAACCCGGCGGCCTCGCAGAGCACTATCGTCTCGCGGGTCTTTCGGGCCACGCCGCCGAGCGAGCCGGCCGAGGGCGAAGGGCGCACGAAGGCGGCGGGGTGTACGGCCAGGCGTTCCATTCTGGTCTTGTCGCCGAGAATCGAGCCTTTGGTGCGCTCGCTCGAGGGGTCGATGGCGAGGACGGCGAGTTTGCCGCCGTCGCGGAGCACATGCAGGCCGAACACATCGATCGATGTAGACTTGCCGGCGCCCGGCACACCGGTGATGCCGATGCGGCGCGAGTTGCCTGAATGTGGCAGGCACTTTTCGATAACCTCTTGTGCCACTGTCTGGTGTGCGGGCGAAAGGCTTTCGACGAGTGTCACCGCGCGGCTGAGCATGGTGATGTCGCCGCGGAGGATGCCCTCCACAAGTTCTCCGGCCGAGGGAAGAGCCTTGCGGCGGCGGGTCTGCATATAGGGGTTGACAACGGGAGGCTGAGTCACTCCTGAGTTGACGGTCAGACCGATGTATTTGCTGTCGTTTTCGGGGTGTTCCATGGTGGATTAGTCTTTGGCTGAGTATATTAATGTGCAGCTGTGCTCGGGGCGGAACATGCGCGAGGCCACGCGCTGAATATCCTGCGGTGTGATGGCGCGGTAAGCGGGCACCACCGCATTGATGTCCTCGCCTGACATTACGGCTATGGCGAGTTCGCGGGCTTTCGATGCGAAGTTGAGCTGGGCATAGGTGCGGTTGCTTTCAAAACGGTTGAGGGCGCGCTGAAGTTCGAAGTCGCTCACCGGCTCGGAGGCTATGCGCCGGAGCTGAGCCCACAGAGCCTCTTCGGCACGGCGCACGGTGTCGGGGGTGTTGGAGCGCAGAGAGCATGTGATCATGAGGAATCCCGGTTCCTGCGAGCCGGCCACCGAGGCATCGGCCTGAGTGAAGATGTCGGTGCCCATCACCAGCTCGCGGTAGAAGCGCGATGAGTTGCCCGAGGCGAGGATGTCGGTGATAAGATCGGCAGTGCGGTAGTCAGGAGTACCGTAGGCGGCTGTGTGGAAGGCTATGACGATGCGTGTCTGAGGCACGGGGCGGGTGACTTCGAGGCGGCGGCTTTCGGAGATCGGCGGTTCGGGCTCATAGTCGCGGCGGGCGATTTCGCGGCGCGGAATAGGGGCGAACCATTTTTCGGCGAGACTCAGGGTGAGGTCGGCGCTGACGGGTCCGGCCACTGAGAGCACGGCGTTGTTAGGAGCATAGTGCGAGAAGAACCAGCGGCGCACATCGTCCATCGTGACGCGTTCGATGTGGCTGATATCGCGCCCTATGGTAGGGTAGCGGTAGGGATGGCGGGTGTAGAGCAGGCCTCGCAGAAGGTGGCCCAGGTCACCGTAAGGGCGGTTGATGCATGTCTGCTTGAACTCCTCGATCACCACCTTGCGCTGCACCTCGAGCGAGCGGGGGCTGAAGGCGAGGCTGAGCATGCGGTCGCTTTCGGCCCAGAAGGCTGTGGCGATGTTCTCGCGGGGGAGGATGTCGTAGAAATCGGTGAAGTCGTTGGATGTCCAGGCGTTGTTGCTGCCGCCGGCCATCTCGAGTGTGGAGTCGAAGTCGGGCACGTTAGGCGATCCGCCGAACATCAGATGCTCAAACAGGTGGGCCATGCCGGTGAGTTCGGGCGATTCGTCGCGCGCACCCACGTTGTAAAGCAGGTTGACGGCTACATGGTGAGCTGAATAGTCGGGGTGATGGACTACGCGGAGGCCGTTAGGGAGAGATGTGAGGGAGTAGTCGATCATTGCGGTTCGATGACTGTCATGCCGGTTATGCGGATATCTTCTAAGGGCCGGTCGTTGCCGTCGGTCTGCGCGCGCTGGATTTTCCTGACAATGTCGTAGCCGTCAATAACTTCGCCGAACACGGTGTAGGTGCCGTCGAGGTGCGGTGCACCTCCGTAGGTGGTGTAGATTTCGCGCTGTTCGTCAGTGAACCGGGCGGGGTTGGCGTCGGCTTCCTGACCTGCTTTCTTGATAAGTTCTTCCTGAAGCTGCTGCAGGGTGGCCGTGTCGCGATTGCGGCGCAGGGTCATGATGGTGTCGCGGTTCTCGGCGGTGAGACGGTTGAAAATTTCCTTTTTGCGGGCCATCTGCATGGAGTGTTCCATCTGATCGAGCTGCGAGGGAGTGCAGGCACGTCCGGTTACAATATAGAATTGGGAGCCGCTGGAGCGTAGCTCGGGGTTGGTGGCGTCGCTTTCGCGGGCGGCAGCCAGAGCGCCGCGCTTGTGGAAGCGGCGGGGTGTGCGGAATTCGGCCTCTATGGTGTAGCCGGGGTTTCCCATGCCGAGGAGCTGTCCTTCGGCAGCGTCGCGCGAGTCGGGGTCGCCGGTCTGGACCATGAATCCGGGAATCACGCGGTGGAAGAGTACGCCGTCATAGAAGCCTTCGCGGGCCAGCTTGAGGAAGTTATCGCGGTGGAGGGGAGTATCGCCGTAGAGCAGCACGGTGATGTCGCCCAGATCGGTGTGGATCAGCACTTTTGCATCGCCGGCGGCGGCTGTTGGGTCAGGAAGTTCGGTTGACATGGCTGGTTGGGTTTGTGCCCGGAGTGCGAGCGCGGGCATGAATGTGATGATGAGAAGGAGAGTGAGAAACCGGGTCATAGAGCTGATGAGGGGAAAAGGCGCTTGTAGATGCGGCGGAAATTGTCGTCGCGGGCGCTGATTTCGTCGGCATGCTCGGCATAGTCCTCGCCCCATAGTTCGGCCAGGAGCTGGCCGATGTAGGCGCGTTCGCGGTCCTTGTCGATGGCTGCCGACACGAGGGCTTTCACCGGTTCGGTGAATTTCTCGGGGTCGATGGCGTTGAGGTAACGCGCGGCGCTGACGCAGAACTGACCGGAGGCGTCGACGCGCACCATATTCTGTATGAGGTCGTCGATCACCGGGTCAATGTCGGCGATATTGTTGGCTATATATTCGTAGGTGAGAAGGCCGTCGGGGTCTTTGGCCAGATGTTTAGTAAGTTCGTCGTCCATAAAATAGAATTATAATATAGAAGTCCCTGGTATATTGTCGAGTCGCTCGCGGAGGCGGTCGGCGTGGTCGGAGCGTATGCTGAGGCTGATCCGGCAGGAGTTGTCACACTGCTGGTCGGTGATGCGCGCTTCGGAGTCCTTTAGAGTGCGCATCACGTCATTCATGGCCACGTAGGGGAATGTGAACGTGATGTCGGTCATCTCGTAGGCCGTAATTTTGGGAGCGGCGTCGAGGGCCATGCGGGCGGCTTCGCGGTAGGCGGCTATGAGTCCGGAAGTGCCGAGTTTAATGCCGCCGAAGTAGCGTACCACGGCGATGGCCACGTTTGACAGTCCTGCCGAGCGGATCTGGCCGAGGATGGGGCGTCCGGCGGTGCCGGAGGGCTCGCCGTTGTCATTACTCTGGAATTCCGAGCCGTCGGCGCCGAGGAGATATGCCCAGCACACGTGGCGGGCGTCGTGATAGCGTGATGCGATTTCGTCGATGCGCGCACGGGCTTCCGCCGCCGAGGAGGCGGGGAAGGCGAAGGCGATGAACTTGCTCATCTTCTCGCGCAGTATGGCCTGGGAGGGTTCGGCCAGTGTGACGTATTCGCTCATGGCATGGGGTGGGTGTGTGACAGCAGACCGGGGGGTTAGAGAATAAGCATTGCGTCGCCGTAAGCGCCGAAGCGGTATTTTTCCCTGACGGCTTCGCGGTAGGCGTTCATCACCAGTTCATAGCCGCCGAAAGCAGCCACCATCATGAGCATTGTGGAGTAGGGGAGGTGGAAGTTGCTCAGCAGGGCGTCGGTGACGGTGAAGTCGTAAGGGGGGAAGATGAATTTGTTGGTCCAGCCGGAGTAGGTTTTCATGTGGCCGCCCATGCTCACGGCGCTGGCTATGCCGCGGAGCACGGATGTGCCGATGGCGCACACGCGGTGGTGTTCGTCCTTGACGCCGTTGACCATGTCGACCAGCGCCTGGGTCACCTCCATCTGCTCGGAGTCCATGCGGTGCTTGGTGAGGTCCTCTACGTCGATTTCACGGAAATTGCCGAGTCCGCTGTGTACGGTCATGAAGGCCTGGTGGATGCCTTTGATCTCAAGGCGCTTGAGCAGCTCGCGGCTGAAGTGGAGTCCGGCGGCCGGAGCCACTACGGCACCCTCCTTGGCGGCGTAGATGGTCTGGTAGCGCTCGGTGTCCTGCTCGTCGGGCTCGCGGAGGATGTAGGAGGGCAGGGGAGCCTGGCCGAGCGAGAAGAGTTCGCGCTTGAACTCGTCGTGGGGGCCGTCGTAGAGGAATCGGAGTGTGCGGCCGCGCGAGGTGGTGTTGTCAATCACCTCGGCCACCATCGATTCGCCGTCGCCGAAGTAGAGTTTGTTGCCGATGCGGATTTTGCGGGCGGGCTCCACGAGCACGTCCCAGAGCTTGTTTTCGGCGTTGAGCTCGCGCAGGAGGAACACCTCGATGCGGGCACCGGTCTTTTCCTTATAGCCGAAAAGGCGGGCGGGAAAGACTTTGGTGTCGTTGAACACGAATATGTCGCCGTCCTCAAAAAAGTCTATGATGTCTTTGAACGTGCGGTGTTCGATTTCGCCGGAAGCACGGTGTACGACCATCAGGCGCGATTCGTCGCGCTGGGGGGCGGGATGCTGTGCGATAAGTTCGTCGGGGAGATTAAACTTAAATTGTGAAAGCTTCATGATTCGATATCGTTAGTTTCGTTTGATTTTGATTTGCGGGGTTGGTGTGAGGCTATCCAGTCGTCGGGATAGGTGATGTCGGCGCAGCGGATCCGCTCTACGGCCTGATCGACGGTTATGCAGTCGGTGACAGGGATTTCGCCGACGCGGGTGCGGCGCAGGGCGGTGAGATGGCCGCCTGAGCCGAGGGCCCGGCCGATGTCGCGGGCCAGGGCGCGGATGTAGGTTCCCTTGCTGCACACCACTCTCACGGTGATGCTCCCGGGCGAGAAGTCAAGGAGCTCAAGGGTGTCGATCACCAGGGTTTTTGCCTTGATCTCCACCTCCTCGCCGCGGCGGGCCATGGAGTAGGCGCGCTGGCCGTCGATCTTGCAGGCCGAGAAGGCGGGGGGTACCTGGCGGATGGTGCCTACGAACTGCGGCAGCGTCTGCTCAACGAGTTCGCGGGTGATGTGGCCGGTGGGGTAGGTGGCGTCGATTTCCGTCTCGAGGTCGAAACTCGGGGTGGTGGCGCCGAGGGCTATGGTGGCGACGTATTCCTTGACTCCGGCCTGAAGCTGCTCGATGAGTTTGGTGGAGCGGCCGGTTACCACTATCATCACGCCTGTGGCCAGAGGGTCGAGGGTGCCTGCATGGCCCACCTTGAGTTTTTTGACCTTCATACGGCGGATGAGTGTGCTGCGCAGGCGCTTGACCACGTCAAACGAGGTCCAGCCGTGAGGTTTGTCAATATAGAATGTTTCGCCGCTTATAAAGTCCATTAATATAGGATGATGTAAGGGGTTTCGGGTCAGAGGTGAGGTCACCAGATTATGCAGACTATGCCCATGATGGCGCAGTAGATGGCGAACCACACGAGTCCGCCGCGTTTGACGAGCGATATCATCCACCGGCAGGCCAGGCAGCCCACGACGAACGAGGTCAGGAATCCTGCAATGAGGGCGGTCAGGCCTATTGACTGCGATGCGGCGGCTGAGCCCTGTATGATATCTTTGGCATCGAGCAAAGCTTCGCCGAGTATGGGGATGATGACCATGAAAAACGAGAACTGGGCCAGACGGTCGCGGCGGTCGCCGAGGATGAGGCCTGTGGCGATGGTGGAGCCGCTGCGGCTCAGACCGGGGAGCACGGCCACGGCCTGGGCGCAGCCTATGATGAAGGCGTCGCTCCAGCGGATGTCGTGCTCACGTTTGTGGCTGTCGGCGTAGCGGCCTGACGGGCGGCGGTAGAAGTGGGCGAAGGCCAGCAGGGCGGCGGTCACCATCAGGCAGATACCCACGGTGAATAGTCCCGAGCCGAAGAACTGTTCCACCTGATCCTTGAAAAAGAGGCCTACTATGGCCACCGGGATGCATGACAGCAGGATTTTCCACACATAGATGGTGTTGGCATCGCGCCGGAAGGTGAAGAATGACGTGCAGAGAGCCCGGAATTCATGCCACAGCACCACTATGGTGCTGAGCACTGTGGCCACATGGAGCATCATCGAGAACTCCAGGGCTTCGTCGCCCGGGAGATTGATGCCGAGGATTTCGCGGCATATCTCGAGATGGCCGCTCGAGCTGATTGGCAGGTACTCGGCGAGTCCCTGCACAAGTCCCATGATTATCGCGTCAAGTGTGTCCATTCAGTGATATTTAGGGTTTTACGGCAGTTGTGGTGTCGAGGGGCTTGGTCTCGGAGTCGGCGGCCGCTTCGGGAAGCTGTGAGGCTTTTGTGGGCCACATGATGCCTACGCCCATGGCGATGAAGCCGAGGAAGGCGATGAGGGGGCCTATGATGATGCGTCGGGCTGAGAATATCTCGGGGTTGAATTCGCCGTCGGTGGTGGCGCCGCCCGAAATCAGGATGAAGCCTATTGCTATCATGGCCACCGAGGCTGCCATGATGATGAAGTTGGTCTTGCCCAGGGGGAACACGAAGTTTTCGCGATATTCGGGCTGCTTGGCCGGCGCTGCGGCGTATTTGCGTTTCGGTTGCATATTCTGTAATATAGCTATGTAAGTTTCAGATTGTCAGTCAAATATTTCGTCGTAAGGCTTGCGGAGGTATTTCGATGTGGCCAGCAGTGCGGCAATGGCGCACACCTGGGCGCCTATCACTATCAGCCCGGCGGCTACGGCTGCCATCGTCGACCATCCTATGTAGGTGGCTGCCGGCGCATACTGGGCTTTGACTCCGAGATATATGCCTGTGAGGATTATCGAGGCTATGAGGGCGGCAACGATGCCGTCGATTATACTCCTTATTATATAGGGACGGCGTATAAACGAGTTCATGGCACCGACATACTGCTGTGTGTGGATGATCAGGCGCTGGGCGTAGATTTCCATTCTTACAGTGTTGTTGATGAGCACGAAGGATATTATGAGCAGTGTACCGGCCACTATAAGCAGGGCCATGATGATGGAGTGGATGGTGAGGTTGACGTTGGAGGCTATGTCGGAGTGTACCTCCACCTGCTCGTAGACCGCGGGCATCTGCTCTACGCGGGCCTTGATGGCCTGGAGACTGTCGGCGTTGGCCCAGTCGGATTTCACTTTCACTATGAGCTCGGGCAGAAAGGGGTTGACGTCAGGCAGCTCGTCGGGTCCGAGGGTCTGCTTCCATTCCTCGAGCACCTCGTCGGCCGAGCGCGCGGTCACCGAGGCGGTGTAGGGTGCTGCCTCGAGGGCGGCGCGGAGAGAGTCGGCGCTCTCTTGCGGCGCCAGATCATCGACCTTCACCACAAAACCGATGTTCGAACGGATCTCTTCGGTGGAGCGGCGGGCGGTGAAGGCGGTCAGGGCCACGATGCCGAGAATCACCAGCACGAGGGCCACGCTGATGATGGAAATGATCTGAGAGCCGCGCACACGGCGGCGTTTGTTTTTCTGTTTACGAGCCATAGATGCGAAATATCTTGCAAAATTACGACATTTTGAAGGCGATGTCAAGTGTTTTTAACTTTATTATTAATTAAAGTAAGGGGAAAAGTGGGGATAAGTGGTGATTTTTCCGCCGTGTGCTCCATGCATGGGGACGGCAGCGGCGATGCCGGGAAGTGCTTTCTGCCCGGATAAGGCCCCGTTGGGAAAGGATGGGAGAAAAATTGTCAGCGGGGCGAAAAATATTTTGCATCGGCGGCGGATTGTTATTGCGGTGACTATTAGAACTGTATATGAGCGTAGCGAAAAAATCGGGCAAAAAAAATGAGAAAATGGTTGCAAAATTATTTGGTGGATAAAAATATTCTGCTTAACTTTGCAATCGCTTTTGAGGCCGTAAGCAACGGCAAGAGAAGCAAATCAGACCCGCCTCTTTAGCTCAGTTGGCCAGAGCACGTGATTTGTAATCTCGGGGTCGTTGGTTCGAATCCGACAAGAGGCTCTAAAGCATCTCCGGCAGAGGCCGTGAGGATTTGAAAAAAGTTATTTTGTTATCTCGGGCGTGTTCCAGAGTGGCCAAATGGGGCAGACTGTAAATCTGCTGGTTTTCACCTTCGGTGGTTCGAATCCATCCGCGCCCACCATAATTTTTGCGGAAGTAGCTCAGTTGATAGAGCATCAGCCTTCCAAGCTGAGGGTCGCGAGTTTGAGCCTCGTCTTCCGCTCCAATGCATTTTGCCTATGTAGCTCAGGGGTAGAGCACTTCCTTGGTAAGGAAGAGGTCGCGGGTTCAAATCCCGCCATCGGCTCCAAGCAATGGAAAGTTGACAGCCCCGATAGTGCTCTGCGCTATCGTGGCGTTGTAATTGAGACGTTGCAATTTGCACTGATTCACTTAAATACAAAAAAATAACAAAAGTTATGGCTAAAGAGAAATTCGAAAGAACGAAACCGCATGTTAACATCGGTACTATCGGTCACGTTGACCATGGTAAAACTACCCTGACCGCCGCTATCACCACCGTGCTCGCAAAGAAGGGTCTCTCTGAGGTGAAGTCGTTCGACCAGATCGACAACGCTCCCGAGGAAAAAGAACGTGGTATCACCATCAACACCGCTCACGTAGAATATGAAACCGCTAACCGTCACTACGCTCACGTTGACTGCCCCGGACACGCTGACTACGTTAAGAACATGGTTACCGGTGCTGCCCAGATGGACGGCGCTATCATCGTGGTTGCCGCTACCGACGGTCCCATGCCCCAGACCCGCGAGCACATCCTTCTCGCCCGTCAGGTGAACGTGCCCCGTATCGTTGTTTTCCTCAACAAGTGCGACATGGTCGACGACGAAGAAATGTTCGAACTCGTTGAAATGGAAATGCGCGACCTTCTCTCGTCTTACGACTATGATGGCGACAACACCCCCATCATCCGCGGTTCTGCCCTCGGCGCCCTCAACGGCGAACCCGAATGGGAAGAAAAGGTTATGGAGCTCATGGAAGCCGTTGACAACTGGATTCCCCTGCCTCCCCGCGACGTTGACAAACCCTTCCTTATGCCTGTAGAGGACGTATTCTCGATCACCGGTCGTGGTACTGTTGCTACCGGTCGTATCGAAACCGGTGTTGTGAAAGTTGGTGACGAAGTCCAGATCATGGGTCTTGGCGCTGACATGAAGTCAGTGGTTACCGGCGTTGAAATGTTCCGCAAGCTCCTCGATCAGGGCGAAGCCGGTGACAACGTTGGTCTGCTCCTCCGCGGTATCGACAAGAAAGATATCAAACGCGGTATGGTTATCTGCCACCCCGGAGTTGTTAAGCCCCACAGCAAATTCAAAGCTTCAGTTTATATCCTGAAGAAAGAAGAAGGCGGCCGTCACACTCCCTTCCACAACCACTATCGTCCCCAGTTCTACATCCGTACACTTGACGTGACCGGTGAAATCACCCTCCCCGAAGGCGTTGAAATGGTTATGCCCGGTGACCACGTAGAAATCAATGTCGAGCTCATCAACCCCGTAGCTTGCGATCAGGGTCTCCGCTTCGCTATCCGTGAAGGTGGCCGCACCGTAGGTTCAGGTCAGATCACCGAGATCCTCGACTAATTCCTTAGAAAATTCTCAGCCCCTGCCTCCGGAGGCAGATGACTGAAAATAACATAACAAAAGCGACCGGTCCTCGCCGAGGACTGAGGTCCGCGGACAAAACCGGTCGCTTTTATTATCTACGGGACTAGCTCAGTCGGTAGAGCACCGGTCTCCAAAACCGGGTGTCGGGAGTTCGAGCCTCTCGTCCCGTGCTTGAAATTTGAAAAATGAAAAAATTAAAACTACTTACGAATATAGAGGAGTCCTATACCGAACTGCGGTATAAGACTTCTTGGCCTACTAAAGACCAGCTTGTCAAAAGCGCCCTTATCGTGCTGATTGCTTCCGTTATACTCGCCGCGATATTATGGGTGGTTGACTGGGTGGTTGAACGTTTAATGCACGTAATCTACGCATTACCCCAGTGGTTTAGCTAATCCTCGGTAAGTAACGGCTTTTCTAAATTTTCGTAATCAATGGCTGACGAAAAGACATCTTTAGAGACGGCTCCCGCAAGAGCCTGGTACGTTCTTCGTGCCATCTCAGGCAAAGAAGCCAAGGTCAAGGAAGTGCTTGAAGCTCAGATGCGCAACACTGACCTCGGCAAATACGTTTTCCAAGTATTGATTCCTACTGAAAAGGTGCTTACTGTCCGTGGCGGCAAAAAGGTGATCAAAGAGAAGAACCTTTACAGCGGCTACGTGTTCATCGAAGCCATTCTTCAGGGCGAGATCGTACACGAACTCCGCAACACCACCAACGTCATTGACTTCCTTCGCGGCAAAGGCAAGGACGCTCAGCCCGAACGCCTTCGTCAGGAAGAGGTCAAGCGCATGCTCGGCATGGCCGACGAGATGGCCGATGTCACCGTCGACTCGATCAACGATTTCATCGTGGGCGAGTCAGTGAAAGTGATATCCGGTGCCTTCGACGGCTTTACCGGCGAAATCGAAGAGGTGGACCGCGACAGGAAGAAGCTGAAGGTCATGGTCAAGATTTTTGGCCGAAAGACCCCGCTGGAACTGGAAAATTCGCAAGTAGAGCGAGTTTGATATCCCGAGGCTGACGAATTGGTTACGCATTCCGCCGGCTCCGGTTTTTTTAACCCGCACATTGAACACCAATATCTAAAATTAAGATTAAAATGGCTAAAGAAATTGCTGGACAAATCAAATTGCAGATTAAGGGTGGAGCAGCAAATCCATCACCGCCAGTAGGTCCCGCTCTGGGTTCTAAGGGCATCAACATCATGGAATTTTGCAAGCAGTTCAATGCCCGCACTCAGGACAAGGCAGGAAAAGTTCTCCCGGTTGTAATCACCTATTACACCGACAAGAGCTTTGACTTCGTTGTCAAGACACCCCCGGTTGCCATTCAGCTCCTCGAGGCTACCAAGCTCAAGAGCGGTTCGGCCCAGCCTAACCGTACGAAGGTAGGCGAAGTGACCTGGGATCAGGTGAAGGCTATCGCTGAGGACAAAATGCCTGACTTAAACTGCTTCACCATAGAATCGGCAATGCGTATGGTTGCTGGTACAGCCAGAAGTATGGGTATCACCGTCAAAGGTACATTCCCTGAAAATAACTAATAAACTTCAATTGAAAAAATGAGTAAACTGACAAAAAACCAGAAGTTGGCCCTCGAGAAGATTGAAGCTGGGAAGACCTACTCTCTCGCTGAAGCGACTGAAAAGGTAAAGGAAATCACTTTCACCAAATTTGACGCTTCACTTGACATTGACGTTCGTCTTGGCGTGGATCCCCGTAAGGCTAACCAGATGGTACGTGGCGTGGTTACACTCCCCCACGGTACCGGTAAGCAAGTTAGAGTATTAGTGCTCTGCAACTCCGACGCTGAAGCTGCTGCAAAAGCAGCCGGTGCTGACTACGTTGGTCTCGACGAATATATCGAAAAGATCAAAGGTGGCTGGACCGATGTTGACGTTATCATCACTCAGCCCGCTATCATGGGTAAGATCGGTGCTCTGGGCCGTGTGCTCGGTCCCCGTGGTCTCATGCCTAACCCCAAGAGCGGCACTGTGACAAACGACGTTGCCAAAGCCGTTGAGGAAGTTAAAAAAGGTAAGATTGATTTCAAGGTAGACAAAAACGGTATCGTTCACTCGTCAATCGGCAAGGTAAGCTTCACCCCCGAGCAGATGAAGGACAACGCCCGCGAGTTCATCAACACCTTGATCAAGCTCAAACCTGCAGCAGCCAAGGGTACATATATCAAGAGTATTTATCTTTCAAGCACGATGAGCCCCGGTGTCAAGATCGACACCAAGACTATCGACGATTAATCCCTAAAACAGTTTGATCATGAAAAAGGAAGATAAAGCTATCGTAATCGAAAATATCGTCGCTACTCTCAAGGAGTATCCTAACTTCTACCTCGTCGAGACCGCCGGTCTTGACGCCGCCAAGACTTCGGATCTCCGTCGTGCCTGCGCTAAGGCCGACATCAAGCTCCTGGTGGTTAAGAACACTCTTCTCCACAAGGCTCTCGAGCAGATCGAAGGCGACTTCTCTGAATTGTATCCCGCACTTGCAGGTCCTACCTCGCTCATGTGCACCACAGTGGCCAACGCCCCCGCAAAGCTCATCAAGGACTTTGTGAAGAAGGACGATACACTGCCTGCCCTCAAAGCGGCTTATGTTGAGGAAACCGTTTATGTTGGCGCCGACCAGCTCGACACCCTTGCTACCATCAAGAGCAAGAACGAACTCATCGCCGACGTTGTCGCTCTCCTCCAGTCGCCTGCCAAGAATGTCATCTCCGCACTTAGCGGTGCCGGTCAGAAGCTTCACGGCATTCTTGAGACATTGTCGGAAAAAGAAGAAGCATAAATACTTATCACTTAGTTTATAATCAAAATAAAATCATACTAAAATGGCAGATTTAAAAGCTTTTGCAGAACAATTAGTTAACCTCTCAGTAAAGGAAGTAAACGAACTTGCTCAGATCCTCAAGGACGAATATGGCATTGAACCCGCCGCTGCAGCTGTTGCTGTTGCTGCCGGTCCCGCAGCCGGTGCTCCCGCTGTTGAAGAAAAAACTTCTTTCGACGTGCTCCTCAAATCAGCCGGCGCTAAGAAACTCGACGTTGTGAAAGTTGTTAAGGCTCAGACCGGTCTCGGCCTTAAGGAAGCTAAGGAACTCGTTGACGGCGCTCCCGCTGTTGTTAAGGAAGGTCTCCCCAAAGCTGACGCTGAAGGTCTCAAGAAAGAACTCGAAGCAGCCGGCGCTGAAGTTGAACTTAAATAATAACGCCTGTTTATCAGGTACTTAGGTTAAGTATCGCCGATAGGGCGTATACTTAACCTTTTTGTGTTAATATTTAATTTAAGTTCTGTATAACCTCACTTTAATTTTAGATGTCAGTTACAACTCCCAAACCCCGTGTAAATTTTGCGTCGGTTAAGAACCCGCTTCCTTATCCCGACTTCCTCGAGGTGCAGCTCAAGTCGTTCCAGGACTTCCTACAGCTTGACACTCCCCCGGAAAAACGAAACAACGAGGGCCTTTACAAAGTTTTTGCAGAAAACTTCCCCATCGCCGACACTCGAAACAACTTCGTGCTCGAGTTTCTCGACTATTATATCGATCCGCCCCGTTACAGCATTGACGAATGTCTGGAACGCGGCATGACTTACAGTGTGCCCCTCAAAGCCAAGCTCAAGCTCTACTGCACTGACCCTGACCATGAGGACTTCGCCACAGTCATCCAGGACGTTTACCTCGGCCTTATCCCTTACATGACCGAGAAGGGCACTTTCGTCATCAACGGTGCCGAACGTGTCGTGGTGTCGCAGCTCCACCGCTCACCCGGCGTGTTCTTCGGCCAGAGCACTCATGCCAACGGTACAAAGCTCTACTCCGCGCGTATCATCCCGTTCCGCGGCTCCTGGATTGAATTTGCAACTGACATCAATAATGTCATGTACGCTTACATCGACCGTAAGAAAAAGCTTCCCGTAACCACACTGTTGCGCGCCATCGGTCTCGAAACGGACAAGGACATTATCGAAATCTTCGGTCTCGCCGAGGAAATCAAGGTCAACAAGACTAACCTCAAAAAGGCCATAGGCCGCAAGCTCGCCGCCCGTCTGCTCAAGACCTGGAACGAGGACTTCGTCGACGAGGACACCGGCGAGGTGGTGTCGATCGAGCGTAACGTCGTGCTCATCGACCGCGAGACCGTGCTTGAAGAGAAACACATTCAGGAAATCCTTGACTCCGGAGTACAGAACATCCTCCTCCACAAGGAAGATGTCAACACCTCTGACTACTCCATCATCTTCAACACCCTCAACAAGGATAACTCCAACTCTGAAAAAGAGGCCATCCAGTACATCTACCGGCAGCTGCGCAACGCCGAGCCGCCGGACGACGCCAGCGCCCGTGAAGTCATCACCAACCTTTTCTTCTCCGAAAAGCGATATGACCTCGGCGAAGTAGGCCGCTACCGCATCAACAAGAAACTCGGCCTCGACACCTCGATGGACGTGAAGGTGCTCACCAAGGAGGACATCATCGCCATCATCAAATATCTCATTGAACTCATCAACTCAAAGACCGATGTCGATGACATCGACCATTTGAGCAACCGCCGCGTACGTACTGTCGGCGAGCAGCTCTACAACCAGTTCGGTGTAGGCCTCGCACGTATGTCACGTACCATCCGCGAGCGCATGAACGTGCGCGACAATGAAGTGTTCACCCCCATTGACCTCATCAATGCCAAGACCATCTCGTCGGTGATCAACACTTACTTCGGCACCAACGCCCTGTCGCAGTTCATGGACCAGACCAACCCTCTGGCCGAGATGACTCACAAACGCCGTATGTCGGCCCTCGGCCCAGGCGGCCTCTCGCGCGAGCGCGCCGGTTTCGAGGTGCGTGACGTGCACTACACCCACTACGGCCGTCTCTGCCCGATCGAGACCCCTGAAGGTCCTAACATCGGTCTTATCTCGTCGCTCTGCGTCTACGCCAAAATCAATGACCTCGGCTTCATCGAGACCCCTTACCGCAAGGTCGAGAACTCTAAGGTCAACCTCAATAACGACGAAATCATCTACCTCACCGCCGAGATAGAAGAAGGCAAGGTCATTGCCCAGGGCAACGCCCCGCTTAATGACGACGGCACCTTTGTGCGCGACCGCGTGAAAGCCCGTCTTGACGCCGACTTCCCCATCGTGGCTCCTGACCAGGTGGAACTCATGGACGTTTCGCCCACACAGATAGCATCCATCGCCGCATCGCTCATCCCCTTCCTCGAACACGACGACGCCAACCGCGCCCTCATGGGATCGAACATGATGCGCCAGGCCGTGCCTCTGCTGCGCAGCGAGTCGCCTATCGTGGGCACCGGCCTCGAAGGCCAGCTCATCCGCGACTCCCGCACCCAGATCACTGCCGAGGGCGACGGTGTGATAGAGTTCGTCGACGCTACCGTGATCCGTATACGCTATGACCGCACCGAGGACCAGGAATTCGTGTCGTTCGAGGATGCTGTCAAGGAATACAAGATACCCAAGTTCCGCAAAACCAACCAGAGCACCACTATCGACCTCCGTCCTATCTGCGAGAAAGGCCAGCGCGTGACCCGCGGCACCATCCTCACCGAAGGTTACTCCACCGAGAACGGTGAGCTCGCCCTCGGCCGCAACCTCAAGGTGGCCTTCATGCCCTGGAAAGGTTATAACTATGAGGACGCCATCGTGCTCAACGAACGTGTTGTCCGCGAGGATATCCTCACCTCGGTCCATGTCGACGAATACTCGCTCGAAGTGCGCGAGACCAAGCGCGGCATGGAGGAACTTACCTCCGATATCCCCAATGTCAGCGAGGACGCCACCAAGGATCTCGACGAGCGCGGCATCATCCGCATCGGCGCCCATGTGGTTCCCGGCGACATCATGATAGGCAAGATCACCCCGAAAGGCGAGTCTGACCCCACACCCGAGGAGAAACTCCTCCGCGCCATCTTCGGCGACAAGGCCGGCGATGTCAAGGACGCCTCGCTCAAGGCCTCACCCTCGCTCAAAGGCGTGGTTATCGGCACAAACCTCTTCTCTCGTGCCGCCAAGAAGAAGAAATCAAAGAGCGCCAACGCCCTTCTGCCCAAACTTGACGAAGAGTACGAGGAAAAACTCGACGGGCTCAAGGACCTTCTGGTCAGCAAGCTCATGACCCTCACCTCCGGCAAGACATCGCAGGGCGTCAAGGACTTCCTCGGCACCGACATCATTGCCAAAGGCAACAAGTTCACTGCCACCACTCTCCGCGAGATTGACTATGACACCATCAACCTCTCGAAGTGGACCACCGACGCTCATAAAAACGAACTCATCCGCGACTGCATCGTCAACTATCTCCGCAAGAAGAAAGAGATCGAGACCGAACTCCGCCGCAAGAAAAACGACATATCCATCGGCGACGACCTCCCCTCGGGAATCATGCAGATGGCCAAAGTCTACGTGGCCAAGAAGCGTAAGATCTCCGTCGGTGACAAGATGGCAGGCCGTCACGGTAACAAAGGTATCGTCTCCCGCATCGTCCGCCAGGAGGATATGCCCTTCCTTGCCGACGGTACTCCGGTCGACATCGTCCTCAACCCGCTGGGTGTGCCCTCGCGTATGAACCTCGGCCAGATCTTCGAGACCGTGCTCGGATGGGCCGGCCGCGAGCTCGGCGAGAAATTCGCTACCCCGATCTTCGACGGCGCCACTCTCGACGACCTCAACGCATGGACCGACAAGGCAGGCCTGCCCCGCTACGGCAAGACCTACCTCTACGACGGCGGAACCGGCGAACGCTTTGACCAGCCCGCCACCGTAGGCGTAATCTACATGCTTAAGCTCGGCCACATGGTCGAGGACAAGATGCATGCCCGCTCCATCGGCCCGTACTCGCTCATCACCCAGCAGCCTCTCGGCGGTAAAGCCCAGTTCGGCGGCCAGCGATTCGGCGAAATGGAGGTATGGGCGCTCGAAGCCTTCGGCGCCGCCCATGTACTTCAGGAGATCCTCACCATCAAGTCCGACGACGTCAACGGCCGCTCGAAGGCTTACGAAGCAATTGTCAAAGGCGATCCCATGCCCACCCCCGGTATCCCCGAATCACTCAACGTGCTTCTCCACGAGCTACGCGGTCTCGGCCTGAGCATCCACCTCGAGCAATAATCTCTCCTTAATATAATCTCTCCTTCGCTTCTTCAATAGTTACGTCAACATCTAAATATATGGCTTTTAGAAAAGACAATAAAACCAAAACCGGCTTCTCGAAAATCACCATCGGACTCGCCTCGCCCGAGGAAATTCTTGAACAGTCCAGCGGTGAAGTGCTCAAGCCCGAAACCATAAACTATCGCACCTACAAGCCCGAGCGCGACGGCCTGTTCTGCGAACGCATTTTCGGCCCTGTCAAGGACTACGAATGTCACTGCGGTAAGTACAAACGCATCCGCTACAAAGGCATTGTCTGCGACCGCTGCGGTGTGGAAGTCACCGAAAAGAAAGTGCGCCGCGAACGCATGGGCCACATCAAGCTCGTGGTTCCCGTGGCCCATATCTGGTATTTCCGCTCTCTGCCCAACAAGATCGGCTACCTCCTGGGTCTACCCTCCAAGAAACTCGACGCAATCATCTACTACGAGCGCTATGTAGTGATCCAGCCCGGTCCGGTGGAGGATCTCGAGGAACTCGCCCTGCTCTCCGAGGAGGAATACTTCGACATCGTCGAAAAGCTCCCCGAAGGCAACGACCGTCTTGCTGACGACGACCCCAACAAGTTCGTCGCCAAAATGGGCGCCGAAGCCATCTTTGAACTCCTGCAGCGCCTCGACCTCGATGACCTCAGCTACAAGCTCCGTCACCAGGCCGACACTGACGGCTCGCAGCAGCGCAAAACCGAAGCCCTCAAGCGCCTCCAGGTCGTGGAATCGTTCCGCGCTTCACGCGGCCGCAACAAACCTGAATGGATGATCCTTCAGGCTGTGCCCGTGATTCCGCCGGAACTCCGTCCCCTCGTGCCCCTCGACGGCGGACGCTTCGCCACCTCCGACCTCAACGACCTCTACCGTCGTGTGATCATACGCAACAACCGTCTGAAACGTCTCATCGAGATCAAGGCCCCCGAAGTCATCCTCCGCAACGAAAAGCGCATGCTTCAGGAAGCCGTCGACTCGCTGCTTGACAACTCGCGCAAATCATCGGCCGTCAAGACCGAGGCCAACCGCCCCCTCAAATCGCTCTCTGACTCGCTCAAGGGCAAGCAGGGCCGCTTCCGTCAGAACCTCCTCGGTAAGCGCGTCGACTACTCGGCACGTTCGGTTATCGTTGTAGGTCCCGAGCTCAAGATGCATGAATGTGGCATCCCCAAAAACATGGCTGCCGAACTCTATAAACCCTTCGTCATCCGCAAACTCATCGAGCGCGGCATCGTAAAGACCGTGAAATCGGCCAAAAAGATCGTCGACCGCAAGGAGCCCGTCGTATGGGACATCCTCGAGTATGTGATGAAGGGTCACCCCGTGCTGCTCAACCGAGCTCCTACACTTCACCGTCTCGGCATCCAGGCCTTCCAGCCCAAGATGATCGAAGGCAAGGCCATCCAGCTCCACCCCCTCGCATGTACGGCATTCAACGCCGACTTCGACGGTGACCAGATGGCCGTGCACCTCCCTCTGGGCAACGAAGCCATTCTCGAAGCCCAGATGCTCATGCTCGGCGCCCACAACATCCTCAACCCCGCCAACGGCGCGCCTATCACCGTGCCGTCACAGGACATGGTGCTCGGTCTTTACTACATCACCAAGCTCCGCAAGGGCGACAAGGGCGAAGGCCTCAAGTTCTACGGTCCCGAGGAAGCTCAGATTGCCTATAACGAAGGCCGCGTGACACTTCACGCCCCCGTGTCGGTGGTGGTAGAGGATATCGACGCCGACGGAAACCCCATCACCCATCTGGTGGAGAACACCTCGGTAGGCCGTGTGCTCGTCAACCAGTACGTGCCCAAGGAGATCGGCTACGTCAACGAGATTCTCTCGAAGAAGTCGCTCCGCGCCATCATCTCCAGGGTTATCAAGAAATGCGGTATCCCCCGTTCGGCCCAGTTCCTTGACGACATCAAGAACCTCGGTTACTACATGGCCTTCAAGGGCGGCCTCTCGTTCAACCTCGGCGACGTCATCATCCCTGCCGAAAAAGAGCAGTACGTCAAGGAAGGCTACGAACAGGTGCAGGAAGTGATGAACAACTACGCCATGGGCTTTATCACCAACAACGAACGCTATAATCAGATCATCGATATCTGGACACACGTCAACGCACGTCTGGCCGATACCCTGATGAAACAGATATCCGCTGACCAGCAGGGCTTCAACCCTGTCTACATGATGCTTGACTCCGGCGCCCGTGGTTCAAAGGACCAGATCCGCCAGCTCTCCGGCATGCGCGGCCTTATGGCCAAACCTCAGAAGAGCGGTGCCGAAGGTGGTCAGATCATCGAGAACCCTATTCTTGCAAACTTCAAGGAGGGTCTGTCAGTGCTCGAATACTTCATCTCCACCCACGGTGCCCGCAAGGGTCTTGCCGACACCGCCCTTAAGACCGCCGACGCCGGTTACCTTACCCGCCGTCTGGTCGACGTGGCCCACGACGTGATTATCCACGAAGAGGACTGCGGCACACTCCGCGGCCTTGTATGCACCGAGATCAAGAACAATGACGAGGTCGTAGCCTCGCTCGGCGAGCGTATCCTCGGCCGCGTGTCGGTTCACGACATCGTCGATCCCATTTCGGGCGAAATCATCGTGGCCGCCGGCGAAGAGATCAACGACGCTGCCGCCGACCGCATCAACGCATCGCCCATCGAATCGGTTGAAATCCGCTCGGTGCTCACCTGCGAAAGCAAGAAGGGCGTCTGCGCCAAGTGCTACGGCCGCAACCTCGCCAACAACCGCCTCGTCCAGAAGGGCGAAGCCGTAGGCGTCATCGCAGCCCAGTCAATCGGCGAGCCCGGTACACAGCTTACCCTCCGTACATTCCACGTCGGTGGTGTGGCCTCCAATATCGCGGCCGTATCTTCGGTAACCTCGCGTTACGAAGGCGTCCTTGAGATCGAAGAGCTCCGCACCGTCAAGACCGATGAGGTCGACGCCAAGGGACGCAACGTAGAGGTAGTCATCGGCCGTCTGGCTGAAATGCGTATCATCGACCCCAACACCAAGATGATGCTCACCAACGCCAACATCCCCTACGGCTCGAAGCTCTACTTCTCTAACGGCGACGCTGTGAAGAAAGGCGACGTGATCTGCGAATGGGACCCCTTCAACGCCGTTATCGTCAGCGAAGCCGGTGGTATCGTAAGCTACGAAAACCTCATCGAAAACGTCACCTACCGCGTTGACTCCGACGAACAGACCGGTCTCCGCGAAAAGATCATCATCGAATCAAAGGACCGCGGCAAAGTGCCCGAGGCCAACATCAAGGATGCCAACGGCAACATCATCAAGACCTACGCCCTCCCTGTGGGCGCTCACCTGATGGTCGACGAAGGCGCCCAGCTCAAGCCCGGCGAAATCTTCGTGAAGATCCCCCGCGCCTCCGGTTCCGCAGGCGACATCACCGGAGGTCTGCCCCGTGTCACCGAGCTCTTCGAGGCCCGCAACCCGTCTAACCCCGCCATCGTCGCCGAAATCGACGGCGAAGTCAGATTCGGCAAGGTTAAGCGTGGTAACCGCGAAATCTCAGTCACTTCGCGTCTGGGCGAAGAGAAGAAATATCTCGTGCCCCTGTCAAAGCAGATCCTTGTTCAGGAAAACGACTATGTACGCGCCGGCACACCCCTCTCCGACGGTGCCATCACACCCGCCGACATCCTCAACATCATGGGCCCGACAGCCGTTCAGGAATACATTGTCAACGAGGTTCAGGACGTGTACCGCATGCAGGGCGTGAAGATCAACGACAAGCACTTCGAAGTTATCGTACGCCAGATGATGCGCAAAGTCAACATCCTCGACCCCGGCGACACCTGCTTCCTCGAACAGCAGGTTGTCGACAAGCGCGCCTTCATGGACGAGAATGACCGCATCTGGGGCAAGAAAGTGGTTACCGACGCCGGCGACTCCGAAAACGTCAAACCCGGCCAGATCATCACCGCCCGCAAGCTCCGCGACGAGAACTCGGCTCTCAAACGCCGTGACCTCCGTCTGATCGAAGTCCGCGACGCCGTGCCCGCCACCTCCGAGCAGATACTCCAGGGTATCACCCGTGCCGCCCTCCAGACCGGCTCATTCATGTCGGCCGCCTCATTCCAGGAAACCACCAAGGTGCTCAACGAAGCCGCCATCAACGGCAAGACCGACACCCTCGAGGGCATGAAGGAGAACGTGATCTGCGGTCATCCCATTCCCGCCGGCACCGGCCTCCGCGAGTATGAACGCCTGGTAGTAGGCTCGAAGGACGACATCGAAGGCATGCTTAACCCCTCGATCGAAGAAATCGAAGAGATCGAAGAAGCCAACTGATCCCCATCCACGAAATAAACTAACCCCCATAGAGGTCCCGGCCGAAAGGTCGGGACCTCATTCGTTTTGATAAACTCATGACACTCTGCTCATGCGGCGGGCCACATCGGCGGCCGAGGCGTTAGGGTCGATGCCACGTGCTTTGCAATACTGCTGCCAGCCGTTGAGGCCCGTGGCCTGCACCGAGGCGCGGTAGTCGCGCTCCTGACGCTCGGTTTTCGCGCGGTACTCCTCGCGGCGCTGTCGCTGGTAGTCGTTGTCGCTCTG
>ERZ836877.1522-NODE-1522-length-34754-cov-15.726534_pt1 | contig 34754 bp, 31 predicted proteins | sample MGYA00519469_ERZ836877 | MGnify/ENA primary metagenome ERZ836877 (study PRJEB31850, sample SAMEA3708809) | human gut metagenome | biome: human gut; feature: human-associated habitat; material: faeces | place: China | collected 2014 ...
TCTCTTACCGAGATCATTTCAGCCATAGGGGATACCTCCACGCATAAAATCACAAGTACATTATACCCAAATAAAAGAACAATGTCAACAAAGTTCGGAACAATGTCGTTTCAAAACAGCATTGTTCTTTTTCTGCATATAAAACAAGCGGAGGTCATAGGCCCCCGCTTGCTCGTTACCCGTATACAATTTCCTGCATCACGGCCTCGTTTGCCCGATGTCGGATGCCGTTCATCTTCCGCACCCACGCCATCGGGTCATCGGCTTTCAAGGCCTCCGTCACGCCCTCGGTGTCTGCGTATTGTTCTACCAACTGAAGAAAGAGCTCCTGCGCCTGCTCCTCGATGTCTGCAAGGTGCCCATCCAGCGTCCCGGCGGTCAGCAGGTTATAATACAGTATCCGGTGATGCTTCTTCAGATAAACTCGCCGCCGCTGCCCGTAAACGCCAATGGGGCGTTCTTCTTCGGGCGGTAAGCAAACATCTGGCAGGCAGTAGTCGCCCTGCCTTGTGTAAGTGCCACCCAACTGCTCAAATAGTGATTCCATATGTGATCCTCCCATTCAAAATTTCCCCGGCAGGTCTGCAACGCAAAATGCACCCGCCTTTCGGTTACAGTCTACCAAAACCGAAAGGCAGGTGCGAGTGTGCGAATTTCAGAATCGCACATTATTTCTTCATCTTCCTGCTGAATTCATTCAGCGTCTGGATATGCCAAAGGCTTTTACGGGTAATGGAGCGAAATGTCAGGGAGCAGAAGAAGTCAACGAGAAAGATCTTTGGGATGCAGAACTTCAGCCCCTTCTGGAAGGCTTTCAGCGACCCGCGGCTGCACCAGTTGTGGACGGTGGTCAGGGTGTAGCCGGTCAGGGTTACCACATCCTTTACCGTGACCACATCCGGGTACACAGCGATGCGAGACCTATGATCAAGAGGGCTCTGAATCGAGCGGCTTTACAGCTCGATCCTCTGCTCCGGCTCCCACAAAGCCTGCACGCTTTCAAAGTCCCTGCTGTACTTCGTCAGGCACTGGCGGGTCAACGTCCGCAGGGAAATGGAATCCTCCCCGGCAAAGGGGATATGGTACAGCACAACCTGCGGCGGCGTCCACCGGCTCAACAGCGCACGGCCCGCCGGGTCGTAGAAAAACAGCGGGTTAACGAACACCGCACGGGGCCGGATATCCGCTATGGCGTCATAATAAGAGGGATCGTTCCAGCCGCAGTCCCCGGTGATAAGATAGTGCTGGCCGTGTACCGTCAGCAGCAGGCAGAGGCAGTCCAGATGGGCGAACATCTCCCCCTCGTGGGGGGTAGACAGCGCCGTGAGATAGACCTCCGGCGCCAGCAGATACGTGTGGCGCTGTCCACGGTGCAGGTCTGCCTGCCACCACGGGATATGCCGGGCCGTCATGTCCGCCGTCAAGGCGTCCTGCGCCGGGCCATCCTTGCTGCGGGGCGGCAGCAGCACACGGCGAACGCGGTTGGCCTGAAGATACGCCTGCGTCAGAGCAGGCGACCAGTGATCCGGATGGTCATGGGTGAACAGCAGAAAATCCGCGTCACGAAACGGCCCCTCTCCCCGCAGCATTTGATCCAGCATCGCCTGCGGAACGGGGCTGAAGGGGTATTGGCTACTGTGGTGCAGGCCGTCGATCAGAAATCGAATGCCGTCAATTTCCAGCAGAATACCCGCGTTGGCGATCAGTGTGGCGTGCGTCATAAGCGTTCTCCTTTCAATGGGGTCACACCGCGCGAAATAGCGCGAAATGTTCAGTTGACTTTTATGTTTTTCAAGGGTATACTCGAATTATTATGTGCGGGTACCATCGATTAACAAGGGCAAACACGCCTGACAGCGTGTCTTTCCGGCGCTTTTTGCCCTTTTCTCCTTGGCGGGCGCCAGCCCGCCTGCGTCTCAAAAGGCAAAAATCACTCGAAAATACATCGCTGGCAGGTGCTTTGCAGTTTTGTCGGAGCAGAAATGTGTCCAGACAAGAAAAGGCCCGCAGAGAATACTTGCCGTATTGTCAAGGGACTTGACGCAGTATGGGCGCATTTCTGCCCGCCAAAACCGTGTCTGCCTTTGTCAATCGATGGTATAGCAAGCAGAAGCAACGGATATGCGGGAAAAATAAGAGAGAGGGCAAACAGTGTGAAGCTGAGGGGAGTCATACGATATAAACCTGTCGGGGCGGCGGCGGAGCTGCCCTGCGGCAAGGAGCAGATTTCAGAAGCATACGGCAGCTATTATCTGGGGGCCGCCGTGCAGGAGCAGATGTGTACAGCACTGGAGCAGTTCTGCTCTCCCTCCGGAGGGGTATTGTACATACAGGGCTGTTCCGGCACCGGCAAGACCTGCACGATCGGCTATTTGCTGGGACTGCTGACGCTGCCGAAGGAGGACGCAAAGCCGCCCAAACGGCTGGCCGCCGCGTTGGCGGGAAAGGCGGCGGAGTACCACGTCGTAACCGCCGATCTGTCCGCCGCCGGAGAGTCTCTATGCGACATTATCGGACAGGCGCTGGACTGCACCACGGCGTTTCAGGTGGGGCCGGATATCAAGCGCACCAGAAGCCTGTATCAGCGCCAGCTGTCCACCAGAATGGACGCCTTTGCTTCGGCTCACCCCGGTGCCTGCCGTCTGCTGGTGCTGGACGGCCTGGCCGAATTCTTTGAAAGCCGCAGTGAGGACGACATTCAGGACGATCTGCTGTTCTATACGGCGCTGTGCAACATTACGGAAAAGAGTCCCCTGCGGATCATCGCCGGAGTCGACGCCCGCCTGTTTGACGAGGACAACGGCTGCCGTGCCCGGAAGACCTTGCAGCAGGACAGCGCCACCACCGCCCGCATCACCCTTGACAGCGCGGTGGTGATGGAGGTCTTGCAGCACTGCTGCATCCGAAAGAGCAAAACCCAGCAGCAGGAGATCGCCGCCTATCTGCAGCAGTTTGCCATGCAGTTTCCGGAGCTTCGGCTGCATCTGGCCGACTATGTGGCGGCGTATCCCTTCCACCCCGGTCTGATCACGCTGCTGAATGACTATCCGGTTCTGCGGGAGCTGCCGCTGCTGGAAACGTTGTCATCTCTGGTGGAAAGCCGTCTGGAGCACGAATTGGCGCAGAACAGGCCCTCCATCCTGACCTACGAGGATCTCTGGCGCAGCTGTGTACTGCCCATGGCAGCCGACAGCGCTGATCCGGCGCTTCACGCGGCGGCGGTACGGGCCTCGGAGCTGGAGCAGCGCATCGCCGCGCTGGCGCTGCCGGCGCAGGAAAACGCGCTGGTGACGCAGGTGGTAAACGCGCTGCTGCTGCGGCAGCTGCTGTTCCGGAATCCCGCGGCCACCGGAATGACGCCGGAGCAGATCCGGGACGACCTGTTCCCCGCCGGAGACACCGCCGTCACCCAGCATGCCATTACCGTGGAGCAATATGTGGAGCAGCTGCTGACGCGGATCATCAGCTTTTCGGCGCAGCCGCTGCTGTGGCTGGACAGCGCCTGCGGCTGCTACTGTCTGGCGGTGGAAAAGCGGGACAATTATAACAAAAAGATCACGCTGGAGCAACTGTCCCAGCTCATCAACATCTCCCGCACCACCATTTACAAGGTCATCAACGGCAAGGGCCGTGTGTCGGAGAGCACCCGCGCGCTGGTGGAAAAGGCCCTGCTGGAATACAACTACGTTCCCAACTTCAACGCCCGGGATCTGGCCTATCACAAGACCTACCGCATCGGCTATATCGGCATGGCCCACTATGGCTCCACCTTCTTCTCCAAGCTGATGCAGGACGGCATCCGCAAGGCGCTGGCGGAGCTGGAGGACAACGGCTTACAGATCGTGTCCGCCATCTCCTACATTCTGGAGCCGCAGCAGCAGATCACGGATATCGAGCGGATGCTGCAAAGCGGCATCCGGGCCTTCATCATCGTGCCCTGCGACCCCAAGGTGCTGGAGCCGGAGATCAAAAAGCTGCGGGAGCTTCACTGCGATATCATCTATCTCAGCCGCTATGTGGAGAAAAAAGACCGGGTGTTCGTGGGCATCGACTATCCCCAGAGCGGCCGTCTGGCGGCGGAGATGATGTCCAAGATGCTGCCGCAGGGCGGCAACATCGCCATCACCACCAGTAACTTTCTGGAGGACGACCTGTGGGTCAAGCAGCGGTACGACGGCTTTGTGGACTATCTCAAGGGCCGCAGCAGCTACCGTATTCTCGGCCTGTGGGACACCATTTCCGACGAGAAAAGCGCCGAGCTGATCTGTCAGGAGCTGATGGAAAAGCATCCGGATATCAGCGGCATCTATGATATCTCCTATAAATCCGAGGCCATTGCCCGGCGTCTGGTGCGGATGCGGCGGGATCAGGACATTAAGCTGATCGGCTTCGACTACTACGACGCCGTAAAGCCCTTTATCCGCTCCTCCGCCATTGACGTTATCATCGGCCAATCCCTGCCGAATCAGGCATACGACGCGGTAAAAATGATGTTTTACCACCTTTGCTACGGCGTGCCGCTGGTCAACAAGGACTACAATTCCCGTCTGGACGTGATCGTGTCCAGCAACATGGATTACTTTGAGGGATAACAGAATACGACACACTTTTCGTCACCGGACGCCAGCAGGCGCCCGGTGATTTTGCTTATCGCAAAATTCGACAAATTAATACGTGTTAAATTTCGACAAAATTCGTCCGTATATGAGGCTGAAATAACACGCGCTTTTTCGGGATAATCGTGCTTTTTTCAAGAAATTACCATTTTCTTTGTGCAAAGTGTCATATTTCATCCGTGTAATCCGTGCGTTTAGTCGATTTTTTATTTTGCACGCAAAATTACTTGACATTTTTATAACGCAGGCGTATGCTTTTAATATGAAGTTTACCACGTGTTAAACATTTTTTCAAGTCCTTCATTTTCCGGTATTTATGAATAGGTATAAGAAACGTTCACCGCGTGTAAACCTCAAAAAATCATAACAAATAAGGAGATCGAACATGAAGAAGTTTTTGGCACTGACTTTGGCCCTGCTGATGGCGCTGTCTCTGGTCGCCTGCGGCAGTCAGCCGGCAACCGACGACAACCAGGATGCGGACAGCACCCCCGTCGACACCAGCAATTACGTCAAGACCGACTACAACCCCACCAAGCCCATGACCAAGGGCATCAACGGCGAGGATCCCGCCAGCCTGGCGGACTTCAGCTTCACCGATGAAGAACTGCAGCAGCTGAAGGACGGCAACTTCAAGGTCGCCATCGCCTATCACCAGCTGGGTGACCAGTGCAACGTGGTCAAGTGCGAAGCTGCCAAGGCTACCTTCGAGGAGCTGGGCATTGAAGTGCTGACCGTTACCGAAGCCCAGATGAACGACAACACCCAGTACGATCAGCTGGAGACCATCGCAGCCATGAACCCCGACGCTCTGCTGGTCATGCCCTACAACCCCGACGTCTGCTCCCCCGTGCTGAAGAAGATGGCTGACGCCGGCACCAAGATCGTGTTCATGGAGAGCATCGCTACCGACTTCACCCCCGGTGAGAACTGCGTGGCTCTGGTCTCCTCCGACGGTTACGCCAACGGCTACTATGCCGCCACCATGCTGGCCGAGAAGATCGGCTACAAGGGTGTTGTGGGCGCTCTGACCTATGATGGCTTCCATCTGGTGTGCAACCAGCGTGACCAGGGCTTCCGCGATGGTATCGCCAACTTCCCCGAGATCACGCTGGCTGAGAGCCCCTTCACCAAGGAGGCCAACACCGGCTCCAACGCCGACTCCCTGCTGGCTCAGTATCCCGATCTGGCCGGTGTGTACGTTTCCTGGGAAGCTCCCGCCGAGTACGTGATGGCTTCCGCCAAGGCTGCTGGCCGTGAGGATCTGCAGATCGTCACCATCGACCTGGGCGACACCTCTGCCCGCTCCATCGCCACCGGCGGTATGATCACCTGCTCCGCCACCTCCCGCTCCTGGGATCAGGGCACCTGCGAGGCCTACTGCGCCGCTTACGCCCTGCTGGGCAAGGAGCTGCCCTCCACCTTCGTCTGCCCCGTGGCGCTGCCTGTTGACGCCCACAACCTGCTGGAAGGCTACTGCGCCAGCTACGGTCTGGATCAGGCTCCCGAGTGGCTGACCGAGCTGGTCAAGTAAACCGGCAAACTCTCCTACATATGCCACTCTCTCCCGGCATATGAGTGCCGCATAGTATGTTCCGAGACGCCCGAAAGGATCCCCCTCGATCCTTTCGGGGTTTCGGTACTACTGCCGAACCGTGATTCTGAGTATAAAGTGAGATGGTAAATATGCAGCAAAACCCGATCATCAGTTTGAAAAACGTGCATAAATCCTTCGGCGGCGTATCCGTTCTGAACGGCGTTGATTTCGATTTGCAGAAGGGCTCTGTTCACGCTCTGGTGGGGCAGAACGGCGCCGGAAAATCCACCATGATGAAGATCCTTACCGGCGTATACACCTGTGACTCCGGTGCCATTTACATTGACGGCAGCAAGGTGAAGATGAACAGCTATTCCGACGCTGTGTCTCACGGCATCAGCCTGATCTTCCAGGAGCTGAGCCTAATCCCCACGCTGACCGTGGCAGAAAACATTTTCCTGAACCGTGAAATACTGGAAGGCCCATTCTTAGGCAAAAAAAGCATGGAGCGCAAGGCTCACAAGCTGCTCCAAAGCCTTGATATAGATGTGGACGTCCACAGCCGTGTCGAAGATCTGGATGTTGGCGTCTGCCAGATGATCGAAATCGCCAAGGCGCTTTCCGTCAACGCCAAAGTCCTGATCCTGGACGAGCCCACGGCATCCCTTTCCGAAAAGGAGACCGCCCATCTGTTCACCCTCATCAATAGTCTGAAGCAGCGGGGCGTTTCCATGATCTACATCTCCCACCGCATGGCGGAGATCTTCAAGATCTGCGACACCATCACCGTTCTGCGCAACGGCTCCATCGTGACCACCAAGCCCACACGGGACTACTCCCTGACCGGGCTGATTGAGGACATGATCGGCCGCAAGACCGCCGCGCTGACCACGGCGGACGAGGAGCTGGCCTCCAAGTGCACCGGCCGCCCGCTGATGACGGTGGAGCACCTGAACTGCGGCAGCCGCCTGAAGGACGTCAGCTTTGAGCTGCGGGAGGGCGAGGTGCTGGGCCTTGCGGGCCTGATGGGCTCCGGCCGCACCGAGGTGGTGGAATCGCTGTTCGGTCTGAACAAGGACGCCTCCGGTCAGGTCACCATCAACGGCCAGCCCTACGAGATCAAGGGCGTGCGCCACGCCATCGACAGCGGCCTTGCCCTGATCCCGGAGGATCGCCGCCGCGAGGGTCTGGTGCTGATGCACTCGGTAGAGGAAAACCTGATTGTCCCCATCTTCGACAAGCTCAAGCGGGGTCTGCTGTTGGAGAACAAAAAGGTTGCCGATATCGCCGAGCGCTCCATTTCGGACATGGCCATCAAGACCCACAGCCGGAAAACGCCCGCCTTCAATCTGTCCGGCGGCAACCAGCAGAAGATCGTGGTGGGCAAATGGCTCAACAGCGCGCCCAGCGTCCTGCTGCTGGACGAGCCTACCGCCGGTGTGGACGTGGGCTCCAAGCGCGAGATAATCGACAAGGTGCGCGACTTCGTAGGCGAAAACCGCGCCGCGATCTTCATCTCCTCGGATATTCTGGAGCTGATCTCCGCGTGCGACAGATTCATCGTTTTTTATGACGGAAAAGTGACCGCGACATATGATCGCAGTGAAATTACAGAGGAGGTTCTCCAGTATGCAATCCAAAACGAGTGCTGACACCCTGCTGAAGCTGAAAAAGAACATCAACATCAGCAAATGCATGGTCTACATCATTTTCCTTGTGGTTCTTTCCCTGTTCGCCATCTTCATCGGCGGATCGTTCTTCTCTCTCAACAACATTCTGAACATTATCCGCCAGACCGCCGTGGTCTCCATGATCGCCGTCACCATGACGTTCGTGATCGCCATCGGTGAGATCGACCTGTCCGTCGGCTCCACCATCGGCCTGTCCGGCCTGATGGCGGCGCTGGTTCTGCAAAGCACCGACAACATCCCGCTGGCCATTCTGGCGGCGTTGGCTGTAGGTCTGGTGGTGGGCCTGATCAATGGCCTGCTGATCGTGGCGCTGAACCTGCCCAGCTTTCTGGTGACGCTGGGCATGCAGATGGTTCTGGTGGGCACCTCCATGTGGATCACCAACACCACCGCTATCCCCATCGGCAACACCACGTTCACCTTCATCTTCGGCGGCGGCAGCATCGGCAAGCTCCCTCTGCTCCTGCTGTGGGTGCTCATCACCGGCGCGGTGGGCTACATCGTCCTGAACCGCACCCCCTACGGCAAGAAGGTGCTGGCGGTGGGCGGCAACGCCACCTCTGCCCGCTATTCCGGCATCAACGTCAAGAAGATCGTGGTCTACGTCTTCGTCTACAGCAGTCTGATGGCCGCGCTGGGCGGCATGCTGTACGCCGGACGTATGAGTTCCGGCCGCTACACCTTCGGCGACGGCCTTGAGCTGGATGCCATCGCGTCCGTCATTCTGGGCGGCACCAGCATGGCCGGCGGCAACGGCTCCATCGTCGGCGCCATCATCGGCTCCCTGCTGATCGGCACCATCAACAACGGCCTGATGTTCTTCGGCCTGTCCACCGCCCAGCAGACGGTGGCCAAGGGCGCCATCATCATCCTCTCCGTTGCCCTCAGCGCCCTGGTGAGCCTGCGCGACAACAATAACAAGTGATAAAGAAGGAAGGTCCGTCTATGAACCACCAAGTAACCCCTGAGGCCATTCACCTCTGCGACGACAGCGTCAAGCTGTCCGACCGCATTACGCGCCTGATCGAGCAATATCACAGCATCGTGCCGCCCCTGTGCGTGGAGCGGGCCCGCCTGCTGACCGAGACCTACCGCCAGACCGAGAGCAAGCCCCACGCCCTGCGCCGTGCGCTGGCGCTGGAGAATATCCTGAACCATATCGGCATCTTTCTATGCGACGACGATATGCTGCTGGGCGCCATCGCGGAAAAGCGCCGTGGCTCCTCCGTGTTCCCGGAGTTTGGCGTACAGTTTATTGAAAACGAGCTTACCGGCAATCCGGTAGACTTCTCCACCCGCCCCTACGACCCCTATATCGTGGAGCCGGAGGTGCGCCGCGAGCTGCTGGAGGACATCCTGCCCTACTGGAAGGATCGCTGCGAGGAGGCGCTGGTGTACAGCCAGCTCCCCGCCGAGACCATGATGGCCAACGAAAAAGGCGTGGGCGGCTACGACGGCACGTGGATCACCCGCGGCGGCGACGGCCACATCATCCCCGACTGGGAAAAGCTGCTGCGCATCGGTGTCAACGGCGTGATCCGGCAGATCGAGGAGCACATGGCCGCGCTGGATCTGGCCGATCCCAACGACTATGACCGCTACATCTTCTACCAAAGCGCCCTGATCGTCAACAAGGCCGTGGTGGCCTATGCCCAGCGGCTCAGCCGCATGGCGGAGGAGCGGGCCGCCGCGACCACTGACCCCGCCGTGAAGAAGCACCTGCTCCAGCTGGCGGAGATCAACCGCTGCGTGCCCGCCCAGCCGGCCCGCACCTTCCACGAGGGATTACAGGCCATCACCACGGTGATCTCGGCCATTCAGCTGGAATCCAACGGCCACGGCGTCTGCGTGGGCCGTCTGGATCAGCTGCTGTACCCCTACTACAAGCAGGAGCTGGAAGCCGGCACGCTGACGCAGGAGAGCGCCATGGAGCTGGTCTGCGCCCTGTACATCAAGCTGAACGAGCAGTCCAAGCTCCGTGATATCTACGACACCAAGCCCTTTGTGGGCTACATGACATACCCCAACCTGACCATCGCCGGTCAGGACGACGCCGGGCGCGACGGCGTCAACGACCTGTCCTACATCTGCGTGGCCGCCACCAAGAAGTCCCGGCTGATCCAGCCTCTGCTGGCCGTCCGCGTGTTCAACGGCACCTCTCACCGCTTCATGCAGGAGTGCGCCAAGTGCGTAGGCACCGGCATCGGTTATCCCGCCTTCTACAATGACGAGGCCATCATCCCCGCCATGATGGCGGTGGGCTACTCGCTGGATGACGCCCGGGGCTACGGCATCGTGGGCTGCGTGGAGCCCTCCATCCCCGGCAAGTGCAGCGGCCGCTACGGCGCCGCCTTCCCCAACCCCGTGAAGGTGCTGGAATGCACCATCAACGGCGGCACCGATCCCCGCACAGGTCTCACTCCGCTGCCCTGTAAGCGCCTGAGCGAAATGAGCAGCTGGGAGGAGTTCTACAACGAGTTCAAGGCACAGGAGCTCCACTACCTGAAGCACCACGTGATCCAGGACAACTGCATCGACAAGGTATACGAGCAATACCTCCAGACCCCCCTGCTGTCCTCCTACGTGCAGGACTGCATCGGCCGGGGCAAGGAGCTGAAGCAGGGCGGCGGCGTATACGCCTTTACCGGCGGCCAGATGTGCGGCACCTCCTGCGCCATCAACTGTCTGTGCGCCCTGAAGCAGCTGGTGTTTACCGACAAGCTGCTGACGCCTGTACAGTTGGAGCACGCGCTGGCCACCAACTTTGAGGACAGCACCACCAGCCCCACCGGCGAGGAGATCCGTCAGCTGCTGCTGACCCGCGCGCCCAAGTTCGGCAACGACGACGACGTGTCCAACGAGATCGGCTCCGATTTCGTGGGCTTCTGGGCGAAGAACAAAATGTCCTTCCACAACACCCTGTATGGCCGGGGCCCCATTGGCGGCCGGTTCGTACCGTCCACCGCCACCGTGGCGGCCAACGTTCCCATGGGCGAGTATGTGGGCGCCACGCCTGACGGCCGCAAGGCCGGCACGCCGCTGTCCGAGGGCATCTCCGCCTTTGGCGGCAGCGACATCGAGGGCCCCACTGCGCTGGCCAACTCCGTGGCGCAGCTGCCCAACGAGCTGATGATTGGCGGCCAGCTGCTGAACATCAAGTTCAACCCCGCCTCCTTCACCTCGGAGCAGGGCATCCAGAACTTCCTGGCGCTGCTGAAGGGCTACTTTGACAAGAAGGGCTTCCAGATGCAGATCAACGTAGTGGACAAGGCCACGCTGCTGGAGGCCCAGCACACGCCGGAGAACTACCGCGACCTGATGGTGCGCGTGGCGGGCTACTCCGCCTACTTCGTGTCCATCGACAAGGATCTGCAGAACGATATCATCCGCCGCACGGAACACAACGTATGACCCATCCCGGAGGCACTGCCGTCGCCGGGGCGGCGCTGCAAAGGAGGATACCGGCATGACCGGCCTAGTCAACAACATCCAGAAATACAGCGTCCATGACGGCGGCGGCATCCGCACGGTGGTGTTCTTTCAGGGCTGTCCCCTGCGCTGCCGCTGGTGCTCCAATCCGGAGACCCAGCCTCTCGCCAACCCGCGGCTCTACTGGCGGAACAAGTGCATCGGCTGCGGCCGCTGCGTGGAGGTCTGTCCCCGGCACATCGGCTGCCGCGACCTGCACAGTCCCGACTGCCGCAGGTGTCTGGCCTGCGTGGAGAACTGCTGCACCGGCGCGCTGACGCTGGCGGCGCAGGAGATGACGGTAAAGGAGCTGGTGCAGAAGCTTCTCCGGGACGAGGTGTACTACCACAATTCCGGCGGCGGCGTGACGCTCTCCGGCGGCGAGGTGCTGCTGCAATGGCAGTTTGCCGCCGCGGTGCTGGCAGCCCTGCGGGAGCAATGCATCCACACCGCCATCGAAACCGCCGGCTTCGCCCCCTACGAGCACCTGAAGGCGGTGGCCGACCAGTGCGACCGCGTGCTCTATGACGTAAAATCCATGGACGACGCGGTGCACCGTTCGTACATCGGCGTATCCAACCGGCAGATCCTGGACAACCTGTGCCGTCTGGCTGACAGCGGCGCGGAGGTGATCGTCCGCGTTCCCCTGATCCACAACGTCAACGACAGCGTGGAGAACATCACCCGCACGGCGGAGCTGGCGGCGGCCCACGGCATCCGCGAGATCGACCTTCTCCCCTTCCACCGGCTGGGCGAGAGCAAATACGCCGTGATCCAGCAGCCCTACACCATGCCGGACGCCACCGTGCCGCAGGAGCATATCGACGCGCTGGCGGCACTGCTGCGGCAGCGGGGGTTCATCGTTTCCATCGGAGGATAACACATGCAAGAGTATTTACTGGGCATCGACGCCGGAACCAGCGGCGTCAAGGCCATCGTTATGGATACCGCCGGCGTGATCTGCGGCAGCGGCTATCAGGAATGCGACGTGATAACGCCCCGGCCCAGCTGGGCAGAGCAGCGTCCCGCCGACTGGTGGGCCGCCTGTGACGGGGCTGTCCGTCAGGCGGTGGCCGTCTCCGGTGTGGGGCGGCGCATCGCCGGCATCGGCCTGTCCGGCCAGATGCAGGGCAGTGTACTGCTGCGGCGTAATGGCACCGTGGCGGACACCTGCATGATCTGGATGGATCAGCGCTCCTGCGGCGAGGCGGAGGAACTGAACGCCCGGCTCACGCCGGAGGAGACCATGCGCTATGCCGCCAACTACTGCCTGCCCAGCTTCTGGGCGGCCAAGCTGCTGTGGCTGCGCAGGCATCAGCCGGAGGTCTTTGACAGCATCCGCAAGGTACTGTTTCCCAAGGACTATCTGCGCTGGAAAATGACCGGTGAGATCGCCAGCGAGGTATCCGACGCCTCCTGCACATGGCTGCTGGATCTGCCCTCCCGGCAATGGTCCGACCGGCTGTTCCGGACGGCGGGCCTGTCCCGTGAACTGGTGCCGGAGCGGCTGCTGGAAAGTCAGGACGTGGCGGGATGCCTGCTGCCTGACGTGGCGGAGCGTTGGGGCCTTCGGCCCGGTATCCCCGTGGCCGCCGGGGCAGGCGATCAGGAGGCAGGCGGCGTGGGCATGGGTGTGACCCGGCCCGGCACCATCTGCAGCACCATCGGCACTTCCGGCGTGGTATTCGGATGCAGCGCCGCGCCCTTTATCGACCCGGAGCCCCACGGAATATACAGCCAGTGCCACGCCGTTCCCGGCCAGTACAGCTTTCTGGGCTGCACGCTGGGCGCAGGCGGCTCCTTCAAATGGATGCGGGACACGTTTTTCGCCCCGCAGAAGGAAGCGCTGGCGGCACGCGGCGAAAGCATCTACGACTACATGACCGGTCTGGCCGCCGAGCAGCAGCCCGGCTGCGGCGGCCTGGTCTTTCTGCCCTATCTGGGCGGCGAAGGCACCCCTTATGTAGACCCCAACGCCCGCGGCGTATTCTTCGGACTCAGCTATCAGAGCGATCTGGGGGCGCTGTGCCGCGCCGTAATGGAGGGCGTCACCTTCTCTCTGCGGGACACGGTGGAGATCATCCGCGCCGCCGGTGTGGAGATCTCCCAGATCCGCGTGGCGGGCGGCGGTGCGAAAAGTGCCCTGTGGCGGCAGATGCAGGCCGACATTTTCGGCCAGAGCGTCTGCATGACCAACGTGGACGAAGCGCCCGCCGCGGGAGCGGCCATTCTGGCCGGTGTGGCGGCGGGACTGTTCCCCTCCGCCGATCAGGCGTGTCAGGCCATGGTGCAGCTGGTCTCCACCACCGAGCCCATCGCCGCCCATACCGCAGTTTATAACGAGTATTATCAGACCTACCGGGGGCTGTACCAGTCCCTGCGGCAGGATTTCGCCCGTCAGGCAGAGCTGGCCGCCCGCGCTGACGCCGCTTTGTCGGGCATATCACACAGCTAACAGCCGCACGCCCCGTGCAGCGAAAATGAAAGGAGCGGTTCCATTGAGTACACTTGACAGCAAAACCGTTACGTCCGGCGATGAGGCCGGGATCAGCAGAGAGCTTCTGCTGAAAATGTGGGAAAATATGAATTTAGCCCGCAATTTTGAAGAGCATGTCCAGTGGTTATTCTCCAAAGGACTTGTTCACGGCACTACCCATTTGGGCATTGGTGAGGAGGCTACCGCAGCTGGCACTATCGCCGCCCTAAAGCCGCAGGACTATGTCTTCGGCACACACCGTGGTCATAGTCAGGCCATTTGCAAAGGCATCAGCGTCAATAATATGATGGCCGAGATCCTTGCCCGCGAGACCGGCGTGTGTAAGGGTAAGGGCGGCTCCATGCACATTGCTGACCCCGACATCCACTACTTTGGTGCCGACGGCATTCTGGGCGCCAGCGCCGTCATGTGCAACGGCACCGCGCTGGCCATTAAGAAGCGGGGCGAAAAGGATCGTATCTCCCTGGTCTTCTTCGGCGACGGCACCAGCAACGAGGGTGCTACTTGGGAAGCTATGAATCTGGCCGCCGTCTGGCAGCTGCCCACACTTTTCGTCTGTGTCAACAATACATATGGTATGTCCACTCCCATCGCTCAGGCCATGAAGGACACTGACATCTCCAAGCGCGCCTACCCCTTTGATATGCCCGCTCGTTCCATCGACGGAAACAACGTGCTGGAGGTCTATCAGACCATCAAGGAGGCCCGCGAGTACGTCGCCTCTGGCAAAGGCCCCATGCTGGTGGTGGAGAACACCTATCGTATCTCCGGTCACTCCAAGAGTGACGGCAACCTGTACCGCACCAAGGAGGAAATTGAATCCTGGAAAAAGAAGTGCCCCATCAAGGCTTTCCGCAAGTACCTGGTGGAAAACGGCATCGCCACTGAACAGGAGCTTGACGACATGGCTCAGGCGGCCGCCGCCGCCATCGACGCCGCCGAGGAATATGCCAAGAGCTGCCCCGAGCCGTCTGTGGACGATCTGCTCAACGACGTCTACGCGTAAAAAGGAGGAGACACACCATGGCTACTATGAAAGAGATCACATACGCACAGGCCATCAACGACGCCATGTGCGAGGAAATGCAGCGTGACGAAAACGTCTTTATGATGGGCGAGGATATCGCGGAGTACTGCGGTGCCTTCGGCGTCTCCCGCGGCATGCTGGAAAAGTTCGGCAAGGATCGGATCATGAACACCCCCATCTCCGAGCAGGCCTACGTCGGTGCCGGCATCGGCGCCGCCATGGCGGGCATGCGTCCCATTGTGGAGCTGATGTTCTCCGACTTCATGTGCGTCTGCTTTGACGAGCTGGTCAACGAAGCGCCCAAGATGCGCTTCATGTTCGGCGGCAAGGTGAAGGTGCCGATGGTCATGCGCACCGCTGCCGGTGCTGGCACCGGAGCCGCCGCCCAGCACTCCCAGAGCCTCGAGGCCTGTCTGGCTCACTTCCCCGGCCTGAAGGTGGTCATCCCCTCTACCCCCTATGACGCCAAGGGTCTGCTGAAAACCGCCATTCGTGACGATAACCCCGTCATGTTCCTGGAGCAGAAGACCCTGTACCGCACCAAGGGCATGGTGCCCGAGGAGGAGTACACCATTCCGCTGGGCGTGGCCGACGTGAAGCGGGAGGGCACCGACTGCTCCATCATCACCTATGGCCGCATGGTGCAGATGAGCCTTCAGGCCGCCGAAAAGCTGGCGGAGGAGGGCATCCACGTGGAAGTGCTGGACATCCGCTCTCTGGTGCCGCTGGACACCAGAACCATCATCGAATCGGTGAAAAAGACCCACCGCGCCCTGATCGTTCACGAGGCGGTGCAGTTCGGCGGCTTCGGCGGCGAGATCGCCGGTCAGATCGCCGACAGCGAGGCATTTTACTATCTGGACGCACCGATCCGTCGTCTGGGCGCCCTCAGCTGCCCCATCCCCTTCAACCCCAATCTGGAGCGGGAGACCTTCCCCACCGTGGACAAGATCATCGCGCAGGTCAAGAGCCTGATGTGACACAAGGAGACGTTATATGACTGAGATATTTATGCCGAAAGCCGGCATGGACATGAAGGAGGGCCGCCTGATCCGCTGGCTGAAGGAGATCGGCGACCACGTGGAGAAGGACGAGCCCATCATGGAGATTGAGACCGACAAGATCACCATGGAGGCGGAAGCACCTGCCACCGGTATCCTGCTGGCCAAGCTCATTGACGACGAGACCACCGTTCCCGTGCTGCAAACCATCGGCTACATCGGCCAGCCCGGTGAGAAGATCCCCGACGCGCCGGTCGCCGCCGCCGATACACCCGCTGCCGCTCCTGTTGAGACGGCAGCGGAGACCGCCGCGCCCGCCTCGAAGTTGCCTGTGCTGAACGGCTCCGTGGCCGCCACTCCCTACGCCAAAAAGCTGGCGGCAGAAAGAGGCGTGGATCTGACGTCAGTGACCGCCAGTGGCCATGTTGGAGAGGTGCGCGCCAGCGATGTGCTGGCCGCCGCCCAGAGCGGCGCGGTCAACGCCACGGCGCTGGCGAAAAAGTACGCCGAGGTGAACGGCGTTGATCTCGCTAACGTATCCGGCACTGGTTACGACGGCAAAATCCGCAAGAGTGATGTGCTGGCCGCTGCTATGCCTACCGCTGTTCAGCGGGAGATTACCCGCATCCCCCTGACGCCCATCCGCAAGGCCATTGCCCGCAATATGTTCAACAGCCTGCACTCCATGGCTCAGACCTCCGATTCCGTGGAGATCGACGTCACCGAGCTGATGGCACTGCGTCAGCGTCTGCTGGCCCACAAGGACGAACTGGGCACCAAGATCACCATCAACGACCTGCTCAGCTATGCGGCGGTCAAGATGCTCAAGACCCATCCGCTGGCCAACGCCAGCTTCTCCGATACCGAGATACTCTGCTATCCCGACGTGAATCTCAGCATGGCGGTAGCCACCGATTACGGCCTGACCTCCCCTGTTGTCCACGGCGCGGATCGAATGAGTCTGGTGGAGCTGAGTCTCGCCATGCGCGACCTGGTGGTACGGGCCCGTGACCGCAAGCTGACCGCCGACGACCAGCAGGGCGGCACCTTCACCCTGACCAATATGGGCATTTTCCCGGTGGATAACTTCAACCCCATTCTGCCGGCACCCCAGTCCTGCATCATTGGCTTTGGCCGCTGCGTAGAAAAGCCCGCTGTGTATCAGGGCCAGATCTGCATCCGCACCATGATGGTGCTGTCCGTTACCTACGACCACCGCGTATTCGACGGCGGCGAGGTAGGCTCCATCATGAAGACCATGAAAGAGTATCTGGAAACGCCAGAGCTCTTTCTGGTACAGTGAGGGCGCGCCATGGCGGAAATGACCTATCAGGTGGCCGTCATCGGCGGCGGCCCCGCCGGTTATGTGGCGGCTATCCGCGCCGCCCAGCTGGGCGGTAAGGTGGTGCTGTTTGAAAAGGACGAGCTGGGCGGCACCTGCCTGAACCGGGGCTGTATCCCCACCAAGACCTTTCTGAAAACAGCGGACATGATCCGCGATATCCACAAGGCCGTCCAGCACGGCGTCATCAACGATCCCGCCACCTCCGTGGACATGGAGAAGGTGGTGGCCAACAAGGATCGCGTGGTTCGCCAGCTGACCGGCGGCGTAGGCGCGTTGCTGCGCTCCAACGGCGTCACGGTGGTAAAGGGCGAAGCCGCCCTGTCCGGTGAGCATGAGATTGCCTGCGGCGGCAAGACCTACACGGCGGACTCTATCATTCTGTGCGGCGGCTCTGTGGCCACCCGCATCCCCATCCCCGGCATCGACAATCCCAACGTGCTGACCAGCACGGAGATTCTGGCTCTCAAGGAGCTGCCGGACAAGCTGGTCATTATCGGCGGCGGCGTCATCGGCTGCGAACTGGCCTGCGCTTTCGCGCCCTTCGGCAGCCACGTGACCATCGTGGAGGCCACCGACCGGCTGATCCCCCTGATGGACCGCGAGCTGGCGGACTCCCTGAAGGACTCCCTCATCAACAGCGGCATCGACGTGCGCACCTCCGTCAAGATCACGGAGATCCGCAGTGAGAACGGCAAGACCTTCCTGCACTGTGCCGACGGCAGCAAGCTGGAGGCCGACAAGATCCTGCTGTCTGTAGGCCGCGGCACCGACCTGAGCTGCCTCGGTGCGCTGAAGGATACCATCCGCACCGAAAAGGGCAAGGTAGTGGTAGACGACGGCATGCGCACCAGCGTGCCCCACATCTACGCCGCAGGCGATATCAACGGCCGCCTGATGCTGGCCCACACCGCCTTCAAGATGGGCGAGACGGCAGCGGAAAACGCCATGGGCGGCCACAAGACGGTGGATCTTTCCTTTGTCCCCTCCTGCGTGTACGCCATTCCTCAGGTGGCCTCCGTGGGTATGACGGAGGATGAAGCGGTGGCCAAATATGGCCGCGACGCCCTGCGCATCGGCAAATTCCCCTTTGCCGCCAATGGCCGGGCCCTGTCCTGCGGCGAGCCGGAGGGCTACGTCAAGGTCATTATGCTGGAGAAGTACTCCGAGTTCTGCGGCGTTCACATCTTCGGCGCACAGGCTGCCGAGATGATCGCGGAGCCCACGGCGCTGATGTGCGCCGAGATGACCGTGGAGGAGACCGCCGATATGATCCACGCACACCCCAGCTTTTCAGAAGCTTTTATGGAAGCATGCGGAGACGCGATGGGACGCTGTATCCATCTGCCGAAAAAACGTTGAACTACCCCTCCTCTCTCTTTTTCATGCAGCCCGTTGTTTTCTTTCACCTCCCTGCTTCCTGAAAATAAAATTCCTCCGGGCATACGCCCGGAGGAATTTTATTTTATCTATCCGCCCGCCGCCAAGCTCAGTCCGCAAACTGCGCAGGGCGCTTTTCCAAGAATGCCCGCATTCCCTCTGCCTTATCGTGAGTGGCGAAGGACATGCCAAAGGTGGTAGCCTCCATCCGCAGACCGTTCTCCAGATCGGTATCCATGCCGCTCTCCACGCAGGCCTTCGCCAGCGTCACGGCATAGCTGCCCTTGGACAGGATCTTCCGGGCCATGGTCTCACAGGCCGCCATCAGCTTCTCCTTGGGCACCACCTTGTTGGCAAGGCCAATGCGATAGGCCTCCTGGGCGTCGATGCGGTCGCAGGTGAAGATCAGCTCCTTGGCCCGGCCCTTGCCGATGAGCCGGGGCAGACGCTGGGTGCCGCCGAAGCCCGGCAGGATGCCCAGACCGCACTCCGGCTGGCCGAACACAGCGCTGTCGGCGGCGATACGAATATCACAGGCCATGGCCAGCTCACAGCCGCCGCCCAGTGCATAGCCGTTCACGGCGGCGATGCTCACCTGAGGCATCCGCTCCAACCGGCAGAAGGCCTCGTCCGCCAGCAGCGCCATGGTGCGCCCCTCCTCCGAGGTGGCATTGACCATCTCGGAGATATCCGCGCCCGCCACAAACGCCTTGGCCCCGCTGCCGGTGACGATGACCACACGGGCGTCCTTGCGCTTTTCCAGCTGGGCAAGGCACTTGTTCAGCTCCGTCAGCGTGGCGGTGTTCAGGGCATTCAGGGACTTGGGATTGTTGATGGTGATGTACGCAATGGAATCCTTGATCTCAAACAGCAGATGTTCATACATGGCCGGCACCTCAGTCCACCTTCTGCGCGGCCTTGTAGGCCTTGATGGCCTCGGTCAGCTTGGGCACGATCACGTGCAGGTCGCCCACAATGCCCAGATCCGCCAGCTTCATCATGGGGCAGGTCTCGTCCTTGTTGATGGCGATGACGAACTCGCTGCCCTCCATGCCCGCCAGATGCTGGATAGCGCCGGAGATACCGCAGGCCACGTACAGGTCGGGATGCACCGTCTTGCCGGTCTGGCCCACCTGACGATCCTTCTCGATCCAGCCGCTGTCCACACCGATACGGGAGGAGGACACCTCGCCGCCCAGCACTTCGGCCAGCTCACGCAGAGGCGCGTAGCCCTCGGCGCTGCCGACACCCCGGCCGCCGGACACCAGCACCTTGGCCTCGGTGATATCCACGGGCTTCTTATCGTCGTGCACCACCTGCAAAATTTCCACATTGCGGTCGTCCATCGAAAGTCCCGCGTCCACCACGGTGACCTTCCCCTGACGGCTTATATCCCGCTGGGGCATCTCCATGACGCCGGGGCGCACCGTGGCCATCTGAGGCCGGTAGTTGGGGCAGATGATGGTGGCCATCACATTGCCGCCGAAGGCGGGACGGGTCATCTTCAGGTTGCGGTCGGCGGTGTCCAGCTTCTCGATGCGTTCCTCCGGCAGAGAGGTAGCCGCACGCAGATAGCCCTTGTACTTCTCCACATCCACATCCAGACGGGTGCAGTCGGCGGTCAGGCCGGTGTGGATGCGTCCGGCAATGCGGGGTGCCATATCGCGGCCGATGGAGCTTGCGCCGAACAGCACAATGTTGGGCGCATAGCTGCGGATCACATACTCCATGCCCTTGACGTAGGGCTCGGTGGTGTACTCCGCCAGCACGGGATGATCCAGCACCAGCACCTCGTCTGCGCCGTACTGGCACAGCATGTCGGCCTTGTCGGCGATGTTGTGGCCCATGAGAACGGCCACCACCGCCTCGCCCAGATCGGCGGCCAGCCTGGTGGCCTCGCCGATCAGCTCAAGGCTGACCTTCTGGATGCTGCCGCCCCGCTGCTCAACAAATACGAAAATATTCTTACTCATCTCTTGTCCCTCCTGTCAGATGATGTGGCGCTGGATCAGCTTGTCCATAATGGCCGCCACGGCCTCGTCGGCGCTGAGACCCTTCAGCACCGTGCCCGCCGCCTTGGCCTGCTTGCCGAAGGACATGAACACGTTGGTGGGAGAACCCTTCAGGCCGATCCACTCCGGATTCAGCGCATCCTTCAGGTCGTCGAACCCCCACACCGTAACATCCTTCTCATAGGCGTCCACGATACCCCAGGTGGACATGTACCGGGGCTCGTCCAGCTCGGACAGCGCCGTCACCAGACAGGGCAGCTGCACCTTTAGCATGTGGGCCTGATCCTCAAACTGGCGCTTGACCACTACGCTGCCGTCCTCCAGCGTCAGCTCCTCGGCATAGCTGACCTGGGGCACGCCCAGCTGCTCGGCGATCTGAGGGCCTACCTGTGCGGTGTCGCCGTCGATGGCCTGACGGCCGGTGATGACCAGATCGAACCCGATCTTCTTCAGCGCCGCGGCGATGATGGTGGCGGTGGCATAGGTGTCGGAGCCGCCGAACTCACGGGCGGACAGCAGATAGGCCTCATCCGCGCCCATGGCCAGCGCTTCCCGCAAAGCCACATCCGCCTGGGGCGGGCCCATGCACACCACGGTAACGGTGCCGCCCACCTGCTCGCGCAGCCGCAGCGCGGCCTCCAGACCGGCCTTGTCGTCATGGTTGATGATGCTGGGCACGCCCTCGCGGATCAGGGTGTTGGTCTTGGGATCCAGCTTTACCTCGGCGGTATCGGGAACCTGCTTGATGCAAACAACGATCTTCATATGCTTCTCCCCCTCCTTATTTCAGCTTCATGGAACCGGAAATGACCATCTTCATCACCTCGGAGGTTCCCTCGTAGATCTCGGTGATCTTGGCGTCGCGCAGCATGCGCTCCACCGGGTACTCGCGGCAGTAGCCGTAGCCGCCCATGGCCTGCACGGCGAAGCGGCATACCTCGTTGGCCACGTCGGAGGCGAACAGCTTCGCCATAGCGGCCAGCGGGCCGAAGTTCTGGTGCTGATCCTCGGCGATGGCGGCCCGCCATGTCATCAGACGGGCAGCGTCGATCTTGGTCTGCATCTCCGCCATCTTGAACTGGGTGTTCTGGAAGGAGTTGATGGGCTTGCCGAACTGCTTGCGCTCCTTGCCGTACTTGATAGCCTCGTTCAGCGCACCCTGGGCGATACCCACCGCCTGAGCGGCGATGCCGATACGGCCGCAGTCCAGCGCGCCCATGGCGATCTTAAATCCCTTGCCCACAGGCCCCAGCACACGATCCGGGGTCACGCGGACGTTATCATAGGTGACGATGCAGTTGCTGGCGGCGCGGATACCCATACGCTCGATATTCTCGCTGACGGTGACGCCGGGGGTGTGCTTCAGATCCACGATAAAGGCGGTCAGACCCTTGGCGGCAGGCACCGTGCGGTCAGTCAAAGCAAAGACGATGCACACATCGGCAAAGCCGGAGTTGGTGGTGAAGATCTTGGAGCCGTTCAGGATCCAGTCCTCGCCGTCCTTCACGGCCACGGTCTGGGCGCCCTGTACGTCGGAGCCGGCGTTGGTCTCCGTCAGGCCGAAGGAGCCGATCTGGCTGCCGTCCACCAGAGGACGCAGGAACTTCTGCTTCTGCTCCTCGGTGCCGTAGTTGTTGATGCAGGAGCAGCACAGGGAGGTGTGCACGGAAATAGTGATACCGGTAGAGGCATCCACCTTGGAGACCTCCTCCATGCACAGGGTATAGGCCAGCGTGTCGGCGCCGGCGCCGCCGTACTGGCGGCTGTAGGGGATACCGAAGAAGCCGCAGCGCTGCATCTTGGCCAGCAGGTCAAGATCATAGGCTTCCTTTTCGTCCATCTCCTTTGCCAGAGGGCGGATCTCCGTCTCGGCAAATTTACGGAACAATTCCTGCTGCAGCAGGTGCATTTTGCTCAGTTGAAAGTCCATAGCTTACCTCCGTAAGTAGAATTGGTTGCAGGTTCGCGTTTCTATTTTACTTGTTTTCCAATTGTTTGTCAACGTATTCTTTGTGTACAAATTATTTTTTGCATTGACAAATTGCGCAATCTTCCGTTATGATAGTGGTATCGTTTATATTGGGGGATTTTTTTATGCAATTGAATGAATGTATCAACTTCATGCTGACCAACGTGCAAAACGCCGTGTTTCTGTGCTTCAAAAAGCAGCTTCAGCAGTTCAATGTCACGCCCATCCAGTACGCGCTGCTGAAATGCCTGTGGGACGAGGACGAGCAGGCTCCCTCCCAGCTGGCCCAGCACCTGTGTCTGGACTCCTCCACCGTTACCGGCATTATGGGCCGTCTGGAGGAAAAATCTCTGATCGTCCGGGAATACTGCAAAACGGATCGCCGCCGCATCATCGTCTGCCTGACGGACGCGGGCCGCGCTCTGCAAAAGCCCATCGAGGCGCTGATTGAAGAAACCAACCGTCTGGTAACGCGGGGCATCAGCGCCGAGCAGCTGCAAACGCTGCGGAGCGACCTGCTGCACATCGCCGAACAGGCCAACGAGCTGGCCGCGCAATAATTACTTCTCTCACAAACAGAAAAGCCGGATCGCCAAGTGATCCGGCTTTTCCGCATTCCCCTCTTGCGGCGGTGGCCTGTTTGACGTACAATACAGCCAAATACCATTTGACACAAGGAGGAACATGCAATGCACAATACATTAAAAGAAAAGCTGGCACAGGGCAAGCGCCCGCTGGGCACCTTCGTAGGCACCGGCAACGCCGCCGTGGTGGAATGTCTGGGCTGCGCGGGGCTGGATTTCGTGATTCTGGACAACGAGCACAGTCCCGTAGAGGCCGAGACCACCGCCGACATGGTACGGGCCGCCGAGCTGCGGGGCGTCACGCCGCTGGCACGGGTGCGGGAGATCAGCCGTCCCGCCATCCTGAAGCTGCTGGATGTGGGCGTGCAGGGTCTTATCATCCCCGACGTCCACAGCGTTGAGGACGTGCGCCGCATCGTCCGCTTCGCCAAATACGCCCCGGTAGGCCAGCGGGGCTTCTGTCCCTCCCGCAAGGACGGCTGGGGCACCGCCCCCCAGGGCAGCGTGCTGGACACCATGGCCCACTTCAATGCCGAAACGCTGGTGATCCCCCAGTGCGAAACGGCGGAAGCGCTGGCGGATATCGAAGCCATCGCCGCCACGGAGGGGGTAGACGGCATCTTCATCGGCCCCTTTGACCTGTCCATCTCCATGGGCATGCCCGGCGATTTCGAGAACCCCCAGTTCAAGGCGGCGCTGGAGCGCATCCTTGCCGCCTGTCACGCCGCAGGAAAGCCCTGCCTGATCTTCACCGGCGACGGAGCCGCCTCCGCCGCCCGTTTTGCTCAGGGCTATGACGGCGTGGCCATGAGTCTGGATACCATGCTGCTCATCAGCGGGGTACGCGCCCAGATCGCCGCGGCAAAATAAGTCTGTTTTCGCTTGCAAGACAATCGTTTAATTATTAAAAACTCCCCTGAAAAGCCCCGTTCTCCGTTCTTTTCCCGCCGCTGCGCTCATATAGTGGTACTGCTTGAAGGAGTGGTGCGCTATCAAAGAAAATCTGGAGCAACGGGCCGAAGAACTGGCTCTTTACCTGATAGAGAACCAAACGACGGTGCGGGCCGCCGCCAAAAAATTCGGTATCAGCAAGTCCACCGTCCACAAGGACATCAGTGAACGGCTGCCGCTGTACAACCGCCCGCTGTGGCTGCAAGTAAAGGCGCTGCTGGACGAAAACAAGGCGCAGCGGCACATCCGGGGCGGCCTCGCCACCCGCCGGAAATACAAGGGGATATAAGCCAATGGTACCATATACCCGCGTGGCGGTGCTGCGGACCCTTGTGATGCACCGCACCAAAGCCTCCCTCTGACGAGGGAGGTGGCGCAAAGCGCCGGAGGGAGAGACGATAAACACAAGGGATTCGGCAAAACACCGGTCTCTCCCCCAGTCTCGCATGCGCTCGACAGCCCCCTCGTCAGAGGGGGCCATCTCCTTTCTCCCCACACCCATCCACAACATAAAAACCAGGCGGAAAACCGCCTGGTTTTTATGTTATAAAACAATTATTTACTTATGATACAGCTTCTTGATCTCATACTTCGGCTCGCAGCTGACGTTGATCCCCAGCCGCTTATAGAGCTTCACGTCCTCCTCGGAGATGATGACGGAGAAATGCGCATCGCAGCCCTTCAGATTCTTCAGCTGCGCCTGCACCATAGCCGCCAGCGGATTGCTCAACCCGGAAATGGACAGCGCCAGCAGCACCTCGTCCGAGTGCAGCCGGGGATTATGGTGGCCCAGATACTCGATCTTGGTCTTGCTGATGGGTGCGATGACCGACGCGGGGATCAGCTCCAGCTTATGGTCGATGCCCGCCAGATACTTTAGCGCGTTCAGCAGCAGCGCCGCAGAAGCACCCAGCAGCGACGAGGTCTTTCCCGTCACCACCGTGCCGTCCGGCAGCGTCAGCGCGCCGGACACCGTGCCGGTCTCCTCCGCTTTCTTCAGGCTGGCCACCACGGCGGGACACTGCTCCGGCGACACGTGAGCCTGCTGCATCAGCAGCTCCAGCTTGCGCACCACGCTCTCGTCGCACTTGCCCTTCACCCGGTCGCAGGCAGCGGTGAAGTACCGCCGCACGATCTCGTGGCGGCTGGCCTCGCAGCACACCTCGTCGTCCACGATGCCGAAGCCCGCCATATTCACCCCCATATCCGTGGGGGACTTGTAGGGGGACTCGCCCTGGATCTTCTGGAACATGGCGTTCAGGACGGGGAACACCTCCACATCCCGGTTATAGTTGACGGTGGTCTCGCCGTAGGCCTCCAGATGGAAGGGGTCGATCATGTTCACATCGTTCAGGTCGGCGGTAGCGGCCTCATAGGCCAGATTGACGGGGTGCTTCAGGGGCAGGTTCCAGATGGGAAAGGTCTCATACTTGGCGTAGCCCGCCCGGATGCCCCGCTTGTGCTCATGGTACAGCTGGCTCAGGCAGGTGGCCATTTTGCCGCTGCCGGGGCCGGGCGCGGTGACCACCACCACGCTGCGGCTGGTCTCGATGTACTCGTTGCGGCCCAGCCCCTCGTCGGACACCACGTGGGCCACGTCGGAGGGATATCCCACAATGGGATAATGCCGGTAGCTTTTCACGCCCAGCGACTCCAGCCGTTTGATGAAGGCCTCGGCGTTGGGCTGCCCGGCGTACTGGGTGATGACCACGCTGCCCACATAGAAGCCCAGCGAGCGGAACACGTCAATAAGCCGCAGCACGTCCTCGTCATAGGAGATACCCAGATCGCCCCGCATCTTGCTCTTTTCGATATCCCCGGCGCAGATGGCCACCACGATCTCCACCTCGTCCTTCATGGTGCCCAGCATGCGGATCTTGCTGTCGGGCTGGAACCCCGGCAGCACGCGGCTGGCGTGATGGTCGTCAAACAACTTGCCGCCGAACTCCAGATACAGCTTTCCGCCGAACTGTGCGCGGCGCTGGCGGATGTGCTCCGCCTGCATGGTCAGGTACTTCTCGTTGTCAAAGCCCAGCTTCATCCCATAATCCCCCATTTTGATAATTTCATAATATGGAGGGTATTATACCCCATCCGCCGCCGGGAGAAAAGCGGTTTATTCAAATTCGCGCCCCTGAAATATGGAGAAATATTTTCTCCAATTTTAGCGAAAGCTACCGTTGCTTTTTTCCCGCCGACGCGATATACTGAAAAATACACCCCATTTTGAAGGAGGACATTTATGGAGCCCTACCGTTTCCATATCATGTGGCGGCGTATCAATGAGGAGGAATTCCGGGATTTCTTCCAGACCAACGATATTTACGAGGCCAAGGATTTCGCCATGCGCCTGGCCTTTGACGAGACCAACGTGGTCTACGTGCAGGACGTGAAGCGTGACGAGCGCGTCCGGGACTTCGACGCCGAGATTTACAAAAAATAACCACACATACTTTTTCCACCTCTGCCCACACTAGGGGCAGAGGTGATTTTTATGGAAAAGCAGCCCTTCCCCCACGACGCCACGCCGGACGTTCACGCGTTTTTCTCCCCGCCGGAGAACGTGAAGGATCTGATCAATAGGTACGGCACCTATAATATCCAACCCACCGCCGACACGGAGAATGTGTTTCCCCTCATCGCGCCGGGCCTGCCCCGTCAGTGGCGGAAAATGCATCTGGACAAGCAGGATCTGGAGGGGTTATCCTGACGCGGCATTTCAAAGCCTCCCTCTGACGAGGGAGGTGGCGCAAAGCGCCGGAGGGAGAGACGATAAACGCAAGAGGTGCGGCAAAATACGGGTCTCTCCCCCAGTCTCGCATACGCTCGACAGCCCCCTCGTCAGAGGGGGCCTAAAATCATCTCCCCAACCGCCCGCCAAAAGCGGGCACTTTTTCTGCCATAAATTGTCGGTCACTTTGCTCATTTAAACTGCAACTCGGTATAATCCACAAAGAATTGTTAAAAGATTGGCAAAATACATAATTGACACAAATTTCACAAGACCCTATAATAGAATTACACTGGTAAGACCAGTTGGCGGCATTGCGCCGCGGAAAGGAGCGCACTTCATGTACACGCTGGGCATTGATATCGGTTCCACCACCTCCAAGTGTGTGATATTGCAGGATGGCGCGTCCATCACCGCCAGGAGCTTACAGCTGGGCGGTCTGGGCACTGACGGCCCGGAGGACGCCCTGACAGAGCTGTGGCAGGAGAGCGGTCTGACCCGTGCCGACATGGCCCGCGTCATCGTCACCGGCTATGGCCGCAATAAGTTCGAGGGCGCCGATGGCGAGGTCAGCGAGCTGACCTGCCACGCGCTGGGGGGCCGGTTCGTGTTCCCCGATCTGCGGACGGTCATCGACATTGGCGGTCAGGACGCCAAGATCATCTCCCTGACCCCGGACGGCCGCATGAGCAACTTCATCATGAACGACAAGTGCGCCGCCGGAACCGGCCGGTTCCTGGAGGTCATGGCCAACATTCTGCGGCTGGATATCGACGATCTGGGCGCCATCGCCGCCGAGAGCGATTCTCCCGCCGCCATCTCCAGCACCTGCACGGTGTTTGCTGAGTCCGAGGTCATCAGCCAGCTGGCCAACGGCGTCAAACGCCCCGATCTGGTGGCCGGTATCTGCCAGAGCGTTGCCACCCGCGTGGCGTCTCTTGCCCGCCGGGCCGGTATCGTGGAGCGTGTGTGTATGTCCGGCGGCGTGGCCCGCAACGAGGCGGTACGTCGCTATATGGCGCAGGCGCTGGACGTAGAGATCTCCTATGACCCGCTGGCCCAGTATTTCGGCGCCATCGGCGCGGCCCTGTACGCCTGGAAGCAGGCCAGCAAATAAGTGAGCAAGTGAGTAAGACACATATTATAAATGAGGACAGAAAACAAGGAGGAACAAACATGGCAGAAGAAGTGAAAAAGGCCCCTCGTCCGGTGGATCCCAATTCCGCCAAGTATAAGCTGGGCAAGATCGCCGCTGACGCCTTTGTGGACGCCATCGAGGCCAAGAAGAACGGCATCCCCGTGGCATGGGTATCCAGCAACTTCCCCGTGGAGATCCCGGAGACCCTGGGCATCGCCACCGTCTATCCCGAAAATCAGGCCGCCGGTATCGCCGCACGCGGCGCCGGTGAGCGTATGTGCAACGTGGCGGAGGCCGATGGCTACTCCAATGACATCTGCGCCTACGCCCGTATCTCCATGGCCTACGCCAAGCTGAAATCCTGCCCCGAGCAGGACGTGGCCATGCCCGACGTGGTGCTGTGCTGCAATAACATCTGCAACTGCATGATCAAGTGGTATGAGAATCTGGCGCAGGAGCTGAACGTTCCCATGATCATGCTGGATATCCCCTTCAACCCCGATTACGACGTGTCCGACGCGCTGGTGCAGTACGTCTCCGCCCAGTTCTGGGATGTGGTACATCAGCTGGAAAGCCTGTTCCACCTGAAGTGGGACGACGACAAGTTCCAGCAGGTCACCGGCTTCAGCTGCCGCGCTTCCCGCGCATGGCTGGCCGCTACCGGCTGCGCCAAGTACGTTCCCTCCCCCTTTAACGGCTTCGACCTGCTGAACCACATGGCCGTCATGGTCACCGCCCGGGGCAAGGAGTGTTCCGGCGACGCCATGGAGACTCTGTACAAGGAGTACATGGAAAACCACAAGAACGGCACCTCCACCTTCCGCACGGAGGAGAAGTACCGCATTCTGTTCGAGGGTATCGCCTGCTGGCCCTACCTGCGTGCTACCAGCACCGGCCTGAAGTCCCGGGGCATCAACATGGTCACCACCATCTATGCCGACGCCTTCGGCTATGATTACGACTCCTTCGAGGGCATGATCAAGGCCTACTGCTCCGTGCCCAACGCCATCAATCTGGAAAAGTCCCGCGACAAGCGCATCAAGCTGTGCAAGGACAACCATGTGGAGGGCATGCTGATCCACACCAACCGTTCCTGCAAGCTGTGGAGCGGCTTCATGTACGAGATGGGCCGTCAGGTGGGCAAGGCCTGCGACATTCCCGTGGCCAGCTTCGACGGCGATCAGGCCGATCCCCGCAACTTCTCCGAGGCCCAGTATGACACTCGCGTGCAAGGCCTCATGGAGATCATGGAAGCCAACAAAGAGCAGAAAGGAGCCAACTGAACATGACCACCAACGAACTGTTTGCCAAGCTGCATGAAGCAGCCGCCAACCCCAAGGCACAGATGGACAAGTATCTGGCCCAGGGCAAGAAGATCGTGCTGTGCGCTCCCGTCTACACCCCCGACGAGCTGATCCACTCCATGGGCTTCGTCCCCATGGGTGCCTGGGGCGCGGATACCGAGCTGCGCCGGGCCAAGGAATACTGCCCCGCCTTCCTGTGCTCCATCGTCCAGTCCGCGCTGGAGCTGGGCATCAACGGCGCGTATGACGGCGCGTCCGCCATCGTCATCCCCTCCCTGTGCGACACCCTGAAAACCATGGGCGAGAACTGGAAGTATGCCGTGCCCTCCATCCCCTTCATCCCCATGACCTATCCTCAGAACCGCAAGCCCGCTTACGGCGTGGCCTTCACCAAAGCCGGCTACGAGCGCGTGATCCGCGACCTGGAGAAGCTGGGCGGCAAGTTTGACGATGCCAAGCTGGCCCAGTCCAACGCCCTCTATAACCGCCACAACGCCGCCATGCGGAAGCTGGACGAGGTGCTGGCAAAGCACCCCGAGGTCACCGCGCAGCAGCGCAGCGACGCCTTCAAGTCCGCCTTCTTCATGACCAAGGAGGAGCACACCACCCTTATTGAGGAGCTGAACGCCGCGCTGGAGGCTCAGACCCCCGCCGCCGAAAAGACCCCCATCCTGCTGTCCGGCATTCTCACCGACGCGCCCGGCTTCAACGCCATTCTGGACGATCTGGACCTGCACATCGTGGCGGACGACGTGGCCGCCCAGTCCCGTCAGTACCGCACCGACGTCCCCGCCGGTGACGACGCTCTCACCGCCCTGGCCCAGAAGTTCGCCGATATGGACAACTGCTCCGTGCTCTACAACGCCGCCAAGCCCCGCGTCCAGTGGATCGTGGACACCGCCAAGGCCCGCAATGCCAAGGGCGTGCTGGTGGCTCTCACCAAGTTCTGCGACCCCGAGGAATTCGACTACGTGATGATCAAGAAGGCCTGCGAGGCCGCCGGCATTCCCGTCACCGTGGTGGAGATCGACCGCCAGATGGTGCAGTTCGAGCAGGCCCGCACCAATATCGAGACCTTCCGCGACATGCTGACCATGTAATTACGCAAAAAAAACAATATAGGAGGAACCTAACCCATGAGTGAGATCAAACGCCCGCTGGAGGGCATCAAGGTCGTCGAGCTGGCCACCTTCATTGCCGCTCCCTGCTGCGCACGCTTTCTGGCCGATCTGGGCGCCGAGGTCATCAAGATCGAGGCTCCCGCAGGCGACCCCTTGCGCTACACCGCCGTCAACGAGGGCCGTCCTCAGGATCAGAAGGAAAACACCACCTACGATCTGGAGAACGCCAACAAGACCTGCATCGCCCTGAACACCAAGTCTCCCGCCGGCCGCGAGGCGCTGGAGAAGCTGATCGCCGGTGCCGACATTTTCATCACCAACTGGCGTCAGAACCCCCTGAAGAAGGCGGGTCTTGACTACGACACCCTCCACGCCAAGTATCCCGCGCTGGTGTACGGCTTCGTCTCCGGCTACGGCGAAAAGGGCCCCGACAAGGATCTCCCCGGCTTCGACTTCACCGCCTTCTTTGCCCGCGGCGGCGTGCTGGGCACCCTGTTTGACAAGGACTCCTTGCCCATGCTGACCATTGCCGGCTTCGGCGATCATCAGGTGGGCCTGTATCTGGCCTCCGGCGTGCTGGCGGCCCTGTACCGCGCCAAGCAGACCGGTCAGGGCGACCGCGTGGTGGTCTCCCTGTTCCACAGCGCCATCTGGGACGTGTCCCTGATGCTCCAGTCCAACCAGTACGGCGACCCCGCCACCCAGTTCCCCCTGTCCCGCCGTACCTTGCCCAACCCGCTGGTGGTGGCTCACAAGACCAAGGACAACAAGTGGCTCCAGATCGCCATGCCCCAGTACAACCGCCATTATCCCATCTTCATGCGCGCCATCGGCCACCCCGAGATGGCCGAGGATCCCCGCTACTACCCCCAGACCAACCTGCAGGCCAACATCGAGGAGTTCTATGACTTCCTGGTGGCCGAGATGGCAACCCGTACTCTGGACGAGTGGTGCGCCCTGATGGACGCCAACGACCTGCCCTACGCCATCGCCCAGACCTGGGATCAGCTGCTGGTGGATAAGCAGGCCTGGGCCTCCGACTGCTTCTATGAGATGGAGTACCCCAACGGCGCCAAGCGCACCATGGTGCGGCCTCCCGTCATGTTCGAGGAGACTCCCCTGCCTCCCTACAACCGCGGCCCGTATCTGGGTGAGCAGACGGAGGAGATCCTGAAGAAGCTGGGCTATACCGACGAACAGGTGGCCGCCATGATCGCCGCCGGCGACGCCGCCGCCATGGATCCCGCCCTGAAGGACTAAGCCAACCAAAAACGGAAAAGTAGGAAATGAAACGCGCGCTGTCCGCTGTTGAGGAGCGGCGGACGGCCATGCCGGAAAAGGAGAAAAATATGAAGATCGCTGCTTATGAAGTGCGTCCCGACGAAAAGCCCGTTATCGAGTCTCTGTGCAAAGAATACGGCATCGAGCTGGTGTCCACCCCCGCCAATCTGGATCCCACCACCGCCAACATGGCCGTCGGCTGCGACGGCGTCACCACGCTGGGCCAGTCCAACTACTGCAACGAGGTGCTGGACGAACTGCAGGGCTACGGCGTCAAGGTGCTGGCCAGCCGCTGCGTGGGCTACAACCACATGAACTGCGACTATGCCCGCTCTCTGGGCTTCCGTCTGTGCAACGGCGCTTACGCGCCCAACGGCGTGGCGGAATACACCGTCATGGCCATTCTCATGTGCATCCGCAAGTTCAAGAAGGCCCTGTACAACACCAACGACAACGACTTTACCCTGAAGGGCAAGATGGGCCGCGAGCTGCGCACCATGACCGTCGGCGTTATGGGCACCGGCAAGATCGGCTATACCGTTATCAAGTGCCTCAGCGGCTTCGGCTGCCGCATCTTGGCCAACGACGTGTACCAGAACGACGCCGTTCGCCAGTACGCCGAGTACGTGGATCTGGACACGCTGTATCGTGAAAGCGACATCATCACCATCCATACTCCCCTGCTGCCGGAGACCACCGGCATGATCAACCGCGAGGCCCTTGCCAAGATGAAGGACGGCGTGGTGCTGATTGACAACGCCCGGGGCGAGCTGGTGGACATTGACGCCATCATCGAGGGCGTGGAGACCGAGAAGATCGGCGCTCTGTTTATGGACGCCTTCCCCGGCGAGACCGGCATCATCCACGTTCCCCACAACGACGATATTATCAAGACCCCCGGCATGCCCTACTTCAAGCTGAAGTACCTGCGTTCCTTCGTGAACGTGTATCACACCCCCCACATGGCGTTCTTTACCGAGGAAGCCGCCGAGTCCATGGCTCGCTGCGGCATCGACAGCATCCACGAGATCCTGACCACCGGTAAGTCCAGCCACGAGATCCCCTGCTGAGTCAATGAATTAAGTAATAATAGGAGGAAAACGAATGATTCTCGACAAGAAGCACGAGATGCAGCGCAAGCTGTTCCGCCAGTTCGCGGAGACGGAATTCACCAAGGAGATCCAGGACGAGCTGGACGAGACCGGCGAATTCAACTGGGATATGCACAAGAAGATGGCCCGTTACGGCTTCATGGGTGTCAAGATTCCCAAGGAGTACGGCGGCGCCGGTGCCGACAGCCTGACCTATGCCCTGATGGTAGAGGAACTGGCCCGCGTGGACGCGGTGCTGTCCATCTACGCCAACACCTCCAACTCTCTGGGCGGCGGCCCGCTGCTGCTGGGCGGCAATGAGGCCCAGAAGCAGAAGTACCTGCCTGCCGTGGCCAGCGGCGAGAAGATCATGGTCTTCGGCCTGACCGAGCCCGGTGCGGGCTCCGATGCCGGCGGCACCACCACCACCGCTATTGCCGACGGTGACGACTTCATCATCAACGGCCGCAAGTGCTTCATCTCCGGCGCTCCCATGGCCGACTGGGCCGTGGTGTTCGCCAAGACCGACCTGACCGCCAAGGGCAGCAAGGGAATCTCCATGTTCGTGGTGGACATGAAGCTCCCTGGCGTGTCTCTGGGTGCGCACGAGAAGAAGATGGGCATCAACGGCTATCCCACCTGCGACCTGGTGCTGGAGGATGTCCGTGTTTCCAAGGACTGCCTGGTGGGCCCGCTGCATAAGGGCTTCCAGATCGCCATGAAGACGCTGGACGGCGGCCGTCTGGGCATTGCCGCCCAGTCCGTGGGCATCGCTCAGTCCGCGCTGGACGAGGCCGTCAAGTACGCCAAGGAGCGTAAGCAGTTTGGCCGCCGCATCGCCGACTTCCAGGGCATCAGCTTCATGCTGGCCGACATGGCCGCCGACGTGGAAGCCGCCCGTCAGCTGGTGTATCACGCCGCTGTGCTGAAGGACGCCAATAGTCCCGAGGCCAGCTCCGCCTGCTCCATCGCCAAGTACTTCGCCGCCGAGGCCGCCAACCGCTGCGCCTACAAGGCCGTGCAGATCCACGGCGGTTACGGCTATATCCGCGAGTACAAGGTGGAGCGCATCTACCGCGACGCCCGCATCACCACCATCTACGAGGGCACCTCTCAGGTGCAGCAGATGGTCATCGCCGGCAATCTGCTGAAGTAAGCAAGGAGGTACGAGAAATATGAAGATTTTTGTCACTGTTAAGCAGGTCCCCGATACCTCCGGTAAGGTGGCCGTGAATCCCGATGGTACGCTGGATCGTGCTTCCATGCAGACCATCATCAACCCCGACGACCTGAACGCCGTCGAGGCTGCCCTGTCCCTGAAGGACGAGCTGGGCTGCAAGGTCATCGCTTTCACCATGGGCCCTCCTCCCGCAGAGGGCATGCTGCGTGAGCTGATGGCTATGGGCGTGGACGAAGGTGTTCTCATCACCGCCCGCGAGTTCGGCGGCTCCGACACCTACGCCACCTCCCAGATCATCGCCGCCGCCATCGACACCTACGGTGTCGAGGCTGACGATATCATTCTGGCCGGCCGTCAGGCCATCGACGGCGACACCGCTCAGGTTGGCCCCCAGATCGCTGAGAAGCTGCACCTGCCCCAGGTGTCCTACGCCGGTGATATCAAGCTGGAGGGTAATACCGTCACCGTCAAGCGCATGCTGGAGGACGGTTACATGACCGTCAAGGTCAAGACCCCCTGCATGATCACCTGCATCAAGGAGCTGAACGAGCCCCGCTATATGTCCGTTTCCGGCATCGAGGAGTGCTTCGCCAAGCCCCTGGTCACCATGACCTACGAGACCTTGAAGGATCATCCTCTCATCGACAAGACCACCATCGGTCTGGCCGGTTCTCCCACCAATATCCTCACCTCCTTTACGCCTCCCCAGAAGGGCGCCGGCATGATGCTGGAAGGCTCCGGCAAGGAGACCACCGACAAGCTGGCCGGCATTCTGGCGGCCAAGCACATCATCTGATCTTTCACAAAAATGCAAGCATTTTTGTGAAGCGCAT
>ERZ836877.1525-NODE-1525-length-34735-cov-29.015859_pt1 | contig 34735 bp, 47 predicted proteins | sample MGYA00519469_ERZ836877 | MGnify/ENA primary metagenome ERZ836877 (study PRJEB31850, sample SAMEA3708809) | human gut metagenome | biome: human gut; feature: human-associated habitat; material: faeces | place: China | collected 2014 ...
CAACTGGGGAACTACAGCATGCCCTATCCATATTATCATCTGACATATAAGCCCCCGCATCAGTAGCTCCACTATTAGTTGAAAAAACCATAACCATTCTGGATGCAGGAGTTCCATACATCTTTGCAAACACTATTCCGACATATGTTCCAGCAGGAAGTGTCACGCTAGCAGGGGTATTCCATCCGCCACATGTAATATTAACATTTTTGTCATATCCATATATAGGTGCCGAAATACCACCAGCACTATTAGCATAATTTGCAGATTTAGCATAGTTTACGCTAAAGTTTGATGGATTATATACATACATGTTTGCACCATCATTTCCACCCCACAACCAACTTGGCTGTCCGCCTTGTCCAGACCAATTCCATTTCATACCATTGATTGTTCCTGAGACGGTGAGGTTGCCCGACACAGATAATACGTCAGCAGATAGTATAGACGCATGTGTTCCATTCGGATTCGAATAAAAATACCCTTCATTTTCATATCCCTCTGCCATATATATGCCCAAAGCATTAAAATCTCCTCGAAACTTTTCAGATTGACAAGCAATTCCATCAGAACCTATCTGTGTAGCTATGGTTCCTATTTTATCGCCATAACCAATGGGAACATTCGTTGAGGTTAAAGCGATATACGCTAATTTGCTTCCATCGCTAGTGATATTCACGCTTCCGCCAGTAATAGTCGCCTTAGATGAGACTATTTCGCCCTCGAATTTACCGCTCGTAGCATATATCTCGCCAGTAAACTTACCATTTTTCGCCTCTATTGAGCCATCTTCCAGCACTTTGAAATTCTCATTGGCGGTGACAAGACCTTCGAGACTGATTTTTTCAGCCTTGATTGAAATCTCCTCTGCCGACTGGTTGATTTCAGAAATGATTTTTTTCTTTTGAACCATTCCTTCTGGCGTAGCACCTACACTGTACGACGTTGATGTTGTGTTGTCCGTATAGGTGATGATCGTCCTTGTCCAAAGATATGGCTTTGATGTGTCCGCAGCCGGTATCGACGCAGACCATGTCCCGGTTGGGGTTGTTGTACCGCTAGACGATGCCTGATAAGTCACCACAGTTGATTTAACACCTTTCCCGGTTGCACCGGTATCACCCTTCGCTCCGGTAGCTCCCTTATCTCCATACACACCAATAACCTTCTTTGCAGTATCTACCGAAGTATTGTTCGTATATGTGATCGTTTCATAGTTCCAAAGGTACTTGTTTGTTGCTGTCATCGTCGGTACTGTTGTAGACCATGATGTTGGTACTTTAGTATTCGAGGTTGATACAGCATAAAACTCCTCTATCTCCTTAATTCCTATTCCGTCAGTTCCATTCGTGCCGTCACTTCCGTCCTTACCATCGGCTCCTGGATTTCCTCTATCACCATACGCACCTATAATACATGGCATTGATGTACTTACGATCGTTCCATCTGTCAGTTTTACAACCTCATAATTCCACAGATACTTTTTACTTGATGAAACTGACTGCACTGTTGTTGTCCATCCAGCTGTTTTCGCTGTGACACCACTTGAAGCAGATGTCGCCAAATAATAGTTGATAACTTCACTGATACTCTTACCGTCGACGCCATCCTTACCATCAGCTCCCGGTGCTCCATCTTCGCCCTTATCTCCTTGGTCGCCTTTCGGTATCACGAAATCAAGAATCATATTCTTGTTGTCTCCAGCATTTTTCACAGAAGCATCTGAACCAGCACCACCTGTTGTCACTGATCCTATTTTGATGCTCACTGTCTGCCCAGATTCAGATCCGTCACCAGAAGATGGATATGGACCCGCAGACACGCTCACTGTATCTGCTTCACAATCATAAGATATTGATGTACTGTTATTACTTATATTGACTATTTTCTTAGATACGGACGCAACTACATAAGTTCCTGTAATCTGCTCTCTTGCCCCTACCTTGTCATTTACATCAAATATATATTGATCGTTACTGTCCAACGAAAAATCGACCGAATCACTTGCAAAAGACTCTGTTATCTTATCAATTCCACCCTGAATCAAATCCTCATCTGATTCAGCATTGGAATTGTCGTAGATCTCACACATCTCATCCAATCCGGTAAGTGTCTGTGTTCCACTGATATTACCAAGCAAATCGCAGTAAATGTGAATTACTCGTCTATCTTTCAGGTCACCTCGCCCAAGACATATAACATGATTGATATGCTTGCTATTTCTCTTAATTGTGAAACTTATCTGATCTGTATCAAACTGCTCATCCTGACTATAATCAGCAAGAGGACTTGCCGATAACTCAACAAATCCTCTATTAAATACCATATTCAGTTTTGCATTGTATGCTTTCAGCATCTTTATGATGCCTGTATAACCCTTTATATAACGATTCATCTGATAAGATGATATCTGTATCTTTGAGTTCAAAGTGCTTACCTTGAACAGCTCCGAAAGTCCCATCCGTTCAATCAAAAGCTTTAACACTTCGTTTGCTTCTCCAGATACGATCAAATAGTCTTCGCCTTCATCTGGTTGCAACACTTTAGACTCAAGTATGCCGTGCCATGTACGACCTGAGTATGTTACAGTCGTCTCATCTGTATCAACGCCAACGGAATCTATCACTCCGCCATATTCTTCGCCCTCAAAATAAAGATAATAACCAGTTTTACATACGTTATTATTGATATTTACTTTACATTCAAAATCATTCTCGTCGCTTCCATATGCAAGATCTAATGTATAATCTTTGAGCACATCGATATCTTTTTTGGATTCATTCATATAAATTAAGTCCATCTTGGTATGCTCCTCTCTTCCAACAATGTAATATCAAATATCAGTTTTGACGAAGTAGCTACATCCATTACGCCCGGCGGGATCTTTTGAAATATGTAAGAATCTCTATTTCGCAGATCAAAACAATTCCGCTGACTACCGTCGCTTTCATACAAGATTATTGTCTTTTCTACAGAGTCAATCGTCAGGTACTCGTTTGCTTCAATATCAACATCCACCGAATACATATGTCCTCCAAGCAATATCTCTGGACTTTTGCATGGTCCATAAATACGCATCCGAAAATTTGTATTTACAAAATCCGCATTTTGCAGTTTTTTACCAAGAATATTTGATGTGTAATCATATGGATGATCGTTATTATAGTCTAAGTTTTTACCAACTATCTCCTCATTTGAATTGAATGTAATAATCGTTTCTTTTATCCATTGCGGATAATCCGTCTGAATCGTCAACGTATTCTTCATGTATCGCTTATTATAGGTGTATTTTGACGCCTTACATCCTGTGACATAACACCGCATATAGTAATCGCCAATATAGAGTTTTCCATGTTTTCTGGCAACTACATCCTTTTCACACACCTCAAACAAACGATTTCTACTTTCTGTGCCCTCGTCATCATTTCTACATGCAAAAACGACTGGCAACGACTTCTTGACAATTCCCATCTTAAATGACGATATTTTGTCATTCATGCTTGTAGCTGTCCATGCGAAATCATGCAGATCGTTCTCGTTGATATAGATGCCATTCGCACCAAATTCAATTACCTCGTTCATATGATTGACATATCGTGCTTTTTCTATCAAGTTGCCGTCACCTCTTTTACCATTCTTGCAAATTCTCTCTTATCAACTTTCATATTCACGGATTCCATACCCTCAAGTATCAGATCCGGAAGCCGCTCTAACAGCTCATATATAAGCTCAAGCAGTGCATTGTCATTTTTGCTTCCAGATGATGACTGACCATAATCTAACGCATTCTTCATATCCTGCGCTACTCGCGAAATCCACATACGGTTTTGGTGCAGCGGTACAACGGCTTCCGCTCCGTCACCTTCCAGAAGTGCAATCTCACCTTTCTCAACAACACCGCCTTTTGCATGCTTTCTAGCTGTAAAACTTCCTGTATTTCCAGAGCCTGTTGCTTGCGCCGCTTTATTTGCAATATTCTGAGCCACACCACCAACATTTATATTCAGTGTGAAAATACTCTTTACAAATTCTTTTGTCCACGCAGCTATATCCGGGGCAATTGCTTTCATACCTTCCCACAATTTATTCATAAGCCGTTTTCCTGCTTCCCACATTTCACCAAGGCACTGACCTATAGCGGATACAATGCCTGTAATAATCTGCGGTACCTTACCTGCAATGCTTACTATAATCTGTGGTAAATTAGTTACAAGCGCCATAAAAAGCTCAACGCCTGCGGCAATAATATCATCAATATGATCTAGCAATGCACCTGTAATTCCCTCTATGATCTGTGGCAGTGCCTTACAAATCGTATCGATAATCTGTGGCAATGCATCAATCAGAGCTACAAGTAGCTTAATGCCCGCCTGAATAATCTCATCAATATGTGAAAGCAGCGCCTCAATTATACTCGATATAATCTGTGGCAATACTGCAACAATCGACTGTATAATCTGCGGCAACGCATCAACCAGTGATGTCAATAATTCAATTCCGCACTCGATGATCATAGGTATACAAGATAATATATTTTCGACCATCTGCGTAATAATCCCCGGAAGCTCCTGAAGCAACTGCGGTACCGCCTGCAAAATTCCATTCGCTAAACCTAACAGTAACTGAATGCCAGTTTGCACAATCTGTGGCACGTTCTGAATCAATGTTGATGCAAGTTGACTTACAATTGTAATTGCTGTCGATAAAATAGTCGGAATGCCATTTGTAAGTCCCTGTGCCAAGCTCTGTATCAACTCAATACCTGCATCGAGTATATCTGGCAATGCCTCTACAAGTCCTGATACAATCGCTCCTGCTATCGTAACAGCCGCTTCGATGATCAGTGGCAGATTGTCCACTATCACCTCAATCAGCTGATTGATAATGTCCTTAAAGCATGGTATCAGCTCTGGAACAGCCTTGAGCAATCCATCCAGCAACGCCCGGATCATGCTTGTGCCTGCTTTGATCATACTCGGCAGGGTTGTCGATACGATATTCGGTACCGTCTTGGCAATAACCGGCGCAAGCTTCTCTACGAGCGTACCAACGCCCTTCAAGGCAATTTCCACTCGTGGCAGAATATTATTACCGGCAGTCGTAACGGATTCTACAAAATTATTGACAAGTACATCGAAATCCTGTGTATCATCAGCGATTCCAACGACAAGATTCTGCCATGCCGCCTTCGTCATGTTCACAGATCCCTGAATTGTTGTTGCCGCTTCCTTTGCCGTAGTGCCTGTGATACCCATTTCTGTCTGCACAACATGAATCGCATCTACGATATCCGCATATGATGATAGATCAAACTTCTGTCCTGATAGCTTCTCCGCATCTTCCAAAAGTCGTTGCATCTCTTCTTTGGTACCGCCATATCCCAACTTGAGATTATCGAGCATCGTGTAGTTCTGCTTGGCGAATCCCTGGTATGCATTCTGGATAGATTCCATTGAGGTACCCATCTTATTTGCATTATCGGACATGTCCGTGATTGCTACATTCGCCTTTTCAGCTGCTGCCTTTGTATCTCCATCCAAGCTCTGTAACAATGACGCCGAAAAGCCTGTGACAGTTTCCATATATTCATTTGCAGACAATCCAGCCGTCTGATATGCGTTTGCAGCATATTTCTGTACTTCACTTGCCGAATCCTTGAACAATGTCTCGACACCGCCGACAAGCTGCTCATAATCCGAATATGCCGTCACAGCACTCTTCACAAGTGCCGCCGTTGCTGTTGCTGCTGCCGTTGCCGCCGCAGCGCCCCACTTTGCAAATGTTCCAATGCCCTTCAGAAGAGCTTGTCCTACGCCGGATGCCTTACCCGCAACAGAATCTAAACCATCCTCAGTTTCTGCCTGACCTTTGAGTGCAATTCGTCCAAAGATCTTAAATAATTCCATCGCATTCTCCTTATACCAATTCAATGCCGAATGCATTCATTGAATTTTCCACCATCGCTTTGATCTCTTCGTCGGATAGTGATTTCTGAGATGATGCCTGAGCATGTACACGATTTACGAAATCCTCATAGGATTCTCCCTGCACCTTGTTCAAGAAGAACTCCCATAGAACATCCTCTTCGGTATCCTTGTTCGTCCGCTTCACAATTGAATCCACGAACTCTACCAAGCGATCTGTCGCAATCATCTCATCCATCAATAAAAAAGGACTTGCATATCGCTTGAATAGCAAGTCCCAAAACTCTAAATCACCTACCCGATAGATTTCAAAGCAACCTTGAAAAAATCTGCGAATCCACTCTGTTTGACCACATCCATAATCATCGTAAGGAACATTCCTGGATTCATATCTTCCAGTTCCTTTACTGTCATACCTGACAGATTCGAGAGAAGCTGATAGATGTATTTCTCAGCATTCGGAAGATTCTCCAGAATAACATCGCCAATCTCAAATGCAATGCCCATACCGAGCTCTTCTACATCCTTCATAGTGATCTTCTGATTCTGCATAGATTTTTCTATCAAACGTTTTGCTTCATCCGATGAAAAGCAATCAGAAAACTTGCTGATTTTAATACATGAAATAATCTTCATCATTGGGAAGATGTCTTTCGAATTCAATGCTCGCAATGTATACGGCTTTTTCTCTTCCTGTACAGCTTCCTCTACTGTTCCCTGCATTACTTCTGTTTCTGTTGTCATTTCCTTTTCCATAGTTACTTATCCTCCTAATATTCGGTATTACGCTGCATCATCCAGCAACTGATCAACTGTATTACTCTCAACAACTTCCTTCGGCATATAGATATGATACGGAAGCACATTCGTCATAGCGCCTGCCTTGAGCTCAGCATAGCAATCGAAAGTCGTTGGAATTGTTGATGCTTCTTTGTTCTTCGTATCTGCTGACAAGCCAGATGTACAAAGCGCATAATCAAATAATACGATCACAGGTGTTCCGTTCGTCTTGTATCCGACGCATGCAAAATTCTCGACATAATCGCTGTCTTCGATTGTTGCCTTGGATTCAATCACATCCATAGTTTCATCTACCGACGTTCCTTCCTGTCCGATTGTTGTTGCCTTCAACCATTCTTTTGTAAGCTCGACCATGTTCGTCTCAACCTTTGCCGTCTCGCCAACTTTCTGCACAAGTCCCTTCGCATTAACAAGCACACCATCCACCGAGATATTTGTAATCTCTGGAGCAATCGTGAACTTTGTACCGCCGGATGTAGCACCAAGCAAAGTACCTGTCCAGAGCTTCTTGCTTGTGTCATACTTAAAGTTTTTGTACAGCACACACGCATTCAACAGTATCCGTTTCGGCGTATCCGCTGTTACACCAGATACACACAATTCTCTCCATGTGTTTTCTGCCATTTATATCACCTTCCATTCCTTTATACTCAAATTTATCTGAATTCTCTTCAATGTCCCATCTCCGGTCGGTACCGAAAATGCATTTGAATAAAAAACAGCCACACACGAACCATCCTGATTCATGCGTGACTGTGGTAAGAATCTCTCTATTGTTTCTTTGTCCTGCTCAAATAGAATCGGATTCCCACGTGTCCATCCATTCAATATAAATGTTGTCCCCTGACTTCCATCCTCTTCCTTTGTCGGAGAATCATCTTCCATGTACTCACCAACATAATATCGGTCTGGTATTTCGCCAACCCATTCTCCGAATTGGTATGGAATCCCGCTGGACTTCATTAGTTCACCAACATAATTTAATGCTGCTATACTCATTATTTCAACTCTCCAAATATTTCATTTGCACGATTCTGAATTGCACCATTCGTAGCCTTGAAGGCTTTTTCAAGCGGTCTGTTCGGTGTCTTACCATGTGTGAAGTGTCCATTTCCCTTCTTATCCTCATAATACCAGCCGCCTTTACGCCCATTACCATTCACGGCATATTCGCCAGTACCGAACTCTTCCCAGATGGCATTTTCTTCTGGAGATCCAACTGTTGCTTCTAATTCAGATTCATCGACTACATAAGTGTATGAACCTCTTGTCTCTCCGGTATCCACTCTGGATGCATTGTGTACAGCCGTCTGCACTTCTCCTGCCGCTTCTTCAAGAAATGCAATCGCTTTTTCTCTAATCGCTTTCTTGATCTGTATGGAATTATTCGTAAACTCTACCTCGGACATATTACTGACCTCCTGTGTATTTCAGATAGATTTCCAACTGCTCATGCAGCTCCATCGGATCATCAATCACCATGATGTCATACACCTTTCCATTGATCACCATACGGCTGTTCTCCGCCTTGATGTGGCTGTCGAGCTTCTTATAGTCTGCAAGGAACACGTGCGTAGATTCCTGAATCTTAGCATTGTATGTTGTGTACTTGCTGTCTCCTGTCGATAGATCAAGATACCCTGTTATATCATCCACAGTCTCCCATGTCTTATCGCATGAACCGATGATATTCGTCTCTGTCTTACAGAGCTGAATCTGACCGGTTATATTTCCGCCAATCATCTAATCACCATCCATTTAAAATCTCGCTTTCATATACGGCTTCAGGAATCCAAGAAGTGACTTTGGGTATCCCATAAGCGAATTATCGCCATCCATGTTGAAATACGTCACAGAATGTCGGCTAAGTGTCTCCGACTGAATACCGACCTTGTCCCGGTTCTCGATATCCCATTTCAGCATATTGGCTACACCGAGCTTCACATCCATAGGATATTTGACCTTCGTTACAAGTACACATATTTCATCCGAAAGTGGCTCATCAAAATCCATATGTGCATTGTCCATATCAATGCCCTTAATCACATACAATCCATCGTTATACAACGATTCCGATATTTGTACGGTGTCACCCTCTGCAAACAGATTCGATGCACCCTGTAGCACTCCGCTCTTGACCTCTGCATTAAATCGTCTGTTTCTGTCTTGGAAGTTGTTATTTGTATACTTCCGTATAAGGAGCTCCAGCGCCTGAAGCTTTGCTTCAAGCACCGAATCCTTTGCAGTAATATCGATATATGATTTCAACTCTTCAACGGTCATAATCATATGATCACCGCCTTACTGCTGCTCTGTGACAGTATATCCGTCGTGTTCCTTAAACCAAGATGCCATGCGCTCGCTCTCGATCACTGCCTGTCCGTTTGCGAACTGGACGCCACCGGCACCAACTCCGCAATAAGCAGGCGCATTGTTAACGACTACAAGCCACTTTACAGCCTTTGTCTCTTCTGCCTTTGTCTCTGTCTTTGCTGGCATATTTATCACCTATCCTCTCTGCTTACGCAATCTTGATGTTACGAAGTACACCTGCATGCTGTGTATTCTTCAACACGGTTGCAGCGATCATCTCGACCTCTGCGTCCTTTACTGTTCCCGGCTTGCTGAAATCAGGCAGGTACTTGTTGATAACCGAACCACCATTCAAGCTGATGCCATGGAAACCATCGTTCACATCGAACTTGACTGTATAGATGTCTGTCAGTCCTGTTGTTGCTGTCTCTGCTGATCCGATCTTTCTGCTGATTCCCTTCTTTACAACCGAATTTGCGGTCGCATCGCTTCCGCTCACAGTATAATGATTCTGCATGTCAACGAACTTGACACCATCCAGCGTTGTAATACGCTTTCCGAATGCTTCTTCGCTCTCTGTCTTATAGCCGAGCACACGAGCAACAGTCTGGATCTTTGTAATCATCTCTGTGTTCGTAAGAACAGCATCTGCAGCGGTTGTCTGGATCAGAAGCGAAAGTGCTTCATAGAACTCGTCCGCATTTGCCTTGATCTTGTCAATTGTAGACAAGTCAATGGACTTGGATGCTCCATACTCTGTTGCTGTTCCTGCAAGCATAGAATCCAGTCCCTGAAATTCTGGATGATCTGTGGATGCAGTTGTAGTTGCATCACCATTGATCAGTGTATAGTGGAATAGAGAAACAATCGCCTTGATATGTTCCTCAATCTGGTATGCAAGGTTGTCGAAGTTTCCTGCCACCATATTAAGCACTCTGTCCATCTGTACAGCGCCGCCCATAATAGCAAGGTTTGCTTCGCACTCCTGCTTTGTAGCTACAGAGTTTGTATAAGAACCGCCAAGCTTACGGAATTCTGCTGTAGCTGGAAGCACCTTTCTAAGATACTTGTATTTCATTGTTGAGCCACCGCCTGATGCAGATACACAATCGTCAAACGGAAGCATCTGGAGCACGGTAGACTGTCTCAGGAAGATATCCACGATCTGTGAGAATACCTTATCGCTCATACCCTTCTTCATTTCTTCTAATGTCATTGCCATAGTATTTCACCTTTCCTTTCTTAGCCGTTCGTTGCGGCTTCATACTGCTGTTTCAGCGCTTCTGCTAAATCCTTAGGCTCTGCAGAACCGCCAGCCGGATCTCCCTTGTCCAGCTTATTCTCAATAATCTGTCGACTTCCACCTTCAGAACTCTCAAAGTGTGTTGGGAACTGCGTCTTGAGAGTAGTGAGCATATCATCCCATCCTTTGATGTTGCCATCATCGTCGATTTTGAGCTCTTCGCCCTTCTCTTTCAGCATCTCCTTGATCTTGAAGGTCATATAATCGGTATCATCCGTCTTGGCTGATAACAAAGCGACTTTCAAAGCGGAGCTGACCTTTGTCTCTTCCAGTTCCTGCTGCAAGCGGGCATTCTCCGTCTCATACGTTGAAATCTTCTGCTGCATACCTTCATCACCCTTGGAAGCCTTCTTCAGTTCTTCAATGAGCTTATTTGCGTTGCCAATCTCCGTGTCTTTGCCGTTGATCAGACCATTCAATCTCTCGGTTTCGGAATCATACTTCTCTTTACTGATGTAATTTCCTTCCGACAGATCCGCAAATCGAACATGCTTGAGCTTGTCCTCTTCCTTCGAGTTCTGCTCATCAATCTTCGCCTGCACCTGTTTGTACAGTTCTTCTCCTAACACATCTTTCAGTTCCATAGTTTCCATCCTTTCTTGACTTTAATCGCAGTCACGCATGGCAGTTATCACTCTTGCCGGAGTAAGTATTCGTCACAGTTTAATCGCCTTAAGCCGATTTTGGGCATAAAAAAAGACCACGTTTTAATCATGGTCTAAATTACATAATTATTTTGTTACACAGAAAAAGCACCCTGCTACTGCTGAGTGCTTTCGTCTAATTTACCTTTGAACTAATATAGTTCTCATATTCTTCTGGTATTCCAATATCATATTTTTTGTAATAGTGTAAGAAATCAGCTGGAAATGTAAAATCCCCATCTTCGTATATTCCTGCTTGCGGTATTTCTTCCCCATCAAATATATCTTCGGTAGACATAGGCGCAACAGCCGAAATAGAAAGACTTTCCAGATATTTTAATATCTTATCTCTGCTAATATGATTTTTGATTTTCTTATAATCATCAAAATCATCTTCGCATTTTCCATATTTCATTCCTTTGAAAAATCCAAAAAATGTCATATTATCACCGCTTTCCTTGTGGCTTAAATGTTTTCATTGTTCCACTTCCGTCATAACCTACTTTGAAATGTCCGTCCTCATAAACATACAGCACATCTGTAGGAGCTTCTACCTCAACGCCTAGCGAATTAGCAAGCTGTTGAGCAAATCCATCATCCGATGCACCTGTACTGCATGATAACATTCGTACTTTTTGACCATTGTACTTTTCATTATGAGAAATAACTCTGGCCACATCTCTTGCAGACATATTTTTTCCTTTTTCCCCATATTCTATATAATCAGGGCTTCCATGCGCTGCAAAATCAAAATAACCGCTTTTTGCAGGTATCTTATCAAGTACCTTTCTCTCGTATGGAGTTATCATTTTATTGATATCTGCTAATGTTATTGTACCATTTTTCACGCTATTTGCAATAGCGGTTTTCTTGAAATATCTATCAGTAATTTCAAGAACTTTTTTAGAATATGTTAAATCAGTTCCGTATTTCGAAGGTAGTTCCATTCCTAATTCAACCATTTTTGCTTGCGTAAAGGCTTCTGCAAAAAACTCGTCAGGGAATTTCACTTCACTATGTTCATACGAGCTAATCCATCTTCTTGTATCATCGCCTACATCTTTTCGATATGCACTTCTAACTTTTTTTATTTCCTTCCAAAAATCTTGATTATGCGTAAGTCCACATTTATCTGCATTAGTCCCCGCTAACGTATGTGCAAACTCATGTATCGCATCTTCATTAAACGCTGAATTCAACCGCATCAGAGTACCAGGCATATTTACATCCCCTGCGGCTTTCACTGCTCCAACTGTTACCTTTTGCAGTCTTGTACGATATTCATTTGCCAAATCTGATATAATCTGTTGTTGCTGTTTATGCTTATCGGACTTTCCCTTCCAATCAAAAGAAATAACCTCTCCGTCTTTGTTTGTAGGTACTGTTTTCTTCTTATACATCGGATTGTCATCCAGCAACCGCTTATACTTCTCATATTCCTTATCGGTCATGGAATTAAGCATCTTCTCGAAGTTCTTGCCATATTTCTTCTCCATTGCCGTAACATGCTGCATATATTCGATATTCTCATCGGACCAGTATACCTTCTTCCACTCCGCATACTCTTCCGGAGATTCGAAAGCGACTGTTTCTTTCGAGAAGTTATCCATCTTCACAATACCGCAGTTAAGCGCCCATCTCGCTCTCTGATCCAGACAGCAACGGCAATTACAATCCTGTGATGGATCACCAAACAATCCCGGAGCTTCTGCCTTATATCCGGCAATCTCAAACATCTCGCCGACTTCTCGTATCTGTCCATCCAGCTCTCGGTGTTCGGATCTGGTTCTTCCGTCGAGAACTGCATTCCATTGTTTCACGACCTCTGCACCACGATCAATTGCTCTCTTTTGTGCGTCTAATGCGGCACGATTCTGTATGCGATGCCCTTCTGTCCGGGCAATCCGGATTGAATTGTTGTACGCCTTCTGGAACGGCGTATGCTTCATATTCCGTGCAAGGTTCGATGCAATGTTGCTCCATGTCATGCCCTGCGCAATTCCTCTTGATACTTCCTGTCGCACTGCTTTCTTGATTGCCTTTACATCTTCACCCATTCGGTCATACAGAGACGTGGATAGCTTGGAGTCAAGCATTACCGCCTTTGTCACAGCTTCTTGGTCTATCGGCATCACAAGCGGGATTCCCTGCCCTTGCATATCATACATAGAGCCGAGATATCCATCCTGATAACTCCGTGTCAGATAATCGGATACAGTTGCATATGAATCTGATTGCAGACTTGTAAGTGCTCCTTCCAACTGCGCCTTGATTGCTTCCTGATATTGCTTCTGATATATGATTGACTTTAAATTCTCTGGTTCAAGATCTGCCCGCATTGATAACTCCTGTATCTTTGCTTCACAATCTCTTAGAGCCTGCTCATATACACTTTTTAACTGTGCAATAACCTCTTCTTCACTATTCAGCTGTGCTTGTAGAACTTCCTTCTGTCGCTTGTTCACTCGTCACAACTCCATCCAATAGCCGCTTGGCATCCGCTGTATCTTTTTCTGCGTCCTGCGGCAGCTTGTCCTTGATCTCTTCATAGTCAATATCTAACTCATCACAAATAGCCTTGATAATCGTCTCATCATCTAATGTATCCGCTAAAGACATGATCGTGTTGATTACAACCTGATGTGCCTGCGCTTCCGTAAGCTTGATCTGTGCATTCTCCTGAGCATTGCTCATAATCACATGCTCAAACTTGAAATACACATCGGAATCCTGATAACCCTTCTTCTCTGTCTTATTGATCTCTTCAATTACAATCCGTACAAGGTGCCGGAGTAGCTTCTTCAACCGGATCTCAAGCTTATTACACTGCAGTTCCAAGAGCGAATATGCCGCCTTGATTGCAATGTTGGTCGTTGCAGCCGTATCCTTCAATCCTGCTGTATTCAGTCCCATACCGAAGCGGTAGATGTTCTTCTCATCAAGCTCCATCTTCTCTTTACGTGCCTGATACGGCACATCAACTGTCTTGATGTCGACATCGCCATTCTCTCCTGTGCCGATTATCTTCTTTGTCTTGAGATTCGTCTGCAACTCATCCATGTTGTCGCCTTCGTAACCCTTGACAACATGAAGCGGCGTGTCGAAATCAATCAGGTTATTGGATAAGCTCGATGCCATCAGATCATAATCATCAATCAGCGGTTTAATCGGTCGCAGAGACGAATGTTGCTTCTTGTTATTGTCCAACCGGAAGAACGGAATAAATCCGAGCGATTCATAATACGTATTATCTTCCTTCCCGCCATTCTTCTTGTACAGGATATGCGGTCTTGGATTGATCTCTACGGAATCATCCAGCATGAGTGCTCCATCGTCAACCATCACATAGTATGTCGTATCTTTCTCACTCCATACCTGCACACGTGTTATAACCTTATGCCCTTTGTCTATACGGTCTGTATAATAGCGAATCACATAGGCGCATCCATCGTCCGTGTCTTTCTTACGCACTTCAATAACGCCCATGGAATCAGCTGTAGCAAATGCATATCTGTCATTCGCATCCTTGTATGCATAAATGTATGAAAATCCTTTGATCTTACAGTCTGTGATACACTCAGCCAGCTCATCCATAAAGATGTCATTGTTATTGAAATACTTATCCATATGCTTCTGAAGCTCTGGATCATCTGATCGCACAATGCGTTCTCCGTTTCGATTGCCGGATAATATATACTGCACCGCCTGATCTACCAGCTCCGTAAAGAAGAGGTGCGGTATCTTCACATTGCTTCGAGTCTTATCTTCAACCAGATTGCCATCTGCATTGTAATAAAATAAGCGGTACTGCTTGATGTCATTATCGCCGTCATAATACCGCTCACCGACCTTTGCAAACCGCTTCTTCTCACTCGTTTTATCGTCGTCTATGAACTTTTTAATCTCATCTACTGTAAGCACATTCTTTGCCCTTTCTAACTAAAAAATCCATGATTGACGCTTACGCCATCCTTCGATGCCATATCGAAGTGCCGCCATCGCATCATCCATGATTGGAACCGGCTCGTCAATATACTCGCCTGTTCGTTCGTCCTTTTTCCATTTCCATTGTTGCAGCTCCTTAATTGTATTTACACAATGAGGTGCAACAAATATTCTTCTTCGTATAATGTGGTTCTTATCGACCACGCCCTTGAGCCAGTCTATCTGAGCTTTGACAGATCCGGCGGAACCGCCCTTATCAACGCCCTTGGCACGATAGCCAGCGCCCTTCCATGTCTTGATTCTGTCCGGCTCTGCGGAATCGCACCACATAGGCTTATTCGTCGGTATAGCATGCTGAATCGCCAGCGGAATGATTTCCGCAGTTTCTTTCTCATGCACATATATCTCATCGAGAATGTATATATCATCATCCTTGATACCCAGAAGCAAGATAGCGTTCGCATGGTTGAAACCAAAGTCCTGACCGATTGCGATATCATCATAATCATTCAGATTCTGAGATACATCTGTGACTTCCCAGTTATGAAGAATCAAGCCGCCTATCTCGCCCCATTCACCCAAGCCATATATCTTGTATCCTTCCGGATCTACTTCTTTTCTACGCATCATACGCCGATGATACGCCGCATCAATAAAGCGGTTACCAAGATATGTACTATGGTGTGTCAGCACGTCCGGATCATATCTATCAAAATAGACCTTCTTTATCCAATGATTCTTATTCACCGGGTTGAAGGTCATTCTAAGCTGGTAGAACTGCCCGGGCGGCAATTCTCCACGCAATCTATCATCTATAATTTCCACATCTGCCTGCGTCAGTTCTGTTGCTTCCTCGCACCACACATCTGTGAGCTTTCCCTTCTGGAATGTGATTGACTTAAGCTTCTCTCGTTGCTTATCATCATTCATTCCACGGAATATAATCCTGTTGCCATTCGCCCGGCATTCAAGCGACAACGGCGATGTGGTCATCTTCCAATATCGCTCCGCCTTGTCTCCAAACATCCGATACACGGCACCTGTGAGCTCTGCATAGGTGCTGTCTCTGTTTGTGATATCTGACTTACGGACACACACAAGGTTCCTGCCCTTGTCCTTCATTAGCCGGAGAATGTAGTTCTGCGCTGTGTCAACGCTCTTTCCTGAACCGGCAGAGCCTTTCATCACAATATATCGCTTCGTGCTTCGGTCTACCTCCCGGAAACACGGATTTGCCTTTATATTCAGATTCAATCGGCATCACCGCCGGTATCTTCTTCATCTCCATAATCGATAGTCACATTCAATTCCATATCGACTTTCTCTTCCACCTTCTCGGTGTACAATCCATATCGCTTGCCCAGAAGCTCCGCCGCCTTCAGCTTGTCCTTCTCAGATGGCTCTTTCTCCATCTTCCGAGCCTTTGTGCTTCCATCGCCCAAGCCTTCAATCACAATCTCTGTCGATTTGCTCTGTCCACGAAGCACGGATGTAAGATACTTAAGTACCTCATCCTGATTGGCAATCAGTGCCGCTTCTTTCTCCGCCATCCGGTTTTCTATATATTCTCTGATTACAAGTTTTGACAAGTTTTCAGTTCCGATTCTATTTGCCGTTTTCTTCGAATACCCTGCTCTGATAGCTGCTTGTGTGGCATTCAGATCAATCAGGTATTCATCACAGAATCTCTGCTGTTTGGCTGTAAGCTTAGCCATCACAATCACCATCCTTTACAATATCCATCCAAACAAAAAGCCTACCGCACCGGAGGATATGATCAGCTAAAGAGTACGGCAGGCATAAAGCAAAAGGCACCATGCAAAATGCACGATGCCTTCAACTTCCATTTATGATACATTAAATATAACACAGATTTCTCGTCTCATGTTATACAAATAAGTCAAAAAAATTACAACTTTTTCACAATCTTTATACTGATTTTAGGTGTATGCAATCAAACTATACCCTCTTTTGATGCATGACACCACATCATCAAGCAGATTTTCGTCAACAATACCCTCCAGCATATCCGCTACATCCTCTGCTACATAATCCACATCGTAGCTGTTAATGCTCCGATCTATGATGTCCGTCACAACCGCCATATCATACGGTACATCCATGCCGGCACTCTTGTATGTTTCAGCATAACTTTCCAATCTGCTCTTTAATCTTTCCGGATCAATCAACTTTCCCATAGATTTTACCACCTGCCTTTATAATCTCGATCACATCATCTAAGTTAACTACAAGTTCTCCGCCCATGCCGTCATTCCCGAACCGTTCGTATGATGCTTTCTTTAAACGCTCCACGGCATCATCTGTGTCATATGCGGTCGATTGCTTGTCAATCAAATTAAACAAATCGCTTACATCGTCGCTTGTGCATATGTGGTCGCTATACATAAGTCTGCCATTTTCGTTAAAATAAGCATCAAAGTGTTTTACTAATACATTTTTTAATTCGTCCGCATCAATCAATCTCATTCTTCGCCCTCCTGTTCTTTTATCAGACAATAATTGTAAGCCATACAGCCATCACAAGTCTGTCTTTGACATCCTTCCTCTAAATAATCCGCTCCATCTTCCATATATTCAGCTTCGCTCATCTTCATCACTCCAATCTAATTTCTGTCCGCACTGATGGCAGTAAACTAAATCACTTCTGATTATTCTTCTTTCGCATACTGGGCATAACCATAATGCTGTACAACCTAAATTTGCAATATATATCGGTTTCTTCGGTATCTTCTGCTTTTCTCTCGACGCACGGCACTCTTCTATGCTTCCGATTTCTCTGTACTTCTGTACTTCTTCAAGTGCCTGTATTGCCATCTTTGCCGCTTCTTTTGATACGTTACTTCCAAATGGTAAGTCAATGTTTTGTTGAAATTCCTTAACCGCTTCACTCTCTGTCATATTATCCCTCACTTTCTAATAACTCTGGATTATCAAATTTATTGCTAATAATCTCTATATCATCTTGATAATCGTAAATATGCTCTTCTTCAAATCTTCCATTTTCTCCACCTCTCAATTCTTAATAATTTCTTCTATCTTCTGTCTGATACATTCATCAAAAACAGAAACAATTTTTAACACATTTGTTGGATAAGAATATTGAATATATTCCCATACATTGTCGTAATCACTGCTCTCTTCTTCAAATACTCTTATAAATTCATCATCTGTATGTGGATAACCACACCACTCTATTTCCTCAAATATTCGATCAAGTTCTTTCTTTTCGTTATCATCGTCTGCATATTCATAAAATAGTTTTTTGGTTTCTTCATAGTCAAAAACATCAGGACTTCCATATATTTTATCTAGGATATACACCTCATCACACCTCACCATAAGTTCAAGAAAACTCTCACTTTTCGGTGTTTCTACCCATTTATATCCGTAATTGCCACAATCAGAAGTGATGGTGAGTTCGTACCGATCAAGATTAAATGTAAATCTCGCCCACAAACATGAACCATAGTCCTTATCTTCTTTTTCTTGCCTGTATTCCAGACAAAGCATGTTAGGTTTCACGATATTTACGGTCATTCATTCTCACCTCTCAATTCTTTCAGTTTTGCTTCGGCTTCGGGCTTTGTGAGAAATACGGTTTTACCAAATTCTGAAAATGGTATATTTTGTTTGTCAAAATATTTTGAAGTGACAACTATGCAAAAACCACAAGAAATAAAATGTACAAAATCTTTAACTTCTGCTTCCGCATAATGCGTTTTACAGTATGGTGCCATTTTGACATATACCGTATCTCCAATCCTGCAAGGCAACTTGATAAGTCTGCCCTGTTCCTCTAAGTCCTCATACTCTCCAAGTTTCTCGCATATCGCATAACAAAAATCACATTCATTACACTTTTCGGATGTCCCAAGTCCGCCACATCTTTCAAAACATTCTGGATAGTAGTAATCTCCTTTATTATTCTTTGTAAGTCTCATGTCATCTCCTCCTTTTCGCCCGCTTTACAGCTTCCTGCTTCATATCCAGGTAATTGCTCAGAGCATCCTTCTGTTTTCTGATACATTCATTCTTCTTCCGTTGCTCCGTGGCGAATGCTTTGTAGCCTTCACACTCGCCATGGCAACCTACCTTTCTGTCCGTACATCCTTTACATGGATATTCACTCACAGCTTCAACCCCTTCCGAAAACGATACTTCCCGCTGTTCTCCGGAAGAGCTTCTAATGTATCAAGCACGCCCTGAACGTGAGCAAGTGCCCTTCCATGCATGGTTGACGCCCACGAATACGATTTCTTGTTATCCGCTGCCACATCGTCAAGGTCCTTGCCCTGAATATAGAGCTTGTGCAGCACATTATACTCCTTGACCGGAATCTGCTGAATCACTTCGCTGATCTCGCTCTTAACATCTCTAAGCCTTGCCACATACTTATCAATATCTCTTGCAGCGTCAATAGCCATAACGACCGAATCTTCCATCTTCTGATTGGATCCTGACGACTTCACACGCTCTCCATCCGTCTGTCCGGACAATGAGCTTGCCAATGTAAGCCACTGCTCCCGCTCGATCATCTTGTTTGTGATCACAGCATCAATCTTCTGCACCTGTTGCAGATAGTTCTTTACTTTCATTTTTCTCAACAAAATCACGCTCCCTTTTCATCATCCTTTACGATAACAAATGCAACATCCTTATGTTCCATATACTTCTTAATCTTCGAAATCTGGAACGTAGCAAGCTCAATGATCTCCAGCTTGCCCGAATAATTTCTCTTAATCATGCAGACGTTCTCATCGTCCATCAGATTCGGAATAATCGTCTGCCCTGTTATTTCTTCTATGTACATGCTCATATCCTCCATTTTTGCGCAAAAAAATACCAACCATCGAATAATGATGGTTGGTATCAAATACATACACTTTTATGCTCTGTACTTAGGATATTTATCTTTATATTTTTGTCCATTTTCACAATACGGACAGTAGAAATAATCTTTTTTGCATCCTTGTGAGGCTTTGTCATAAACTTGATCTGCGGAAAGACATCCCATTTTATCTAGTCTATCATATTCTTCATCAAATTTATCCATGTCCTCTGCACTTATAGTGTCTACTACACCCTTATTTTTGCATGTTAAACAAAACTGTTTTGTGTTATCAATTAAACCCATAATACATATCCTCCTTCGTATTGGTAAGGATATTATACCACTCCAACCATCATTATTCAATTTTCAAAGTTCAAATTTCGACGCTACATCATCTGATCTAATGGCAACTCCATCTGAATTGCCGGATAATCTTCCCACGGAACTCCTATGTAATCGAGAACTCTTCCCCAGCCATATTTCTCTCCAGTCTCTGGATCTGTACAACACCGGTACATGTAATACTCCCATTCTTTCTGGTTACGCTCTCGCAATTTATCAAATCTATGTGGTCTTTTCTCCATGTGAATGCCAAAGCCACACATACTACATCCGGTTCGCTGTGCTCCTGTAGTCCGAAGATTTCCGCACTGATCCTGTACTACATTGCCGTAAATATCCGGTATAATGCTATCCACCGGCTCATATGGTATTACATTTCCATTCTTGTCTTTGCTGTAAGGTTGCTCATAGTACAACTTCACAAACACATCCATGTTTTTGTGATACCAATCATCCATTTCCGATGCCAGCTTTAATATGTCATTTCGCATATACGGAGCAAACGGAGCCGATCGCATTGTAGTTTTTCCATAGTAGTTGCATCCGTGATCGGTAAGCGCTTCTTCTCTCTGCCCGCCTTCCGATGCCATCATTCCAAGATACGGATAGCTCTGATGTTCCCTCGCCCAGTCGTCACATGGTTTTTCTTTGAGCCAGTAGCAACAATCATTTGATACCTTGAAATCCGGTTTCTGATAGTTCACTCCTTCATTTTCGTTTTCATACCCTCCGAACAATTTCAACCACTTCTGCGGCAGTTTCATCCTGCTATTCTTCTGAAAATGTCCGAGTTCTCCACATTCACCCGTAATAATTGCATGTCTGACCGTTTTATTCTTTTCCGTCGGATTCTGTAACAATGCAATCTTACCTGCTATACGCTTACTGATTACCGGAAATCCAACTTCATTCAAAACCTGTGTCTTTGTCTTATATGAATGCAGAATTGTCACACCAAGTGCTTTATGCACTCTCTGAATACTTGCATCTTCCAAACTCGATACTGATATTGCCGGTACATCAATTCCGATAGATTTCAAGAATACATGCAATGTAATACTATCAAGTCCACCGACACTCACATGTGCTGTTTTTCCACGTTTATCCATCTCCTGAAGAAATTCTATTGCACGGAGTTCTGACCTCTTCTTTTTTACTTCATATGGCTGATATTGCATGGCAATCATCCGGCTTTTTGCTTCACGCTTCTGTTCTTTCCACTTCTGGAATTCCACATCCGGCTTGTCTATCTCAATATCTTCCAAGAAGTCAAATTGTTCTTGTTCCATATCTACCTCCTACGCAAACATCATCAACTGTCCATTTGCTTCCTCTGCAACTCTCATATTGGCTGTTCTTCTTGCAACACACATTTCCGGAAGATTTGCTCTCACAAGTGCAGCCGGTATCGGTGGACACACTGCATTGCCGCATCTTCTTACCTGCTCCGTTCTCGGATATGTCTTGCCAGTATAATCATGATCAATAATGTAATCTTCTGGAAATCCCTGACATCCATATAACTCTCGTGGTTCCAACATTCGAAGTCCGATATCCACAATCTGATAATCAACACCCTCAATCGTTACAAGGCCAAATCTATCCTTCGTTGTAACCGTGTCTAATGGTTGTTCAATGTCCTGTCCGGTAGCATCACCATAGTATTTAATCAGAAATGCCCGGACTTCTCCAAAATGCCCCGCAGACGTTGTCACTGTATGTAACGGTTCTCTTTCGTCCTGTCCGATGCCTGTCTTATAGAACTTACTGAGAAACGATGTGACCAGTCCGTATCGGTTTGAACTATCCACTGTCATAATCGGGTCTTCTATCGTCTGTCCTCTCACTTCTCCCTGAGCAGTTTCGGAATGGTACTGGATCAGTGTAGGGCTTATTAAACAATGCTCATTCTTACTTACAATCGTGGTAAGAGGTTCTCTCACATCCTTGCTCCTGTCTACCGTAAATCCAGTCTGTCCGATCTGCACCATATACGGCTCTACAATTCCGTATCCATGCTTTCCTGTAATAGTTGGCATCGGTTCCCGGATATCATTAGGTCTGCGTTCTCCGCCATGATTGCACTGAATAATAAACGGTTCCGGGTTATCCAGTACAAATTTCTTTAATCCTCTTGCTATCCTTTCCATAGTCTTAGGTGCCAACGGTCTGACCGCCCGTATGCCGTATTTTCCCTTGATTTCCTCGGAAGTATCAAATATGGACGGGCAAGGCAGGCTAAAATCAAGTTGCGTGTATGCTCCAACATAAGGTTTAAGCAACCCTGCCTTGACTTCCTCACTGTCCGCCGGTGCATGTGTAGGCTCTGGCCAGACGATTGATTTCCCATCGCAACGTGCAATCATAAAGAATCTTTTTCGCATTGTTGGAGCTCCATAGTCCGCTGCCACAAGTTCTTTGAATTGTACTTCATACCCTAACTCTTCAAGCTGTTTTACAAACCGTTCAAAGGTCTTGCCCTGTTTGTTCTTAATTGGGTGATGGCGTCGGTTTAATGGTCCCCATGTTCTGAACTCTTCTACATTTTCAAGCATGATTACTCTTGGTCTTACAAGACCCGCCCACCGGCAGGCTACCCACGCAAGACCTCTGATATTCTTATCCTTTGGTTTTCCACCTTTTGCCTTACTGAAATGCTTACAGTCCGGCGAAAACCAGGCAAGTCCTACCGGATTTCCTTTGCATGCTGCAATCGGATCTACCTGCCACACATCTTCACAATAATGCTTTGTTCTTGGATGGTTGGTTTTGTGCATCTGTATAGCTTTCGGATCATGATTGATGGCTATATCAACGCTGTATCCTGTTGCCATTTCGATGCCTGTCGAAGCTCCGCCACCGCCAGCAAAATTGTCTACAATAAGCTCTCCATGTATCACTCCATCACCCCCGGCATAAAATCAAACAGTGTCAGCTCATCCATCTCATTTTCTGCTGCCTGTAAATATCCCACACCATCTCGGAAATAATCCGGATTCAACTCACAGCCTTTACCGAAGCGGTGCATCTTAACCGCCGTCATTGGTACCGTCATAAGTCCGCCGAACGGATCATATACGACATCTCCCGGATTGCTGTATCTGTTGATGATTCGCTCCACAATATCAAGCTGAAGCGGACATACATGCATCTGCGCCCTTCTCCGGCTCTGTGTCGTGTTAAGCGTCCGCATGCGGTTGATATCATCCCATACCTCAAGCTTGTTCCATGATCCCGGAGCAACCACCATGAAAGTGGCTGGCAATCTTCCGTCCTTATCGAGTTCTTTTGCAAGCTTCACATGCTCTTCATAGTTGTACACGCTCTCTCTGCTGTATTTTCTGTATGCTTTCTGCAGATTATCCACCGACATCTCTTTCAGCTCATCCTTACTGATCAGACGATTGCCCGATGATCTCCAATAGCCGTGTGCATCTATCTGCCACTGTGCCCTTGTGTACTCTTCCTTGCTCTTTGATACCGGCTCATCCGCATATGCTTTGCTATGATCCGTTGGGAGCTTTCGGAATAACAAGATATATTCCGGGCATCCTACACCCATTTTAGTGCCGTCCTTGCACTGTTCAGACCAGCCAAGGCGGTATGTCTGATTATTCTCCCGTACAACATCCGTCACAACGGTGATCATGCCGAAATACATAAAACCATGTTTCATGTAATGTTCGATACAATCCGCATGAAACGGCTCGATCGTCGGCATCCCGGTACCAGTCGCATTTCCAAAAAGCACTCTGTCCTTAACGTGTACTGCTGCCACTCTGCCAGGCTTTAAAACTCGCAGAAGCTCCGGCGTCAGGTAGTCCATCTGTTCAAAGAACCGCTCTGTATCCTGATTGTGTCCAAAGTCGTTATAATTTGCGCTGTACTCGTAGTGATTGCCGAATGGTATCGACGTATGTATCAGATCAACACTGTTACTTGCCATGACACGTGTTTCTTCCACACAATCGCCGTATACTGCTTCATAGTGATTTCCTCGCACGGTTCGTTCTTCTCTTGTTCCTTCCACTCCCATCTTCCTTTCCAATCGTTCAGCTTTATTCGCTGAATTCAGTCCATATTTCTTCACGATCTCAACCATCCGCTTGACCATGTAATTGTGATTCTTCCATTTTTCCAGCAGGGCTTCCTTGATCTGCCGCTCGTTCTCCATGTAGATAATGTCAATCACAACCGGCTGGCTCTGCAAGAACCGGTAACATCTGTGGATTGCCTGAATAAAATCATTAAATTCATAATCAATACCAAGGAATATTTCCCGGTGGCAATATCGTTGGAAATTACACCCAGAGCCGGACAGCGATTTCTTTGTTGCAAACAGCCGTGTCTTTCCATTCGAGAAATCAATTACACGCTGTTCTCTCATCTCATAGTCCATAGCTCCATAGATATCAACTGTCTCTGGCAACGCTTTTTTGATTGCATGCCGTTCGCTCTCCAGATCGTGCCACAACAAGAAATGATCATCCGGCGAAGCATCAACAATCTCTTTCATCTTCTGCACCCGGATGTCTATGCTGTCCCGCTTGACCGCCGCTGCTTCTTTCAATCCTTCTGCTGCTTCCTGAAAGAGCTGCATCTGACCGTCCTTGTCTGCTGTATCTCCGTAATGAATCGGTATCTCATGCCATCTGACATCGAGCGGTGGCAGATCGTATCCGGCATCGGAATAATCCGGATTGAGATCTGACGGCTTTGTAACGAACAGCGCCCAGCTTGACACCCACAGCCAAAACTCATCTTCCATGTTCGGATACAGCGTCAGGTTGTTTGCCTTTGTACTATCCCGCTGGAAAAATCTTGTCAGCGCCTGTCCTGTGTCCATGACTTCCAGATAGCCGGCATAGTGTATAAGCTCCTTGTACTTATTCGGCGATGGTGTAGCCGTGGCTACCAGCTTATACGGAACGTTCTTGAATTTATCCAAAAATGTCTGATAAGTCTTACTTCCAAATGAGCGGAGTACACTTGCTTCATCCAATGACGTTGCAGCGAAGTACGATGGATCTATATCGCCATCTCTCACTCGCTCATAGTTTGTCAGCACAATCTGACTGTCACACGCCTTGACCTCTTCCATCGTCCGGCAATACTCCGGCTTCTCATATCCAAGCAGTTCCACCGCATCTCTGGTGAACTCCTGCTTCACTCCAAGTGGCAGAACAATCAAAGCTCTGCCGCCGGTATGTTCTGCTGCCAAATGGCAGAACTCTATCTCCTGTACCGTCTTTCCAAGACCGAATGCTTCAAACAATGCCCGTCGTCCGCCCTTAAGTGCCCATGCAACGGCATCTGACTGATGTGGTTTCAATGCCGGATTGATCTTTGAACGATCAACCGCAAATCCGCTGTCTGTTGCAAGGTCGATTTTGCTTTCTAAAAATTCTCTATATGTCATGTCACACCTCACTTGCAACCAGTTCTCTATTGCACAGCTTCTTGATCTGTCTCACTCGTTCAAACGATATACCGCACATTTTCGCTGTATCGGTCATGCCATATCCCTGCAGCATGCACCGCATCGGTTTCTGTGTTCTCGGAGACAACTGATCTACCATATGTTCAAAATCCATCATCGTAATAAGTTCTCCGATACAATCGTGTCTGTCTTCCAGAAACGAATCCCCATAACTGTCACCATCATCATTTACAATCTTGTCGAGTGATACATACTGTGGTTTCTCGACATCTTTCCAGTGAAATGGTGTACGTACTGTCACATCTCCAAATTGAATGTATCTTTCCACATATCTGTTGATATATATACCGATATAATTTCGATTTAAGTGTTCCAGATCCTTGCTTCTGTCAATGGCTTCCACCAGTGCAAGTACACCTTCCTGTATGATGTCATCGTAATTTGGGAATCCATGATATTTATTCAAATGAAAATACACGAGTTTGATATTCTCCATGATCTTCTGATTTCGCAGTTCAATTCTTTCTGCCTTTGTCAAATCCATTCACCTCCTGTTGAAAGAGAGCTTCCATCTCATCAAGCGCAGATACACGCTCCTGTGTCGGTTGTATACTCTTAGGCATATTGCTCTGATATCCTCGTCTCTGTTTCTGCCTGCGCTCATTCACTGCATTTACTACCCATCGAATAATTGCGAGATAATGAGACTTTGTTTTGTAACCTTTCTCTTCAATGTACATATCAAGAAATTCGATTGCATCGTTACGAATATCAGCTCCGTACTTATCTGCGAGCTTGGTGAATTCATCATCCAACAGCATCACATTTCCGAATGGTCCATATGAATGCTTTGCGGGTGCGCTCTCTCTTTCCTTTCCTTTCTTTTCTTTTCCTTTCCTTTCTTTTGTGGTATAAATCTCGGATTTATCCCAATTTTTCTCGGATTTATCGGTATAATTCTGCGAATTATTTTCAAAAAGGGTGACTTTAATACAAGGGGCGGTATCTTCTTCTTTCAAAAGCCATATTCGAGAATCTACAACAAAATCTCTTTTCAGCCGTTTTACCGCCTCTTGAAATCGTCTCTGTATACCAGGGGAGGTAATGATAGTGTCCGAACTAGCAAGTGTGATCTCCGTGATTAGTGACCGGCTAGCCAAGAATGTCATTATCTGCTTCATTGAACCCTCGGACAGTCCCAAGCTCGCCATAGCGCTGTCTTCACTGTCTGCATTCCATACGATATAATATCCGTTTTCTCTATATATCTCCGTAAGAAGGAATATATAAAACATCAATCCATCAGAGCCGTATCGTGCTTGGAGCGCTCTGATTTTTGTATCCGCATAGAAGAAATCCGTATCAAATGGGAAGTAAAGCAATCCGTCTCTCTTTTGACGTGCCATCTGCTCCTTCCTTTCAATCCAGCTATTTAATAATGCAGGTTGCATAATCAATATAAACATCTTCAAGCATTGTTCGATTACATTCTACGAACTCACTTCCAGCAAGTTCCTTGTTCTCTGCCTGAATCTTCTGCCGTGCTCTTCTGATAGTCTCTGTTGCCGGGAATCCAAGCTCTCTCATGTGCAGGAAGAACCGCTGAATTGGAATCTTATCTACGTCCACACCATTCTTCTTGCCAATCTCCTTGTACACCATGTAACATAAGCATCCGTCACTGCTCCGAGTCTCTGGATGTTTCTCAAGCATCGCTTTTACAACCTTATGTGTATCTCTGATATTTGCTCCCATCTTGTCACACCTCCCTGATCCGGATGCCGTGTCTGTAGAGCATCAGCTTCCGCTTTATGATGTAATCCTTTGTCCGGAATCCTTTTGTATCCTCTACGACCGTATCTCCGTTGGTATCTATATAAACGAAATCAGCGATATAACTACATGCATGTTCCACGCAAAACTTCTTCATCTTCACAAATCCATTCTTCAATGTGACCGGTCGCAGTTCATATTGCGATGGAATCAGTTCATATTTGACCTGCATCTGCAGATTGCTAATCTCGCCAGTCTGTTCAAGCAAATGAAGCTCCCGGTACCGCCACGCTTCCTTCTTGGAATCAAATGTAATACCGTCAACTACCACTTTCCTGCTTCTGTATTTGCTCATGTAACTCCTTTCCCTCTACCGCTTTTGTAGCGGTAGAGAATGACTTACAATAAAACAAAGAATACTGTGATATATCTTTGTACAATAACCTTATCCAAACAATGCGGCAGCGGCACTGTTGTTCACCTGCTCCGGCGTCGGCATTTCCGCTTCAGCCACCTGTGCACGTTCTTCCTGCTGAGAATCTATCGCCTGTTCCTCAGATGTTTCCGCCAGCTGTGAGGGCTCTGCAGCATCTACATCTGCAACCGGCTCATCTTCTACATATACCTTGGAACCATCTTCTTTGATGTATGCCATGTCGGATTCAAATGCTGACTGCATCTCGATAGACATGATTCCCCATTTGCTGATCAACTGACGGAGCATGGTCTTGTATGCCATTGCGTCGAAGTTCTTATACCAGAAGCTTGAATACATCCACGAATCACGCTGATCGTAATTACCGGCAACATAATCTGCATAAGACACCTTATGCTTCACGCCGTATCTCGTATTGATTGCCGTCATATCTTTGCTGAATGCCTGCGAATATCTGTCAGCATGTGCAAGCATCTGATTTTTGCTCCAGTACATTGACTTTCGAAATCCATTGACAAGTTCAAACATCGCATAATATCCAACCGTCTCGGCTTTCTCTCGTGCATCCCAGTCATTAACCATCAGCTGAATATTTATTTCTTCATTCATCGGATCAAAGCTGACAAACTCACCTTCCTTGATAGCCAGTACAGTAAGCTTCTTATACTGACCGGAGCGGATTGCAAGCTGGATATACCCTTTATATCCCATCTGGAACTGTGCCACCTTCGTACCGGCTTTATTGTCGCTATACGGCACGAGGTAATAATGACCAAGCTGTGGCGATGGGGAAAGCTTCAAGCTCTCTCCCAACAGCGCACCAGACAGGATCGATGGCTTCGTACATTCTGCAAGAGCAGGATTCACGCTGACTGCCGATACTACGCCGGAGATAAAGCGCTGCACATTTCCCTTACCAAGTGCCTGCTCAATATTCGCTTTGATATCCATACGATTCAAGAACCCGGTCATTGTCGTGTCCTGAATTTGATTCTGCTTACTCTTAACCAAACTATTCTGTACCATCTTATTTGTCTCCCTTCTTTACAATCGCATCTAAAGAATCTAAAATCAGCTGATTCAAAATCTCATCCAATCCGATTTTCTTATCCGTCTCTGCATTTTCCTTTTTCTCCTGCTTGCAAGATATATACGAAAACGCATCTGCTGTCGCAAGAACAGCACCGTATTTGATTTCTGCCTCTTCCTTTGAATAGTTCTTGTATAGTACCTTCTTAAATGCACAAAGGATCTTTGCAATTTCGATTGCACATGTATCTTCTGCGCCGTAAATTGATACTACGTTGTCCTCTACTTTTACCATTTTTCATATCCTCCTAAATCGCTCTAAACTCTATATTTCTGCTCTGGAAGAACTCTTTCAGGGCAAGTGCATCTTCGGTTGTAAGAAGTGCCGCAAACCGCACTTCCATCTTCTCCGGCTCTTCCGGCTCTGTGACCGTGTGTTCCGGCTGCTGCTGTTCCGGTACTGATTCTGAAATAATTGCTGTTTTTTCATACACCTTCTTCTCTTCCGCTTCCTTGGCACGCCGCTCTTCTTCCGCCTTCTTCCGTGCTTCAGTTTCCGCCTTCTGCTTAGCAATGTCTGACATCCGCTGTGCCTCTGCGATAGACCGGTTCATATCCAATGTCTCTTTATATACCGCAACCGCTTCAAATGCATATTCTGAAAGTCTATTCAACGTCAGAAGATCTGTGCTGATCTGATACATACGTTCCCGCATCTTCTCTTCGATAGATTTCATCGATACAGATGCATTCAGCCACTTCTCATCCCAGATCATATCCAGCTTTACAAATGCCTGAAATCCAATTGTCTCAAAGAGTGCTTCAATATCCTTGCGCTTCTCTTCCTTCAACGTCTGCTCATATTCTTTGATCTGCTTATCAATCAACTGTACCGGCTCATTCACAATATCCGTGAGTTCACGAATTTTCCGTTCGAATTCATCGTATGGCTTCAAACAATCCTTTTTGATACGGATTCTCTCATCTGACATAGCCTTAATAAGCTTATTCAATGCTGCTCTGTCTGCTTTCGCATCCTTAATCTGATCACTACCTGTATATACAAGGTTCTTATACATCTCTACCTTGCTTGTAATCTCTGCTTTCAATTCCTCATAGTTAAACCGAATTGCTTCCGGAAATGTAACCGGTTCTACTCTTAACTCCATTCATATCCTCCTAACTTAATACCAGCTCATATTGAGCATCCTTCCCTACCGAGAGCAGACGCTTGATACGTTCGCTCTCCCGCTGATCATTCAACTTCTGTTCTGTGCATTCCTCACATCGCTCCTGTGGATCCAGATGTGCACCACAGGTCGGACAGATATAACCATACATGGCATCCTCCTATATCTCCGGCAGCACCAACGGCGGAGCCTTCATGTTCTCTACGCATGTCCAAAACTTCCGCTCTTCATCCGCCAGATATTCAATATCCGCTTCCACATCAGATCTCTCGATGTGATAATGTCTGGTCTGCAAATACACCGTTCCATCTGAGAACACTGATTTGAGCTGCGCTTTCAGCTCCACAAACTCAAACTCTGTCACCATCAGATAATGCAAGATCTGTATGTAATAGTTCTCCGGCAGGCGATGATCCCACTTCTCTTTCTGACGAGACTGCAGGATATTTGTTGTTTTACACTCCCATACCCCCATGCGACCAGCTTCATCCTTGAGCCATCCATCCAGAGATGCATGTGCGAACGGATATGCGTCATTTGTCCACATGTTATTTTCCTCGTAGAACATCTCATACTGCGGATAGTCCATCTTGAACAGTTCCCGGAGATACTTCTCTGCTTCGGTGCCATACTTCACATACGGCTTGTCCGAGATATCCTCCGGCATCAGATGAAACGCCTTGTCCTTCCAGAGTTCCACATTTGTCTTATATGGATTCTTACCAATTATTGCAGATGCATCTGATCCGCCAATCTTCGTTCTGTGCTTCAACCAATCTTCACGATTTGGAAGCACCTGCATCGTAACCATTGATTCACGCTCCCTCCCGTGTTATAATTCTTATTGTGTTATTTGTTATTTGCACCTGCGGGATGCCAGTCCCAAGGGTGCTTTTTTTGTAGATCTCGATTGCATGGTCCATATCATCATCGTTGGCACATTCGATCAGTCCCTTATAGATCACCGCTGCAATCATCATCCAAAAGCCATAGATCATGCCAATCCATAACAGCACCGCACCTTCGACCATGGCGAACGTTGCCAGCCGGTAGGACCATATAATCATGTCATTGCTCATCCTCTTTCTTCCTCTCTGCTTGTCATTACTGATTTTCCGTTGCAAGTGTGCCCCATGCGATCTGCTCCGCAATACGCTTCGGGTTGTACTGTGGCACTCTGCGTCCAGCTTTTAAATCTTTTCTATATTTCAAAAAGTCAATAAAAGCCAAGTAATTCACATATGTCACGCCGCAGCCATCCAGTATTGTATGTGCGCCGTATCTGCCATTCTGAACGTACTTATCAATCTCTGCGATTCGACTTGTGACCGTCCGGGCAGATACGTTCATCAACCTCTGGATCTGTGCCTTCGACATATACGGTGATGCGCTGATGTACTTAATTGATGTTATCTCCATCGCTTCTCCTTTCCATCAAATTTAATTTGATTCTTTAGGCAAAAAAAATATAATCAATCGGCATATGATACAGTTCCGATAATTTTAATGCCTGCGAAATCTTTGGTTCAGATGTTCCCTTCTCCCAGCTTACAATCGTTTGTTTTCCGACATTCAAGGCTTTCGCGACATCTTCTTGAGACAGTCCGGCATTAACCCTTGCAGCAGCAAGACTGATTCTCAACTTCTTTTCCATCCGTTTGCCTCCTTTCTTCATTTTGTACCTCAATTCTAAATCAAATTTAATTTGATGTTAATACTAAAATAAATTTTTTTTTGATTTTTGGTTGCCATTTATCAAATTGTATTGTATTATGTAGTTACTAAATACAGGAGGTATTTACATATGTCGGATGAAGAACAAAAAAGTGTATTTTCTAGAAATTTGAATAAATATATATCTTCATGTGGAAAATCACAAAAAGAAATTGCCGATGCCATTGGGGTATCTCCACAAACATTTAATACATGGTGTCAAGGCATCGCAATACCAAGAATGGGTAAGGTTCAATTATTATCTGATTATTTCGGAATCAACAAATCCGATTTAATTGAAGATAAAAGAGAAGCTTCATACTATTTGGACCCTGAAACAGCAAAGAAGGCACAGGAGATCTTCGAGAACAAAGAACTCTCACTTCTCTTCGATGCTGCACGTGATGCTTCTCCAGAAGACATCCAAACAGTACATACAATGCTACTTGCATTAAAAAAGAAAGAAAAAGGCGAATAAGTCCGTATTATTGTACCAGCGCTATGATATTATGCTCTTAGTCGCAGGGGGTGATATTACGAACGAAGTATTTGTACACTTAATTGATTTTAAAGGAGCAAACGCAAAGGAAACGGTCACTTCGAACGAAGATGGCAGTTTCTCAATCTTTATCAATTCAAGGCTCAATCAGGAACAGCAGACAGACGCTTACTTGCATGCTCTGTCCCACATCACCCGGTTGGACTTCGAGAATAGAGATGCTTGCGTTGACCACTTAGAATATTATGCACATAATAAAATTTAATAAAGGGGGAATTTCTATTATGAAGAAAAAAATTTTTACAATTATGCTTGCATGCTCTTTGCTCACTGGTTGTGGAGCATCAAAAGAGTCTAATTTAGGATCTTACGATAATAACTCAACAGAAGCAATTACCGAAGCATCCTATATTGCAGACGACACCGAAACAATCGCATCTGATGAAGATGGTGAAACAGAGACAACAACAGAATCTGAAAACGAAACAGCATATGAAATTACCTACACAAATGCTCAAGTTCAAGAATCATATAGTGGTGTAATGGTTGATGTAATCGTCGAAATTGAAAATACAGGTACTTCGGATTTATATTTATCTAACGGAGCGTGTGATCTAGAAGATGAAAATGGTCACTTGGTATCTGCTATCAAAAGTGTACCAACATATCCTAATGTGATTTCTCCCGGAGAAAAAGGTTATATGTCCGACACTATAACGCTTGATAACTATTCTGGCGATTTAAAATTGACTGTTTTACCAAGACCCGATGTTGAAAAAGCATCTATACATAAAACAAGATATGAAATTTCGGATGTAGCAACAAATAATAACGATTGGGATCGAATTGATGTTACAGGAAGACTAACATGCACATCTGATCAGGTAGAATCTGTAAGCTATGTAGCAGCTATATTCTATGATGCCGATCACACGCCTATTGGTATAAGCAATACCGTTATAATGGAAGACCTGAATCCAAATGATACAATTGGCTTTGAACTGAGTGGAATCACACTTCCAGAAGGTGTAAATACAGATACTGTTGCAGACTATGAGATATTTGCATATCCTGCACAATTTCAATAAAAAATAGATAAATAAAAATCCCCCAGGTGCTGGAAACACCTGAGGGTGTCACCCATAAACCGAAGGCTTATGTGCAACAAATTCGCAACTTGTATTATACCATAAGCCTTCACATTTTCATAGGCTTATTTTTTTATGCCTATTTTTTCAAAGGAGGTTTTATTATGTGGTGTAATATTCAAAAAAATGGTACTGCAGTTTACCGGGAGCGTTATAAAGATCCTCTGACTGGGAAACTGGAGATAGTCTCAGTTTCAAAACCCAAAGACACACCCCAAAATAAAAATAAAGCACAACGAGAACTTGCAGCAAAAATCGAAGCTGCAATCCAAGAGCTCCAATGTAATGATAAAACAGTGACTCTTGCGCAGCTTCAAAAAGAGTATCTAAAAGCCCAAAGAATCATATACAAAGATAGTACAGTCGATCGAAATGAAAGTGTCACTTCATCTGTCATAAAAATACTGAATCAAGATGCAATTGTCAACAACCTGACAGCACAGTATGTTAAATCAAAATTGCTTGAATCCAAAAGTAAAATTAAAACAGTGAACTCGTATATAACACGGTTCAAAGCAATGTTAAATTGGGGATACGAAAACGATTACCATGATAATTGGAAATTGATTACAAAACTCAAACAATTTGATGATTCTTCCGATGATGATGACGAAATTACGACCAAATATTTGGAACCAGACGAAGCACAAAAACTGCTTAACTATATCAAAGACGGCAAGAGTTGGCACTGGTATTATACAACATCAATTCTCATACTCACAGGTCTGCGATTTGGTGAATTATCAGCACTGGAAATATCTGATATTGATCTGGACAATTTAACAATCCGAATCTCTAAAACATATGATTCGAACCATGACAATGTAACTACGCCAAAGACAGACAATTCAAAAAGAACAATCCACATTCAGCCGGCACTTTTAGTAGAATTAAAAAAATGTATGCTATGGCGTAGAGAAATGATGTTGGCAAATAATTTCAGATCCAATATTCTGATTCCAAACACCCAAAATGGAGATCATATGAAAATAGCTAGTTATGAAAAATATCTCAGAGAAACAACGGAACCCCTTCTTGATCGACGTGTGACACCTCATATGCTCAGACATACACACGCTTCACTTCTTGCTGCAAACGGAATGACAATTGATGAAATTGCTCGTCGACTTGGACATGGAAAAAGTGAGATAACTCGAAGAATCTATATCCATGTTACTAAAAAAGTAACCCAAAATGATAATCTAAAATTAGACAAAATAAATCTGTTCTCATAATTTGTGCGCAGTAAGTGCGCAGTAACGCAATTTTAAACCATTAAAAAACGGCGGAAACCCTTGATTCTACGTGGTTTCCGCCAAATAAAAAAGATGCCCAGAGCCGGAATCGAACCAGCGACACGAGGATTTTCAGTCCTCTGCTCTA
>ERZ836877.1528-NODE-1528-length-34668-cov-5.992546_pt1 | contig 34668 bp, 56 predicted proteins | sample MGYA00519469_ERZ836877 | MGnify/ENA primary metagenome ERZ836877 (study PRJEB31850, sample SAMEA3708809) | human gut metagenome | biome: human gut; feature: human-associated habitat; material: faeces | place: China | collected 2014 ...
CGGGGGCGACCTCGTTGTGCTTGGTCTTGGAGAGCACGCCGAGCTTCCACAGCTCCTCGTCCAGCTCCTTCATAAAGGCCGCCACGCGCGGGCGGATGACGCCGAAGTAGTGGTCGTCCAGCTCCTGGCCCTTGGGCGGCTTGCTGCCGAAGAGGGCGCGGCCGCACAGCCGCAGATCCTCACGCTTGAGGTACAGCTCGCGGTCAATGAGGAAATACTCCTGCTCGGGGCCGACCTGCGGCGTGACCTTACTGACGTCCTTCTGGCTGTCGAAAAGATGCAGCAGCTTCACCGCTTCGCGGCTAACCGCCTCGTTCGAGCGCAGCAGCGGGGTCTTCTTGTCCAGCGCCGCGCCGCCGTAGGAGCAGAACACCGTCGGGATGCAGAGGCTGCCGTCCTTGATGAAGGCAAAGGCGGTGGGGTCCCATGCGCTGTAGCCGCGCGCCTCAAAGGTCGCGCGCAGGCCGCCGGAGGGGAAGCTCGAAGCGTCGGGCTCGCCGCACACCAGTTCCTTGCCGGAGAAGTCCATGATGATCTTGCCGCCGCCGATGGGATTGATAAAGCTGTCGTGCTTTTCGGCGGTGATGCCGGTCAAGGGCTGAAACCAATGGGTAAAATGCGTCGCGCCATGCTCCAGCGCCCAGGTCTTCATGGCCTCGGCGATATCGTTCGCGGCGGTCAGTGGCAGCGGCTTGCCGCTTTTCAGACAGTCGCGCCAGACTTCCATCGCCTGATGCGGAACATACTGCTCCATCGTTCCCTCATTAAAGGACATCGAACCAAACAGCTCGGGAATACGATCTTTTTCACTCATCGTTACGAACCTCCTTATTCGTTTTTTATTTACAAAAAATATGGATAGATTCTACCTCTGCAAGTTTCCGACGTCAAGACTTCATATTGTTCAAGCTTTTTCCAATATCCGGGCAATGTGTTGGCGCTGTCCACAAAATTGCTGCAAGAGAAAAATTTTCTCTTGCATTGCATAGGGCGCCGTGCTATGATAGACATGGACTCACCTTTGGGGTGTGTCTTTTTTCGTTTTCTGCGCAAACTATTTCAGGGGCGGCGCATCATTCTTTGAGATAAGCGAAGCGGTAGCCCACTCCGAGCGCCGCGCCGCCGACAAGGTTCCCGAGCGTCACCGCCGCGAGGTTTTTGAGACATCCGGCAAGCGTCAGCGTCGTTTCCATGCCGTACTCCGCCGCGGCAAACGCACCGGCGGGCAGGTAGTACAGGTTCGCGATGCAATGCTCATAGCCGCAGAGGACAAAGAGCAGGATGGGGAAAAAGAGCGCGATGACCTTCCCCTCCGCGCGTTTGGAGGCTGCCGCCATCCACACCGCGAGGCAAACCAGAAAATTGCACAGGACCCCGCGCAGGAAAGCGTCTCCGGCTCCGAGCGCCGCCTTGCTCTCCGCGATGGAAACCATCGAGCGCGCCAGTCCATCGCCGAAAAGCGATGCCGTGTGGCTGTAGACCGCCAGCGCGGCCACCGCCGCGCCGCCCATGGCATTGCCAAGGTAGACAGTCAGCCAGTTACGCAGCAGCTGAGCGGGCGTGATGCGGCGCTCCAGCAGGGCCATCACCATCAGGCAGTTGCCGGTGAAAAGCTCGCTGCCCGCGAGGATCACCATGGAAAGTCCTGCGGGAAACACGCAGGCCGAAAGGAGCTTTGCAAGCGAGCCGCTCTCCACCGTCACGGCGGCCGCCGTCGCACCGACGCCCGCGAGCGCGATGTAGGCTCCCGCCAATATGGCGAGCAGGAGCATCTTTCCAAAGGGCAGTCGCGCCTTGCTTTCGCCGGCGGCGAGCAGGCTCCGGGCAATCTCGGGAGGGGTGAGCATGGGCAGATCTCCTTTTCTCTTTCATGCGGATTCATGCGGACACAATATTGATGTATTGTATCGAAAAACGTCGGAACGGTCAAGCATTGCCGAGAAGTTCTTTTCGCGCGAAAGGTTTTTCTAATTTACGGCAAACATTTCGCGCTTTCTCCTTGACAAGTACCCCCACAATATGCTAAGATATCACTTGCGTTTGAGAGTGAGCCGGCTCCTCACAAGCATGGAGAGATGGCTGAGCGGTTGAAAGCACCGGTCTTGAAAACCGGCGATGTGAAAGCATCCGTGGGTTCGAATCCCACTCTCTCCGCCAAATGGAACATCGGCTGAAGAATTTCGACATTTGCGGAAGTACCCAAGTGGCCGAAGGGGCTCCCCTGCTAAGGGAGTAGGGTGTGTAAAAAGCGCCGCGGAGGTTCAAATCCTCTCTTCCGCGCCAAGAAAAACCTTGAAACTACTGTAGTTTCAAGGTTTTTTCGTTTTCCCAGCACCCAAAATTTTGTCTCAGAAGATAGGGTCGAAGCGGAAACTTTTGTGCTGTTTCGGAATGTTTTGGAACAGTTTTGTTGTCAAAAATGTTGTCATGGATAAGGCTGTGCCCACGCTGGACACAGCCTTTTGAATTTTGCCCGAATCGGGCAAATTGTTTCATCGTTGCCAGCTTGCGGATCAGGTCCGCTCCGTACTTGTACGCCGCGAGGTAGTCCATCGTCTTGTCTTCCAACCCCGCCCGCTTCTGGAGCTGGGCGCGATAGTCCGTGTACTTCGGGCGGTACGCGCCAAGCAACAGCGACAGCTTGCGCTTGCGGCGATACACCCCGTCGCCGTTGGACTGGCTGCCGGTGTTGCCGTTGGAGGTATTGCCCTCGATGGCGGTGACATACTGCCCGCTGACGCTCTCGCAGATGCCGCAATGGTCGGTCTTGTACGACGTGCCCAGGAAGTCGTAGATCAGCACGTCGCCGGGCCGGTAGCCCGTGGTGACCCACTGCCCGTGTGCCTGCGCCCAGCGCATCAGCTCGCCGCAGGAGGCCGTCTTGCCGCCGTCCATAAAGAGCGCCTTGTCTGCCTGCTGGAAGCACCACCACACGAACTGCATACACCAGTACACGCCGTCCATGCCGTAGGACTTGCCGTACTTCTGCCGGTTGCCGCTCTGCTCGACCGTGCCGATTTCCTTCATGGCAACGGCCAGCACATCAGCCGCCGTTGCCATTGCCCGTCTCCGTGTTGAGCTGCTTGACGAAATAGAACGTCACGACCATCGTGTAGACGTTCATGAAGTTCTCAGGGATCGCGTTCTGGATGGTGAGCACACAGAACGTGATGGTCAGCGCGATGGTCACGAGCGATTTCACGCTCAGGAGGTTCGCGAGTTTTTTTAGCAAGAGGTCCATTTCATTCTCCTTTGCACTTGATTTTGATGTTGGCGAGCAGCGTCAGCTCTGCCGTCCACGCGGCGAACCACGCGACGGTCAGGCTGTCCGGCACGGTCTTGTCGTTGGCGGTGAGTACGAGACTCACGATGCAGTACCACGTCAGGTTAAAGATGGCCGCCCAGACGTACTTGTCGCGCTTGCGCATGGTCTTGAGTTTTTCCCGCGCGGACTTATAGAGGTCGATGCCCAGAAGCGTCATGCAAACCACGCACACGCCCGCGAGGATGGTTTCGGCCCAATCCATCAACTTACCACCTCCCACTCGTCGATCTCCGACTTGATGCGGTCGATAAAACTGTTTCCACCGAGGGCCTTGTACCCGCGGTAGAGATAGAGAAAATCCTCCAGCTCGTACTGTCGGATGGTGTGGTCCTCCCTGTGGCGGTAGTAGGTGTGCAGCATGTCGTGCCGGAGCTGGCATTTGAGCGCGTCGGTCAGCTTGTCCAGCCCGAGCAGCTTGTTCCGGATGGGCTTGATGAGCATGGCCAGCGCCGCGAGGATGACCGTGATCTCCGAGCAGATGGAGGCCGCGGATGCTAAGTTACCCATTGGCGTACTCTCTCTTTCGTTCAGGATTGGCCGGAGTTGCCTCCGGCCCTACTCACTTGTTCAGCTCCGCGAGCTTCGCTGCAATATCGTCCGGGATGCGGCACTTCTCCTTCTTGACGCAGTAGCCGTTCTCATCGTAGGTAAGCTTGTACTGCGGCAGGACGTAGATCTCCGTGCCGGCGCGCTCAAGATCGCGGCGCATGACCGGCTGCTTGATGCTGTTCTTGACGCCCGCGCTCTCGCTCAGGCCCGCGGGGGTATCGGTGACCTCGATGGGCTTGCCGTCGGATGCGATTCTCTTGTAAGTAGCCATTGTTTTAATCTCCTTTTTGTTTTATTCGGTGCCGTAAAACAGATCGTTGTAGCACCGATAGCGATATTTGATGCTGCCGGTATCAATGCTCTGATTCGTTTCTCTGCACATTCTCTGCCACTCCCCGCAACAGTCCATTTCAGGACAGCCGCAGCGATATACGCAATTCGGGACGAGTACGTCAGAGAGCTCCGGCTCTACCTCACGCAGTGCCCGCTTGAAGTCCTCCGCATAGGCGCGTGTCTCCGGTGACGCCCGTCGGCAGAGGCGCTTACGCATAGTATCGATCAAGGCCTGTGCGTTTGCTTCCCCGGTAAAGTCTACCGGCACGTCCTGCGGGAGCTTGTCGCGTGGAATGCCCGTGCGGTCTGAACGCTGAGAGCTGATGAAGCATTCCCACTTGTGGCGGCTCCAGTGCGTGGCGATCCAGCTTTTAATGCAGTGCCAGCTCCACTTAACGCGAATGCCGCGGATCGGGCTGTGCTCGGCGATGAGGATATCCCGTCTGAAATCACCGCTCGGCTCATGCCCGAGCGGAGGCTTGGAAACGGTAGCGCGGCAGTCGTCCACGACTTCCGTCCAATCGCCCTTGATTTTGAGGATAATGGTCTTAAAGTCTTCTTTCACTTGCATCCTCGCTTTCGATTCAATAACTCCTGCCGTCCTTTGTTGCGGCCTTTTGCGTCTGCATTGCAGCTAAGTCACAGGCATTCCGTCTGTCTGGGGGACGATCACCACCTCCTGCCTGTTACAATCTCGCCGGGCATCGGCCCCGTCCGTTCCGGCGGCGGAAAAGGTGAAAAGCAATGTGATTCGAGTGATTCCCTTGTCGAAAAAATCAGCCGGCAGAAACGAAATCTCGGGAACTTGGAATGGGCAGCCGAGGATTGAATACGGGTGTCCGCTGGACGCTTGTGGGCTGTTCGGCGGGAGCTGCTTCCTGTGTTCTTGATCTCTCGGAATGCCCGTGACTTAACTGCAATGCACGGCCTCGCCTGATGGTCAGGCGGCTCTTGTTATTTTCACGCGGAAGGCCCGCAGAAGCGCGCGTAGACGCGCGAGGAGCGAGCCGGTACGCTGAGCCGCCGCGTCTTCCAACGCACGCAGGAGACGGCTCTGCGCCGCCGCACGGTGCCTTCGCTGGCCCCATATCGGCGCCGTTATCAGCGCGCGATCCGGCGTCCGCTCCTGCCGCTTTTGGGCTCCGGAGGCGGTCGCCCTGCGCGCTGCAGCTCTGGCCCGCTCCGGGATCAGATCGTCCGCCGCGTGCTGCCGGTAGAGCGCATACAGCGCCGGCTCGAGCGCGTCCACGCCCAGCAGCTCCACGCCGCTGCCGTCGGTGCAGAGGGCACGGATGCGGCCGGCCGCGCGATGGATCGTGCGGCAGACGGTCGAATGGTCCACGCCCAGCAGTGCGCCGATCGAGCGCATATCCAGCCACTCGCCATAGTAGAGGTAGAGATACACGGCCTGCGTCTCCGTCAAGCGTGAGAGTACATAGCGCGCCGTTTCCGGTTCGGCCAGGTCAAGACGGTTCGGATGCTCGCGCAGATCCTCCTGGCGCAGATCCTCCGCCTTATCGTTAAGGACCTTCTTCGCACGGAGCAGCGTGCGGGAGACCGTGGCCTTGTTCACGTCGAGCTGCTCGGCGATCTCCGTCGCGGTCTTGCCCTGCAGGAGGAGATCGAGCATTTCGCGCTGGCGGTCTGAGACCGCCGCGCGGCCGCGCCGGAGCGCCCTCATGAGCCGTGCGCGGCTCTCGCCATTGTCCGAGCCGAGGTCATCCCAACGGACTTGATTTCCTTCGAGGTCTGCAAAGGTCAAGTCGCAGCGCTCGAAGAAGTCAAAGCTGTTGACATCTGCTCCGGCAGCACCGGTGTGTATGACCGTCCGCTTGACCGCCTTGTGCCGCTTTTCCTGCGGTGGGCGAAGAGCTTCCAGCCGCTCAAGGCTCTCGTGGTACATCTCGAACAGGATGCGAAGACGGTGCTTCTGCTCTCCGCGTCTGCCGGGGTCCTGCTCCTGCTTGATCTCCTCCCGGACGAGCTGAATGCGCGCATAAAGCTGGTCTTTCTCCTGGACGGCAGCCTCATAGGCGGTCACGTCAGCCCTCCCAGTCTACCCAGCCGTCCATGTAGACCTTGATCACACCGTCCACGCGGTAGAAGGCGTTGTTGATGAGCGGCACGCCCTCCGTGTATTCGATGGGATTGTCGGCGCTCATGCCGACCGGATTTGCCTGCTCGACGTAATCCTTTCGGACGTCCACGTCGTTGACGGTGAAGATCCTCCAGTCAAAGCCGAGCTTGTCGCTCTGCTCCGTGCGCTGCGTGATGCCGCCAGCGGCCCGCACGAGCTTTCCGTCCGTGATCGCGCCCTTAATGGCATTGAGCTTTTCAGTTTGCATCATAGGTGGCCTCCAGTTCCGCCAGCTGCGCGTTGGCAGCGGCAAGGTTTTCTTCGCTCTCGGTGAGCTGCGTATCCTTCTGGGCGACGGCAGCGTTCAGGCTCTCGATCTGCGCCTGATACGGCGTAACATCGCCCCAATGCTGCTTGTCCGTTTTGAGAATGACGGTAAAGTAGCCCTGCTTTGTGTACTCGATTTCCTGCACGGAAAAGGTGTAGCCCTCTGGCAGTGGGCAAGCCGGATAGTCCGTGCGGACCTGCTCAACCGTGACATTCTGCCAGTCGATGGCCTCGACCGCCTCCAGCGTGTTTTCCTCGTAGCAGCGCTCGAAGATCACACGGTATACTCCATTCAATGCCTGAACAAAGCCGACGCGGTGGCCGTTGATCCTGTAATTTACTCCGTAAAATCCACTCATATACTCCTCCTTACCCGATCAGCAGCACAGCGCCGTCGAAGGCGGACGATGTGTGCAGTGTAATGGTCCCGTCAGCGGCGATCATGGCATAGGTCTCAAGGCTTGCCCATGTGCCTTTCCGATAGGCGCCGCTTGACAAGATAGATGCTTGCGCGAAAACGTCATTGCCCAGCAGCCCATGCTCGCTTCGCGGGATGCTCATGGTCGCCTCCGCATCGGTCTGTGTCCACTGGGCAGCGGTAAAGGTCTTGTAATACGATGCCGCCCCACTCGGTGTTTTCCATTCCTGTCCATCGGCGGTCTTCGTCATTACCTGACCGGCGCTGCCGCCGGGGACGGCAGGGAACGCGCCGACATCCTCGGCCGTATATTCGGGGGCGCTTGGCTCACGCGCCCACTGCGAAATGCCAGGGTCGCGCACAGGGATCTCGACGCCGTTTACTTCAAAGCTGTCAATGTAATTCGTATTTGCCATGTGCTCCTCCTTAGATGGTGAGCGTGTGCTCGTTGATCGCAGCCGGCGAGAGCTTGAGCGTCGAGCCCTCCTGCTGCATCGTGCGGGAGGGGACATCAACGAGCTTGACCACGGACCCGTCCACGTTAAATTCCTTCGCCACACAGATGCCGACAATCCGCTCGCCCGCTGCGTTGTGGGCAATGACGCCAGCCATGAGCGTCTCCGGCGTTACGGTGTCCCCGGTCAGGTCAAGCAGGACTGTTCCGTCGCTGAGCTGGACTTTGTTGTTGGCCATGCCGCACCTCCTCAGCCGATGGTGACCGTCTTGCCTCCCTGCGCATTGTCGGTGTAGGCAATCGGGATCGCCGCCACCGTGACGGAGCTGAGGCAGTTGTACTCCTCGTCGGGCAGAACCTCCTGCGAGGCGAACGTGGGTGTGACGTTCTTGGCCTGCGGCTTCATGCCCTCGCTGCCGGACATCGTGCCGAGCACGCCGAGGACGGTGATGCCCTCGCGAATGTTGGCGGGGATCAGCTTCGCCTCTTCGGCTGCGTCGATCTGCGCCTTGCCGCTGCCGTCGTGGTAGCCCTGGGGGATGGTGACCGGCTTACCCTTTTCCGTGATGTTGAGCGTCTTGGCCCCGTTGTTCGGCATGGTACCGGTGACCTTGCTGCCGGTGACATAGGCCGTCTTGCCGGTCAGAATTTCCGCCGCGCCCGCGGTGGCGTCGCCGGTGTCCGCGTCAAATTCGCAGGAGCCGGTGATGGGCGCGCCGTCCTTGCCGTGCGCGGTAAAGCCCTTGAGGAGCTTGTCCGCGACCACGGTGTCCTGGGTGAGGTCCATGAGGACTTCGCCGCTCGAGAGTACGATTTTGCTGTTGTACTGATTTTCAGCCATTGAAAATACCTCCGATAAAAATTGTTTTTCCGCCCGCGGGGTTTTCCACGCGGGCGACTACAATGGGATCAACAGTCACATTGTCTTTCAGAAGCCTGTCCTTTGTGGCAAGCTCCTGCGTCTCAAAGTTGGGCGTCACGGTATATGGGCCGTCATACGGCTCGCCGCCGCCCCCGCGGATGGTGACGTCAAACGCTACCGAGAGCGCCGTTTTCTGCGTCAACTCGAACGTGACCATCAGATCACCTTCCTACTCAGCGCACGCTTGACGTCAAGGCGCTGCATTTCCGAGCCGATCACGTCGCCGCTCGGGAACTTCACGCGCACCTGCATGGGGCAGACGGTCGGAAGACCGAAGGTCTCCGTCTGCGTGAGGGGAAAGTGAAATTTGCCGTCGGAAAACGTGACATCGCCCGGATAGGTCTTGACGAGGTTCAGCAGCGCGATCTCAACCAGAGAGACGGCGGGGGGGCTGAGCGTCTGGCCCTCGTTGGTGATCTCCACGTCGATGGAGTAAGCGTCGCCCTGTACCATTACGTCGTCACCTCCGTTGCGCTGACGGCGCCGGTGTCGTCCACCGTCAGCTTGAATTTTTTCGTGCTGCCCGCCGTCGAGGAGGGGATGATGATCTCGCCCTCGTCCACGCGCTGCAATAGCTCGTCGGTCTTCTCGCCGGTGTAGAGCATGGTGTAATAATCGTTCGGCATAGATACCTCCTTAAACGATCATTCTCCGCCCGAGGGAATCGAGCAGGCCAAGGTTGTTGCTGGTCACGAGCGGGCCGGACTGAAGCTCTTTTTTCTTGCGGTAGTAGATGATGATGCAGCCTGCGCCGCCGAGACCGCCCGTGGAGCCGGAGCCGCCGGCGCCACCGGCTAAATCAAGCCACGTTCCGGAGGGCGTACCATCGTACAGATAGGCTCCGTGCCTCAGATACAGCCCCGATGCGCCGCCTCCGCCTCCTCCGCCATTTCCTCCGTAACCTCCGCAGCCGTAGTTCACAGCATTGGATGGCGGCGCGGCATTCGCGCCCGCTCCGGCTCGAACGCCTGATGTGAGCGGTTGCACCGCGTCCTGACCGTTATTCCCTACCGCCGCGCCGCCGCCGCCCGTTCCGCCAGCGACAAGCAGGTATCCGTTTTTATAGACGGTTTCACTTTCTTCAAAACGCTTATAATTGCCCTCGGAGCCAGCGCCGCCGGTATTGGGTGGGACGCCTGTTCCGTTTTCGCCGGGATTAAAATTTGAGCCGTTTGCAGAGCCTCCGCCTCCTCCATCGCCGCCGGCGCTGCCGTCATCTCCTTTTTTTCCAAACACGTCGCCGGTAACGGGGTCTGTGAAGCCGGCATCCGAGCGTGAACCATTTTGAGCAGAAAGCGTGCCGAAAGTCGTTGCCGTGTCGGCACTGTACGCAAATACCGTGCCGGAGAAAACGTCGAGGTCGGCGGACAGTATGCGCCCACCGAGGCCTCCCTCTCCGCCCGCTCCGCCGGCGCCGCCAGCTCCCGGCTGCCGCGACCATGTGCCGCCGGGTTTGGCTTCGGTGTCCGTCACAATCAGAGACACCGAGCCTCCACTCGCGCCGCTGCTTCCATCTAAGCCGTCCGCGCCGTGTTCTACCAGCACTACGCGGAGCGAGGTCACGCCCTCCGGGACCGTCCACTCGCCCGAGCCTATGAGAATGACGCGCTCGTCGTAGTATTCATCGGTTTCCGGCTGCGGGGGCAGAAAGCCGACGAGCGCCGAGGTGCGGGACTTGAGCAGCCCGGAGATCTTCGTCTCGCGCGAGGCGATGCAGGCGAGCGTCTGCTGTTTGTCCCACTCGTTCCAGAGCGAAACGACGTGCCCGGCGTGCTCGGCTGCTGGGTTGACGTCCACGGTGAGCTGCTCGCGGCAGGCGTAATAGGCTGCCATGCGCTGCGCGACCGCGGAGGAGTTGACGAGCGAGACGAGCGTCGCGTCGGCGATCTCCTCGACGTTCTCCGCCGCGCCCTCGGTTACGGTGCGCGTGACGACGCGCCGGTTGTGGACGTAGCTTTTGCCGGTGAGCTTGCCGGTGCCCGCAGAGAGGACGGCGTAGTTCGCGCCGCTCTCAAGGACGGTGAAGCCCTCGGCCGTGAGCGTGTGCGCCGGCTCGTCAAACTCGATCACGTCGCCCTGCTGGGCCGTACCCTCGAAGAGAGTGACGTCCTCCGTGCCGGCAATGTACTGGTGCTCGGTGACGGCGACCGAGCTGACGGGGTCGAGGTACTTGACCTGGATGTTCGCAGCGTGGACGCTCCCGGGGCCGATGATGCTCGCCGCGCCGTCCCAGAGCTTCTGCACGCGCAGCGTGCCGTTCTCGTCCGTGTGCAGCCACGCGCCGATGGCAAAGAGCACCTGCACGAGGCTGTCGCGCGCCGAGGCGATGGGCAGCCAGCCGTAGAGCTTGATGCCGCGGTAGACGGTCTCGACGAGCACGGGGATGTCGCCGCAAATCTCCGCGACGACCTCGGCGACCGTCTGCCCGGTGTAGATGCCGCCGCGGTGCGGCCGGACGATCAGCAGCCCGACCGCGGAAAGCGCAGAGAGCGTGTAGAGCTTCGGCCCCACGCGCGTGACGCTCTGCAGGTAGTAGACGTCGACGCGGCTGCCGGAGCGGAAATACTCGACCTTGTCGTTTTTCTTGAAATTCCGGATCGTGCCCGATTCGGACAAAACGGTGATGTCGAGCGTGTCCGCCTCGAGCGCGTCCGCGCGCAGCTCCTTATACTCGCCCAGCACGCCGGGGGTGTCGGTGCTGATGCGCTCGTCCTCGGCGAGGAGCTCGCCTTTGTATTTTACGGTGTTCAGACTCATCACTTGGCCCTCATGGTAACGCGGAAGCCGTTCCACCAATGCGTGCCGCTGTCGTCGAGCAGGACGGACACGGTGTCGACCGTGGGGTGCGCGGTAATGGTTTTCTCCGCGCCGGTCCGTGGGTCGAAGTAGCGGAAGAGGACTTCGTTTTTGAGGCAGGCCGTCAGCAGCGCGGTGATGCGCTCGGTCGGCGCGTCGTTGGTGGCGCCGACGATCGTCGGCTTGATGGCGAGCAGATCGCGCTGCTCCTCGCCGGAGCACATGAGGCCGCCGTTCTCGCCCTCGCGGAACTCGTAGGTGACCTCGTAGCCGTATTTGTGGAACAGGTGGGTGAAGTCCTGCCCATCCACAATGAAGGGGTATTTTGCCATCAGGTGCCCTCCTTTCCGGCCAGCGGGGTGCCACGCCGGCGGCCCTCGGCCTGCATGAGCGGGTATTGCTTGCGCGCGAGTGTCTGGCCGTCCAGCTCGAGCGTGACGTCAATGGTCACGTTTTCGCGCCGTGCGGCGCTCAGTGCGGTCGCGGGAGACGGGGCTGGGGGAGATGCCGACGGAGCGCCGGACGCGCCGTGGCGCGCGGCAGAGCGCCAGAGCGCGGCCTCCTGCGCGTTGAGCACCGCCTCGTCCGCGTGGAGCTCGGCGAGATAGCCGTCGTAGGGCACGCGGTCGAGCCCCGCGGCGTGGGAGCCGGAGAGGTGCTCGCGCAGCCTCGCCTCGGCGCGGTAGCGGGAGTTCTTCGAGGTGGACGAGCGCTCCACGTTTTTTTCGTTTGCTTCCTCGCGTGCCTCGCGGATCTTCGAGATCAGATCACTAATAGCAGTGATCGCAGCCGTTACGCCCTCAACAATGTCCGCCGTGAATCCGATGATACCAGCCGCAATGGGTGTCAGCAGCTCGCCCAACCGCGCCATCGCCGCGTTGAGCTCCTCCTGCGAGCGGTTCATTTCCATAACGTCCTGGTTGGCGTCCTTCCACGCCTGCCCGGTCTCCCGCAAGCCCTGATTGGCGAGCTGCACGAGCACAAGCTGCGCTCGCTCGGATGTATCGGCGCAGGCTTCGAGCTGCCGGTTGAACTCGTCTTCATTGACGCCCGCCCAGTTGAGCACGTCCGCGAAGACGCCGGTGACCTTTCCGGCCTGCACGGTCTCGTTCACAGCCTCGCTCAGGCTGTCGATTGGGATGGAGTCGCCGTAGGTCGCCCACGCGCCGATGCACTCATCGACAAGGACCTTTAGGTCCTCCTGCTTGAGGCCAAGCGCCTGCAGGTTCGCCGTCGCGGTCGCGGCAGCCTGTGTGTCGCCAAGTACGGCCTGCAGCTCTTGGTAGACCTGCGCAGTCTCCTCGGCTGTGTAGCCGGCAGCCGCGCTGGAGACCTCAAGCGTGCCCATGATCTTGCGGTATTCCTCGGTCGATTCTACGATCTCAAAGATCGCATCTTTGACCGCCTTTGCGCCTGTGACGATGGCGCCGCCAACCAGCAGCCCCTTGAGGTTGCTGAGCGCTGAAGTTACGCCGCCAAGGTTAAAGCTGCCGTCCTCGTTGCGCAAGCCCTTGAGTGCGCCACCGATGCCGCCGAGGTCGTCATTAAGGCCGTCGGCATCGTCCGCGGTCTCCTTGACCGCCTTACCGAAGCCGTCGATGCTTTTCGCGCAGCCGTCCGCGCTGTCCTCAGCCTCTTTAAGCAGTTTGTCGTTCTCGCTCAGCTCGTCGTTGAGCTTCGCGAGCGCGGTCTCCGCGCTTAAGAGCTGCCGACGGTAGCTGTCGGTGCGGCTGTCCGCCTCGCCGTAAGCCTCCGCCGCCTCCTCGACCGCGCCCTGCAGGGAGACGATCTTGCCGACCTGCTGCTCAATAGACTGCTTGAGCAGGTTGTGCTTGGCGCGCAGCGCCTCGGAGCTATTCGCCTGCCCCTTAAACTGCGCGTCGACGAGCTTCATTTCCGCGCCGAGGTTGCCCAGCTCGCGGTTGACCGCCGCGAGCTGCTTTTTGTATTCCTGCTCGCCATCGATGGCAAGCCGTGTGGTGATCTGGCGTACTGCCACCGCTCACCCCTCCTCTCGTTTGAGTCCGCGCCGGCGCTCCTCAAGCTCCTGCAGGTCCATGACCTGCCCCGGCGTAAGCAGCAGGCCCTCGCGGACGCTCAGGCGCAGGAACTGCGTCAGGAGCTGGAGCCAGAGCGCGCGCGTCACGGAGACTCCGTTTTTTTTTGAAGCTCCACAAGCCCGAGATCCACGTCATGCTCCTCCTCGGCCTCGCGGGCGAAGCCGATGCGGATCGTCGTTACGATGGCGTCCTTGGCGCGGTAAACGTCGCGCGGCGCGAGGTGGACGCGGAAATACTGCTCCGAGAGCACCGGTCCGCGCGTTTGACCTTCCCAGCGCCGTAGAAGCTCGCCCTGCTCGCAGAGCTTCGCGAGGAAAAAGCAGGTGGCCTCAAAGCCCGCCTTGTTGTTGTCCTTGAGCGGGTCGGTGATGAAGCCCTTGGTGCCGAATTTATCGTAAATGTCGAACAGCGCCTGCCCGTTGAGGAGCAGATAGAGGTGCTGCCCGCAGAGATCAACTTCGTGTCCTTTCATTTTGCCTCCGATTTGCGAAAAGGCGCAGCGGGGTGCTGCGCCTTTTCGGATTCCTTAGCCGCCTGCCGCGGCCTTGACCTTGCCGTTCACCCACGCCTTCGCGGCGCTCTCGGTCGTGAGCTCGTCGCTCTCGATGCGGTAGTCGCCGGTGTTGCAGGCGTCCACCGCGAAGGTCAGCTTGGGACTGTCGAGCACGATGGTCTTCTGCTTGGTGTTGTAGGTGCGCCCGTTCATGCTGGCCTTGACCTTGGGGTAGAAGATGCCCTTGTAATACTTCAAGCCGTCGGCCTTGATGTTGCTTGTATGGTAGCCGAGGCCGCCGTAGGGCGCGGTGTCGTTGCTGGAAAAGTGGATGTCCTTCGAGCCCTCGGTGCTGTCGATCTTCGCGCCGGTGACGGCCGAGGCGGTCTCGTTGGGCAGCTCCAGCACGCTGACGGCGAGCGAGCCGTCGACAAACTCGCGCACGTAGATCTTGCGCACATCGTCCGCACGCGATTCGACCTCGGAGAAGTTGAGCGTTTCGACGACGCTCATGAGGTCGCCGAGCTTCATTGGCGTGCCGTAGTTGGGCAGCGCGTCCTCCGGCTCGGGGTTTGACGCCGCGAACGGCGCCCACTGGAGATTTTTCGCTCCGTACTGAGGCATAGTTGTGCCCTCCTTTACAGGTTTTTGGATTCGAGGAATTTGTTGTAAACAGCGGCCTGCGCCGCCGTGGTCGCCGCCGCGCTCTTCTCGTTGGCGTTCTGCATCCAGCGCTTTGCCGGAATGTTGCGCCGCGGCGCGCCGTATTCATGGATAAAACCGACCTCGCTGCTGGAGGTGGCCTTCTGGTCGCCGCCGACGGTGTAGGTCCGACCGTGCTTGGAGTTCTTGTACGCCTTGGTTCTGAGCCTGCGGTTATATTGGCCGTGCTTGCCGGTGGGATAGATCAGGACATAGCGGCTCGGGCCACCGGCGGACGCTGCGTGGAGTTTTTTATGGAGCTTGATGCTGTCCACCAGATGCGGGCCGCTGCTCTCGTTGTCATACAAACCGAGCGTAAGCAGCTCATCCTTCTGCGCCTTGATCACGACCTCGCTGCCGGCCTCGAGAATCTCGTCGATGACCTCGCCGGGCAGCTCGGCAACCTGCTGCATGGAAAGCATAAAATCGCCAAGGCCGTCTACGGAGAATGTCGCCATCACAACACCTCCAGCTGCACGATCGCGCGCATGGCGGCGTAGTCCGGGTCGTAGCTGACGTCCTCCACGCTGTACGGCGTGTCGCCTGCCGTAAGCGCCGCCTTGACGTCCGCGAGCAGCGTGTCGCCGTCGGTCTGCCAGCAGATGTCCATCTGCACGCGCTGCACTTCCAGCTGCACGGCGTTGTCCGCGATCACGCCGACCGTGCCGTAGGGACTGAGCACGACGAAGCGCTTCGCGCCCGCCGGTGCCTCCCACTCATAGACGGCATCGCAGGCCGCCTCAAGTGCTGTCTTCAGCTCGGAGTATGTCATAGCTGCCCTCCATTCTCCGCAGGCTCAGCGTCGTCACGGCGAGACCGTCCTCGTCCAGCCCGTGCTGCGCCTGCTCGATGCGGTAGACGTGCCCGTCCTCCGGGATGGCATACTGCGTCGCCGTGAGCGCCTCGCCGAACGGCACGCGCACCATGCGGTCGATGCGGCTGCCGGCCTGCACGCTCTCCCAGTAACGCCTGTGGTAGACCTCCAGCTCCGCGTAGAGGTGTCCGGAGTTCTCGGTCAGCTTTCCGCCGCGCTGTGTGCCGTCCTTGAGGTCGTAGACAGTCAGGAAGTGGTCGTAGGTCATGCGTCCACCGCCTTCGGCGTCACCTTGTGGTCCACCTTGTGGTCATTGATCGCCTGACGGAGCATCGGCGGCATGGGATCTCTGCCGGCGCGCTTGCGGTAGAGCCACGCGGCGTGCATCACGAGCAGGTTAAGATCGTCCCCGTCTTCCATGTCGATCGTGATGCCCATTTTCGCAATAGCTTTCTCCGCAGCCTTGAGCTTGCTTTCCAGCAGGTCCGATACCGGGCCGGAGACCGTGTAAAAGCCGAGATCAGCCTTCAGCAGCGCGAGAGCGTATTCATGGGTCATACGTTGCTCCTTTCCGCGCGCATTTCCGTGCCCGATTCGGGCACGGAAAGCGCGTGTGTTATGCTCAGGCGGCGGCCTTCTTCGCGGTCACGACCACGAAGCCGTTCTTTACGGTCACGTCCACGTCGGCCGTGACCTCGCCGCGGACGGTGAGCAGGCCCTCGGCGAACTTGTAGCCCTCGTTGACCTCGACCTCGAAGCCGCCCCACAGCGCCAGCTCGGCACACTGGGGATTGCCGTAGAACATGTGCTTGGTGGCGGTAGTGGTGAGCGTCGCGGTGGACAGCGCGGTCAGATCCTTGCTCAGGCAGTAGCGGCAGGAGAGGCCGTTATTGTCCTTGATGATGCCGGTCGAGGGATTCGCCGCATCGGGGGTGATGGAGTAGACCGGCAGATACTCGTTTTTGCCGCGGATGGCAGCGAAGGCGAGCAGGTCGGCCTTGTTGAGGTACAGACAGGCAGAGCCTTCCACGCCCTCATCGCCGCCGTAGGCAAGGATGATGTTGCTCAGCAGCTTCTCGTCAAAGAGCACGCTGCCCTTGGTCGCGCTCTTGTCGGCCTCCAGCGCGTGCGCGGTGTTGAGGGTGCTCGCGAGGATGGCGTTGGCGGCGACTGCATTCAGCTTGCGGCGCAGGGCGCGGCGCGCGCTCTCGCGGACCTTCTCCTCGTAGTTGAGGGGGCTCTGCTTGCGGATCTCCTTGGAGACGTAGCCGACCGTGCCGTAGTTGGTCGGCGTGAGGGTGACGGAGTCGAAGGTCGGCTCGCTCTCGGTGGGGGCGCTGCCCTCGGTGATGGCGGCAGCGTCCGCTGCGTCGCCGGTCATCAGCGCGACCTTGTAGCCGGTCATGCCGGTGCAGTCGGTGACCTTGAGCATATCGACCAGCGCGGACACGCCGCCGATGGCGTCGTTGATACCGCCGACGCCGGTGGGGCCGACCACGCCGTCGGAGCCGGTCGTCACGGCGGCGCGCAGCAGGCTGCGGATGTCGGTGTAGGTGTGGCGGCCGGACTTCTGGAAGGCCTCAGCGTCACGCAGTTCCATGTGGTTCATACGGTTCTCTCCTCTCTGGCGGCTCGCGCCTGCGGGAGCGGCGCTGCGCTCCTCACGGTTGTTATTGTTCATCGCCTCGGCCTGCGCGGCCTCGGCCTCGGTGAGCTGGGTGCGCAGCTCGGCGAGCTCGCCCTCCAGGCGGCCGCGCTGCTCGCTCGCCTCGTTCTGCTCGGCCTCGAGTGCAGTCACGGATTCCTCCACGGCGCTGCGCTCCTCGTCGGTCTCGGCGGACTCAATGGCCTCGGCAAGATCGGCTTCGCGCGTCTGAAACTCCGCATCTCGCGCACGCAGAGCTTCCAGCTCTGCCTCCTTGTCGCGGATCTGCTTAGCCAGCAGGATGGTTCTCAGCTTCGACATTTGTTGATCCTCTCTTTCATTTTCGTTTTCCACAGCTCGCCCTCGCGCCTGCGGATGGTGTCAAGGTCGTTCTTCCTGGCTTCTACGGACGTCTCCGCATAAGCGGGGAAGGTGCATACGCTGACCTCGTAGAGAACGACGTCCTTGATGATCCACCGGACGCTGCCGTCCGGGTTTTCAACAAATTCCTCGCTCTTGATATCAAAACCGAACGAGCACTGGCTGACGTCACCCCGCTGGACGCGGGCGTAGAGGTTCATGGCGTCGGTGTCCTGCTCGTTGATTTGGATCGCTCCGTAAAGGCCGTGCGCGTCCTCGCGCAGCGTGAGCGTGCCGGCCGTGGTGCGTCCGAGCACCAGCGTGGTGTCGTGGTTGGCGAGCGCGCGCACGTCGCACTCCCCGTAGTCGCCTGCGAGAGACTTCGCGAACGCGCCGGGGGCGACCTGTTCCGTCGCGCCGGGCCATAGGGGATAGTCCGAGTTGAATACGGAGAAGTAGCCCTCGATCACGGGTCCCTCGCCGTCCTTTGCCGCGCGTGTCTGGAACTGCGCGCCGATGCTGCGCACCTGCCGCAGCGAGCGCGCGGTGCTGTCGATATCATTCTTCGGCATTCTTCTTGCCCTCCTTCAGTTTTTTCTGGTCGCCGATGCGGTCGGCAGGAATAAAGTTTTCGAGGATCACCAGCACGTCAAGCCCGTCCTTCGGCGGCAGCGACATCCAGTTGCGCACCTCGTTGCCGGTCATCAGCCCGCGGATATAGAGATTGCTGCCGATCTCGCTGAGTTCCTTGAGGTCGTAGGCGTAGAGCGAGCGGGCGTTGAACTTGAAATAGCGCTTGCTGCTCACCAGCAGCTTCTTCGTCAGTTCCTGCTCAATGACCTGCGCCAGCGGCAGCAGGACGGAGGAGACGAAGGTGTTGTACTCGTCCTTGTCGTAATCGCCCACGCCAACCATGAAGCCAGGCACGCCGAAGATGGCGGCGACGTTCCGCTTGTCCAGCTCCACGCCGTCGCGGACGGCAAGGTCGGTCAGGCTCAGCGGCTTTGCCTGTACCACGTTCATCAGATCCGCAGGGATGATGAGCGGAGCGCTCGGGTCCTTCCGCGTGAGGAAGCTCTGCGTGAACGCATCGCGCTTATCCGGATCGCTCAAATCGCTGTCCGAATTAACGGCGATCACCAACGGCGGCTTGTACTCGCTTCTCATGTACGCCTTCTTCGTCGCCGCCGTCTGTGCAATGCTGTCCACGATGTCGCCGAGCTGCACGCGCGTCCCCACGCCCTGCCAGGGATAGCGCGCATCGGGGCGCAGGCGGAAGTGAAGCACCTCGTCCGGCTCGAAGGCCATGCCCTGCCACACGATCTCGTAGGGGCTGCCGTCCGGGCGGCGCTGGGCGTAAGCCGTCGGCATCGGCCACAGATCGGTGAGCAGGCCGTCCCGCGTCACCGGCAGCACGAAGGCATTGCCCTCGGTGAGCAGCGTGCTCACGATCCAGCCGATGAGTGTCTGGCGCGTACCGAGGCTCCACGGCGCGACGTCCACCTTCCGCGCCAGCTCGTCCTTTACGCGCACGTCGCCATTCTTCGCGTTCTCCATCAGGTGGATGGTCATGGAGGCGATCATGTCGCTGATGCGCCAGACCGCTGCGGCGACCTCCGGCGCGTCCGAAAGGCGGGTATAGCCGCTTGGACAGATCACACCGGGCGAGGAGAGCGTCAAGCCGACCATCGAGGCCGACCGTTTCTTGAAGCGCTTCGTCAAATTCTCAAAAATCATCATCAGCTCCTTTGCGGAAAAATAGAAAAGCCCCGTGTCCTTACAGTGAAGGACACGGGGCATCATGGCCACAGGTCAGGTATTCGGTTTGCCGCTCTCAAACCAGCGCGACGCATTCGCGCGCTTTTCAGTGTCGATGAGCATCCGGATCGTCCCAAACACCGCCGCGTCGAACACGTCGATGCGGGAGGTGTCGTTGATCTTCTCATATTGTACCGCATCATCGACTTTTTCGCAAGCCCTAATATTTCCGACGCAGTATTCAAACGGTTCCGCGCCGCAGTAATACAGGCAGCCGATTTTCATCTTGTGCTCGATGTAGCGGAAGCCCTCGCTTTTCGCGAGATAGAGCTGCGGCTGGTCCACCACCGTGAAGCCCGCCTTTTTCATCGCCGTGTAGTAGGGCCGCGCAAATTTCCGGTCATGGCCGACCTTCCGAATACGGAAGCCCTCGCTCTGCCATTTCTTGAATTGCTTCACCGGCTCGGTCGGGTCCATGCTGCTCTCGTTCGGCATATCAAGCCAGCCGTCGTCCTGCCAGCCGAAGAGCGGGATGTTATCCACATCTGCCTTTTCCGCCGCCGCCGTGCGCGGGAACCAGGCGTGCGGCACGATGACCAGCACATCCTCGCTCGGCGTCCAGTCCTCGTTTGCCGCCTTCGCCGCGGGGATCTCGCCCACAATGGCGGCAGCCGTCAGATCGTGCAGCTTGGAGAGGTCCGCGCCGCCGTACCACGCTGTTACAAGCCGCGCAAGTTCTTGCTGCGTCCAGTGATAGTGTGCGTCCGAGCGCCGGAAATCCGCTACGTCGAAGCACGCCTTGAAGCTCGACACAAACACGTTGAGCGAGCGCGTAAGAAATTCCTTTCGCATCTGCGGGTCGTTCTGTGCCTGCAGGGCGCTTGCCATCATATCGCTCGGGCGGATGGTCACGCCCCAGCTCGGGTTTGCCTGCTCCTGCGCGAGTGGGCTGAGATAGTCGACCTCGCCCGTGTCCTTGTCCGGATCGGCGCGAGCAATGAGCACGAAGATGCGGTCGGCGTCCTCGCCGGTGATCTGTCCACGCACGATCTTGGAGCAGTATTCCAGCCGCTGTGCGCAGAAGCCGGTGCCGTCGTCGCCTGCGGTCGTGGTCGCGGCGATGAGCTTATTCGAATACGCCTTCGTCGCGTCCTTCAAGCGGCCATAGGGCACAGCGTTCCGGTAGAGCTCCAGCTCGTCGAGATGGACGAGGTTTGCGTTGAAGGCATCAAAGATATCTGGCTTATAGGCAAGCGCGTCAAAGCTGATCTGTCCGTCCCAGATTGCGCCGGAGTAGCTGTGCCCGAGCGAGCTGTCCAGGACGCGCAGCCCATGCACCGCGTCCTCGCGCACGGTAAGGCCGAGCCGGTGCAGGTTGTAGCCGAGGAAGCCGAAGCCCTCCATGTTCTGCTTTGCGCTGCCGGCCACGGTCTTGATCTTCGAGTAGCTTCGGCTGTAAGCGACGCCGAGCATCCAGATCTTCGCCGTCGTAAACGGCGTCTTGCCGTTCTTCCGCGCCAGCATGGAAAACTGCTCCTGGTAACGCCGCAGCTCCGTCCCTGGCAGGAAGAAGCCGCACACGTTGTAAATGTCAAAGAGCTGCCAGGGCTGCAGGAGGAAGGGCGTGCCGCGCAGCGGCCGGCCGTCCAGGCTCTCGCCCTGCTGGTGGCAGAACAGTGTCTCGATGCCGTTGATCACGAACTCGGCAAGCTGTGTGCGAAACTCCCACTTGCCGCTTCGGCGGTCGTCGAGGTAGCGCCGCGCCGCCGCCCGAAGATCCTCACAGGCGCGCTCGTTTGCCTCAGTCTGCTCTGCCCACTCGTTTACGATGCACTCATGCGTCGCCATGCGCGCCCTCCATGAGCCGGTCCAGCAATCCCGCCAACTGCCGGTTCGCACCGCCTACCGGCTCGCTGTCCGCCGCAGCGCCGCTGTCCATTGGGCGCAGCCGCTTGAAGGCCTTCGGCGTAAGTCCCAGTGCCTCACGGTGCGCAAGAATGTCTCGGCGCTGCTGCTGGATCACGGTGTAGAGCTTGTCGGCAGCGCTGGGGGCTCTGCCGTCCTCTGCCGTGGCCTTCCATTCCTTCATCGTCCGCTGGTGCTCCCGCTCCAGGATGGCGAGCGTATGGATCTCCGGCTCAAAGGCCTTGTCATAGATGCCGAGGTCACGCATCTGCTCGGCATAGATCTGTTCCTTGGTCATGTCGTGTCCTCCGTTATGGCTTCAAGAACACCGGCAGCGGCATCCACGCCACGGGCGGGAAGATGCCGGTCCGTCGGTCGACCATCTCCATGCCGTAGCGCAGCCAAATGCCGCCCTTGCTGAGATAGGCCTCACCGACGAATACGCCGTCGGTCACGATCACGCGCTCGCCCGGATCGGGCAGCGCGCGCCGCGCGTTGTACCAGCCGGCACGATCCGGCACGGCGGTCTTTCGCGCCGCCGACAGGCGCACGCGTTCCTTTTCGCGGATCACTCCGCGCCGGATGTTTCGTTTTCGCTCCGCGTCAACCGCAGGGTTCCAGCCGCAGCGCGAGCAGTCCTCACACTTCACGTCCAGCGCGTAACTTCCGAGCATACACCCGTCGACCCTTTTCCGGCTCCCGTCCACTGTCTCACCTCATTTCTTCTGTGCCCGATTCGGGCACGATGGCCATTAAGCTCCTGCGCATCTGGCCCGCCGTCGCGGCGGGCCGTCCCCGCGGTGCTTCCGCTTGCGGCGACAGCGCCGCTGCCTCGAATGCTTAGTCGCTTTCTCCGCCACCAGCGGCGCTCCTGCGCATTCCCCGCCCCTCGCGATTCGAGGGCCGCGGGGGTAGGAGAATAACATCATGCCGCCCTTCAAAGAGCGGAGAACACGCAGGAGCTTCTCGCTGCGTTCGTGCAGCATATTCCACATTCCGCTGCGAAAACGCAGCGTCCGCCGTTCCGGTGCAGCCCCCGACCCTCGGAGGTGCCGAGGGGCAGGGGACAGAAGCGTGAAGACTATCCGGCTCAAGAGCCGGGGGCTGCACCGGAGCATCTGGGACAAATCATGGGGAAGTCTGGCGTCAACGCATCCGCGCGGTCCGTGCGCGGTTCGCATCCGCGGCCCGCGTGAAACAAACTATCGGGCGCATACGCGCAGGCTCTTATCACGCGCCGCTCCGGCAGTCTCTACCGAGCAGCTTTTTGGGCGCGCCCCCGGCGTTTTTCCAGCCAGTTTTCTCCGGGAAAATTTTCCGCCGCGTGTGCGCGGAGTCCTGCGCCCAGCTGCAGAGACTCCACCGTCACCCGCCAGGAGGTGGGGGGACTCTATTTCGCCAGCGCTCACCGAGCGCCGTGAGCTTTCTGGTCGCGCGATCGTGCATCGCATCGTGCGCCGCGCTCGACAGGCTCACGAGGTTCCAGAGACAGTACGCATACTCCGGGTAGTCCTCGGCAGGCCAGACGTGATGCACCACCTGCGCCGCCTCGCGCCGACCGTACCGGGCCGCTTCCCGGCACCGATATCCGTCCCGCCGGAGCGCCCGCACGCGCAGCCGCTGCCAGCGCTTGTTCTTTCGTGAATAATCAAACATGGGCAAAAGAAAACACCCGCACCGATCACGTCCAACGTCTGGACTCGATCAGCACGGGCTAACAAAAGAGCACTGGCCAGTTTTGATATTCACGAGCATCTGCGACTTACACTGCGCGCAGAACACCTGCAGGTTTTTCGCCTCGGTCTCCGGCCGGATGATCTGCCTGGTTTTCATCCGGCAGACGGGACACACGATGTGTCCGTCCTTGATGCTAAGTTTAGCACCTTTCGCGATCGTTTTCAAGTCGTTCATCGCCATCCTTTCATTCTGTCACTAAAAAGCCAATAGGTTACAAGTAATGTCGCGCGCACGCGCGCACGCGATTCCTTATGCCTCGATCCAGCTCGCCACCCGGTAGCTGCCGAATTGACTGCCGCCGGTCCGCACCCGTGGGAGCACCGCGTCGAACGGTATCGTAATCGCATCGCTCTCGTCAAGCCACACCTCCGGCGGCGGCAGCTTTGCACGAAGGCTGCGCGAGCAGCTCCACGGATGCCGCCCCACCGGAATGATGATCCCGTCGCTGCGCTCCTTGGTGAGATAGCGCGCGAGGTAGCGGTAGCCGAGCGCCTTGCCGTGCCGCTTAAATACCGGCCAATCCGTCACCTCGCCGCACTGCCACAGAAACCGCACCTCCGCCGGCGAGAGCTGCCGGTAGTCCGCGACGAGGTGGATGTGATACCTGTGCGCCCCGTGCAGACCCTCAATGGCCGGGATGTAGTCAAGCCCGCCCTTGCCTCGATAGCGCTCCACGCGCCGCAGGAAGGCCCGCAGCGCCTTGCGCACGTCGGCAAAGCGCTCCGGCAGATGCTCGTCGTCGAACTCCAGAATGTAGTGCGTGGCGTACTTGCCCATGAGCGCGATCATCAGCTCGAGCCGGTCGGTGGAGTCGCGGTTGAGCACCGTGCGCCGCTGCGCCTTGAGGTCGGCCTTGGCGCGCCGGTCCTCGTCGGTGTCGGAGGACGCATAGCGCGGCGGCATCGTCCCGCGGTACTCCTTGACAAGGTTCCCCGCGCGCTGGCGCACGCAGTAGAACCGCTCAGCCATACACGCTCCCGACCATCCCGGCAACCTCACCGGTCATGTCGCCTTCGATGATGGATCGCCTTTGCTGACGTAGGCGATACCGGATGTATTCGTCAAGCAGGAACCCCAAACAATGGCCGTGCGAGAGATTGCCGTCACACTGGTTCGCTGCCCACACTGCAGCATTACGAGATGCGCCCAACCCCATCAACAGCTTGATCATCCGTTTACGCTTCATTTAGACACTTCCTTTCCTGGGTCGTCCGGGTTGACGCTTCTTCGCCTCTGGCAGGTCTACGCCAAGCTGTACTAAGATTGAGCGGATCTCGTCCACTGTGCAGGCGTTCAATTCGGCGAGGATTCCGATTTGTTCCTCTGGCTTCGCGGCCTGCTTATACGATCTGACGATCTCGCCGGCGCTCATCGGCAGCGTCCGCTTCGCCGAAGCCTTACGCTTCTGCGCGTCATCGGGCGCACGGAAAACGGTCCGATTTGAGAGGTCCGTTTTTGGCGTTTTCTCTGATTCAGGTAGCGGATTGATTGACTTCGGATTGGTCTCCTCCGCCCGCTCCGGTTCCGGTGCGGTGCCCAAATCGGGCACCGAGCGGACGACGCGCCCGCCGACAACCAGCCCGCCGCCTCCGCCCGCAGGCGTTGGCCTCGACCCGCCAATCACAACAGGCACGGCGTCCCCCGCGCCCACCTCCACCGCGCCGAGCGCGGGGAAGTCCTCGACCACGTAGGTCGTGCCGGACGGCAGCACCAGCGCGCCCGCGCCGAGCGCGTCGCACACATAGGCGCGGAACGCCTCGAGCGTTTTCACATCGAAGATCCGCTCCGGCAACTTCACGATCAACACCTTGCTCCCCGTCATAGTGTCACTCCTTCCAGCGCCCTGCGCAGGTCGATAAAGCGTCCGCCGAGGCCCTTGTCCACCAGCTCCTGCAGCGCGTCGAGCGTCAGCTCGGCGTCCTTGGCGCGGTACACGTCCTCGCACAGGCTCTCCATGTCGCACAGCTTTGCGGCCGCGCCGTAGAGCCGCGCCGGGCAGGAGAGCAGGCTCACGCCTTTGATGCCCCACGCCCCGTCCGGCGTCTTGTAGGTCAAGCGTCTAAATTCAGGCATTGTCCGCACCTCCGTCCATTTTCGCCCCGCAGTTGGGGCAGTAACCAAAATGGTTGATTACCTGTGCGTAGTATTCCTTGCCGCAATTCGAGCATTTCGCAAAGCCCTGCCGCCAATTACCGTTCTCGTCAAAACACGGCTCGAAGCACCCATGCACCACCGGCGCAACGTCAGCGGCTGGGAAGCGGGCGATCATCGCTACAAAATGTGCGTGCTCACAGTCATGTGCAATATGAGCCATACCACGTGGATGAGGGTTGTCGTGCTGGCTTTCCAGCACCGCTTGACGCAGCGCATCACGGTCGATGTATTCATTCATCGTTCTTAATCCTTTCCAGCAGCCGCCGGACCTTGTGTGCCCGCTGCTCCGCCACCGCGTCCTCGACCTCAAACTCGATCGCCATCTGGTCGAGCATGATCCCGACGTCGGCGAGCTCCTCGGCGATGTTGGCGAGCGTGTCACCGTCCACACGCCCGCGCAGGAACTTACACAGCACATCCTGCAGCTCGGCCATCTCCTCAAAGGCCATCGTGATCTGCGCCTGCGCGCCGTAGCTGCTGAGCGCCGCGCAGAAGGTCTTGCGTTCCATGTCAGTCATTAGCTGCCTCCTTTGCATCCTCTTCAAGCTGCTTTTGATAAAGCCTTTGCAGCTCGTCGTCTGCAAATCCCATCTTTTTCAGTCTCATTGCCGCCAGCGCGTTTTCCGCGAAATGAGGGTCGTCTAATCTGAGCTCAATCATAGACGCGCCCCTCTTGCGCAGTATCCGCTGCACTCATAGATCGGCTTTTTTTGCCTGCGAAGATCTCCGCATTTGAGGCAAGAGCCATTCTCACAGCGCAGGCAGTTATCTGTTCCGCGCCACCTGCAGTAGTCACACAGGCAGGCATCGCATGGGCTTTCCTTCCTCATCCTTCCACCTCCGGCCCTTCCGGCAGCGGCCTCCAGTGAGTGATCGGGACGGCGACATCTTCTTCACAGTCGGCAAGACTTCCTTCCCACCAAAAACAGCCGCATTCTGTCCATACAGCAACGCCGTCCGCATAGACCTCTCCATTGGTACCGATGTAGTTAATCAGCACGGGGACACCCTCCTCCGGCAGGCGCTCCGTCACGGGGATCCACCGTGTCCGCTCCTGCGCCACAGCGATCTCCTCGGCGTAGCGCGCGCAGCGGTCGGTCAGGCGCTCGATCAAATCCGCGCCATCCAGTCCGACGCGGTCGACATCGCATGAATGCATCGTGTCGGCTCCGTATATGGGCCGTTCTTCTTCCGGGACTTCCTCTTCCTTCCAGTACGGGCAATGCTCGCAGGCATTCTCTCCGCCTGCGGTGGAAATGCACCGCAGCGCCCTGACGATCTCATTGCTTTTCATGTGCTCCTCCTTTCACGGCTCCGAAATGCCGTTTCCCTCCAAAAATTTGATCCAGCAACCACGGCAAAAGTACCCAAGCGTCCGTACCGACGCGTAGGGTGCGCGGTACATGATCGAGACCGCCTTCTTTTTCAACACCTGCTCGCCGCAAATTAGGCAGATGCCCACATACCGCGGGGCGAGGTCATCATAGTCAAGCATGGCTCCTCCTCTTCGGCTCATAGCCGAGCCGTTTGATCTCCGGATAGCGCTCCGGGAATGGGTAAAATGTGCGGTCGCCGAGAAACGCGAGCGTCGCGCGGTCAAGGCGCTCCTGCCAGACGTCCGACTCGTCGGTGCTCTGGAGCGCGGGGAAATAGCGGTCGTAGGTCTCGCCCCACTTTTCCGCGAGGCGGCTGAGGCGCTCATAGCCCCAGCCGAAATCCTCGTGCATCGTGATGAGGAGCGTGTCGAGCATGTACTGCTTCATCGTCCGCTGCATCACATCGAGCCGCTCCTGCGTCAGCGCGTCGCGCTTTTGCAGCAGTCCAGACCTCTTCATGCGCCCTCCTTGCCGCGGCCGCACTCGGCAAGCGGCATCCAGCGGTCGCAGCGGCACTCGACGATGTCGTCGACCGTGGTCCCCGCGTCCGTCGAGATAAACGGGTACTCATCATCCGCGCCGCCGGCGCAGCGGGCCACAAGGTAGCTGCTGCCGCCGAGGCCGGTCTCGTAGCTGAGCACGACCAGCGCGCCCTCGGTCGGCCAGTGCTCCGCGTCGAGCGGCTGCCAGACCGGCGAGCAGAGGTCCACGCTGAACAAGGTGGGAGGCTTCGGCGCGGGATCGTCCGTCAGACCGCAGAGGTAGTCCATCGTCGTGCCGAGCGTCAGCGCCAGCTTGGGCAGCGAGCCCGCACCGGCAAGGCTGTTGTTTTCCCACGCGCTGTAGGTGCCGGGGTACTCGCCGATGCTCTCGGCAAACTCCTTGCGCGTCAAGCCGGTCGCTTCGCGCAGAGCCTTGACGCGCTCGCAGAATTTCGGGGTCATATTCTTGAGCCGTGGGTCGTCTGCTGCCGGATTTCGGGGCGCGGCAGGCTCCGGCTCCTTCGGCGGCCGTTCGGCGACCACGAAGCGGCAGGCGGTAGAGCAGGTGTCGCGGTTAAGACATTCGCGGCAGCAGCCGCCGCAGCGCCACTCGCCGTAGCGATAACGGTCAGCGTACATCCGTGCGGCATTCGGGCAGAAGCCGCCGGTATCGGGGCACTTATGCTTGCAGCAGGTCCAGCAGGTTCGGAACTCGCGCACGTTGTTGATCGACCATGTGCGGCAGTGGTCAATGATCCAATCCAGCAGCCTGTACTGCGTCTCGTCGTCCATTCGGGCGATCTCAAGCGCCGCGGCCTCGGGCAGCTCGCCCTTCTCCCATCGGGCAATGATGCCCGGCACCTTGAGGCCTTTTTTAATGACCTGCAGGTTGCCGACCTTCGTCGCGTTGATCTGCATCTCCTTGGCGATCCACTCGCGCAGACCGACCGGGAACTCCTCGCCGGCCTTCTTTCGCCGAATGTAGGTTTCCTTGAGCCTTTCGGCCTCCTCCGCAAGCAGCGCGTTGGACTTCACGCGCTGGCGGTTTGCCTCGATCACCGCGCACAGCTCCTGCTCCTCCGTCATCGCGGGCAGCACGCGGCAGAGCACGGTGGAGAACTGCTTCGCGACGGCCTCGTCCCGGTTCGCCGCGAGCAGCCGCAACGCCGCCATGCGGCTGTGGCCGGAGATCAGGCGATATTTACCGTCCTCTGCCGGCACGACGGTCGGCGGCTCGAGCAAGCCGTTGGCCTGGATGGACTCCATCAGCGCGCCGAGCGCCTTGTTGTCGGGGCGCGGGTAAAAGTTGCGCGGATTGTCGAGGATGTCGCCGAGCGCGAGCTCTATCGTCGTGCCCGATTCGGGCACGGCCTCGGGCAGCGTCGCCGCAAACTTCGTGATGTCAAACTTTTTGCCCGCCATTGTTAAACCTCCTCCATCAGCTCGCCGGCAAGACAGCGGTAATCGACCGCCGCGCTGCTGCGCGGGCTGTACTCCCGCATCGGCGAGAGCGTCACCGTGCTCTCCGGCACCTTGTCCGTGCGCCGGATCTTCGTGCGGTACAGCGGCACGCGCTGCGACCGCAGCAGCTTTTCGCATTCGCCCACGACCTCCGCGCTGCGCGTCTGCGTCAGCAGCACGCGGGAGCGAAGAGCCGGACAGGCCGCGCTCAGCCCGCGCAGCTGCGCGATCACGGCGAACACGCCGTCGAGCGAGAACTTATCGGCGAGCGCGGGGATCATCACCTCACGCACGCTCAGCAGCGCCGCGACGCTCGCGAGCGTGTAGCCCGGCGGGCAGTCGAAGATCATCCAGTCCACCTCGCTGTCCGCTGCCGCGGCCTCGGCGAAGTGGCGCAGGCGCTCCGGCGCGCTCACGCCGTCCTTGATCGCCTGCAGGTCGAGCTCGTAGAGGTCGGAGCTGCTCGGCAGCAGGTCGAGCCCCGGTCGGATCGGCACGAGGTTGTCGCTCCACAGCGGCTCGCAGTCGCCCCGCAGCACATCCGCCGTGGTGGTGAGCTCCAACTTGTCCGCGCCCGGCAGGAAAAAGCGCGTCAGGTTCGCCTGCCCGTCGCAGTCCACCAGCACCACGCGCTGCTTGTAGTCCGCGACGAGGATGTCGGCGAGGTTAATGGCGGTGACAGTCTTGCCGACGCCGCCCTTGTTGTTCATGATCGCAATGGTTTTCATGTCGTTCTCCTGTTTCTCTCTCAAAACTTAAACCCCTCGCGGACCTTGACGCCGTCGCCGAGGTCCGCCTCGACGAGGAACCAGAGGTGCGCGCGGTTGATGTACACGATGCGCCCGGGCAGCAGCCGCGGAAGCTCCCGATGTCCGGGGCCGATGGCCGCGCCGATGTCCGCCAAAATGGCGTGGGGATCTCTGATTCTTGGCATATCGTTTCTCTCTTTCTCTCGATTTTTTCAGAACGGATCGTTCTCGTCCTCTGGCACTTCCTCAAGCGCCATCTGACCGGGCGCTTCGCCGTCCGTTTTCTCCTTCCGGCCCTTCTCGTCATCGCGGGTGTAGAGCGCGAAGGTCTGATGCTTGCCGTCAAAAGCAAACACGCCCTTGCCGCGCCGGCCCTCCTTGCTCTTGGCGATCTGGATGACGCGGCATTTCTCCTGCGAGTAGTTCTGCTTGGGGTCGGGACGGTAGACCATGACGATGAGGTCCGCGTCCTGCTCGAATTGGCCGGTCTCCTTGAGGTCGTGCATATCCGGCGCGCGCCATGCCCCGCGCTCGGGGCGGCTGAGCTGCGCCAGCTCCACCACCAGCACGCCACGGCTCTGGGCAAAGGTGTGCAGCGCGCGGGAGACGGTCGCCATCTGCTCGCTGCGCAGGTCGCGCGGGTTGCCCTCGGGGACGATCAGCTGGACGTAGTCCACAAAGATCACCTCGTAGCCGTAGGTGATGGCCTCGGCCATGATGTCGCCGGCGGTCATGCCGCTCGCCTGGATCACGTCAAGCCGGCGCTTGGCCGCGTCCTCCGAGCAGACCGCGAAGGTGCCCCAGTCGCGGTCGGTCAGGCGGCTGCGCTTGATCGCGTCGAAGTTGATGCGCATCCCCTGCGTCACGATGCGGTCGCCGATCTTGCCGGCGGACGTTTCGAGGCTGAAAAAGCCGACCTTGAGCGTCTTGGCCATGTGATAGGCCATCATCAGGGCAAGGGCCGTCTTTCCGTCGCTCGGGTAGCCGCCCAGCACCACCACGTCGCCGCGCCGGATGAAGCTGTTGTGGTCAAGCACGTCCAGCCCGAAGCCCACATAGTCCGCGGCTGCGCCGCTCGCGTGGCGCGCAGAAAAGTCCTGCAAAAGCTCCAGCATCGGCACCACCTTCACGCCGCGCCGCGAGGTCATCTGCGCTTGCAGCTCCGAGAGCAGCGGACGGACGTCGTCGAGCGTAGCCGCGCCGTTGATCTGCGCCGAGAGGGCGCGGATGCGGCCCAGCGCCGCCTGCTCGCGCATAAGCTGCGCATATTCGCGCCAGCTCGCGCTTGTGGGCGTGACCTCCATCAGGTCGATGAGCTGTTGCTGCTGCGGCGAGCCGGAGGCATAGCCGAGCTTCGCGTTGATCGTGATGGCGTCGGCGTGCCCGCCCTCGCGGAACACCTCGCGCGCCGCCTGGAAGATCAGCCGGTTGGCTGTGCTGGTGAAGTCGCGCTCGTCCACCTCGGCGAGCACCTGACTGACGATGCTCTCGTCGATCAGCATCGCGCCGAGCACGGCGCGCTCGGCTTCCAAACCGGCGCTCGGCTGCGCGTCTACTCGGCCCATGTCCACCCTCCGTCCTGACTATCAGGCGGCTGCTCGATGCGGCGCACCGTCTGCGCCTTGGCGCTCTGCGCCGGGCGCTTGGCCGTGGCGTCCTCCCAGCGCCGGCCGTTGAGGAAGGTCGCGGCGTAGGGGATGCCGACGCCGTCCTGCCATGCCTGCGACGCCTTGAGGAGCTGCAGCGCGCGGCCGATGGTCTCGATCAGCGCGTCGTCGGGCTTGAGCTTGTCCCAGGCGCGGACCGCGCCCATGCGGTTCTCCCCGCGGGGGTAGTAGGCCCAGAAGCCCTCAAAGCGTTCCGGCTTCCATGTCGGCGTCGTTTTGCTGCGCCGTTTTCTCGGCTCCTCGCCGTCCCCTTTGGGGGGACTATAGGGGGGTATAATATAATCTTTAGTCTCTACGTTCTTACTTTGTGTCGCGGAAACCGATAACGGTTTTTCACGTTGTCGTGTTTCGCCGATATCGGCATTTCCAGACAACGGTGATTTTAAGGGTTCACCGTCGTACTGGTTTCTGGACAACGGTGGTTTTTCCTGCAGGACATACACGTTCTTCGCAAATTTGCCGCCGTCGTCGTGAGCCTGCTCGCGCAGCAGGTAACCAGCCTTCTCCAGCAAGCCGACCAAGCGCCTGACCTGAGCAAGCCCCACGCCGCGCTCCTTCGCCATGCCGGAGATGGTGAACTCCCAATCGGGAGGCTTGTCCAGCATATAGGTCAGGAATCCGAGCATTTCAAAGCTCAGGCGCGTGTCTCGGATCGCGGACTTATACAGGACGGTAAACGGCTCACGATGGCCGGACTTTATTACGCCCTCGCTCATACTTTCCTCCATCCAAATAGACGATGATCTTCATCAGCCGCTCCGTGAGAGACGTGACGCCGACGAGAATCAGGAAGATGTCCAGTCCCGTCATGCTCTCGCCTCCCCTCGGAAGGTGTTGACTTTCGTCTGTTTCTGCGATATACTGTGCTTGCAATGGTTTTCAAGACTCCTACCTTGGAAACTGGAACGCTTCGAGGTGCCAGCCTCGGGGCGTTCTTTTTTTGCGTCCGCGTAGATCACCTGATAGGCCGCGGCGATGGTCTCGCGCAGGTCCTGCACGATGTCGTCGAACTCCGGGCGCTCCGCGTCGTCGATCACGCCGTCCTCGGCGATGCGGAGCAATCCGGCCAGCCGGTCCGCTGCGTCGCGCAAACGGTTCGTCAGCGAGATGGTCGCCATCGGCAGGGGCTTCGGCTCCACCTCCGGCAGCACGCCCAGCCGGTCGGTTGCCTTCGCGTGCTCCAGCGCCAGCCAGCTCACGCCGTAGACCTCGCACATCCGCGCCACGGTCTCGTCCGGCGGTGTGAGCCGTCCGCCCTCGTAGCGCTTAAGCGTTTCGGGCGAAATGTGCAGCCGCTCCGCCGCCTCCTCCTGCGTCAAAAGTGTCGTTTTTCTACCCCTTTGGTAGAGATTCGAGTATAACGCTGCCATTGTTCTCATTCCTCCTTTGTGCTAATGTCAAGTTACCAGGTAGCCATCCACCGCGCGAGCGGCACGATGGGGATGATGTACTTCTTGCCGACCTTCTTGGCCGGAAAATCCTTGTCGCCGAGCAGCGCCGCGCGGTCAAGACCGAGGAGCTTACTGCTCTGATCCAGCGTCAGCACCTCCTGCCCGGCAAACTGCTCGCGCAGAGACTGCAGCTGATCGCGGAACGCCTCGCGCTCTCGCATGCTTTCTCGCCTCCTCACTTTCCCGCGGCCAGCGCTCTCGCGTCCGCCACGCCCTTGGCCGCCACCGCGGCCCTCGCCGCCTCGCTCGCCGCGCGCAGCTCCTCGGGGTCGTACAGTTCGCCGACCTCGCACTCCAGCACGGCCGCGATGGTCGGCAGCTTGTCCGTCGTGGGCGTCTTGCTACCGTTCTCCCACCCGATCACGGCGGGCAGCGTCACGCCGGTCATGCGGGCCAGCTCCGTGCCGGTCAGACCGCGGCGCTCTCGTAATTCTCGGATCCTCATTGGGAACACCTCCTTGCTTTTTCTCTCTCGGTGTGATATGGTTTACTGTGAGTTAATGTAATAAGATGAAAAGATGCAAAAGGGGGATGTGCTGTGACGGTTTCTGATATGATAAACCTTGGTTTAGCGATTGCATCATTTCTGCTTGCTGCGATTTCGATAGTGACGGTTATCATTACGCTGCTTCAAAATAAGAAAATGATTGAAAATTCTACACGCCCGTATATTACCGTTATGTATGAGACTATCACCAGGCCAGCCGAGCTTTGTCGCTACATCGTCTTGAAAAATTTTGGTCAAACTGCAGCTAAAATCACGGCGATGGAATGCACGGGTGATACGAACGAAGCTTTTTTAACTCAGTTTGAAAATGTTGTGGGCCTCACCTTGGCTCCGTCACAAAGGTTGCTTTACTTCTATGGCGGGCCAAACACGGAGAGTGTCGATGTTGTTTCATTCAAATATAGCTATCAAGCAGGGCGAAAGATTTACCATGAGGATGTCACTCTTCAACTCATAGCCGGAGCATCAGTCAGACGCTCAGGACGTACTACGCCGGATACAACTTCAGCGGCTTATGCGCTGCAAGAAATTGTAGAGCGGATGATTTAGTCCTTAGAAATCAGCATTTTAACAAGAATGACAAGAAGAATGAGCACGCAGACGATTTCCACGGCAATGAGCAGAATCAATGCAACAGCAGGCAAAATATCAACAGGCATTTTTCACGTTTCCTCCTCGCTGCGATGCTCGCATTGATCCCGCCTGACGGGATCGTACACCGCGAGCTGCTTCCCGTCCATCGACCAATAGGACGTTGCCACGCGGACCGGGTCATCGTGCGTCCCATCGCCGCGGACTTCGCGGATTTCGATGACCCGAATGACCTTAGCGATCGTAACTGGGTTTGGTACCATGTCTTTCCACCCCCTTTCATCCGGTGCGCCGCGGCTCACCGTGAGTAAATAGTAAATCCTAAATATCGTAATGTCAAGACGCAAAGTACCATTTTTAGTAACTTTGTGTCAAGTCAACAATTCAGATAAGGAGTTGATGCCTATGGATGCCGAGAAGTTTGTGCAGAATGTTAAAAACATCTGCATAATGAGGGAGGTTCCGCCGACTATTGCGTGCCGGGAAAGCGGTGCAGGGAAGAACCTTTTGAGCGAGGTAGCGAGAGGTATCGTCCCGTCCGTAAACAAGGTTCAGGCCCTCGCACAGTACCTCGGCGTCACGACCTCGGAACTGCTTGGGGAGGTCCCCAGTCCTGCCGACATCTCGGTGCCCGCGATGCAATTCGTCAAGCTCTACCTGAGCCTGCCGGCAGAGCTCCGCGAGCAGATCGCCGCGGCTATGCTGGCGGCAAAGGAACACCTGAAGAACAACAGCGAAATCGATTATGTGGTGGACCCTGCCACCGGCTCGGGCGGGTTTGTCACCCAGGCACTCCGTACAAAGGACTCGACGGATGATACTTTGGTTCTGACGGCACCGAATAACGAAATAGTTTCCAATCTCAGCAGAAAAAAACAAAAATAAAAAAGTGCCCGAATCGGGCACGGGGGAGGAGCGCATGAACTCAGTCATATTCCTATATGCGGCGATTGCGATTGATGTGGGGCTGTGCGTCAAATGGCATTTTGACGACAAGCGTGAGGCTGAACGCGAACAGCAGGCTGAACTCCATCGAAAACAGGCTGCCGAGGAACGGCTGAAGAAAACGCAGGCCCACCTTGATGAACTTGACGAAGAAATTGAAAAGACAAAAGCGGAACGTGAACGAGTTGAACGCCAGTATGCGCCTAAGATTAAAGCCAGCAGTGTCACGTCATTCCGCCATCATTATGACGTAGTCGGAGAATCATTTGACAACGAGGACGGAACCTCGCGGCAGGAAATTCTTGGCGCTATCGCAAATTGTGAGCCGCCTTATGAAGATTGCGAAGTGTCTCTCGATGAGTTTGACTACAAGGGCGAGCGCGCACTGGCAGTCAAAGTCAACGGCGACCAAATAGGCTGCATTGCAAAGGAAAACCTTGACGCCGTTTTTAACGATCTTGAATTTACCGACGCAATTACGCTGAAAGTATTCGGCGGAGAAAACGGGAAAAGCTACGGTGCGGCAATAACGCTGATCGCAAACGCTGACGAATAACAAAAGGCCGCCACCCATGAGGGCGACGGTCTTTGCTGAGCTCGCGCGAACTC
>ERZ836877.1534-NODE-1534-length-34561-cov-19.276763_pt1 | contig 34561 bp, 55 predicted proteins | sample MGYA00519469_ERZ836877 | MGnify/ENA primary metagenome ERZ836877 (study PRJEB31850, sample SAMEA3708809) | human gut metagenome | biome: human gut; feature: human-associated habitat; material: faeces | place: China | collected 2014 ...
CATGGGACAATATCGCTGAGCCATATGGCATAAGTGGCCCGACGCTGCAAAAGCGTGCGGGCAGGCGCGACATTAACATCGGCCCCAGCAGATACGACAGGTTAAATGCCATGCTTGACCCTGACTGGCCAGGCTGGGACAATGTGAAGCAGATGCGCAAACAGGGAGGGAAATGGAAGGATATTGCCGAGCATATCGGCGTGACTACCGTGACCTTGCGCAGGATGATGGCGCACTTGGCGCTTCGCGCGCCGACAGGCGATGCGCATAAGTATTATGACGGTGCAAGCCCCTGCGAGAAAACCCTATATTCCCAGACACTGTGCTGGTCATGCGCCAATGCTGTGCCGGACAATTCGGGCAAACGCGGGTGCGCATGGAGCAGACGCTTCGAGCCTGTCAAGGGCTGGGACGCACAAGAGACACGATTGTATGGCGGCGATGGCAGCAAGCGCTTCCAAAAATCTTACTGCGTGCGCCAGTGCCCAGAATTTGTGCGGGGCTAAGCGACGATACCGCGGCGGGAGGGGGTATCAAAATCCCTACGCCGAGGCGGCCCGTACCGCGGGCCCCTCAACGGAACAAAAAAATTTCGATTTTTGCGAAAATTCAGGCGAGGCAGTAGGATGGATAAAAGCGATAAAGAAAAGAGACAAAACGACCGCGCGGCAGTAAGGCGGCTGCTGATGTACTGGGGCAATGCAGAACGCACGCGCACGGACAAAGAGCGGCAGCTTGTGACGGTGGACGAAGAGATTGAAAGCCAGTACGACCTTCACCCGCAAAGGCTAACGGGTATGCCGCACGGGAGCGGGGTATCTGATGCTACATACAATGCAGCGCTCAAAGCCACGCGCGAAATAAAGCGGCTCAAACGAAAAAAGCAGCGCCTTGAAGCTGAGCTGCAAGAGCTGAATTATCACGCGGGCATGATAGAGTTTGAGGTGATGTGTCTGCCGCCGCTGGAGTGCGAGGTGATAAAGTTGAGGTATGTGGAGTACGGCGTTGCAAAAAGCGGGTACTGGGAAAAGGTGGCACAGCGGATGCACGTGTCGCAGGATTGGGCAAAGGCTTTAGAGCGACACGGCGTGGAGCGGCTTATAAATCGCATTGCCCCATAAAAGTCAACACGATACAACACGATTTATATGCTATACTGATATAATCAGAAAAGGGCTTCCGCAGGGGAGCCTTTTTGCATAGGGGGAAATATGACGCTGATAAGATGGATACACACGCCCGCCACCTGCAAGGAGTGCAAGCACTATGACAAGAATAAGCGGCGGTGCGGGGTGAAGGAATGCCCGTATCCGGCAAGGAGGGGGCGGCGATAATATGGCGCAGAAACCGGCGCACTTCTGCGCATGGCCTAACTGCAACAATGTCACAACCGACAAATATTGCGCCGATCACCGCGAGGCTGGCGAAGCAGCGGAGCGCGAGAAAAGGCTTGAACAGCTGCGCAGGCGTGACGGCAGGCGCGGCACGTCGCGGGAACGCGGGTACGATGCACGGTGGGACAGATATTCAAAGTGGTTTTTATCCCGACCGGAGAACCAGCTTTGCGCCCTGCGGCTGGATGATGGCTGTGCGATTGTGGCGCAATGCGTTGACCACATCGACCCGCCGAATGGCGCGAACGACCCGAAATTCTGGGATACAGCAAACCATCAACCCGCGTGTATACATTGCAACAGCGTAAAGGGACACAAAAAGTTGAAGGGAGCATATGGGATAAATGGATAGCCAGATTGTGATGAGGAAGGTTACGGAGCTGAAACCGTACAAGAACAACCCTCGCAAGAACGACAAGGCGGTTGACGCGGTAGCGGCAAGCATTAAGGCTTTTGGATTTAAGCAGCCCATAGTAATTGACGTTAACGACGAGGTAATCGCGGGAGATACACGGCTAAAGGCCGCCAAGAAAAATGGGTTAGAAGAAGTGCCGTGCGTAGTGGCAAGCGACCTAACGCCGGAACAGGTCAAGGCATACCGCCTTGCCGACAACAAGGTGGGAGAGCTTGCCGAATGGGATTGGGATTTGTTGCCCGCAGAAATGGACGGGCTGCGGGGTTTTGACATGACGGAGTTCGGCTTCGACGAGATAGAGGCGGTGGATGTGGATTCATTGCTTGATTGCGGGGACGGCGGCAGTAGTGAAAAAGAGCCTGTTAAATGCCCTAAGTGCGGATTTATGTTTGAGGTATAGCATGAAGATATGTGCATACGTACAAGAACAATACGCAAAGACGGCATACAAGAAAGAGTGCTTAGATACGCGCCAGTTTGCCGGGCTAAAAGTAATAATAGACAGCTTGGAACGCACAGGGCATAGCGTAGAGTATGCCGGAATAGCCACGGTGCATGAATATGATATAGTGCTGGTTAGCCTTACAAGCGATTGCGACTGGTGGACATTTGTCAAAGAGCGTGTGAGATGGCGCAAAGGCAATTACAAGGTTATTGTCGGCGGGGCGGGCGTATTACACGTTACGCCGTTCCTGCGCTGGTTCGACTTTGCCGTAATTGGACGCGGCGAACACATTATGACCCCGCTTATCGATGGCATAGAACGCGACGGCGGATACGACCACGAAAGCGTAATAGATGTTAGAATCTTTTCGCCCGACAAAATATATAGAGTGGCGCAAACGGATTGCATGTACCCACACCGGATACGGTTAACTGACAAGAAGGAATACATAGAACGGGCAATAGGGTGCAACCACAAATGCTTTTTCTGTGGCTATACATGGCAGCGAAAGTTCATATCGTCCCTGGGCGACGTATACAAAATGCCCGGCGGCTTGTTTGACGGCATGGAAGATAAGGAACGCGCCATGCTTGACATGATAAACGGGAAAGAGGAAATAGACTGGGCACATTTGCGTACAACGGCCATAGACGGATTCAGCGAGCGGTTGCGCAAAATGGTGAACAAACCCATAACGCGAGAGAACCTGCGGCAATTTTTGAACGCCATGCTTAATTACAGCGGCAAGCCACATCAAATCAAGTTTTTTAACATTTGCGGCTATCCGTCTGAAACGGAGGACGATTGGCACGAGTTTGCCGAGGATATAAGACTTGCGGATGATATAGCGGAGAAACGCGAAAAACAATGGTCTATTGTCCTGCATAACACACCGTTCAGGGCAATGCCCGCCACGCCTATGGCGTGTGCGCCGATGGCAAAGCGTAACTTTAGAGGTGAAATATCCCGGACGATTGGGAATGGACTAAAAGGCAATCTAATATATCAAGGCAAATCCTTATGGTCAGTCGAAAGCAGCGGAACAGAGGGCTTGCCGACCGTAATGCTATCCGCGTTGGCGCACAGGGGAAGCGAGAACGATAGCGAAAACATAGAACGCCTGTGCCGTGCGCCGAAGTTTTGGCGGGCAAGCAACGCGGAGAAAGAGGCCGTGTTAACTAAGCTGTTTGACATGGATAAACTTTTCGGCGGCTTTACCCCTGCGGACTTGCCGAGCCGATATCTGCGCACATATGCGAAAGTAGAAAGGCTATGGACACGCAAATATGAATAAAGCAATAAACGAACACAACGAAAAGATAGCCGAAGCCCGCGCACGGATTGACAAAAGCACGGGCTGTGCACGCAGGGACGCGCAGAAGTATCTGAAAAGACTGCTGCGCGAGCGCGAGGAATACTATAGGCACAAATAACGCGGAAAGGAGAACAGTATGCCGACCGGGAGAAAACCAACCCCGCTGAAACTGGTGGACAACGCCAAGGCGAGGCACACAAAAGAAACGCTTGACGGGCGACAGAACGGCGAACCGGAAGGCTGTACCGATAAATTAACGCCGCCCAAAACCATATCAAGCGAAGCGAGAAAAGAGTGGAAACGCATAGTTAAGCTGTATCGCCAGCTTGACGCGAAGATAATCAACGACTTGGACATATCGACCCTTATGGCGTACTGCGAAAGCGTAGCAATATACCGCAGGGCGCAAGAGGAATACCAGAACCGCCCGCTGGTCTATATGAATGCGGACGGCAGACCCGCAGAAAACCCGTATATTACTATAATGCGGCGGGAGGGACAGAACATAGCGAAATACGCGGAGCAGTTGTGCCTGTCCCCGGTAGGCCGCGCGAGAATGGGAGTTGCGGCCGCCAAGAAGGAAGCAGAAAGCGACCCAATGGCGGCCTACCTGAACAAGTACGGTGGTTGACATAAAAAAAGCGCTTGCGGTTATAGAATTTGTGCAGGCGTTAAAGCATACGGGTGATTTTTACGGGAAACCTTTTGTGCTGCTGCCGTGGGAAATTGACGTTATAAACGCCGTATACGGCACGGTGAACGAGGATGGGAAGCGCCAATACCGAACGGGTTATTTGGAAATAGCCAAGAAGAACGGCAAAACCGAGCTTATAGCCGCGCTCAGCCTTTACCATCTTGTAATGGATGCGGCGGGTGGTGAAATATACTGCGGCGCAGCCGACCGCAATCAAGCGTCCATAGCCTTTAACGCGGCAAAGAGTATGGTGGAGCAGAGCAAGGTGCTATCTAAGATTATAAAAATCAAGGACAGTACGAAAGAAATGTTGAACCTTCGCACGCACACGCGCTTCAAAGTGCTTTCGGCGGAGGCGGCTACTAAGCACGGCCTTAACCCGTCCGTGGTAATAATCGACGAGTTGCACGCGCACCCAAAGCGCGACTTGTGGGACGTGCTGACCTTCGGCACGGGCGCGGCGCGAGACGAACAGCTTATATGGTGCATCACTACGGCGGGTGATGACCCTGACCGCAAGAGCGTGGGCTGGGAGCAGCACGACATAGCCACAAAAATTATAAGCGGCGAACTTATAGACCCAACATTTTATGCCAAGATATATACCGTGCCTGAAACGGCGGATATATATGACGAGGCCAATTGGTACATGGCGAATCCCTCGCTTGGCGTGTCGATAAAAATAGAGAATGTCCGCAGCGAGGCATTAAAGGCGCGGAACAGCCCTGCGGCTGAGAAGCTTTTCCGCTGGCTGCGGCTGAATCAATGGATATCGCTGAAACGCACGGGGTGGATGCCTATTACGCTGTGGGACGATACCGAGGGCGACTGGCACAAATCCGATATGCTGGGGCGCGAGTGCTATGTAGGTATCGACCTATCAAGCACAACCGACCTTACGGGCGTGGCGGTGCTTTTCCCGCCGTTACCGGAGCAGACGGAATGGCGGTTTTTTGTGGATGCGTGGATACCGGAGGACAATATGCGCGAGCGCGAACAGCGTGACCATGTACCATTTGGCAGATGGGTTAAAGCGGAGCATATGCACGCAACGCCCGGCAACTGCGTCGATTATGCATACATAGCAAATTATCTTGATAAGCTGATGCTGGACTACAATGTAAAGTATATTGCCGCCGACCAATGGCGAATTGATTCCCTGCGCCCGCTGATGCAGCAGGAAGTAGCACAGCAAAAGGTTATAACCATACCCCAGACAATGGCGGGAATGTCCCCCGCCATGAAGGAGCTGGAGCGCCTGATGCTGGACGGCGAGATAACGCACGAGCATAACCCCTGCGGGCGGTGGACATTTGGCAACGTTGTGATAGCGCAGGACGGCAACGAGAACATAAAGCCGATGAAGAACAAAAGCATCGAACGAATTGACCCCATGTGCGCACTTATAGACGCAATGGCGGCGGCGGTCAAACTGGAACCCAAACGAAGCGTATACGAACAGCGCGGCTTGCGCGTAATATGAGGTGAGGATGAAAAAAATCAAGCTATTCGGCAAAATAATTGAGATACGCGCGGCAGGTGTAGAAAAACTGCCGCCTGTATCCAGTGATACGGCATGGCAGGATTACCTTATGGGCAACGGGTGCGCCATAAGCGCGGATACGGCATTACAGGTTGCGGCGGTTTTCAGGTGTGTAGACCTGATAAGCAAGACAATGGCGGCGCTGCCGCTGCATATGTACCGCGACCGTAGCGACGGCAAGCAGAAGGCCAAAGACCATCCGTTATACAAGATTACAAATATACTGCCAAACCCGACCACGACGGCGTATGAAATGATGCAGATGCTTGTGGCAAACATACTGCTGACGCGTGGGGGGTATCTGCGCATAGTGCGCAACCGCAGCGGAGTAATAACGGCACTTAAAAATCTGCCCACGGCAAACTGTTCACAAGTCTATACCAACAGCCGCAACGGGGAGCAGTACATATACGCCACGGCGGACGGCATAACCGAAACGCTGAGGGATGGCGATTTTGTATTTATACCGGGATTCAGATTTGCAAGCCGAACGCCGGAAGACCCGATGGACATAGCGGCGGGGGTGCTTGGCCTAAACGACAGCATGACAAAGTATGCACAGCGCGGATTCAGCGGCACGTCACCGGGCGGCTATATAACTTATCCCGGCGAGCTATCAGACAGCGCATACGAACGCTTCAAGGAGGACTTTAAGACCAATTATGCGGGTGTGGAGAACGCGGGCAAATGGATGTTTTTAGAGAACGGCTCCACGGCACAACCGTGGGACAGGGATATGCAGAAAACACAGCTGCTTGACAGCCGCAAGTGGGCTGTGACAGAAATATGCAGGATATTCGGCGTGCCGCCACATATGTGCATGGACTTGGAGAAGGCAACATTCAGCAACATCGAGCAGCAAAGCGCGGAATTTGTGCGCGATTGCATAAACCCGTTATCCGTGCGCATAGAGCAAGCGCTTTACCGCGACTTGCTGACAACGGCAGAGCAGCGCGAATATTACTACAAATTTAACACAAACGGTCTTCTGCGCGGCGACACCGCGTCACGCACAAGCTATTATAACTCGATGCGGCAGAACGGCATAATGAACGCAGACGATATACGCGAGCTTGAGGACATGAACCCGCTGCCTGACGGACTGGGGCAGATATACTTTATCAACGGCAATATGCTGCCGCTGGAAAATGCGAAACTAAACGCGCCAAAGAGCGCACAGGTGAAAGGAGATACAAAAGGTGCATAAATTCTGGGTGTTCAAAGCCCTCGGCAATGCCGGAGAGCTTTTTTTATATGGCGAAATAAGCGATATGTCATGGTTTGGTGACGAAGTTACCCCCGCGCAATTCCAGAAAGACCTTGCGGCGCTTGGGGATATATCCGCGCTTGATGTCTACATAAACAGCCCCGGCGGCGACATTTTTGCAGGATTCAGCATTTACAACATTTTACAGCGGCATAAAGCGGAAAAGACCGTCCATGTAGACGGCCTTGCAGCCTCCGCCGCATCCGTCATAGCAATGGCGGGCGATGTCATAAAAATGCCCGAAAACGCCACGCTGATGATACACAACGCATGGACATACACAGGCGGCGGCGCAGAGGATTTGCGGAAAACCGCCGATGAGCTTGAGCGCCTTAACGGGCAGATTGCGGACATATACGCCGCCCGCACGGGCAAAGACAAGGACGAAATAGCGGCCATGATGAGCGCGGAGACGTGGATGAGCGGCAAGGAAGCGAAGGAAGCGGGCTTTGCGGATGAGCTGATTGAGAATAAAAAAATAGCGGCGTGCGCAAACGCGGGCAAGTATTTTCCCCGCTATAAGCACGCGCCGGAAATTAACGAGCCTGATAATGGGGGAGAAATCCAGCCCACAACAGATACAACAAACGCAGCGCTGGCGGAACAGCGCGAAAGATTTAAGGCCATGAGATTAAAAATTTTGGAGGTATGAAATGGCAAAAGAAATTTATGAGATGATGCAGGAAAGGGCTAAGATAACTGCCCAGCTGCGCGAGGTAATGAACCGCAATGACGCGGAGGAAATGAACGCGGACGATAAGGCGACGTATGACAGGCTTGAAAAAGAATTTGACAAGCTTAATGCGAGCATAACCCGCGAACAGAAGCAGCTTGAACGCGAGCGCGCCGCCGGAGAAGTGGCCGATGTACAGCGGGACAATGCCAAAAACAAAATCGTGGATATGTTTGGCCGCGCCTTGCGGGGCGACCAGGGCGACATAGCCGCGTATCGCAACACCACGCAGACCCTCGGCACGAATGCCAACGCGGGCTATCTGACCGCCCCCGTTGAATTTGTGAACAGGCTGATAGCCGGCCTGAAAGACGATATGTTTATGCGCCAGATCTGTGATGTTGTCGGCCCCATCGGCAACGCGCAGAGCCTTGGTTACCCGACGCTTACCGCCGACGCGTCCGACATAGAATGGACAACCGAAATTGCGGCAGCGCCCGAAGAAGCGGCTATTTCCTTTGGCCGCAGAGAATTCAAGCCTCAGCGCCTTGCGAAGCTGATAAAGATATCCCGAACCCTTATGCGGCACGCGCCCTCACCCGACCAGACGGTGCTTGACAGGATACTCTACAAAGTCGAGGCCGCGCAGGAGAACGCCTACATGAACGGCGCAGGTACTAACGGCCCGCTCGGCGTTTTTGTTGCAAGCGCGAACGGAGTACCCGAAGCCCGCGACATTACGAGTGCCGCGGCTGCAATAACCGCAGACGATATGATCGAAACCAAGTATGCGGTTAAGGGGCAGTATACGCGCAATGCGTCCTGGGTGATGCACCGCGACCTGTGCAAGACACTGGCCAAGCTCAAGGGCAGCGACGGCCAGTATATATGGCAGCCGTCCGTACAGATGGGACAGCCCGACAGGCTGCTCGGAGCACCCGTGTACATGAGCGAATATGCGCCCAATACCTACACGGCGGGCAAGTACGCTGCGGTATACGGTGACTTTAGGACGGGTTATATGATTTGCGACGGCGACGGCCTGTACATACAGGTACTCAACGAGCTGTATGCGCCGAATAATTCCATCGGCTATCTGGTCGAGTACTTCGGCGACGGCGCGCCCGTGGTAGGCGAAGCGTTTGCCCGCCTTAAAATTAAGGGCTCATAAGATGAACACGCGGGGCGTTTTGCCCCGCGCAAGAACGGAGGTTAGATATGGCGGCACAAATTTTGACGCAAACAATAATGAACGAGGCTGTAACGCTCGATGCGGCAAAGATGCATCTACGCATTAACCCCGACGATAACAGCGAGGATATGCTGATAATTTTGCCGCTTATCGCTGCGGCGCGGGAATACTGCGAAAACTATACGGGCCGCGCGTTTGCGCCGCAGAAAATAACCGCATTGACGGACGCGGCAGGAACAACCGAACTGCCGCGTTGCCCAGTAAAAAGTATTGACAGCGTGACGGTAGACGGCAAGGCCGTGGAGTATACGGCGGACTTGCGGCGCGGAACGGTGACAGTAAATGAACCCAATGCGACTATCGCATACACGGCGGGCGGGTATGTGCCATTTATGGTACGGCAGGCAATGCTGCTGCTGATTGGGCATTGGTACGCCAACCGCGAAGCCGTCACAACCGCAAACACAAGCGAAGTTGACATGGCGGCACAGGCCATGCTGCGGCAATACAAAGGCTGGTGGTTTTGATGGCGGCACGCGCAAACGCAGGCGAGATGCGAACAAAAATCACCATAAAAAACCCCGTATATACCATAAGGGACGGCTTTAGCCGCGAAGAATTTGTGAACGCATTTACGCGGCCTGTGTGGTGCAAGTGGGTTAACGCGCACGGCGCGGAGATATATCAGGCCGCTGAGCTGCATTTGCGCGAACCCGCAACGATAACCATGCGCTATTCGCCGTTGGTGACGGTCAAAAGCCGCATATGGCGGGAAAGAGACACGGATCCGTATGAGGTGATAAGCATCAACAACGTCAACGACCGCTGCGAATTTTTGGAAATCAAAGTACAAAGGGTGGTGACGGCATGACGATTGCGGAAATATTGCAAGACAAATACACCGTATGCCACCCGCCCTACATGGGCGACGCAGCCGAGTACGTGACCTATCAGCTTATCACCCAATCGACAACACTGTACGCCGAAGGAACCGAGGCTGAAACGTCTGTGCTGTACGCGGTAGACTATTACACCAAGACCGTGCCATATGCAGAGAAACTGCTTGAAATCAAGCGACTTTTGCAGGCAGCGGGATGGACTTGCACCGTAAATGCCGAGGACTATGAGCCAGATACGGGGCTGTATCATATCCCCATGACGGCGACACATATAGGCGGTATATATGGCTAAGATGTATGTGGACGGCATAGACGCCATACAAAACGCCTTACATGCGACCGAGGACGGCATAGCGGACTTTGTGGACGATTTGCTTGTGGATGGCGGCAAAATCGCAAAGAAAAAAATCGAGGAAAGCATAACGCGGCACCATCACGTCAGAACGGGCGAACTACTAAGGTCTATCAAAATCACAAAAGGCAAAGACAAGGACGGGCAAAAATACAGCGAGGTCAAAGCTACTGGAAAAAGAGAAAGAAACTCGAAGGGCACCGCAAATAGCTATATCGCATATGTCCTGAACTACGGGCGGTCAAATTACCGCGGCACACATTTTTGGACGGAAGCGGAAGAACAAGCCCGCAAAGAGTATGAAGAATTGATGGAGAAGAAAACAGAACAATACCTGAAGGAGAAAGGACTAAATTAAATGCCTACTTTTGACTTGCGCGGCCTGAAAGTGGCCGAGTACAAAAACGCAAGCGGCACGGTGACATACGACACCCCCACAAGCATGGGCGACGCTATGACTGTGCAGCTTAATCTTACATCTGCCGAGGGCAGATTATATGCAGAAGGCAAACTCGCTGAATATATGAAACAAGTAACGGGCGGCACGATATCCGCGGGCGTGAAGTATATACCCGACGATGCCCAGAAGCTAATGTTTGGCGTAACCGAAAAATCCCGCACCATATCTACCGCGGCAACCAAAAGCCTTTTGACCACGGCGAAGGATACACCTAAGTATGTCGGCCTTGGCTTTTATGCGCCCGATATGCGGGACGGCTCGAACAAGGTAACGGCTTGCTTTGTGCATAAGGCGCTTTTCGGCCAGCCTGCGATGAATTTGCAGACCAAGGGCGAAAACATCCAATTTCAGACCCCGACAACAACGGGCGAATTTTTGCCGAGCGACGCGGACACACAAGACATAATGGAGGTGGCCGTGCTTGACGATGCCGCCAATGCCATAGCGTGGATAAATGCTTGCTTTGGCGCGAGCGCGTAAGGAGGCCGCATGGACGATATTAGGCTTAAAACCGCGCCGTTTGAGTGGCACGGAGAAAAAATAAAGTTGTGCTGCAATATGAATGTCTTGGCGGACGTGCAGGAAGCCTACGGCGGCGACATATCCCGTGCGTTTAAGGGCAGCACCATACGGGCGACGCTGACATTTTTGACAGCGATGATAAATGACGCTACGGACGGCGACTTGACCGTGCGCGAGGTAGGCCGCGAAATCCCCATAAGTGAACTGGGCTATATAAGCGGCGTTGTACTGCCCCTTGTGACCGAAGCGTTGAAAAGCGCGGGCGGCGAGGACGCAGAAAAAAAAACGGAGACAGCGGCAAACCGCTGAATTTTGCATGGTATCTTGCTGTGTGGGTGATGGCGTTACGGCTGCCCGAGCGTGATTTTTGGGCAACTGCAACGCCATACCGCATAGAAAAAATATTAACAGCGTATAAAGAGATAGGCAAGGCGAAAGAGGCTGAGAAGCCCGTAAGCCTTGCGGAATACTTAGGAGTATAAAGCGATGCCGAATATTAGAACACGATTTGTCGCGGAAGGCGAAAAAGAATATAGGCAAGCGCTTGGCAACATAAACGGCAGCCTGAATATACTTAACGCTGAAAGCAAAAGGCTACAGGAACAATTCAAGGGCAATGAGGATAGCCTCGAGGCATTAACCGCAACAAACAAAAATCTTAATAAAATTGTCGGTGAATTGACGAAGAAGCAGGAGCTGCAACAGGAACGATTAAAAAAACTGACGGAAGCATACGGCGAAAATGATGCCCGCACCATGCGCATGGCCAAAGCAGTAAAAGATACCGAAGCCGCCCTGCTGAAACAAAAACGCGCGCTTGAAGAAAGCAAGGATGCCGTAGAAAACTTTGGGCAAAAAGAAAGCGAAGCGGAAGAAAACACCCAAGACCTTGGCGACGCGCTGAATGACGTCGGCGGGAAATTTGGGATAAGCTTACCGAAAGAAATGACCAACACCCTTAACGGGATGCTTAAAATCGACACGCAGACGCTTGTGACGATAGGCACATTTGCTGCCTTAGCCGCGGCGGTTGTAGAAGTCGAAAAAGCGCTTGTGGACTTGACCCTTGAGCAAAGCAAGCACGCCACCGAAGTCACAAATCTGTCCCGCACAATGGGCATGACCACAGAAGCCTACCAAGAATGGGATTATGTACTAAAGACCGTGGGCAGCAGCGCGGAAGCAGCGCAGGGCGATATATCCATGCTGGCCGAAAAGGCGCAGGATGCGGCAACCGGAAGCGGCGAGGCCGCTGAACTCTTTGCCCAACTGGGCATAAAGGTCAAGGATAGCCAAGGCACTTTTAAGTCTCAATCCGAATTGTTTGACGAAGTTATAACGAAGTTAAGCCGGATGAAGGACGAAACAGAGCGCAACGCCATAGCAAGCAAGCTGCTGGGCAGCACGGGCGAAAAGATAATACCCCTGCTGGACAAGGGCGCGGCAGGATTGGAAGAAGCCAAGAAAATGGCGCACGAATTTGGCGTGGTAATGGACGAGGAAACGCTCGCCGCGCTGAATGATGTGACCTTAGCTGTCAATAACTTCGACGCAGCGGGCGAAGGACTAAAAAATACCATCGCCAAGGGTATGGCGCCATCGGTCGAGAATCTGACGCAAAAAGGGACTGACCTTTTCGTGCGGCTGCAAGAAGCCGCCGAGGGCTCAGGCATTTTGGAGGTTTTCGGCGCGCTGCTTGACGTGGTATCCGCGCTTGAACCGCTTTTTGATGTGCTTTTCGGTACGGCGGAGGATGGCGTGCCTGTGCTGCAAACGCTTGCGCTTGCGCTGGGCGTGCTGGCCGACGCGCTGACCATAGTAGCTAACACCATCGCCATAGTGATAGAGCTTTTTAAGCAGCTGTTTAACCTTATCAGCGGCAAGGGCTTTGACGACAGCAACCTTACGCGCTACGGCGAAAACATAGCCAAGGTTTTTAGCGACGAGGGGGCGAGCGCCCGCGCGTGGAGCGGCGGTTTTGGCAAAAACATAGGCCGCAACGCGGACGGCACGGACTACTGGCCCGGCGGGTTGACATGGGTCGGCGAACGCGGGCCGGAGCTGGTATCCTTGCCACAGGGGAGCAGGGTATACAGCGCAGAGGACAGCCGCAGCATGGGCGGCACGAATAATTATTATTTGACCGTGCAATCGCGCGACATGGAAACCGTGGCGGCAATGACGGCAACATTCAAACGCGCGAGGCAGGCAGAAAGGGCAAAGTAATGGCAAAAACAACCATAAAGACATATTTCACAGGCGGCACAGGGTTAGACAACATAATCCGGGTAGACGGCTCTGCCGAACAATGCCAGAAGTATGTAAAGGGGATAACAAGGCTTGATTATAGCGGACTGATTGTCCCCGCGGGGAAAAAGGTAATATCCCACGCCGTAAAGCTGCACCTGGGTACATCCAATGAAAAGTATGGCAATAGATTTACCCGATCTGTAACGCCACCGGATGGATACACAACGCAATCAATAAATACATTCCCGTCGGAGGTCGAGGTTAATCCCACGCCAGCGATACCGGCGAGAGGCTTTGCTTACATGCGGTACGTTGCTGGCTACGCGAGCGTAGCAAAAGAGTATAACGACATGCCGAGCGAGATAGCGAGCGGGGACTGGATAACGCTTGAGCTACCACAGGGGGAAGATTTGCTTAGCGACGGCAGCATATATCTTACCCAGATGTCGGCATATACGCCCGAAAACAATCCGATAGAAAATCGCGTACCCGGCAAGGTAGCGTATAAATATAGAGATGGCACGGTAGAGTACTATGCTTATGACTTTTATTCGCATTTTTGGGCAAATTACACCGACTACGAGCTGCCGAACCGCAGCTACATTGAGACAATATTTGCCGACTGCCCGCAAATCCCGACTATAAAAAGCCCGATACTGGGAGAGACGGTCGCGCCGAGCGGTGGCGTGGTGCGCTTCAACTGGGCGCATAACCCCAGCCCGCAGAGCAATCTGCCGCAAAAGGGCTACAACCTGCAAATATCGGGCGACGGCCTGACGTGGGAGACAATCACCGCGACAAGCACCAACCAATATGCCGATGTGCCGATTGCGAAAATCCCCAGCGGCAATTTTTACTGGCGCGTGCAGACCATAGACACAGACGACGCGCCCAGCGATTACAGCGACCAAGCATATGCATACTACGGCACGGCCCCGACCGCGCCAAGTATAGTGACAAGCGTTTTCACAGCGGCAAAACCGCGTTTGATATGGACGACGACATTTGCACAAAGCGCGTACAAGGTGCAAATCCTAAAGGGCGCGACCTACATAGTGGACATCACCGCCGAGAGCAGCGACCAATTTTATGACATCCCCGTCGCGCTTGAAAACGGCGAGCAGTACACCGTGCGCGTATCTGCGCGGGACGAGGCGGCGCACTACAGCGCATGGGCAGAGGATACCATAACGGCAAATTACATAATCCCGACCACGCCAAGCTTCGTGCTTTCAAAAAAAAAAGATAGCATCGACATAGTGATAAGCCATAATCAAACGGGGATACTGCGGTACGATATATACCGCTTTGCCCCCGGCGACACGGATTTTATCCGCATCGGCAGTACCACAACAAAAAAGTATAAAGACTGGTCTGTGATGGACGGCGAAGTGCGATATAAGGTTATAGCCGTAAGTGACAGCGGCGAAAGCAAGGGCGCGCAGCAGCGTACGACGTTTGAACTGACGACGGGATGGCTTACGCCCGTGGACGACCCCTCGCATCCGTTTGAAGTGCGCTATAACGTGCAGGACAAGTATTATACCGATTATGACGTTAGCATGATGGAATATGCCGGGCGCGAAAAGCCCGTGGCGGAATTTGGGCAGCTTGCCCAGAGGTCTGTGACGGTATCCTTTGCCACAAATGACAAGGACGCATACAAGGCGCTTGAACGGGTGATACGGCAGCGCAAAACGGTGCTGTACCGTAATGCGCGGATGAAAATGTACGGCGTGTGCATAAGCCCGTCCGACCAGCCCGCGGACTACTACGGCATGATATATAATCTGTCGTTTGTCATCAACGAAGTCGAACATAGCGAGGTGGTATGATGCAGTTTGCACGGGCAGGATATACGGATGTAGAGATACAGGCGGCACTTGTAGCACCCACGCGGCAAATCCGCGTGCGCTATGAATTGCTGGGGCGCGACTTGCAGTATAAGCGCGACATAACAACAGTGTCCAGCGGAACTATAACTTTTGATAGCGGCAGTGCGATAATGCGTACTGCCGCTTTTGAAATGCGCGACGAAGAAATAGACTATCTCAGCGTGCGCGTCCGCCCCGTCTTTGGGCTGCGCATGGGTGATACGTGGGCAGAGTGGCCGCTGGGTGTCTTTGTGCTGTCGTCACCGGAACGCATGGCGAAAGCTAAAACGGTATCGCGCACGGTGGAGGCATATGACCTTAACCAACTGCTAAAGACGGATGGCATATCCACGCGGCTATACTATCCGGCAGGGACGCGCTATACGGATATAGTGCTTAATGTGCTGTACGGTGCGGGCATAACCCGCGCTAACATCGAGGGTGCAGAGGACACTATTGCCGAGGCGGTTGAATACGCGCCCGGAGCATATAGGCTGGACATAATCAACGAGCTTTTGGCGGCGATAAATTACACGCCAATACACCCCGACGCGAACGGAATTTTTATCGCGCGCAAGCAAAGAGACATCGAACTGAGCGATATTGCGTACAAGTACAGCACCAAGCAAGACAGCGTGATAATGGGCGAGGCCAAAGAGGCTATAGACTACTTTGACACGCCAAACAGATTTATCGCCTATGTATCGTCCCCCGAAGTCGCGCCCATGCGCGCGGTATATGAAAACGCCGACCCGCAGTCGCCATTAAGCACCAAAAACAGACAAGTGGTGACGGAAGTAATTGAACTGCGTGACATAAGCACACAGGCGGAGCTTGACGCATATGTGCGCCGGCGAGCAATCGAAGCCGAGGCAGACTTGCACGGCATAGACTTTGCCACGGGGCTTATGCCGATGCACGGGTATAAGGACGTGTATCAGGTAGAGCATGAGGTACTGGGGATAAACGAAATCTATCAAGAAACTGCATGGAGCATGGAACTACGTGCAGGCGGGAAGATGAAGCACAAAGCAAGGAGAATAACGGAATGAATTTTGCTACCATAAAAACCGTGCATGACGACGGAGTGACGCTGGCTTTTGACGACGGCAGCGAATCACAAAAGCATTACAAGGTCAACAGCGGCGTTGTTTTTAACGCGGGCGACCGCGTGCGAATTTTGGAGGATAACGGCACATATGTCGTTGAATATGTGGTAGGACGACCAATAAAGGCAATCAACGCAGGGACGGCAAACACCGCAGGCAGCGCGAATAAGCTTAGTACTGCCCGACAAATCCGACTGACTGGCGATGTGGAAGGGACAGCAAACTTTGACGGAAGCGCCAACATATCTATTAGTATATCGTCTTTGCGCACGGCGACGCTTAAAAATGCACACTCGCCGAATGACAAAAACAAGGATATATCGTTATATGCCCAATATAATAATGCGCTTTACTTCCGCGTGGGCTCAAATACGCTTGTAAAGCTACAAAATGGCTAAGGAGGACACATGACCTACAATATTACCCTAACTGCCAACCACCAATCTCTGACCGCCGAATATCTCCCCCTTGCCGCTGAATCCGTACAGTACCTTACCGCGAAAGTGGTGTGTGAGACCGAGGACTGGACGGGGCGCGAGATTAAGGCCATGTTTGGGCAGGGCTGCACGGTGTATGAAGTGCCCGTGACAGGCGGGGAGATAACCGCTAAGCAGCAGCTTAACCTTACAGCGGGCGACTGGCACGTGTGGCTTGTGGGCAACTCCGCACGGGATGGGGAAGTAATCCCGCGCATTACCACAAACATTGCACATATCAGCGTAGCCCCGACAGGCGGCACGGAGGGTAATCCCTTCCCCACAATCCCGCCCACGGCGGAGGAGCAGCTACGGGCAGACATGGGCAATCTTTCCGACCTGACCACGGAGGACAAAAGCAGCCTTGTGGCGGCGATAAACGAGGCGGCAGCGAGCGGCGGTGCCGCCGATGCCGTGACATACACCCCCCAAACCCTGACCGAAGAACAGAAGTCACAGGCCAGAACGAATATCGGGGCTGAAAAAGCAGGAACGGGATACACCAAGCCCGCTGACGGTATCCCCAAATCCGACCTTGCGGACGATGTGCAGACAAGCCTTGCCAAGGCTGATACGGCTATATCCCTCGGTCTGACCGCCGCCACCCCCGGCCAGATAATCAAGGTCAAGGCCGTGCAGGACGGCAAACCGACCGAGTGGGAGGCGGTGAATATGCCGAGCGAAGGCGTAGAGTGGTATGAAGTTATCGACATGGAAACTGCGGAGGATGTGAACGATTTGGTTATATCTACCGACAAAAACGGCAGGCTGATATCCGGATATCACGCACTTGCGATGGTGCTGTGTTTTATGATTCCGGCAGATAGCACGCAAACATCAGATAACGGAAACATCTGGGTGTACCCGATGTCCGACAGTTACCTGTCCAGTGGGATTCGTAGTATAACAACCGTCGCTGGCTGGAGAACTATTACCAGAAGTTTCAATTATTTGTTTGCTGGTTCTAATCGTGCGATATTTGTTTCCAGCACAAGTCAAGGAGATGTATTTGACGGGAGTTACAATAATGTTTTTGATGGCATTAGATTATATATAAACAATGCTGGTGACCACTTGCCCACAGGAACTAAGGTACGCTGTTTAGCTTTGTCGAAAGGATGGACAGCATGAAAATCTATGAAAACGGTATCTATCGTGATATGACCGCAGAAGAAATAGCGGAGCTCGAACGGCTTGCGGCAGAACAGCCCGCGCCCGAGCCCACGGCGGAAGAAAGGATAGCAACGCTTGAAGAAGCGTTAAATATGCTATTGTCGGGGGTAACGGAATGACGGACGAACTGCGCAATAAAATCCTTGCGTACAACCGCAGGATAAAGGCTGACCGCGCGGAGCGGGACGAGCTGCAAGCTAAGCTTGACCGTATCCGTGAGGCGGTAGATGGTATGACGGGGCTGCCGAGCGTATCAAAGCTGGCGGCATTTTTAGAGACCATCAAAGAGATTATAAAGCCAAAGGAGGGCTAAAATAATGAAAAGATACTTTGCAATGGTGCTTGCCGTTGTGCTGCTGTGCATATGCACGGGCGCAATGGCTATGGGCTGGGGACGCACGGATAATCCGCCCCCGACTTATACCGTGACCGTCACTAAGCTGGACAAGGTGGCGACCACAAGCGGCGCGGCCTATACCCCTGCACCGGGCAAGGCTGCTACAGTCGGCACGGTGGTGTACTTTACGGCAAAATTTTTGGATGCCGAAGGCAATCCCGTGCATGGCACTATCAATCTTACGGATATGGACGTGCTGTATCTTGACGGCGATGTAGTCGCCGCGATAGTCACAGGCGCATACCCCGCCGTGCGGGCGGTATACAAGTATACTACCCCGTTGGCGGAACTGACCTATGACGGCAAGCCCGTTACCATAAGCGGGGATACCGTGACCATAGGCAGCTTGACCTTCACCCGCCGCAATGGCGTGGCGGTAGATGTGTCCATAGCGGGCGGCCTTGCCGACCTGACCCGCGAGTTGAACGCGCTGAGTATGACGCTTGATGATATCTACGCGGGCAAGATATACATGGACGATGCTGCGCTTGTGGCAAATCTCGGGCAGCATATCAAAGCCGAGGCCACGGCGGTATGGGGTGCTGATAGCGTGGTAGTGCGCACACCCGACCTGCCGCAGACCGGCTCCGCGCCCGTGTATGTGGGATTTGTGATGATACTGGCCGCGCTGGGCATGGTGGGAGTAAGAGTATGGGCAAAAAGATAGATGATTTTGTCGCTTACCTCGAAAGCCACATCGGGGACGCTTACGTCTGGGGCGCGCAGGGCGAAAGGGTAGACAACCGCGCCGACCTCGAAAAATGGGTGCGGCGCAAGGAAACCTCACGCCGCGAGACCGAACGCGCCCTTGCGTACATCAAAAAAGCCGCCAAAACGCCGCTGTATGCTTATGATTGCAGCGGCCTTATAATTCATTGGCTTAGGGACATACGCGGGCTGATAGACAGCGATACCAACGCCCAAGGCTTATACAGACAGTGCAAGCAGCAGGGCAAGCTTGCCGCGTGGCAGATGCAAGCGGGGGATTTGGTATTTAGGTACAGCTTCGCCAAGGGCAAAATGGGACACGTGGGCGTGTATGTCGGCAACGGCATGGTGATAGAGGCACAAGGCCGTGACGCTGGCGTAGTGATGCGCCATCTGTCTTACGGCGGCTGGACACATCAGGGCAGACACCCCGCGCTGGCCGAGGATACCGCCCCAACCGTCTTTAGGCTGACATCGCCCATGATGCGCGGCGAAAACGTGGAGCTTATGCAGACCGCATTGAACGCCTGCGGTTACGATTGCGGCAAGGCCGATGGAATATGCGGCAAAGCCACAATGACGGCTGTAAAGGCGTTTGCAACAGCGCATACAGAGGTGTAACATGGAATGGTGGGGATGGTGTGCATCAATACTGGGGGCGATTGTCCTTATTGCGCAGGGCATAAAGGCGGTAAGGGAAATAATAGCCCCCGCATTATCTATGCGCGAGAAGCTGGAGAAGGTGCTTGAGCATGATTCAAACGATCTGAAACGGTTTGATGAAATTAACACAAAATTTGCGCGGCAGGAAGTCACAAACCAAGCTATTATAACCGGCCTTGTGGCCCTGATAAACCATGAGATTGACGGAAACGGAATTGACGGGCTGAAAAACGCTCGTGCAGAACTTTTGCAACACATAATTGAAAGGAGATAAAAATGACGAACGAATTTTTTACCTGGGCGGTGCTTTTGACTTACGCGGGGGCGACCCTTGCAACCAGCCTTGTAACCCAGCTTATCAAGGGCGTGGGCTTTATCGACAAGATACCCACGCGCCTGACCAGCTATGTAATTGCGCTTGTGGTGCTTATTGCCGCCACCTTTTTCACCGGCGGCCTGACCCTTGAGGCGGGTGCGCTGTGCGTGATAAATGCCGTGGTTGTGTCCCTTGCCGCCAATGGCGCGTATGATGCCATAGCCCGCGACCGGAAGTAAGCTTGCCGCCGCCCCTCTGCGACACTAAAAAGGTCGGAGGTGATAGGCCGATGAGAAGCCGGCCTGTGTGGTGGACAAAAATATTTTGCAGACCCTATCCCGTGCGGAGTGGGAAGGGATAATCTACCAGCGGATTTTCAGCGAGCGTGACCGCTGGCTTGTGGCGCGGCATTTGCTGGATGGTGTACCGTATGACAGGCTTACAGCGGAGTATCAGGCGCGGTACACAGATGCGCCGCTGGAGTATGACCAAATCCGCCGCCGATACAAGGCAGCGGAGAGAACCCTTATAAAATATGCCCCCTAATGGGGGCTTTTTTATTTTTGGGGGCTTGACATATGCTTGATGCTGTGGTATTTTAATAATGTCATCCGGCAACGGATGAGGATTGAAATATTTAACTTTTCGTTTTTGCGTCTGGGACGCATGCCACCCGCTTGCGGGTGTGGATTGAAACATTATTTATCTTTGGTGGGGTTTCAAACCAAAGAAAAAGATGCACCGCAGTGTATCTTTTTTTTCTTTCCCCCGGTTATTTCACCCAACCCCAAAGATTTATCCAGTTTTTGGGACAAATTATCCGGTACATATAGGGCGGATTCCTCCAGTTGAGCCAGTCGAATATCCAGGCATCACCCCATTCATTATCAGCCGCCAGTGCATCCAGCTCCGGTATCCGCTCGTCCGATACGCAGTACACCCCGTAGCCCTCGTCCGTGATGTAGTGGCGTAAAAACTCCATGTGGTACTTTTCGGCTAAGGCCATCAGCGTGGCCTTGGTTCTCGGCATCCTTGCTTCCATTTTTTCTCTCCTTTGGGGCGGTGCTGCCGCCCCTTACCCTCTGTGTCTTAGCGGTTCAGCGTCTCGGCGGCGTGCTTGGCTACTGCCGCATCGTAGGCGGATTCGCAGTCCTCGTAGCTGTCAAAGTCTATATCCAGCTCATAGCACAGCGCCTCGACAAGATTCGGCTCCCACTCGGCATCGTCGTCTATGGCCGCTATAAGCTCATCTGCCGTAGCCGTGCGGACTTCGCTGCGGGGGAAGTCTTTTTCCGCTACCCGCCACATGGGGATAAAATCTTCGCCATACTGCTCATAAGTCTCGGTGCCTTCAATCGCTTTGTAAACCTTCATTTTTAACTCCCTCTGGGGCTTCAGCCCCTTGCTTTATCTTATGGCTATATTATACAGCAGATTTTATACTTTGTCAAGCGTTTTGCCTGACAAAATTAAAAATATTTTTGCCCTACATATATATGCCGAAAACCTCTGCCAATGTGGCCTTGTGCTTTTGGGGGATTGGCCGCCTGCCACTCGTCCAGTCAGATACGGCCTGTCGGCTCATGCCACAAACATTGCCGACTTGCTCCAACGTTAGCCCCTTTTCGCGCATCTTTTCCGCAAGATAGTCGGGGTCGTTAAGGATGGGGGCTGCCTTGCCGCGATAAAAAGCCAAGTCCCACATACATTGCTGCTGCGCGCTTATGACCTTATCACCATCGTCAAAATCTTCGGGGGCAAGCGGCTGGATCGCGTCGCTTATGGCGCGATCAAGGGGGGGCGTCATTTTGCGGGCGGCCATCAGCCACCGCATAGACATTGCAAAGCCGTGTGCCGGGCGGCGTTGCGCCTCCGCGAATAGCGCCGGCTCGCTAAGCTTATCGGGGCTGACTTGCCACGCCAGCCCGTAGATATACCCAAGTGTTTTTACTGCTTCATCTCGCATTTTTTCTCTCCTTTTTTATTTTAATAACATGGGCAGCAGCGCGTCGCGATTTGCCATTATGTACTCCCAGCACTGCCGTATCATAGCGGGCTGTATGGCTTCTCTGCTGCCGAATACCTCTATTTGCCGCCCGCTGAGTAGCTCTATGCCGACAAGGCATCTCTTGGCGCGGCGTTCCTCCGGCGGCGTTGTGCCGTAGTCTCGCGCATATATGCCGTAGGCATCCACAAATTCAACCGGGGTTATGTTGGCCAAGCCGGACTCTATGTTATTGATTTCGTATTCGGCGGGTTCCTTGGCTTCTTCGTTTGCGGTTTCTTCCGTTTTCTCAGTTTCGGGCTCTTCGGTTTCGGTGCGGGGGACGTAGACCACGATGGTCTTTGTTTCTTTGTTGTAGCTGCCGCGCTCGGTCTTGCATTCGCCATAGTTTTCTTTGTATTCGCGGTAGGACATTTCTACGGCTTCGCAACCTTCGGCGTTCTCGGCGTTTATGTGGGCTTCGTAGCAATCGGGGCAGTCGCCGTAAGTCTCATACCACTTGATTTTGCGTTCGCGTTGTTCGTTCGTGCCAAACAGCTCTATCGTAGCAGTGTGACCGCAGGAAAATGTTACATCGTACTTCATAATTTTTAACTCCCTTCGGGGCTTGTCGCCCTTGCTTTATCTTATGGCCTTATTATAGCATGCAATTCCATTCTTGTCAAGCATTTTGCCTGACAAAATTAAAAAATATTTTTCCCCCGCTAAATGCCCGCAAAATTCCCTCCTCGCGCACAGGGCGCGGGGCTTAATTTTTGCGAAAATTAAGGCATAAGGAGGCGAGAAAAAATGTGGAATCCTAACCCCTTTTTTGGCGGCTATCAGCAGCCCCAGCAGTACCAGCAGCGCACCGAAATTGCCCAAGTCAATGGCGAGGGCGGGGCGAAGGCGTACAACCTTGCGCCCAATAGCAGCATCCTGTTGCTGGACACCACCGCGCCCATAGTCTGGCACAAGTGTACTGACAGCGCGGGGTATCCTACATTAACCCCGTACACCATCACACCGTATCAGCCTGCGCCGCCCGTAGACATAAATGACCTCGCGGCGAGAATATCAAAATTGGAGGACAAATTAAATGCCGAATCCCATACTGCAAGCAATGAAAACTGGAAGCCAGCAGACCCCGCAAATATCCCCGCAGCTAATCGCCCAGGCGAAAAGCATGATGGGAATGCCCGCGCAAATGCAGCAGGTAATGCGGATGCTCGGCGGGCGTGACCCCCAGCAGATGTTTTATAGTCTGTGCCAGCAGCGCGGCATAGACCCTGAAAGCATCTTATCACAGATACGATAAATCACGCGCGATTTATATACCAAAAAAATAAAATTATGAAGGAGAAAAGACAATGGATAATGTACCCTCTTTGGCGGATATTGCCGCCGTAACGGACAAAAACGACGGCCTTGGCGGCAGCATGGGCGGAGGTTTTTGGATTTTTGCGCTGATTATACTTTTTGCCATGATGGGCGGAGGCTTTGGCGGCTGGGGCAATCGCGGCAACGGTGACTACGGCCAGTACGCGACCGCAGCGACGCAGCAGGAAATCCTTTTCGGCCAGCATTTTGGTCAGCTTAATGACCGCTTGACCAACATCGGCAACGGCATATGCAGCCTTGGCTACGACATGCAGGGCAATATCGGCCAGCTGGGCAAGGAAATAGCCCTTGCACAGAACGGCACGAATATGACCGTGATGCAGTCCGCAAACGGCATACAGTCCCAGATGGCGGAGTGCTGCTGCGCCGTACAGCGTGGCATGGATGCCATCAACGCCAACATCGACGCAAAATTTGCGGCACTTGAAAAGGCACAGCTTGAGCAGCGCATAGCCCAGCTTGAGCAGGCCAATAACCAGATGTTTGTCCGCGAGCAGCTGACGGGCGTGGTACGCTACCCCAACGGCTACACCTACAACGCCGGGAATAGCCCGTTTTGCGGCTCCGGCTGCGGCTGTGGCAGCACCTGCTGCTAACGCATGACACCATCCGGCATTGCCGTGACTATCGGGGCGGCTTAGACCGCCCCTTGATTATGAAAGGAGAAAATTATGGCTTGTAAAAATATATGCCAGCTTTGCCCCCACCTGATTATATCCCAGTCCGTGACATTTGTGGCGGGTACTGGGCTTATTATCAATCTGCCCGCAGGCGTGTACGCCAACGGCGAAAAATATTGCATCGTAGTGGCGCAGAGCATACCGGACACTACCACCATATCCGCGCCCGTATATATCACCATCGGCACAGGCACGGCACAGTATCCCCTGATAAACCGCTGCTGCGCACAGGTGACCGCGTGCAGCATGCGCAAGCGCACCAAATACAGCACCGTGGTATCCACCACCCCCACGGGCGGGACTTTTAAGCTGCTCGGCAACCCGCCTTGCGCACCCAATAACGACCTTACGGGGCTGACTGGCGGAGCCGTCGCCACCGTGGCGGAGGCGGCTAAAAAATGAAGCTAATTAACGACCTGTCCGACCAGATTTGCGAAGAAATCGCGGACGCTGAAAAGTATGCTAAGTGGGCGCTTGCGGTCAAGGACGATATGCCGACCGTGGCGCAGACCCTGTACACCATATCGGGGCAGGAGCTGACCCACGCATCCATGCTGCACGACCTTGTAGTCCGCGCCATATCGGACTACAAGGCGAAGCATGGCGACCCACCCGCCGATATGCTGACACTGTATACCTATTTACACGGCAAGCAGATAGACAAGACGGAACGTGTAAAAAGGTATCAGGATATGTATAAGGCGTAATCTATTTACACCACCCCCCCGGCAACTTTCCGGCAACTTTTTTTGTGCGTCCGCGCTAACGGCTGTTTGAAAAAATGCCTAAATATCTATGTTTTGCTGTACAATGGCGCACTTTGGTGGTCAAAAAATCCTTGTAGCTGCCGGATACCAAAGAAGTAAAGCATCCATGAAAATGGGTGCTTTTTCTTAGCAAATTAGGCATTTTTTAATTACCGCTGGATCCGTGCGCCGTAGGGCTGGCAACTTTACGGCAACTTTTTTCAAATGCGCCCTGTAACTGCTCTGCACTGTATTTTTCCTTCTGCGCTGAAAGGTGTGAATATATTTCAAGCGTGATTTTCGCATTGGCGTGGCCTAAATATCTTTGGGCGGAAAGCACGTCTACGCCCGCGTTGTATAGCACGCTGGCGTAATTGTGCCGAAGGTAATGCGGGGTTATGACCGATATCATCCGCCCGCCCTTTTCAATCGCGTCAATCTCTGGCGCGATATCATATAGCCGCGCCATTAAGTCGTCCCATAGGCGGTATCGCGTCGCATTGCGGTGATATGACCCTGTGGACGACGGTACTACATACGACTGCGGCAGACCGCGCACGGGGCGCAGCTTGTCAGCCAGTTCGCGCGGCATGGGGATTGTCCGCACGGACTTATCCGTTTTGGGTGCATCTATCTCGCCCGTCTTGCCCGCCGCCTGCTGCTCAACGCGGATTGTCCCCGCCTTGAAGTCAATGTGCCGCCATTGCAGGCCGCAAGCCTCGCCGTAGCGCATGCCCGTGTAGTACAGCAGGGCAAGCATTAGCGTGCCGTCCTCGTCCATCAGGCGCAGAACTGCATCCGTCTCCGCGTCCGTCAACGCCCTGCGCGTCTCCTTGGGCTTGGACGGGATTGTAAGCCCGACCGTGATGTCACGCGGGATAAGCCCCTGACTATATGCCCGCTGAAATACCCCACGCAGGATTGTAGATATGTTGCCTATTATGGCGGCGCACGTGTCGGCCTTGGCGTTCAGCAGCCGCTGTAAGTCCTCCGTGGTGATTGCCGTAAGCCGCCGCCCCGCAAGCGCGGGAAAGATGTGCTTATATAGCGCCGTGCGGTATGACATCTGCGCGGATACGCCTATATGCGGCTGCTTGTACACCTCGTACCATGTCAGTGCGTATCGGTCAAAAAGTACTCCCTCCGGTGCAGCGTTTGCGCCCGTGACGTACTTTTCACGCGCCGCTGCCTTAGCCGCTTCTAATTCTTTTTTGGTGCGTCCTGACACATACTTGACTATGCTTTTCCCGCTTGCGTCCGTGCCGACTGTGATTTTTGCACGGTAGCGCCCATCTTTTTGCTTCGCCATTTCATTGCCCCCTTTGTGATTTTATGATATAATAGGGGCGAGCGTAGTTCGGCTATATCTCGCTCCCTTTCCTTTGTACCGTGCGGATTGCAGCCGCACGGAATTTTTTTAGATGTTCATCAAATCGTAAAAGACATTTTCGGATATTATCTGCAAGTCCGCCCCCTTTGCGATCAGGCTTTCAGCCCGTTTTAGTTTGCTGCTTTTGCCGTTTTTGATTTTGCTGTAATCGCTCGCGCCGAGGATTAGGAAATTGGTGTCCTTGGTGACCCCGTTGTCGCACAGTCCGCCGACATTTACCACGGCCTGCGCCGCGTCTAAGCGCACCATTTTGGCAAGCGTGCCAGTAAATACGCAATGTTTGCCGTATAGCGGGTGCATCTCGTCCACCGCCGTACCGTCTGCGGTAAGCGCGTGCAAGTCTGGGCGGGTGCTGCCATGGCTTGCCATCGCCGCCGTGAAATCGTCCCTGCCTATGCCCGCGTCTATATGTGCCAGCAATGCCTTATAACAGTCAATCGTAGCATGGCAGTCACCTATAGCGCGATGGGCTTGCGCGTGGTCAACGCCGAGCGCATTTACGATATCTTTAAGCCTGTGGTGCTTCAAGTCGGGCAGCACACGGCGGGATATGCGCATGGTGTCTATATAGTCGTTGCTTACGGGCGGCAGCCCTTGGTACTCGCAATTATCATAGATAAAATTGATATCAAAATTGATATTATGGCCTAAAATGATATCGTCGCCCAAGAAGTCACGGGCGGCGGGAAGCACCTCCGGCAGCGCCGGGGCGGCTGCAAGCATATCGTTTGTGATGCCCGTCAGCTCCGTTATAAATTCGTCTATTTCTATGCCTGGGTTTACCAGCGTGCTATACTCCGCCGCTACTTCGCCGTGGCGGACGCGCACCATGCCTATTTCTATAATGCTGTCCCATTCCGGATCAAGCCCGGTTGTTTCCAAGTCCAGCGCCACATAATCCTCCGGCAGCGCATTTACGGCCTTGCCCTTGTTTTCGCGGACTTTTGCAAGCTTTTTTGTCATGTCGTTTCCTCCTGTCTTTTTATAAAATCGAGCCTTTCATGCTCCGCGCGGCTTCTGCGTGCTGCCTGAGCCATCCCACGGCGGGGTTTAACACATCGCACAAAAACAGCCCTATCAATATTCCGGTTACGCTTACGCTGTACACCACCGCCCACCGAAGCCATTTACCAAGATGCTGTATGCGCCTATCCTTTTCGGCAAGCAGCAGCCTGACTGCGTTGGTGTACCTCTGTGTAGGCTCTTCGGCCTGCGGCACGGCTCCGTAAATCTCGTCCACAAATTCATGCATCGTCGCGCCTAAGCCTTGGGTAACAAGTATTTCATATGTCGCCATGGGTGTTCCGGTTGTGCCTTGCAAAGTGCGCTTGAGCGTGGATAGCGGGATTTTACTTCTTCGCGCCACGTCCTGAATCGTCACGCCGTGTTTTTCCCGCAGCCTTGCAAAAGCATCGGCATACTTTTGGTTACATTCGGTGATTGTGTCCACATTTTCGCCCTCTTTCTTCTGTTTTCCATTTCTGATACCCAAAAGGCTCATTTCTGATACCCAAAAGGCTCATTTTTTTACCAATATTTTGTCGAAAGGCTCATTTTTAGCCCTATAAATTGCTCCCGATTTGCGGTACGCTTGATATGCGCATAGGGGCGCACCCACGGGGGCGGCGCAACCTTACCTTGCTTCTCCGCCGCCCCCTCCACCCACCATAGATTATATGATGTATGGCGTCTGTGATATGGTATCATATCTTAACAATTTTTTGCACGGAGGATAATACGATGACCAAGAAAGAAAACGCGCTGCTTAATGCCATTCGCGACCCCCAGAAGCTTGCCGAAATCATCAACGTTCTACAATCCGATCGATTATCGCGCGGGCTTCCGGCGATGCCTTGCGATAAGCAAGTATTAACTGAAACTCTGCATCAGTAATGAGCCGGTGTGAGTTCATCTCGCTTTGTTTCCCGTATAAGTAATTCATATCAACGTTGTATATATCGGCAATAGCTTCGAGCTCTTCGTGCTGAGGTTCGCGCTTGCCGCACTCGAGCATAGATATGTAGCTGCGCGACATTCCGAGTTTTTCTGCCAAATCTGCTTGGGTGTCCTTGTTTAGTATGCGCAGCTCCTTTATCCTGTCATTTAACCCGCCCATATGTATAATCACCCCTTTCTCTATATATTATGTCACAAGCCGTGACAAAAAGCAAGAAGAAAATGCCACAAAAAGTGTTGACACATATAGTGTCAAGATGTATAATGTACTCATAAACCAAAAGGAGGAAAAAAAATGCCAGACAAAACTGCGGTTGGGATGAGGCTTAGAGCTTATCGCAAGGCAAAAGGAGTATCGAGAGACACAGCCGCCGCCGAGATCGGTATATCATCAGCTGCGCTTGGTATGTATGAGCTTGGCGCGAGAACCCCGCGCGATGAAGTAAAAATGGAAATCGCATCGTACTACGGGCACTCCGTGCAAGATATATTTTTTGCCTAAAAGTGACACTATAAGTGTCAAGAAGGGGGCGCATCATGGCACGATTATATGTAGACGGAATTGACGAAATAGAAAGAGCACTCCGCGACATGGCGGGGGGGGATTGACGATTTTGTGGATGAGGTCTTGAAGGCCGGCGGCGAGATAGCCAAGAAAAATGTTAAGCAAAACATTATACGCTACGGCTATTACAGGACAGACACGACAGGTCAGCTTTACCGCTCGATAAAGACCATAAAGAGCACAGACAAAGACGACCGGAAGTATGTGGAAGTTACCGCGGCGGGTAAACGCGAAAACGGCACCCGCAACGGCGAGGTTGCATTTGTCCTAAATTATGGGCGGTCAAATCTCTACGGCACCAGATATTGGCAAGAGGCCGAGGAAAAGACCAAGAAAGAGTATGACAAAGTCCTGCAAGAGAAAACGGAGGCTTTTCTCAAGGAGAAGGGGCTTGAGTGAGAAGAAGGAGGAAAGGGATGCTGGAATATACGACGATGGTCAACTGCTTAGGAGAAGCGGAAATGCAAATCCGACTGACAGAAAGGCAGCTCATGGACATTATAGACATGCTGGAAAGGAGCAATAACAAACCCATGAAAACGTTAAAGCAGATTTTGACCTGCAAGGAGATTTTAGACGACGAGGAAGCGCAGGGCATTATAGATGAGATAATCGGCCTTTTGCGGTCAAAGCACATCACGTATGCCTGCGCCTACAACATCCTGAACGGCGTGATGGACGCGCTTACAGAGTTTTCACGGCAATTGCCGATGTGAGAAAAAGGAGGAAAGAGGAAATGAGCCAATTGGAAAATATGAATGTGCGGGATATACCGGGGCGACTGGGCGAAATTATGACGAACGTGATAGGCTCGGCGTTTAATTGCAAAGCGGTTCCACCCGAGCAAGCGCCGACTGCGAGGGCGGTGGCATATGCATGGATAAGCGCCGCCGAGGTTATGTGCGGCATGAAAGTTGAAGATTTTATAGACATGATGATGGCAGAGACGAAAGCGGCAATCAAGGACGTAAAGGAAAAAACACTCAAGGAAATGGAGGCATAAAAAATGAGGAAATGTCCGGAATGCGGGGCGAACCTTGACAGCGGGGAACGCTGCGACTGCGAAATGGAAGGAAAGGAGAAGCAAAATGGATTTGGAAAAGATGCTGCGGGAGATGATACAACAGGCCGTGGACGAGCGTATAAACGATGCCGTGGCGGTGGAAGATCGCATGGTGCGGGCGCACGGAGAATACGTCCCCACCGCACAGGCCGCTGAACTGCTGAATGTCAGCCCCGTTACCGTGCGGCGGATGCTGGCCGATGGGCGGCTGACAGGCACAGGCGGGGAAAAGCCGCTGGTGATGGTGCGGAGCATGGCGCACATGGCAGAGACGGGCAGGACGCGGAAGCAGAAATACCCCGATTTTGCCATTATAGGGAGGTAAGCTATGGCAAAAATGACAAAAGCGGAATTTATCGCCCGCGCCGTGGCGGACAGAATGAAGGACAAGCTGCGCGGGCAGAAAGAAGCGTATTGGGTGCGGTCGGCGCATATCGACGCAGAAAGGCGTAAAAAAAGATGAACGTATGGTATATCGCATTATGGGTGTACATGCTGGCGGGCGAGGCTGTCATGCTGATAATCGCTTTTAACATCTGCCGCAAAGAGGCGGCGAAGGGCAAAAAGAAAGCCCACCGAGGGAGTTAACAACGGTGAGCCAGATAAAGCCGCAGTCTTAAAGACCGCATTGATATTATATCACATCAATGCCGTTTACACAAGCCGCGGCGGATAAAAAGCTTTTAAGCGACCGCACGTTAGCAAAATTTAATCTATAGAGATTATGGTCTGGTCGCTTGAAGATAAGGACAGCGCCGGGGCGGAGCTGCGATACCGCCCCAACGAGAAGGAGAAGCAAGGCTATGAAGTATCTGAAAGTCTATACAGACTTTGAAGAAGCCATAGAGATGCTCGGCGACGCTGAGAAGGGCAGGCTTTTCACGGCGATGCTGCGCTATGCCAGCACCGGAGAACTGCCAGACTTACGCGGGGGTGAGCGGTTACTATGGCCCACGGCAAAGTTGAATATCGACCGTACGAGGGCGGAAGCCGAAAAAAACACCATCAACGGAAAAAAGGGAGGACGACCAAAAACCCAAAATAACCCAAAAAAACCGAACGAAACCCTAAAAGACAAAGACAAAGAAAATAAAATTATCCCCCTATCCCCTAACGGGGATTGCCCCCCTAAGGGGGGCCGCCCCCCAGAAAAACGCTTTGTCAAACCCACAGCGGACGAGGTACGCGCATACTGCGCGGAGCGCGGCAACCGTGTAGATGCGCAAGCCTTTGTGGACTTCTACGAGGCCAAGGGCTGGAAGGTGGGTAGCAGTCCCATGAAGGACTGGAAAGCAGCGGTGCGCACATGGGAGCAGCGGGACACGGCACAGCGGAAACCCACGCGCCCTAACCGGCAGCGGGACTTTAACAGCCGTGCTTACAGTGCGGCAGAGATTGACAGCTTAGGGACAGACTTGCTGGGAGGCGGATAAGATGCACACATACGAGCTAATCGAAATAAATTGTGGCGTTACAAAGGTGCTGTACACCGCAACCAGCCGCCAAGACCTATACAGGGCATACCGCTCGGCATGCCAGCGCGGGGCACTTGTCCGCATGCGGATAGACGGCAAGATAATGCCGATATATCAGGCAGATGCGCATGTGCCCGCCGAGACGCGGGGAGGGAGAAAATGCCCGAATTAACGCATTTGTCGCTTTTCAGCGGCATAGGCGGCTTGGATTTAGCCGCCGAATGGGCAGGATTTAAGACGGTTGGGCAGTGCGAGTATGCGGACTATCCATACGCGATACTGCAAAAACATTGGCCTGACGTGCCGAAGTGGCGCGACATACGGACACTTACAGCGGAGGATTTTTATGCAAAGACAAGATTGCACACAGTTGACATTATTTCAGGGGGATTCCCCTGCCAGCCCTTTTCCGTTGCCGGGAAGCAGCGCGGCACGGCAGATGACCGTTACCTCTGGCCGGAAATGTGCCGGATCGTGCGGGAGCTGCACCCCGCTTGGGTGGTCGGAGAAAACGTTGCTGGAATTGTTCGAATTGCGCTTGCGGGGATTTTTTCCGACTTGCAAAGCATCGGCTACACGGCGCGAGCCTACAGTTCTGCGGCTCGGGACGTGGGGGGGCTACACAAAGGCGAACGGATCTTTATTGTGGCCGCGTCCGACGACAGGAGCGCCGCTCTGCGGGGGGACACACAATTTCCGCCAAATGCAAGCGCTGACGGATGCAGGGATAATCACAGAAACAGAACGGCGGAACCTGACTTGTGGGAGCGGTGGGAAGTCGAACCCCGCCCTTATGGAGTGGCTGATGGGGTTCCCCATCGGGTGGACAGACTTAGATGCTTAGGCAATGCCGTAGTGCCACAGCAGGCATATCCCATTTTCAAGGCGATAGCAGAGGTGACAGCATGAAGCACACATACACCCCGCCAACCGTGCCTTTGGAGGACGCAGAGCAGCGGATAATCTTTCAATGGGCGGCAATGGAGACTGCCGCCCGCCCTGAGCTGGGGCTTCTGTACGCCATACCCAACGGCGGCAAGCGGGCAATTAAGACCGCAATCGCGTTAAAGGCGCAGGGAGTGAAAGCGGGCGTGCCTGATATGTGCTTGCCCGTGAGCCGTGGAGCTTATCACGGGCTATACATTGAGCTAAAGCGGCAAAAAGGCGGCACGGTGAGCGAGACGCAAAAAAGCTGGATAACCGCGCTTGCGGAGCAAGGCTATAAGGCCGTTGTTTGCAGGGGCGCAGAAGAAGCAATAGGGACGATAAAGGAGTATCTATGGGAGCATACATCAACAAGGACTTAAAGGAGCTTATCATCACCCTTGCTTCCGTAATCGGCTTCGGTGACGTGCTGGTCAAGACCGGTCGGCTACACCGAGAGGACGAGGACGCAGCAAAATTGATGATGGGCGCAGCCACCACGATTTCACAGCACCTCTTGCAGGGGCGGGACGCGGAGCAAGTGACGGCCTTGCAGCGTCAGGCGGGATTCTATGAGATTATCGCAGTGCCTAAGACTTCGGCGCGAATAGACAAGGAATTTTATATCTGCCCGCGCGAGGACTTTGAATCACTGGTGATAGACGATTTTTCAAACCCTTGCCCGTTCTGTGAATTGGAGGGCAAGGAGGTGCGCAAATGTGGCCGCCGCAGGGCATTGATACGGTGCGGCGTGGTCGGGAACACAGAGGGCGAATGCCCGTATAAGGGAGTGTAAAAGCCGAAGGAGGGAAAGAAGGCATGAATTTATACTTTTGCACGGACGATTTGTGGGGGTTAGAGCTATACGTTGCAGCGGAATCACGGGGCAAAGCGAAGCGCATGTACTGCGATTATGAATGCGTATGCGATTTTGACATGGTACATACGCACATAATAAGCTGCGATTTTGAAGGCCCTGCGGGCGTGTATGATGAAAATTGCGAAGCATTGAAAGCTGCCGGAGTGCGGTATTGTGACGAAACGGAGGATTAAAAATGGATTGGATAAGCGTTAAAGATAGGTTGCCGGAGGCAGAAAAAGAAGTTTTGCTGTTGTGCAAAACAAGGCTGAGAAGCGGTCGTACATATTGTTATTGCTGTATTGCGGTTTATGTTCCTAAGGGGATACTGCGTGAAGAATCGAGCTTTAATTGGGATTGGGAATGTTATGGCGAATACTGCGAAGAACATGATGATTACTATGTAAACGCTGGTTGGTACGAACGGATTTACAATTGGGATGACTATGCTGTGGTGGGCATTGCTGATAAAGTAACTCACTGGATGCCGCTACCAGAACCGCCGAAGGAGGAAAAGTAATGAGCAAATATATATGCGCTGCTGTTGCAGCCGAAGTGATAGCAGAAAAGCACGGCATACCGCTTGGCGATTTGGTAGACACATTCAGCGATATTCCCGCCGCCGATGTTGCCCCGGTGCGGCGCGGACGGTGGATCGAAGAGGATGGCATACAGATTTGCTCAGAATGCGGCGAAGAACATGAATGGGAAGATTACAGAGCGCCGTACTGCGATACCTGCGGAGCAAAGATGAACAATGAAGGAGCTTGCCCGTATGAAGACATAAGAGATTTTATTATTGCCGATGATGCATGTAGGGATTGCGTATATGCTCGGCCTATAAAAAAACTAAAGTACCAGCATTCGTGCCAATATAGGAACGGGCCTAATTGTAATCTAAATTAGTTTTGCAATGAGGGCAAAACAAAGGAGGATGAGAAATGGTTAAAAAGATACGGACGATAGATGATATCACCGTGGCGGATTGGGAGGATATCAAGCGGCGGCGCGAGCAAGGCGCGAATCTTGACAAAGTGGGCGAGCTGTACGGCATAACGGGCGGCGCGCTGGCAAGGTATGCAAGGCTGGCGGGCGTGGATATACCACGGCGCACAGACTATAACCCGCTGCCGTCCATCGAGGATATACAGCGTTTGCGCACGGAGGGCATGAAATGGGCTGACATAGCCGCGAAGTATCATGTATCGCGTGACCGACTACACGGCTACGCGCAAGAGCATGGCATAGATACGCGCTTAGTGCGCAAGCCCACACTGACACCAGTGGACTGGGATGACGTGTGCAAGCAGCGCGAGGCGGGCAAGACATGGGACAATATCGCTGAGCCATATGGCATAAGTGGCCCGACGCTGCAAAAGCG
>ERZ836877.1542-NODE-1542-length-34456-cov-7.017122_pt1 | contig 34456 bp, 28 predicted proteins | sample MGYA00519469_ERZ836877 | MGnify/ENA primary metagenome ERZ836877 (study PRJEB31850, sample SAMEA3708809) | human gut metagenome | biome: human gut; feature: human-associated habitat; material: faeces | place: China | collected 2014 ...
TATAGGAACTCTAATCTGGAGAAAAGAACTTGATAACGACATTCGTACAATGTAAAAATATGTGGAGGGTAACAACGGACATTCGCAACGATCAAGCGCTCCAACATTCACTTACAATCCGCCCGGCTACGTGTTCACACGACAAACAGCTGACATATGCATTTTTCAAGGAATTATCCTTCAACACCTGAAGACGACAAGGTTTTGTTCAGCAGGGAGGTAAACTGATAGTTTTTCAGTCCCCAGCGGGGGGAGATCAGCAGATCGGCAGGCGCCTGAGCCACAAAACGCTCTACCGCGATATCGGACCGCAAATATTTCAGCAGGCGAGCACATAATGCGGCATATTCATCAGCCGTATAGGCCGGAATATCGAGATTCTGAGCTATCTTTTCAAGACGGGTGCCTTTAAGGATCTGCAGCTGATGGAATTTCACAGTAGCCACCGGCAGCGTGCTCACACGTCTGACCGTTTCGATCATCATATCCTCTGTTTCTCCAGGCAGCCCCAGAATAAGATGCAGCCCGACCGGAATACCGCGCCGCGCCGTACGCTCGACGGCGTCGACAGTCGCAGCCCATGTATGACAGCGGTTGACAAGATCCAACGTAGAATCGTGACTGCTCTCGGCACCATATTCTATAAAGACCTTGCAACCCAGATCGGCAATGGAATCCAACAGTGAATCGGGCATACAGTCGGGGCGTGTGCCGATTATCAGACCGACCACATCAGGCTGGGCAAGTGCCTCACGGTATAAGGTAAGCAACTTTTCTTCCGGAGCATATGTGCTCGTATAGCTCTGGAAATATGCCAGATAACGCATGTCCGGATATTTTTTACCGAAAAAAACCTTCCCACGCGCAATCTGCGCGGCAACGCTTTCGGTGCGCTTATCCCAATCGGGACTGAAAGCCATATTATTGCAGTATATACAACCGCCCCTACCGATCGATCCGTCCCTATTAGGACAGGTGAATCCTACATCGACCGAAAGTTTCTGCACTTTACCGTCGAAATGCTCCGCTAAGAAAGCGGAATAATCCTTATAGTATGGATTCATCAGAATCGGGCACTTCGATTGAGCAATACCGAATCAAAAATAACCATTGCGGCCATAGCCTCTACAATCGGCAACGCACGGAAAACCACACACGGATCATGGCGCCCTTTCGCGGCCAGATCGACACTGTTTCCCTCCCTGTCGATTGTCGAAAGCGTTTTCACAATCGTAGGCACAGGCTTGAAAGCGACACGGAACACAACGTCCTCACCGTTTGAAATACCACCTTGAATGCCGCCGGAATGATTTGTACGCGTATGCACCGTGTTGTCGGTTCCTAAATAGAATTCGTCGGCACACTCGCTTCCCCGCATGGAAGCGGCAGCAAAACCGGCGCCATACTCAAATCCCTTGACTGCATTTATGCTCAGCATTGCCTGCGCGAGCATTGCCTGAAGCTTGCCTCCAAGCGGTTCGCCCAGGCCCGCAGGAAGCCCACGGACAACGCACTCCACCGTTCCGCCTACACTGTCGCCTTCGGCCCTTGCTGCGGCAATGACCCTTTCCATCTCGCCGACTGAACCGCCACAGGGCCCGACCGTCAGCACTTCGGAAGATATGTCTATGCCGAGCGTCTCGAGAGCCTGCCGGGCGATAGCACCTGCAACGACAAACGACGCCGTAGCGCGGGCCGAGGCCCGGCCGCCTCCGCGCACTTCGCGTATGCCATACTTGGCATCATAGGTATAATCGGCATGGTTTGGCCGATATATGTCGGCCATAGCGCTGTAATCAGCCGAACGCTGATCGGTGTTACGGATAATGAAGCCGACAGGAGACCCGAGCGTCACCCCGTCGAGAAAGCCCGACAGAAATTCGACCCGGTCGGCTTCCTTTCTGGCGGTAGTGAGAGACGACTGACCGGGCCGACGACGGTCGAGCTGAGCCTGCACCGCCTCGAAATCTATGTGCATGCCTGCCGGCATTCCGTCGATGACTCCTCCTATGGCGGCGCCATGGCTCTCGCCGAAAGCCGTGAGACGATATATGTTACCGAAACTGTTCATTTCACAAGATCGCCGGTATGCGCACCGACAAAGGATATCAGATCTGCCGGACTGATTTTGAGCTGAAGCCCACGCACCCCGGCGCTGACATATATTATATCGAAATCAAGGGCCGTATTATGGAAAAAAGTCGGGAACGGCTTTTTCATGCCGACAGGAGAACAGCCGCCGCGGATATAGCCGGTCACCCCGAGCAGATCTTTCATCGGAATCATCTCCGCCTTTTTGTTGCCGGAGATAGCGGCGGCCTTTTTCAGATCTACCTCGCAGTCGCCGGGCACGACGCATACGAAATAACCCGTGCGGTCACCATGCAGCACAAGTGTCTTGAAAACACGCTCTATATCCTCGCCGAGCTCCTCAGCCACATGCGTGGCAGCAAGATCATTCTCGTCGAATTTATACGGAATCAGCTCGAAATCTATCCGGGCTGCCCCGAGCAGACGCGCGGCATTTGTCTTGGGAATCTTTGCCATCAGGGATTCATGAGAAGGAAGGCTTCCACATCTACCGCAGCCCGACATCCGGAACCGGCGGCTGTGATAGCCTGCTGATATACAGGATCAGCGACATCGCCGGCGGCGAACACACCTTCGACGTTGGTTGCGGTCTTTCCGTCGCGAGTCACAATATAACCCTGCGGATCAAGCTCAAGAACGCCCTTGAAGACATCCGTGTTCGGAGTATGGCCTATGGCAAGGAAAAATCCGTCGACAGCTATATCGAGAATCTTTTCTTCGGGCGTGCCTTTAAACTGCACGAGAGTGGCGCCCTCAAGAAGTTCGTCACCTTTTAGGCCGACTGTCTGGGTGTTATAAAGCACCTCGATATTGGCAGTCTCGGCAACTTTCTGCTGCATATACTTGGAAGCGCGCAGATAATCCTTACGGACAATCATATATACCTTCGAGGCAAGGGTGGCAAGATAAAGAGCTTCCTCGCATGCAGTGTCGCCTCCGCCTACAACAGCGACCGGACGACCGCGGAAGAAGAAGCCGTCGCAGGTGGCACATGCCGACACACCCATTCCCTTGAAGCGCTCCTCGTCCGGCAGACCGAGATAGCGGGCCGATGCCCCTGTAGCCACAATTACAGCCGAAGCCTCGATTTCCTTGTCGCCCCCATCGACTGTGACGGTAAAGGGACGCTTGGAGAAATCGACAGCCGTTACCACGCCTGCAAGCATTTCGGTGCCGAAACGCTGTGCCTGGGCCCTGAAATCCTCCATCATTTTCGGGCCGGATATTCCGGCGGGATAACCGGGGAAATTCTCTATTTCAGTCGTAGTGGTCAGCTGACCGCCGGGCTGCAGCCCCTCGATGAGTATAGGCTTGAGATTGGCGCGCGAGGCATAGATAGCGGCGGTATAGCCGGCCGGTCCGGCGCCTATGATGAGACATTTGGTGCTTAAACGGTTCATATGCAGTTATTTTATCTGAGATCGATTATTTCTGTGGCGGGGAAACGCTTGGAGTTGTAGCGGAATGTGCCGACAGGCACAGCTTTTCCCGACGATATATTGTCGACTACAACATCCACGCTACGGCCATCGTCGAAACTAACAACAATAGCAGCCGGCCACGAGGTCGACGGATTTACGAAGAGGACAATTCTGGATATACCGGACATTTTCGATTTAGGCGTCATCTCCACTCGCTTGCGGCCTTGCGAGTCGCCGAGCATTCGCAGAGTGTAGTGGTCGGCCGGAGACGAGAGTATGGCAAATGGATTGGAGGCCATAAGCTCGTCTGCGGTAGGCTCGGTAATGCTCACTTCTCCGCTGCTTTTGAGAAAAGTCCACTGCGTGCGTCCGTCGTACCACACGGTAAGCACCGGAGTAGTCATGAAGTACTTGTCGGCAGCCATCGTCGCACTGCCCTGCACCGGGCCTTCCCCGCCATTGATGGTAAAAGTGACTTCCACCGAAGGGGCCGACGACAATCTGGTCTTGACTTTCGACAGAAGTGTCTCGGCCGTGTTCGTCGCTGCAAAAGCGACAACGCCGATACAGCAAAATATGGCAAACAATACTATTTTTTTCATATTCTTTCTTCTCTGATACAGAAAACCGACATAACACCGTTATGGTTCAATCGAAAAGACGCTGCACCTCGTCGGGCGTCATAAGCACCTGACGTGGTTTGGCCCCGTTTGCAGGTCCGACAATGCCGAGAGCCTGCATCTGATCCATGAAACGGCCTGCCTTATTGAAACCGATTTCAAACTTACGCTGCATCATGGTGATGGAAGCCTGGGTCTGCGAAGCTATGAACATGGCGCAGCGGCGGAATTCTTCGGTCGTAGCGCCTATCTCGGCGGGAGCATCGCTTCCGCCCTCTTCCGGAACCTCCGGCAGCGGCATGGGCATTGGGAATCCAGGCTGCGAACCGATATGCTCACATATGGCCTCGACCTCCTCGGTATCCACAAACGCGCACTGCACGCGTTCTATGCGGCCGTCGATGAGAGCGAGCATATCGCCGCGGCCTATGAGACGTTGAGCGCCGGGTCGGTCAAGAATGGTCTTGCTGTCGATAGACTGCGTGGTCTTGAATGCTATACGGGCAGGGAAGTTGGCCTTTATAGGGCCGGTGATGATATCGGTCGACGGACGCTGCGTTGCTATGATCATATGCATGCCTACCGCACGCGCTTTCTGGGCGATACGGCAGATAGGCTCCGAAATGTCCTTGCCGGCGGTCTGTATAAGATCGGCGAACTCATCGACGACGATCACTATATACGGCATATAACGGTGCCCCTTTTCGGGATTGAGACGCCGCTGCACAAAGCGCTCGTTATATGCCTCGACACTGCGCACACCGGCGTCGGCAAGCAATTCGTAACGTTGGTCCATCTCGACACACAGCGATTTGAGCGTGGCGATGACTTTCTGAGGATCGGTAATGACCGCACGGGCTTCGTCCGGCAGTTTCGCAAGATATTGGTTGGCAATGCGCTGATAAAGCGTGAATTCGACCATTTTCGGGTCGACAAGCACGAATTTCAGTTCATCGGGATGCTTCGAATATAGAAGCGAAGTTATTATACAATTGAGGCCGACGGATTTACCCTGACCGGTGGCACCGGCGACAAGCAGGTGCGGCATTTTAGCAAGATCGGTCGTATAGAACTCATTGCTCACCGTCGCTCCGAGAGCAAGGGGAAGATGCATTTTTTCTTTTGCCTTCGCAAAAGTGGCCGATTCGAGCAAAGTACGCATCGATACGATCTGAGGCTTGCTGTTCGGCACCTCGATACCGATTGTACCCTTGCCGGGAATAGGGGCGATGATACGGATTCCGAGCGCCGAAAGACTCATTGCTATATCATCTTCCAGGCTCTTGATCTTGGCTATGCGCGTGCCTTCCACCGGAACGATCTCGTAGAGAGTGACTGTCGGACCTATCGTGGCCTCGATACGTTTGATCTCCACATCATAGCTGCGAAGGGCATTTACAATCAGTGTCTTGTTATAAGCCTGCTCCTCCTCGTTGATCACAAAAGGATTCGGGCGCTCCAACAGAAGATCGACCGGAGGGAAAACGTAGTTCGAATGACTTGCACGCTGGTCGAAAGGCTGGTCGAGCCCGATATGGTCGCCATCGCTGATAGCATGCTCTTCCGGAACACTGTCTACCGTTGCCAGTGCGGCATTCTTGATGATCATCTCCGGCTCGCCAGGCTGCGAAAGAACTGTCGAGACAGTTTCATCAGCTATATCGTCAGGCTCATCCCTGTAAATCTCAGGCTCTTCTTCGGCATCCGGCACGGTTTCCTCATTAGACTGATCTATTTCGTCGTGAGGCATAAATCGAAGATGGTCGGCAGGTATTTCGGCCGGAGGAGTCGCCTCGAGCTCTTCATCACTTGCAGGTGTATCATCGACAGACTCAGCGTCGTCCGTAGCGAACATTTCAATCGGTTTTTCTTCCTCCTCGACAGCATTTTCAGGTTCCGCAGGCCGGGCCGGACGACTCAGCGCCTTGCTCATTACACGCCACAGACTTCCAAGCGGTTTGAGATATACGGCCACAAGCAGCCCAAGAAGCGCGACAAGCACACAATATGCACCGAGAGCACCTGTGTAATCAAGCAAAAGCTTATTCATATACACGCCATGAGCACCTCCGAGATTGAAGGCTCCGGCGCTGTTATAAGTCAGCAGACCGACTATGACAGAAAGCGCGGCTGCCGAAAAAAGACAACGGAACGTCAGCGACCAGAAGCTGCATTTTTTCACCTTCATCACCGCCAGACCGATCAGGAACACATAGACTGCAAGAATAAAGGAGCCTATGCCGAAAGTATCGACCAACAGAAGTTCAGCGAGTTTCGACCCTACCGGCCCCCCGGCATTCTCCACGACATCGCCGGCATTGACAATCTCAACCACAGAACGACCGTGAGTCACGCTCTGATCCGCACCATGGTTAAACAGGAACGATATCCCGCAGACAACCACAGCAAATGCAGTAAGACACAATACGATACCAAGGCCGAGATGTGTGCGGTAATCGCGCAGGAACGAAATAAAATTGTAGGAAGGCTCGCTTTTAGGCTTGCGTTTCGGACTGCCTGCCGGCCGCTCGGGGCGTCGAGGAGCAGTTCCTTCAGCAAGAGGCCGGGGCGCCGCCGTCCCCTGAGGACGTTTACGGCCGGGGCGTGGTGTCACAGGTCGTGCACCGGGTATGGTTTCGGTGCCGATATCATCGACGGCAGGATCTATACTTCTGTTATATGGCATTATTATGTGGAGAGTGACTGAATTAAACAGTAAATTTAAAGATTGGCGAGAAGAGCTATTTCCGCCTTAGGATCGGCAGCCTTGAATACATAACTGCCTGCCACAAGGACATCGGCACCGGCCTCGGCACACAGCCGTCCGGTCTCACCGTTTATACCTCCGTCCACTTCTATGAGAGTGGAACAGACACGATCAGCGATCATCTGTCGGAGGGCGGAAATCTTTTCAAGGGTATGGCCGATAAAAGACTGGCCTCCGAAACCGGGATTGACGCTCATCAGAAGCACCATGTCGAGATCCTGAATGATATCGGAAAGCACAAATACCGGAGTGGCCGGATTAAGTGTGACGGCAGCCTTCATTCCGGCCTGATGGATACGCTGCACCGTACGGTGAAGATGTGTACATGCCTCGAAATGCACATTCATAACCGAAGCCCCGCAATCGCGCACACGTTCGACATAGCGGTCTGGATCGGTTATCATCAGATGTACGTCGAGAGGCTTGTCGGTCAAGCGGTTCACGGCCTCTATGACAGGAAAGCCGAACGAAATATTAGGAACGAACACACCGTCCATCACATCGCAGTGCACCCATGACGCACTGCTGTCGTTGATCATGCCGACAGACTCGGCAAGATGGGCGAAATCGGCGGAGAGCAGAGAGGGAGCTACTATCATTTCTTTTTCTTGAAAGCGTTATACAGAATATAAAGCACACACAGCACGAGAATAACAAGTCCGGCTATCGTAAGATAGGAATTATATTTCTCTACCGACATATACAGCTCGTCAAGACTCACATGACGCGAAAGCCACCAGCCGAGACCGGCAAGAATGGCATTCCACACCAATGCCCCGAGCCCAGTAAAAAGCAGGAACACCCATATATTCATCTTGGCAATACCGGCCGGAATAGATATGAGCTGACGGACAGCCGGAATCAGACGACCGAAAAATGTCGACGCTGCACCATGCTCGTCGAAGTATTTCTCGGCTTTTTCAACCTTGGCCCGGTCTATAAGACAGGCGTGACCGAAACGTGAGTCGGCAAATGCATAGACAATCGGACGTCCGATCAGCAATGCAAGTACATAATTGATCAAAGCACCGACCATCGCGCCGGCCGTTGCCACAAGCACGACAACGAATATATTCATATCACCCTTCTGCATGGCCAGATAGGCAGCGGGGGGCACAACTACTTCAGACGGGAACGGAATAAAAGAACTTTCTATGACCATAAATATGAACACAAAAAGATATGAGGCATTGTTCACGAACCAGTCGAAAAACCAGGCTGCATTGAGATAATCGGTAATCGCAAGGGGCAAAAATAATTCTGTCATTGTGTCCTAAGAGTGTGTTAAATAATACGGTTGTATTACAGACCGAAAAGTTTGAAGTGCAAAAATACGAATTTTTTTTCGGCCTCAGCCCTCCCCGGCGCTTTTTTATGAGCGCAAGCACACATGCCGGACGATATCATCATGTATTTTCCTCATTCTGTGAAATTCATCTGTACCGACTTCCGGAAGTTCCTCATCAGGTTCACTGATACTACCGCTCGCCAGTCTCAGACGTATCCACATCAGTTGCGCCATCTTCAGCTGATCGGTGAACGCACGCTGAAAGAAAGTCTTTTCATCTATTCCCAGAACATCATCAAGCACTGCCACCAACTTCGACCGGTAATCTATTGCCGACTTCAGTGTCGATTCCCAGTCATAAACTCCTGCACCGAGCGCAGTCAGAAGATATTCTGCGCGGGCTTTGTTATACTGAATGAAAGCATTCCACATCAGTTCGTCTCGGATAGGCTCCACTGCATTGGTAAAATTACGCAAAGCTTCCTCAAGATATATCACTGCAAGATTTTTCTCCGATGACCGCGGCAAGCTCCTCAACAGCGGAGCTGCATCGATAGAAAACGCATCCGAAATAGCACTATCGAGGCCGACAAGACAGCCATTTATCGTTTTCATACTCTTGCTCATGAAAAACAGGCCCATATAATTGAAATATATAGTCCGCGAAATTGCATTTTTCAGCATTGTACCACGCACGTCTATCAGCAACACGGCATCATCGAACCGGTGATAGCCTGCCTCATAGCACTGATGATTATAGACCGCTTTCAGAAGTCTCACACTTTCACGCATAAGGATGCAGGAACCCTCGCTCAGTTGTTCGAAATCGTCTACACGCGCCTCTATCAATCCTATCAACGCCTCTATACGTCTTATTTCGTCCGATGCAGCCCCTTTTGTCCTTTGACGTTCTATGACAAACGAAAACAGGACTATCACATCTATCATCTCCTGAATGCTGTCGGCAAGCCTTGCACCGGAGTTGATACTCTCCTCATCGAAACGCTCCTCAAGATAACCGAGCATGCTGTCGCAGATCTCCTCTTTCGATTTTGAGTTAAATCGACGCATCAACGATAAAAGACCGGTACGGTAATTCTCGTTTTCCATCACATTTCCGTCCATACGGCTGATGGCGTTTACGGCATCGATCGACACATAAGTCTTCACACTGATATGATATGCCAGAAGAGCTATGACCACCGACAGAATCGTAACAACAAAAGTGATAAGGTTATCGAGCGTATTATGATCTTCTTTGGCTGTCTTTATGAACACCACCGAAGAAAAAACAACGACAAAAACAGAAAGTAATATCACAATAAAATAGACACTTCTTATACTCTGTGGTTTCATGGCATATTTTTTTCACAAAGATAAGGATTTCCGAACTTTTTGCCTATCTTTGGTGTTTAGATTTCATTATTATTCAACCCACAAAATTCCATTATGAAGAAACTGATTGCTGAAGGTATCGGAACAATGTTCCTCGTCCTTCTTGCCTGCGGCAGCGCAGTGCTCGCCGGTCCCTCTATCGGCGGTCTCGGTATCGGCCTTTGCTTCGGCCTCGTATTAGTATGTCTGTGCTATGCTTTGGGCAATATCTCCGGTTGCCATGTCAATCCGGCCGTATCTTTCGCCATGTACCTGGCTGGCCGTATGAGCGGTAAAGACTGCATCGGCTATATCATCTTCCAGCTTCTCGGCGCTACAATCGGTGCAGGACTTCTCTTCTGGTTCATCAACATGGCTCCGGGCTTCAACTTTGGCGGCACCACACCTCCGGCAAGCTATCTCGCCACAAATGTGCTCCAGCCGGGCGCGACATCCGGCATGGCCCTGCTGAGCGAAGGTCTCCTTACCTTCTTCTTTGTCCTTATAGTACTCGGCGCCACAGATCCTTCAAAAGGCTTCGGTAAATTCGCAGGCCTCGCAATCGGCCTTGCGCTCGGCCTTGTCAATATAGTAGGCATTCCCGTCGACAACTGCTCGGTCAATCCTGCCCGCAGTTTCGGTCCCGCCGTATTCGATCCTACCGCCTGGGGCGACTTCTGGATCATGGTTGTAGGCCCTGCAATCGGCGCTGTCCTCGCAGTTCTCTGCTGGGTAGCCATGGCCGGAGGCCGCAAAGCCATCAAGTAATACGAGCCTCAGTCCTTTAAGAATATTGAGTCAACTCCCCGGGAACGATTTGCGTTTTCGGGGAGTCCTTTTAGAGTGCATTTCATGACAATTTTGGCTAAAGACTGAACAATGATATTACAAACACTATCCGCATGGAAACATAAAAATCCGGGAAAGGTCGGTTGCATGACCTTTCCCGGATTAGGAGGGTGTATCATCATTTTATCAGCAATGCTTGAAGCTGAGATCGAGACCCTTTACGGAATGAGTGAGGGCGCCTACGGATATGAAATCCACGCCGGCTTCGCCATAGCTCCGGAGAGTATCCATGGTAATTCCTCCGCTCGACTCGATCTCGACTGCCGGATTGACGGAACGGATCAGTTTCACAGCGCCGGCAGTACGCTCGGGAGTGAAATTATCAAGCATTATACGGTCTACTCCAACGGCCAGAGCTTCGTTGATCTCATCGGTATTACGTACCTCGACTTCGATCCTGAGATCTTTGCCGTGCTCCTTGCAATAGTTCTTGGCTTTGGTTACAGCCGCAGTGATACCGCCGGCGAAATCAACATGATTGTCCTTGATGAGAATCATATCGAAAAGACCTATACGGTGATTGTGACCGCCGCCGATTTTCACCGCGTCCTTTTCGAGTATACGCATTCCGGGAGTCGTCTTGCGCGTATCGAGCACCTTGCAGGGAAGACCTGCGAGCTTTTCCTGGTACTTTGCGGTGACTGTGGCAATGCCGCTCATGCGCTGCATGATGTTGAGCATAAGACGTTCGGTCTGAAGCAGCGAGCGCACAGGGCCTTCCACAACAAAAGCGATATCGCCGGGCTTTACATGAGCACCGTCTTCGATATAGACCGTCATCTTGAGCGACGGGTCGAAACGCTCGAATACCCGACGAGCTATGTCCACACCGGCAAGTATACCTTCTTCCTTCACCAGAAGGTGCTGCCGACCCATTTCATCGGGACCGATGGTACTTAGTGTGGTATGGTCGCCGTCGCCTATATCTTCGGCAAACGAAAGCGTTATGAGGTCATCTATCAGTTTTTCTCTTGTATCCATATTGTCAGTTAGTAATTAGAAGTTAGGAGTTAGAAGTGAATCTATGGCCGCGATGGCTGTGGCAAAAGCATTAGAGGGTGCGAGACGGATTATTTCGGGATCCCGGTTCATCCATGTGAGCTGTTTTTTTGCGTAGACACGCGTGTTTTTGGCTATGCGGGCCACAGCAGTATCAAAATCCATCTCACCACGGAAATACGCCGCCATCTCCTTATATCCCACAGTATTGAGAGAGTTGAAATTGCCTCGTGCAAATGCTCTGCGGGCCTCATCTTCGAGACCGTCGGCGATCATGCGGTCAACACGTGCATTGATTCTGGAAAAAAGATCCTCGCGGGACCGTCCGATAGCGAATTTTATGATTTGAAAAGGCCGCTTTGCCACGCGCCCTGTACGCAACGATGAATATGGCACACCGGCCTCTAAACTTATCTCGACGGCATGCACCACACGGCGTGTATTGTTACGGTCGACCTGAAGCCAGTAGTCATGATCGCATATCTCAAGTTGCGCAAGCACTCCTTCGAGACCGTGAGCCTCCAGCATGGCGAGGACATAAGCACGTGTGCCCGCACTGACGGTCGGCATGTCGTCGAGACCGCGGCACAAGGCGTCGATATACATCATCGATCCGCCACAGACCACCGCCACAGGATTTTTCGCCCATATCGAAGTTAAAATCGACAAAGCGTCGCTCTCGAACTGCGAGGCACTGTAATAAGCGTCGAGTTCATGCGTTCCCACAAGATGATGGAAGGCACGGCTGCGTTCCTGCTGAGTGGGTGCAGCCGTGCCTATGGGGAGGTCTTTGAAAATCTGGCGGGAATCGGCCGAGACAATCTCGGTGCGATAATGCTCCGCCAGCCGGATAGCCAATTCAGTCTTGCCCGAAGCCGTAGGCCCGGTGACAACAACAAGAATCGGCATTTGTTCCATATCAGTCGCGACGGTCGGCAACAAGCCGGGCTATCTCTACGATCACGTCCTTGGCCTTTTCCATCGACGGAACAGGCACAAACTCGTAGCGGCCATGGAAGTTAAGACCGCCGGCAAAGATATTGGGACAAGGCAGACCCTTGAATGAGAGCTGCGCGCCGTCCGTTCCGCCACGTATAGGCTGAACCTTGGGTGTGACACCGGCGCGACGCATGGCTTCCTCTGCGATCTCGACTATATACATCACAGGCTCGACTTTCTCGCACATGTTATAGTACTGGTCTTTGATCTCGATAGAGCAACAGCCGGGGAATTCATGATTGATCTTGCGGGCCAGATGTTCGAGCTCTTTCTTACGGCGCTCGAAGCGGTCGCGGTCGTGATCGCGGATAATATATGTAAGTACAGTCTGCTCGACTGTTCCCTCCATCGACACGAGATGATAGAAGCCCTCGTAGTCCTCGGTATGCTCGGGAGTCTCCCAGCGGGGAAGCATGATCACAAACTGGTTTGCGATACGCATGGAGTTTATCATCTTGTGTTTCGCATAGCCGGGATGTACATTACGGCCGACAAAAGTCACCTTTGCAACGGCAGCATTGAAGTTCTCGTATTCAAGTTCGCCGATCTCGCCGCCATCCATCGTATACGCCCAGTCGGCGCCGAAGCGGGCGACATCGAATTTATGGGCGCCCTGCCCTATCTCCTCGTCGGGATTGAAGGCAATGCGGATCTTGCCGTGCTTGATCTCAGGATGCGACTTGAGATAGTCTACCGCCGAGATTATTTCGGCGATACCGGCCTTGTCGTCGGCACCAAGGAGCGTGTTGCCGTCGGTCACGATAAGATCCTGACCCTTATAACCGAGAAGTTCGGGAAACTCGGCAGGCGACAGCACTATGCCCTTGTCGGCGTTGAGCACTATATCGCCGCCGTCGTACGACTGCACGATTCGCGGCGACACATGGCGCCCCGACATATCGGGCGATGTGTCGAGGTGGGCTATAAAGCCTACGACAGGCACATCGGCATCGATATTCGCCGGAAGAGTCGCCATCAGATAGCCATTCTCGTCAAGACTGATGTCAGACAGACCCATAGCTTCGAGCTCCTCCTTGAGGTGCTCGGCAAAAATCATCTGACCCGGAGTCGACGGTGTGAGGTTGGTGAGTTCGTCGCTTTGCGTGTCGAACTTCACATAACTCAGAAAACGGTCTACTAAATTCATAGATTTTTATTCAAAAAGACGCCACGGAAGGGCTGCCTTGAGTGTTTTTGATTCGTCGTTTTTTGCCTCGTAGACAAAGCGGTAGCCTTCGATACCAAGCGACTTGAGCACGTCCTCGATAAACGGCGCACAGGCTCCGTAGCTTTCATATTGCTCGTGGAGAGCCTTCTGGTAACGGCCTCGGAGACTGTCCTGAGTCAGATTCGAATAGACAGAAGCCGATTCGAACACAAGAGTATACTGGGCGAACCCGGTGCTGAACTCGAAAGAGCTTTCCTCTGCCTTGTAGGTGCTTCCATAGACATCGGCCCTGGCCTCCATCAGAATAGCCACATTGTCTTTTACAGTTGAGAAACTGAGTTCACTGGGCTTGAGCACAAGAAGTTTTTTGAGACGGGCGGCGCCTATGGTGTATTCCTTAGAATCACCGTCGACACCGGTCAGGGTAATCTTCAACGATCCATTCTCAGCGGACAGAGTATTGAGGGTGGTGTCGAGGTCTGGGCCTCCGTGGCTTTTAAGCCATGAGGAAACCACATATTCCACCAATGCCTGCGAATAGTCGCCGACATGCACATACGGATCGGCATATCCGATATTCACGCTCAGGATGCCCTCGGCATATGATGCTCCGGCAGATTCCAGATACATCGGGCTGTCTTCGGCCATCTTGCCGAGTTCGGCTGCTATACGCTCACTCTGCGCGATGAGAGGCGACGGACCACTGCTTTTCTTGGAACATGCGCCAAGGCCGGCAACTGCCATAAGAACGAGGCCGGCGACAAGGCATTTCTTAAATATCTTTTTCATACTTAATGATACAGACTTGTGTTACCAGATGACCACACGTTCTGCCTCGGGCATGAACATCGGCTGGCCTTCTGTAATGTCGAATGCAGTATAGAAGGGAGCGATGTTACGGAGAGTAGCGTCGACACGCCAGCGGCCGAGGGAGTGGGGGTCGGAAGTAGTGCGCGAAAGGATCTCGGCATCACGGATATTGCCGGCCCATACATTGGCATAGGCAAGATAGAAACGCTGATCGGGGGTAAATCCGTCGATAACCTCGCCTTCCTTATCGCCGAGAGCATTGTGATAGGCGGTATATGCAACGCGGAGACCGCCCTGGTCGGCAATATTCTCGCCGAGAGTGAGACGGCCGTTTGCCTTGGTGCCGGGAGCGACTTCAATGCTGTCAAACTGTGCGACGAGCTTGTCGGCGAGAGCGTTAAAAGCCTCGGCATCGGCTGCGGTCCACCAGTCGGCGAAGTTACCGTCTTTGTCGAACTGACGACCCTGATCGTCGAAGCCGTGTGTCATTTCATGACCGATCACCACACCGATGGCGCCGTAGTTGACGGCGTCGTCAGCCTCGGGATCAAAGAAAGGAGCCTGCAGAATACCTGCAGGGAAGCAGATTTCGTTTGTAGTGGGATTGTAGTATGCGTTGACGGTCTGGGGCGACATGTGCCAGCGGCTGCGGTCTACGGGTTTGCCGTAGTCTGCATTGTAGTAGTCCTGATTGAAGAGGATGGCATTCTGGATATTCTTCCAGTACGACAGTTCAGGGTCAATGGTAAGAGCCGAATAATCGCGCCATTCGTCAGGATAGCCGATCTTCACGGTGAAAGCGGCCAGTTTCTCCTGTGCGCGGGCCTTTGTCGAGTCGCTCATCCATGTAAGATTGTCGATATGCTGTCCGAGAGCCTTCTGGAGGTTACCTACGAGAGCAAGCATTTTCTCCTTCGAGGTAGCAGGGAAGTATTTTTCGACATAAAGCTGGCCGAGAGCTTCGCCGAGGATGCCATTGGGTACGGCGAGAGCACGCTTCCAGCGGGGCTGCTGTTCTTCGACACCCGACATCACCTGGTTGAGGGCGAAGTTGGCGTTGATGAAATCATCGCCGAGATAGTTGGCGGCAGAGCCTACATATGATGCTGTCATATAGTCGCGGAGCACCTGATCGGGCTGTTTTGTCAGAGCCTCGGCGACAGCGGCGTAATATGCCGGCTGCTCGACAACGATAGAATCGACATTAAGCTTCTGAAGCTCAAAATAACGGTTGAGGTCAACCGCGGGATAGGTCTTTACGAGCTCTGCAACCGTTGTAGGATTGTAACATGCGGCGATGTTGCGCATTTCGGTGCGGGTCATCTGCTTGCCGGCAAGTTCTGTCTCGATGGCAAGTACATTGTCGGTGAATTCCTTGGCACGGGCCTCGTCGTAGCCGATAAGACCGGCGAGAGTGGTGAGGTATGTGCGGTAGGCTGCGAGCACCTGGTCGTTGCGATCGGACTTGATGGTGTAGTAGTCGCGGTCGCCGAGTCCGAGACCACCCTGGCCCCAGTACATGGTGTTGACATCGGAATTTTTGAGATCAGCCTGCACGCCCGTACCGAAGAAAACGTCGAGACCGGGCATGGTAGCCATAAGTTCAACGATTTTCTCGCGGGGAGTGGTGGCGATAACCTCAAGATCGGCCTTAAGAGGCTCGATACCCTGTTCGTTCAGACGCACGCTGTCCATGCCCATGGCATAGAGATCGGCGATCTTCTGGGCATTCGATCCGGGAGCGGCCGTAGTACGGTCAAGACCGAGCACAAGCTCACGCACCTGCTCGCGGTTGTTTTCGCCGAGCTGGTCGAAAGTTCCGAAGCGCGAATATTCAGGCTTGAGAGGGTTGGCTTTCATCCAGCCGCCGCACGCATAGTCATAGAAATCGTCTCCCGGCTTCACGCTTGTGTCGAGATGACTGGCGTCGATACCTTTGGGCGCCTGCTGGCGGGTGCACGAACCGGTAGCAAGACCGGCTGCGAGCACAGCGCCGATGATAAGATAAGTTTTGCTGCGCATTGTAACTAAATATATTGGTTTATTGTTTGAGTCCGTCATATTCCATCTGTGCTAATTCCCACATGCTCATTGCGTTTTCGAGATCCTTCACCGCCTGCGCATGCCGGGTGTATATATCGTCGTCAAGCTCACCGGCGGCAATCTTCGCTTCGATTGCCGCAATGTCGGCTTCGCGTTTTTCCACTTCTTTTTCGGCTTCCTCCACCTTTTTAGCCGCACGTTTCAGCGTTTTCTCGCGCTCGCGCTGTTCGGCATAGCTGAGTCTGGGCGCAGATGCTGAGGACGCAGGCGTATCGGGCGTCTTCCGAGGCTGTGCGCTACTCTTCTCCGGCTGCGGTTCAGGTTTTTGTCTGAGTTCAAGCTCGGATAGCGAGGCCATACGTTTTTTCTCGAGAAACTCGTAGATACCTCCGAGACATTCTGTCACTTTACCGCCCCCGAACTCATAAACCTTCTCTACGAGACCGTCGAGAAACTCACGGTCGTGACTCACCACGATCACCGTTCCGTCGAAGTCGCGGATAGCCTGCTTGAGAATATCTTTGGTCTTCATGTCGAGGTGATTGGTCGGTTCGTCGAGTATGAGAAGATTCACCGGCTCAAGAAGAAGCTTTATCATCGCAAGACGGGTTTTCTCGCCACCCGAAAGCACTTTCACTTTCTTGTCCGACGCTTCGCCGCCAAACATGAACGCGCCGAGGATATCGCGTATCTTGGTACGGATATCGCCTACGGCCACATGGTCGATGGTGTCGAAAACTGTAAGCTCTCCGTCAAGCAACTGCGCCTGATTCTGCGCAAAATAGCCGATTTTCACATTATGCCCCACGCGGAGCGACCCTGTAAAGGGTATCTCGCCCATGATACATTTGACGAGCGTTGACTTGCCCTGGCCGTTTTTACCGACAAAAGCCACTTTCTCGCCGCGGCGCAGAGTGAATGTGGCGTGGTCAAAAACCTGATGATCGCCGTATGCCTTGCCGACGTCCTCTATTATGAGCGGAAAATCGCCCGAACGGGGTGCCGGCGGAAAGCGGAGATTGAGGCGCGAGGTATCGACCTCGTCGACCTCGATACGCTCTATCTTGGCGAGTTGCTTTATGCGGCTCTGCACCTGCACCGATTTCGTGGCCTTGTAGCGGAAACGCTCTATAAACTCCTCGGTATCGGCAATCTGCTTCTGCTGGTTGCGGTAGGCACGCATCTGCTGCTCTATGCGTTCGTCGCGGAGAACGACGAATTTAGAGTAGTTCACGGCATAGTCGTAGATTCGTCCCAGATTTATCTCGATAGTGCGGTTGGTCACATTGTCGAGAAATGCGCGGTCGTGGCTAACGAGCACCACAGCCTTCGCCTTGGTTATAAGAAAACTCTCGAGCCACTGGATCGACTCTATGTCGAGATGGTTGGTCGGTTCGTCAAGGAGAAGAACGTCCGGACGCTGCAGAAGGATCTTGGCCAGTTCGATACGCATGCGCCAGCCCCCGCTGAATTCCGACGTGGGACGTGTAAAATCGCTCCGTTCGAAGCCCAGACCGATGAGCGTCTTCTCCATCTCAGCCTCATTGTTGTCGCTGTCGGATATGGCGAGGATATCGGTCAGTGAAGCTATATTTTCGATCAGTTTCTGATATTCGGCCGACTCATAGTCGGTACGCCGCTGTGCCTCTTCCGAAAGCGCGTCGAGACGGCGATGCATCTCCTCGAGATGGGCATAGACCTTGCGTACTTCGTCGAGCACGGTGGTATTGTCGGCAAGAACCATCTGCTGAGGCAGATATCCCACCGTAACACCCGCAGGGACAACGACATTGCCCGATGTAGGTTTTTGCAGACCGGCTATGATCTTGAGCATAGTGCTCTTACCCGCACCGTTCTTACCGACGAGAGCTATCTTGTCCTTGGGATTGATTACATAGTTTATATTATCGAAGAGCACCTGAGCGCTGAATTCGACAGAAAGGTTATTGACAGATATCATTTGCTATCAGTTTCAATCTGCAAAGATAGCAAATTTCGCCGAATGTCAGCCTCTCAGCCCTAAACATAAAACAATTGCCAATATTTTATATCTTGTTGCCATGCACAAAATTAGCCATTCTGTGATAAAGAAACATAAAATTCCGCATTCCATGAGCAAGCTCATAAAATGCGGAAGTAAAAAACATTCCTTTTATTAACAAAAACAAAGAGCGCTTATACCGTCCTCTCAGATTATTTCGAGATTGTCGGCAAGACGCTGGCGCACCACCTCGTACATCATCACGCCCGCGGCCACACCAACGTTCAGCGAACCGATCTTTCCGAACATCGGGATAGCACTTCGTGTGTCGGCCAGCCTGAGCACCTCGGGAGATATGCCTATATCCTCGGCTCCCATCACCAATGCAAGAGGAGTTGTATAGTTGCCGAGAGTGTAGTTTTCGGATGCCTTTTCTGTCGCACATACAATCTGGCAACCGCTGTCCTTTAGAAAGCGGACGGCATCGGAAAGCGAATTTTCGCGACACACGGGAATATGAAGCAATGCGCCGGCCGATGTCTTGACGGCATCGGCGCCCACGCTGACACTGCCACGTGTCGGAATAACTATGGCATTGACGCCGCAACATTCGGCCGTACGGGCAATCGCACCGAAATTGCGTACATCGGTAATGCCGTCGAGCACAAGTATGAAAGGCAACAGACCGTCTTCGAACATTGTAGGCACGATGTCGTGCAACCTGCAATATTCCACGGCGCTAAGGAAAGCCACAACGCCCTGATGGTTCTTGCGTGTTATACGGTTGAGTTTTTCGACAGGCACACGCTGCACCGGTATCATGTGAGCTTTTGCAAGTTTCAGGAGGCGCTGGGCCATATCGCCGTTCAGATCTTTCTTGACAAGGAGCTTATCGACAGTACGACCTGATTCGATTGCCTCTATGGCTGAATGAATGCCAAATATATAATCGCTTGATTCCACGTTGTCTAAGTATTAAATAATAAGTAATAGGTAATAAGTAAGAGATAATCCGGGCAAGCCAGATGTGCGCTTTATGATTATTTCACTTGTTTTGAAAGCAAAGTGCGCGCAGTGGCCAGCGCGGTAGGATCATCGGGATTTCCGCTGAGCATCAAGGCAAGCTCGGCCTGACGCCCCGCATCATCGAGCCTGCGGATACGGGTTGTGGTGCTGTTCTCGTCGTCTTCTTTGTAAACCTTGAAATGTACGCGCCCCATCGCCGCCACTCCGGGAAGATGGGTAATGCATATCACCTGCAGCGAACGGCTCATGCCGGCCATCATGGCTGCCATACGAGTGGCCACATCGCCCGACACGCCGGTATCGACCTCGTCGAAAATAATCGAGGGCAAATGCATGCGCTCTGCAAGAATGGCACGAACGGTGAGCACCAGACGCGAAATCTCGCCGCCGGATGCGGCTCCGCCGAGAGGCATCAAGGCCTGGTTTTTATTGAATGCGAACAGATACTGCACCTGATCGAAGCCGTCGATACCGAGTTTGCCGCGCGTAAACGATATGTCGCATCGCAGATTGGGCATTCCCAGAGGCGAGGCAGCCTCCCGCAGCTGACGCGAAAAGACTGCGGCAGCGGCAGTGCGCCGGTCGCTCAGCTCGGCGGCGAGAGTCACTGCGGCCTTCTTGGCTCGCTTGGCCTCGGCTTCGAGACGGGCGAGCACACGGTCGCCGTCTTCGAGTGTGGCCAGCTGACTGCCGAGACGGTCGCGGATGGCTATGAGCTCGTCGGCATTGGCGACATGGTGTTTAGTCTCAAGAGAATACAGCCGGCCGAGACGTTCCTCCACTTCCTCAAGACGTCCGGGATCGGCGTTCAGCGATTCGCGGTAGCCCATCAGGGTATCTGCTATATCAGCCAGTTCAATACGGGTGGATTCGAGACGTTCCGACAGATTATGGAAATCGATCTCGGGTTCTTCGGTCTCGTCTTCGTCGACAAGATTCATTGCAAGGCTCTCTACAGCGGACACAGCCTCGTCAAGAGCCGTCTGAACATTCACCGGCTCGCCCGAAAGAGGGGTAAGCGCACGGTCGATCTGCTCCAGAAGTTCGTCGAGATTCGACAGGGTCTCGCGTTCATGCTCGAGAGCCTCATGCTCGCCAGGCTGAAGATCCATAGCCTCGAGTTCATTATACTGAAAAGCGATATAATCGGCGTCGTCGCGGTTGCGGCGTATCATATCGCGTGTCTCGGTATATTGCTTCAGACTGCGGCGATAGACAGCATACGCACCACGATAGCTTTCGAGAAGTTCATGCGTATCGGCGAGATTGTCGAGGATTTCCAGCTGATACTCGGGCGAGGCGAGCATGAGATTCTGATGCTGCGAATGGATATCGATGAGCCTCACGGCTATCTGACGCAACACCGGCAAGGTGACAGGCGAATCATTGACAAAGGCACGCGAGCGCCCTCCGGGAAGAAGCTCGCGCCGCAGTATGCAGTCGCCGTCGACGCTATCGAAACCCATCTCGGAAAGCATGCTTCCGACTCCGGGTGCATCGCCGATACCGAACACAGCCTCGATCACCGACTTACGAGCCTGGTCTCGCACCACACGCATATCGGCCCGCTCACCCAGCAACAGTCCCAGAGCGCCGAGAATTATCGACTTGCCGGCACCGGTCTCGCCGGTGATGATATTGAATCCGGGATCGAACTCGATCTCCATGCCGCTTATGAGGGCATAGTTGGATATAAGAAGACTTTTAATCATTTTTCAGCTCCTTTCCTGATTTCCTCGAGCCGCTGGTTTTCCGTCGGATAAACCGGCTCGAGAAGCTTGTAGACGGCTTCGCGTTCGCGCTGCGGAGCCTTGGAGTAGATATTGACCAGCTCGTCGAGCTTGGCATCCTTGAACATCGACAAGGCAACCGACATAGGAGCCGCCGAATATATTTTCTGAATCGCATCGAGCGATTCGGTGACAGCCGCACGCCCTTTGTCGACAGATGTAGACATTATATCAAGACCCTGGCGGTGATACTGGTAGAGAAGATCGCGTATCACCGAGGCCGGCGCATCGGTAAACGACGAAAGGACGGCACTGCGGTTTTTCGTATCTTCAAAAGCTTTCCAGCCTGTCTCACCCGAAGACTGCGCCATCTGAACGATCTGTTTGAGCCGTTCGAAATACGGTTCGCCGCCTTTCGGCGAAAACGAGTCGAAATCGACCGCAAGCACAAGAAAGGCATAGAAATTGAGAATGGCCGTAAGCTGGCTTTCCATATTGTTGACGGAATATACCAGCGGCTCGCCCTCGCGATAGGTAAACTCTATCTTTGTGTCCTTGAAGTTGATTAATGTAGTTGTATAACTGCTGTTGTAGACCGGACGCAGAGACTGGATCTGGAGATCGCCCTTCACAACATCGTCGGCATACTCCTTGACCGTGAGGAAGAGACGGCATTCGATTTTTTCGTTGGCGGCAATCTGAGTATTAGTGAACACCGTAGTGTTCAGATACTCGCTCATCGCCTGCTGCAGAGTCTCGAAAACCTGTTTATAGGTGCCGTTGACCTGATCGGAATTCACCTCGACAGTACAGAGAAGTTCCTGGGCCGACGCGCAGAAACACGCCAACATCATTAGCAGCGCCATGGCCGCGGTTCGGAGGAGATTGGTGACAATCGTCATAGAGTAGCGATAAAATCGAGGATATCGGCCGCTACAGCCTTTTTTGATTTGAGAGGATATTCCGCCGGAATATCGCAGGCAGCGGATATAATGCTGATCTTGTTGGTATCGGTACCGAAGCCGGCGCCCTTGTCGGCCAGACTGTTCACCACGATCATATCGAGATTCTTCCTGGCGAGCTTGTCGCGTCCGTTGGCGATGGCGTGGTCCGTCTCGAGGGCGAAACCGACAAGAATCTGGCCCGGACGCTTCTCTTGACCGAGGGTGGCGGCGATATCTGGATTCTTGACAAGCTCGATGTTGTCGAACTCGGCCTTTTCCCGCTTGATCTTGCTGTCGAATACATGTGCCGGAGCGTAGTCGGCAACCGCAGCCGTCAATATGGCTATATCAGCCGAGCCGAATGCCTCCTGCGCCGCCGCAAGCATTTCGCGTGCGCTCTCTACGTCGACACGCCGTATGCGCGGATTGCTGACCGAAAGCGCCGTCGGGCCGCTCACAAGCGTCACCTCGGCACCGCGGGAAGCGGCTTCTTCGGCTATGGCATAACCCATCTTGCCGGTAGAGAAATTACCTATGAAACGCACAGGATCTATGCGTTCGTATGTCGGTCCCGCCGTAACGAGCACTTTCTTACCCGCCAGGGGGCTTCCGGCGGCAAAAAAAGCGTCGAGAACGGCGGCAATCTTCTCGGGTTCCTCCATACGGCCGCGGCCGGTGAGACCGCTGGCAAGTTCGCCTGTTTCCGGCTCGATTATATGCACGCCGTCGCCGGCGAGAGTGGCGAGATTGCGTGCGGTAGTCGGATGAGCCATCATATCGAGATCCATTGCCGGCGCCACAAATACAGGACAGCGGGCCGAAAGATAGGTTGTCACAAGCATATTGTCGGCAACGCCGCAGGCCATTTTGGCAAGCGTCGAGGCCGTGGCCGGGGCAACAATCATGGCATCGGCCCATTCGCCCAAAGCAACATGTGAATGCCACTCGCCGGTATTGGCGCTGAAAAATTCGGTGATCACCGGACGCTGCGAGAGCGACGACAATGTTACCGGCTGTATGAACTCGCGCGCGTTCGGAGTCATCACGACCTGCACCTGCGCTCCACCCTTCACGAGCTGACGCAAAAGCACAACACTCTTATATGCGGCAATACCGCCGCTTATTCCAAGTATGATATTCTTGCCTTTAAGCATTATTTCTTGGCCCGCAGGCGGATTCGGGTGAATACTTTCTTTGTGTTGCGCGGAAAATCGCCCTGCATTATCCAGCTATAGTAACCGGGATCCTTTTCGAGCACTTCTTCGGCCACGCGACCTTTGTATTTGCCGAAATTGATGATCTCACGGTTCTGATCGTCGTAGATCAGACGTCCGGCTATATCGACATTGCGGTTCGCACACGCATATTCCGACAACGGGCCGATCTCGACAGGCAGATCGTCGTAGCGTTCAAGCTGGGCGAGAAGCACTTCCATAGTCGCGCGGGTATCGGCCAAGGCACCGTGAGCGCCTTCAAGTTCGGCTCCGCAATAGTAGCGGTATGCGGCCACGAGTGTACGCGGTTCTTTCTTGTGATATATGGTCTGCACATCGATGAAGCGGGCCTTCGAGAAATCGAAATCGACACCCGCACGCTCGAACTCGGCATCCAGTAGAGGAATATCGAAGCGGTTTGAATTGAAGCCGGCTATATCGCAGCCGAACAACTGCTGGGCAAGCGACGCGGCCACCTGACGGAAAGTAGGCTCATTGGCGACATCCTCGTCGGTTATGTGATGTATTGCTGTCGCTTCGGCCGGAATCGGCATTTCAGGATTGATACGTCGCGTCTTTTCGACCACATGACCGTCCGGATGAAGTTTCACCATCGAAATCTCAACTATACGGTCTGTAGATATGTTCGTACCGGTGGTCTCGAGATCGAAAAACACCACCGGTCGGTTAAGTTTCAGTTTCATTCTTTATAATTTATAATCAAGAATCAACAATTGCGGATTGAATGCTCTCTCCTGCTATAAATTATCAATTCCAAATTATTAAATCGTATTAGAATTCGCCGACAATCATCGGCATCAGAAGCATGAGCAGCTCGGTATTCTCGGGCTCTTCTGCGGGACGGAACACACCGGGACGGCCGGCATCTCCGAGATTTACGATGACATCGGTACCTTTGATGGTAGTAAGAATCTCTGTAAGGAAGCTTGCACTGAAACCGATGGTAAGCTCACTGCCAGTGAACGAACAGGGCACCTGCTCGCGAGCACTTGTACACAGATTATTGTCATTGGCCTTCAGAAGGATAGTCTCAGGTGTAATGCGGAATTTCTCAAGACCGCCTTCGACCTCCACGAAGATACCCACACGACGCACGGCATTGAGAAGAGCCATACGGTCTACGGTGAGCACAAGCGAGTTATTACGCGGCATCACACGGTTATAGTCCGGATAGGTACCGTTGAGGAATGCACACTGGAACGTGAAGTTGTCGCTTTTGATAATCGCACTGCGGCTCGACATGGTGATATCGAGTGTTTCTTCCTTGGCAAAGACGTTTTTAATGATAGCCGAAGGCTTCGACGGAAGCACGCAAGAGCCGGTCACTCCGGGAGCCGTGCGGCGGTCGGTATAGCGCACGAGCTTGCGGGTGTCGGTAGCCACGAAAGTGATACTGTCTGGAGCGATATCGAGCAGCACACCCTGCATGATCTGACGGTATTCGTCGGTGCTGACGGCAAACATAGTATTGTCGAGACCGGTGATGATCTGCTCGGTTGCGACACTGAAGCTGATAGGATTGGCCTCTTCCAGAGTTGAGCCGGAGAAAGCCGGATACTGATCGCCGGGGAGACCGACGAAGCTGTAGTGACCTGCCGAATACGACAGTTGAACCTCGAGGGTGTCTTCATTTACATCCACTTCCACACCCTGATCGGGGAGTTCCTTAAGAAGCTCGACAAGACGGCGTGCGCCAAGACAGAAACTGCCCGACCCCTTGGCTCCGGCGACCTCAAGACGCGCTGTGAGGGCATTTTCCACATCCGAGCCCGTAATGGTGAATGTATCGCCATCGAGAGTCAGCAAAAAATTATCGAGAATCGCAAGTGCGTTCTTGGAATTGATGACCTTGCTGACGGCTGCGGCAGCATTGTAGAAGGCCTTGCTCGAAACGTTGAATTTCATGACTTTATAGATGTTTTTATTTATATTTCATGTAAAAACGCGCAAAGCGCACATATCAATCTACAAATATAGTCATTTTTCAACAACCGACGAAAAAAATTTCACCCATGGTCGCAGCCGAAGACGGAACGACAGCGACAAAGTTTATTTCCGGGCTTTCAACTGCAATATCAGCCAGTCGGACGCAAGGCGAGCGGCCTCAGCCATATCTACACTGAAAGCATGATCCTCCCCGGGAAGCAACCTGATACTGCTGTGCCTATAACCATGATGGTAACGCTCGCCGTAAGTATAGGGGACAATACGGTCATGAGTCCCGTGTAGTATGAATACCGGCCCCTCATACTTCAGAGCGGTTTCATAAATAGGCAGGTTTACCGCTGTCTCGATGTATTTACGGCCTAATTTCAATCCGCCGAAAGGCAATTGGATATACTCCGAAGTCATATTCCATGGATCGTACAGCGCCCCCATAGTGTTACCACGAAGCGCATCATCACGGAGGACGGCCGCCGGCGCCATGAGCACCAGACTTTTTATTACCTTATCGCCAAGCTCTCCGGCAGTCATACTTGCGACTACTCCACCCTGCGAATGTCCGAGCAATGAAATATCGGCTACCCACGACTGCTTCTGCGCCCATCCGATCACACTCTTGAGATCTTCAATCTCGTTGAGTACAGTCATGTTCTGAAACAGACCCGCACTTTTACCATGCCCGTTGAAATCAAAACGAAGGGTCGCGATTCCACTACGGCACAGATCGTCAGCTATATCGATAAAAAGCTGCGCCTGACAGTTTCCGCCGAATCCGTGACATAATATCACGAGCGGTGTCGGGCCGACAGTATCAGGACGCTGGAGAATTGCAAACAACTCACCTTCCGAGCCCTTTAACTCGAACTCCTCCGACTGCCGGGCAAAAAGCCCGATAACAGAGAATAGCGCCATAAAAACAAACAGTATTACTTTATTTTTCATAGTATTGTCGTTGTATGAATGTTTTTTGCTGCCTTTGTATGCATGAAATCAACTGATGTATGCAAATTTAGTGATTTGTCGGGGACAAAAACAAGATTTCGGTATAAAAAGATTTAGGACCCGTAACATTATAACAAAACCGCATACGGCAACAAGCCGCATGCGGTTTTGCATATCACTGACAGATGTTATTCGTAGATAAGCTCGATATCATCGATCCACATTGTGGAGCCTTCGCCACCGCAGAAATAATCGCCGTAGCGGCTTGCAGAAGCCACGAAGACTATGTGGGAGGGTTTCACATCTTTCTTGAAATAATCGATGGGAATGGTGATTTCAACGAGACCGTCGCCGTCTGTCGCTGCTTCGAACACATGTTCGCCATAGGCAAGCACACGTTCTTCATCTTTGCTGAAGAGACGCTGGCCCGAAGAAGCCGTCTTTATGACAAACGGCCATTGCTTGCCATCGTAAGCCGGATCGAGTGTATCATCGGTAAGAGCTATGTATATAATACCCTTGTCAGGCTGGCCGGCAGGAATATAGCTGTCGTTGGCGCCTTTTCGGTTTACAGCAATGCCGGGTGTATACTTGGCATAAAGTTTTACAGCTACAGGACGCGATGTAAACGCACGGCCCCAGCCGAGAATACCATCGGTACCCTGTGTTCCGAGATACTCGCCATAGAAGATATTTCCCGCAGCAAATTTACCGATAGAACCAATACCGACAAATTTCGAGTAGAGCTTGGCACTGTAATTGCCCGAATGCTTCAGATCACTGTCCGGTGTCGTAATGCTTCCGGCACCTGGCATAGTGGTCGCGCCGTGGTTACCAGAATCCCAGAAAGTATCGGCGCCGGGGGCGTGAATGAGATAGGTGTTGCTCGATGTATCCCACTCTTCAAAGCCGGCATTCTCGAGCTGAGCCTCCGCATCGGTTACGAATGTCTGCGATGCAGTCTCGAAGTCGCCTGAAACAGCCTTGTATTCATAGACCGTACCCGGAACGAGACCCGTTAGTTCGGCATAGAACTCCGTACCCATCTCAAATGCACCGCTTGCAGGAATGCCTTCGACATACTGCCATTCGCCAGTAGCACCCGCACGATAGCGGAATCCTGCACTCTCTATACCATTCTTTGTAACAGTACCACGGATAGTAGCCTTGCGCGAGCTGTAATCGGCTACAGAGACAGGCTCTATGGCAACAGGAGCATCGCTGACATTGAAAACCAATGTGGCGGTCGATGTCTGATTCTTGCTGTCGGTAGCCGCAATCACAAAAGTGTGCTCGCCATCGGCGAGAGTACCTGTATATTTCTCTGTGAAATTGATACGGAAGAGCGATTTCTCTCTCTGCTCGTCGCCGACAGCAGCGGCAACATAGCGACATGATATGCCCAGTTCATCGAGAGCGGCCAGAGCGGCGGCAGATCCTGCGGCAATCTCGACATCGGTACCACCGTCCATCACCTCAAGTCCGGCAAGTTCCTCGCTGTCGAGAACGACACTCGTGATGTCGGCGGCACTTGAGATAAAGACAGTACGATCGCCGATTTCGCCTTTGGCGGCTGTAAGGGGCTTATTCACATCAAAGTCATATCCCTTGAAAGCGGGAGGAGCTATAAGACTGATATTCTCGTTGACTTCTATCACCTTGTCGTCGATCTGTATGGTCACGACGGCACCACCGATATTGGTGCTCTGGGTGGTATATGTCACATTGAGGATATAGAGATGTCCGGGAGCGGCATTTTCGATCACGCCTTCCTGCTCGAAAGGCTCACCGTTGAGCTGCGTACCCTTGAACGTCCACGAAAGATTCTTGTCTGTGGAGGGCATCATATAGTAAGCCCGTCGGCCGTCGCTGACATCACCTGTAGTGAAATCGAGCGCACCGCGGCGATGACCTACCGTCATCGTATAGTCCGACAGATAGTTTTCGAGACCATCCTGATACTTCACTTCAGCGGCGACATTGGCGATCTTGCAGAGCAGATTGACATCGGCTGTCTGACCGGCCTCCACCGTAAATTCGGTGTAAGCCTTGAAATAGCGTTTGTCCCAGCTTGCCGACACGGAATCGCCGGCCCAGGCCTCGGCTATATAGCTGCCCGACAGCATTGGGAAAGCTCCGACAGGCATCTCGGCCAAAGTATTGTAACGGCGCACAAGACCGCCTTCGGCTCGAGAGATCCATATCATGGTGCTGGCCTTGATATCATCTTCTATCGAACGCGACACCACAGTCATATCAGTGCTCAGAGAGGTGCTGAGCACTACACTGCCCTCGCCCGAGCCTTCGAATTTCTCTTCGGAGCAGCTTGCCAGCGCGAGCACGGCCGCGCCGGCAGCAAGTATGCTGATTTTCTTCATTAAGATACGAATTTAAGGGTGAGAGTGCTGGTTGCGCCCTTGGAATCGGTAACTGTGATTATAAAGTCGCTCTTGCCAGGATAGATATTAAGCAGGGGCACAAAGTCTGTGATATTGAAATCAACAGTTGTCTTGCCAAGAACAGCATCGCCAATGGGGAATCCAAGACCTTCAAGGCCTTCGGCAAGAGAACCAGGATTAGCGAGATCGAATTCCTTCGCAAGACCGACGCCTTCGAGAACGTCCGGAGTAAGACCTTCCGAATCAATCACAACCTCAAGTTTGGCGAAACCTTCAGGACAATCGATGGTAACGATAGCGTCGCCGACCCAGTCTTTGGAATAGTTGATGCCTCCTTCGGTATCGAGGGTCTCGCTCTTGAAAGTGGCTGCTTCACCGCCGGGAGTGGGAGGTGTAGGATCGTCAGGATCGGGATCCTCATATCCCGGACGACCGCTCGGATCAATGTTCGGATCTTTTACTGTGGTATTACCGTCGATATCAACCTCTACGATTTCTGTATCGAGAGATATTCCACCGGGCGTAATGGAACCGTCGGGCTCAGGCACATCGGGACCGATCTGAATGCCATAGCGAACAATGCGGTGCTGCCCGGCTGTCACATCGGTAAACGGAACCTTGTTGTCGATGGCGTTCCCGCTTATAGAACCGATGAAATGTGCGACCATTGTAGTCGAACCGTCGACAGCCTCAAAATAGGCGGCAGAACCGTCTTCCACCTCTTTCTTTGTAAAAGTGATCAGACCTTCGTCGTTGGCCTCTATAACGACTTTTACATCATCGTCCACAATGGCCTTAAGAGCATCAGAGAACTCGACAGTAACTTTAATCGACTTGAATTCGGCTGTGACAGTGCCGACTTCGGTGATTTTGTTCTTCTCGATCGTAAAAGTCTTAGACTCGCCGTAATAATAGGGCTGTTCCCAGGCGGCTTTCTCGACATCGTGCGATTTCACTTTAACGACGTAACCGTCGCCAGCGGCAAGAGGAACGATTTCGGGCATCTGCCCGTAGGTCCATGAGCCGGCTTCAGCTCCGGTCTTGTCATAGATCGTAACCTGAAAACTGTTCACATCGGCTGCGGCACGCGAGCCGGACGATACTATCACATTGGCGTTTTCCTTGACATCGACAATCATCGAGCCAAGAGCCAGAGAGCCATCTGAACCCGTCGGAGGCGTCCAATGCTCAGAGCACGAAGCGACAGTCAGCATCGCTGCCGCCAGAGCTATATTTGAGATCTTGATTTTCATCGTTTTTTTTAATAGATTAATTCCATATCGTCAACAAACAATTCGGAACCGGTAAAACGGCCGGATGTGGTATTTCCGAAATTCGGACACGATAGATTGGTAGTATTTATTGTCTGACAATCCGGATTGTTAGACGATTTGAAAATCACACAAATAGAAGAAGCTTTACCCGAATTCACAGAGTATGAAAGATCAATACTCTCGTCTACATACTCGGCGCAAGGAACAAGATTTTTATTTCCACTGGCGATGATATTTCCTGCTTTATCTTTCACCCACACTTCCACATAACCATAGTCGGCGGAATTCTGGGCACAATAGTAGTAATAAAATTTCAGAGCGGAAGGTCGCGAAGCGAATGAATACCCTGTATATTCAGGCTGCTGATTGGAGGCATTGTACGATCCAAGATACAATTCACCTACAGTAAGATTTTTACATCCCTTACCGCTCGAGGTTCCACCGTTACCGTCATTATCACCCCAGCCGACAGTAGAAATCACCGCGCTATAATTGCCGGCATGTACCTTTTCCTGATTTGCTGTTCCATGGTTTATACCGCGATCGGAAAATCCCGAGCCGGTGGGCCGAGTGCCGGAGAAAGCACAAAATGACGCACCTCTATGGTTAAACATATTTGTACCGCTGCCGCCTGCCGAAGTAGTCAGTTTATTCATAGTACCCCAGACAGCGTTTTCATCTGCTCCGGGATAATCGATCCACCAGTACGATGATTCTCCATTCTGGCGATACCAATTTTCCATATCCGAATTGGGAAGCTGCAATTTTGTCTCGGTGGTGAAAGAGGCTACGGTAGAACGCTCGTCATTGATCACACGGACATTGTTCACCTGACCCGGAGTAAGACCTGTGATCTTATAATAGTTGCCTTCGACAGCACCGCCGACAGCGATGGCGGAGCCGTTGACCGTAGCTCCGAAAGTGAGATTGCTAAGATCTGCGGCCGAATTGGTTTCGTTGTCAAAAACACTGACATAGGCATACGTAGCGAATACGTTGTTTTCATCAGCTGAAACCACATAACGGGGAGCCTTGATTACAGTGCTTGACGACTGGCCATTGCATTTGGCCGTAAGGCTGATATTGTCTGTAGTAGTGAAACCGCTTACAGTCACCTTATAGCGGCTGGCGGCACGGCTGTATGGCTCGACGGTCCAGTCCGTAACAGGACGGGGACGTGAGGCATTCGATGCTATATATGTAAACTCGATGTTCGCCTTAGGATCGGGACCGTTATACTCCATGGTAAACACCAGCGGTTCGCCGGGAGTATAGAACGCCTCGTTTTCCGGATCAAGATTGAGTATAAGACCTTCGGCGACAACTGTGAGGGACTGTGTTTCCGTACGGCCATAATTGTCGGTCACAGTGACGGAGAAGACAGTCGTATTATCGTCTGCATTCGTCTTGATATTTTTAAGGACACCGGCAAAATCTATCTGAGCCATCTGGGCCGGATTACGCCAGAGACCCCGCACGGCAAGTCCCTTTCCGGTAAGCTGCTGCTGGGTGGCTGCATCCGCACCGAGAAGTTCCACAGACGCAGGCCAGTCTCTAAGGCCGAGTGAGGAAGTCTCCAGAAGGACACTCTTCAGCCCACCCATAGCCACGATATTGAATTTGAGGGGTGTTTCAGGAACGAAACCTTCGACAAAATTCACCGGTTCACCGGCTACAAAACCATCCGAAGTGATTGCGGGAGGTTCGGAGTTGAAAAGACCTTCAAGCTTGATTTCAACCGTTTCTGTCTCGAGAGTCTCGTCCCAGTCAACTTTAAGGGAAGGATCTCCGACTTCACCGCCGTTGACATCTACGGTCACCTTATAATGATGTTTGGCGGCGGCATTGACTGTAGCCACGGTCGTGGTGGCCGTCTGACCGGCAACTGTAGTGAAGGTCATCTTGACAGCGGTCTCGCCAGGAAGAACATAGGCCGGACGCGTCTCGTCCATGCTTACATCGACACCGCCGACTTCAATCGACCATTCACTCATATATTTCGTGAATGCTTCCGTATATGCGAACGAGAACATGGCTTTCGACATCGATGCACTGACGCCTACTTCGGTTGCCTGATCGTCTTTTACGGTCAGCGTGCTTGAACCATAGTATGCCGGTACATCGAAACCGATGCTTTCCACATCGCCATACCATACGCTGAGGCGGTATTCACCAATCGAAAATTTAGCGGTCTCGCATTCTTTTGCGAAAGCCTCGACCGATTCCCATGTTTTCTTGTAATCTCCCTCTGTCTTTTCGAGGGTCACTGAAAGATCGTTGACTCCTATGGCGCCGGCAGTCTCGCCGTCGGCACGCGATTCGGGCGCAACTTTGGCTCCCGAACCGAACATCTGAGAGTCAAGTCCTATCAACGGCACTATTTGCCCCTGGCCTTTCCCGCGGTTCTCGCCGAAATCGTCGCAACCGCACAACAAAGCCACAGCAGCAAACGATACCATGCCGAACATGATAGTTTTTCTCATAATGTGGTTATTGGTTTATTGTTAGTATATTCTCTCATAAGCTATCCGCAATCTGGAGTAAATGTCGAATAAACGGATATATTATGGTGGCAAATTTAGCTAAAATTCCTTTTATGGCAAAATAAAATTTAATCAACAGGGTCTTGAAAAAGGCATTATACACCTCTATTATCCTATACAGCAATACAATAATCAAGCGACAACTGCTCTGCATGCATTTTAGATTATTTAGCAATCAAAATGTCGGAAAAATCGCGCGATTTGTCTATCTTTGCAGTCATTTTACACATAACAGTATTATTTAGAAAGAATTGAAAAGCATTCCACTTGCCACAAGTGTGGCGAAATCACCCTCGCTGATCATATCGGCGCTTCCGGTAGTTACACTTCTTGCATTGTTGGTCGGCGTAGTAGCATTTGTCGGCGCCGATGCCATTTCCGATCTAAGCCCCTGGGCATTACTGTCTTCGGCAACTCTTGCCATCTGTCTCAGCGCCATGTCGGGCACATTGTGCCGCCGTGGCCTCACAGTCGGATTCCGGCGCAGCGCTCGCCAGATTCTTCCGGCGGTGCCGATGCTGGTGTTCATCGCCATGGTATCCACAACCTGGATGCTCAGCGGTGTCGTCCCCACCCTCATAGACTACGGCATGCGTCTGATCAATCCTACATTTTTTCTGGTGACCACTTGTGCCGTCTGCGCCGTAATTTCCGTACTCACAGGCAGCTCCTGGAGCACCATAGCCACTATCGGCGTGGCATTCATGGGCATAGGAACTGTCATGGGATTCCATCCGGGCTGGGTTGCCGGAGCGATCATCTCGGGTGCATACTTCGGCGACAAAGTATCACCGCTGAGCGACACCACCGTCGTGGCATCAAGCGCCTGCGGCGTAGATCTCTTCGATCATATCCGTTATCTAATGCTCACGGCCATACCGGCCATGGGTCTGGCTTTGCTCACCTTTTTCATAGCCGGCCTATGCATTAACGCCTCGCCTGCCGAAAGCGCCGGCGATATGATAGGGCTCATCAATGAGACGTTCACCATCACACCCTGGACTCTTGTCATACCCGCGATAACACTGACGCTTATTGCTTTGCGGGTGCCGACTCTGATCACTCTCTTCATAAGCTCCATGCTCGGCCTCGCAGGCATTTTCCTATTTCAGCCGGGTATCACGGCAATGCTTTCGGAAGGCACATCGTTCGCAGACTACGCAGATATGACGCTCCACCTTCTCTGGACCGAAACCGCATTCAACACCGGCCACGAGACATTCGACAGCCTTGTAGCCACAGGCGGTATCACCGGCATGCTCTCGACCATAGCGCTCGTATTGTGCGCCATGACATTCGGAACAGCCATGATAGGCACCGGCATGCTCGGTGTTCTGACACACAAAATCACCGCGCGTCTCAAAAGCCGTTTCGCCATTGTCGGCACAACTGTCGGAGGCGGTCTGTTCATCAACAGCTGCACTGCCGACCAGTACCTGTCGCTTATCATCGGCGGCAACATGTTCCGCAACGTATACCGCCGCTTCGGCCTTGAATCGCGTCTGCTCAGCCGCACGCTCGAAGATTCGGTATCGGTGACATCAGTTCTTATTCCCTGGAATTCATGCGGTGTCACCCAATCGACAGTGCTCGGGGTATCTACCCTCACCTATCTCCCGTTCTGCGTGTTCAATTATCTGTCGCCGATCATGTCTCTGGTCATGGCTTTTACAGGCTTCAAGATCAAGCAGACAGTATCGGCCTACAGACTTCAGGTAGCAAAACACTAACAAGACAAGAAGAGACTGTCTAACAACCAAAGTTAGGCAGTCTCTTTTTTTATACACAAAATCTGAAGATTTAGGCTGCCTTTGCCACTACTGATATAAGCTTTGGGTAAAAGTTTAAATGAGTGTTCGTATAAAGCTGTTTCGCTGTTCCTGACGATAAAAATTTGTCAAAAAATGAGGAGTTTGCCCATGCTTGGGCAAGTTTCCTCAGATTATGGGCAAGTGCTTTCAGACCGAAGTCGATTTTCGCTCCGGTAAGCCCCTTTAGCCTGAGTCGTC
>ERZ836877.1547-NODE-1547-length-34322-cov-13.896956_pt1 | contig 34322 bp, 31 predicted proteins | sample MGYA00519469_ERZ836877 | MGnify/ENA primary metagenome ERZ836877 (study PRJEB31850, sample SAMEA3708809) | human gut metagenome | biome: human gut; feature: human-associated habitat; material: faeces | place: China | collected 2014 ...
GACGCCGGACTGTGGATGCCGACCCTTTTGGGGAGGGCGTCCGGACCGTGGGCGGAATGCCGGGGAAAGACTCTTCTTTCCCGTTTCCGGAGGCAAAGTTAATACGGAATTTGACGGGTGGATTTTTATTCCGCAACTTTTGGAGGCGCTTCCCATCGCTATTTTATGTTGCGCCTCTAACCTGTAGTTGAGCTGATGCTTACAGAATGGTTATTTATAGTCATTGTATGTCAGGCTCCAAATGATTAATTTTGCATAGTTAACGATAATTCATGGATAAAGAGAATGACAGAGAAAGAGAAAATGCTTGCCGGCGTGATCTATGATGCCAACAATGACGCCGCGCTCATTGCTGAAAGATTAGAATGCAAGGAGCTTTGCTATGACTATAACCATCTCCGACCAAAGGAGACAGAGGCCAGGAGGGAGCTTATGGTTAAGATATTGGGATCTGCGGAAGACGGTTTCCTCATCGAGCAACCGTTTTGGTGCGATTATGGCTATAATATACATATCGGTCGTAATTTCTATGCGAATCATAATCTCGTGATTCTTGATGAAGCGCGGGTGACCTTCGGCGATAATGTCTTTGTGGCGCCCAACTGCGGATTCTACACAGCAGGGCATCCTATGGAAGCTGAGGAAAGAAACCAGGGACTGGAATATGCCCGTCCCATCACTGTGGGCGACAATGTGTGGATCGGTGCCAATGTCTCTGTTTTGCCCGGCGTGAGCATCGGCGATAATTGTGTGATAGGAGCGGGAAGTGTGGTGGTGAAGGACATTCCTCCCTATTCACTTGCTGTCGGCAATCCTTGTAAAGTGGTCAGGACTATAAAACAATAATAGGGTGAAGTCAGTTATCGGTTTTTTTTTTGTTTTGACTGAGTAAAAACGCTTCGATTTTCGAATATATAAATAGTTGATAAAAATTAGTGATATGATAAAAAAGGAAACTCACCCTATGGGCAAACATATCCTCATTCGTCTCACGGGTGATTTTCTGATTATATGTTTGCTAATTTTTATCAACTACTTAGTAAAAAACGATCGAATATGATAAAGACTATCGCTTCAGTATTGATTGTGATCGCATGCTGCTTTCAGGTGATGGCAGGAGATCAGAAGGGTTGCCCGTCAGCCGTAAATGGCGGGAAGTGTAAGTATGGCCGTGCGGCCTTCGATTATTTCTCAGGCGAGGAGGGGGAGAGGGCCTACATCAGGTTGCCACGGGGTGTGGCGCAGGTGAAGGGTGTGCTCTACTGCCATCAGAATATGACAGAGGAGGTGCTTTTCCGGAGCCGGAATTTCCTCACGTCAATGGACAGCCTCGGCGTGGCCATGGCTTTCATACAGCGTGGATCGCAGAACTGGGACACGACCCAGGGATGCCAGGAACGTTTTGAGCGTATCATGAAAGATTTTGCCGAAGGTACAGGACATCCGGAGATCGCGTCAGCTCCGGTCATCCCTTTCGGGCACTCCGCTCAAGCCACTTTCCCCTGGAATTTCGCGGCGTGGAATCCGGAACGTACCCTCTGCATAATCTCTTTCCATGGCGACGCGCCGCGCACCAACCTGTGCGGCTACGGCAGGGAGAACATAGAATGGGGCCGCACGCGCAACATTGACAGGATACCCGGACTGATGATCGAGGGGGAGTATGAATGGTGGGAAGACCGGGTGCGTCCCGCTCTCGCTTTCCGCATGATGTATCCCGAGAGCCGGATCTCCTTTCTCTGCGATGCCGGCAGAGGTCATTTCGACCTGTCGGAAGAGACACAGCGCTATATCGCGCGGTTCATAGCGAAGTCGATGGAGAATCCGCGGCCGGAAGGGGGAGTGTATTATTCCCGCTGGAGCAGCGATGGAGCGGAGAGCAATGATCCTCACGACTGTTTCTGGTATCATGATCAGGAGATGGCCGACTGGACTAAGGATATCTATGCTTCATCAAGGGGAAAGAAGATGCGATATCTGGGGGCGAAGGTTAACGGTGAGACTGTGGCTTATGATGCTTCGCGCCACGTCAAGATGAGCACGAAGGCTGCCGGAAGGGAGTTCACGGTAGAGCCTTTTTTCTGCGAGGAAGACCGGGTGACGCCCACAGGTGTCCGTGCAGGCATCAGGCCGAGGGTAGTGTTGATCTCCGGACCTGCCGTGCAGACCGGTGAATACACTTTCCTGATTGATGAGGATTATTTCGGTAAAGATCCGAAAAGGCAGTGGCGCGGCATCACTGTCTGCCTTGAGGCAGACGGCGACGATGAATACAAATCCGCCGTGCAGGAGATGACCATCCAGTCTCTTCTTCCCGATATCGAATAGTTGGACCCGGCAAACGATATGATAGGAAATCGACCGGCCGGAGATATCTGCCAACGTCACATATCTTACGAACCCTTCCGCCTCCTGCAGCGCGGAAGGGTTTTTTCATTGCATGAGCAGTAGCAAAGTCAGCAGGCATATAATCGCGAATTGTCGCGGAGTGATCCACCATCTGAAGGAACTTTGCTGATAAAATATAAATCGTTTGTTTATAGTAAAATATGTCGGTGTGCGTGAGTTTTGTGGAGAATCTTGGTGAATTTTATGGAGTAATAATTTATGAATAAATGAGCTTATATGCAGTTCAATTAATAACTTTGCATAACAATCCGGGAAGGCGATAAAAGTTTGCGATAATAGTTCGCTCATTGTAATCAACTTCTTAATACTTAGCTTAATACTTAGATATGAATCATCATGAATACGTTAAGATTGCTTATCATTTCAATGGTTTTCTTTTCGTTTTTGCCGGCAGCCGGTCAGAAGGAAAGAAATATCGTATACAAAGTAGGTGTCGGTGAACTGATATATACTCCTCCGGCTGAAGGGAACAGTGCGACGAAAGTTCTCAAGGATGTTGCCGAAACGCTGTTGAGCGGTCAGAACACGAAACAGCAACCTCAATATGCGGAAGCCGTGAGGGCGAGTGTCGTGAACGGTCTTAGCAAAGTGCTCCTGTTCCAGCCGTCAGACGGTGTTGTCGCCATGAGCGATATGTCGGCCGGAATACCTTCATTATTCGTTGACGGGACGATTGCCAAGATAAGTGTGGTATCCAAAACCGAAACCACCAAAGACAGCAGCGGAAAGAAACGCTCCGACACATCCTACCGGAGCAATATCAGCGTGACCGTAAATCTGAAGGATCTTGCCACAGGATCGGTGTCCGACAGTCACACGTTCACCCTCTCCGACAGTGATTTTGTATGGATGGCTTCGGGAGAGAAGGCGATGATCAACGCGCTTGAGCGCCTGACATCAAAAGTGGCTGACCATTACAACCGATTGTTTCCACTCCATGCCTCTGTCATTGAAAGAGGAGACGCCAAGAAGGATAAGCAGAAAGAGGTATATATCGATCTTGGTTATAATGACGGGGCCTATAAAGGGATGCAGTTTGATGTGTTCACCGTCAAGACTATTGCCGGCAGGGAGGCCCGCACGATGATCGGGCGCCTTAAGATCGAGGAGGTGGAAGGTGATGAGATCAGCCTGTGTAAGGTGACAAAAGGAGCAGACAAGATAAAGTCCGCTCTCGACGAGGATCAATTACTTCTGATTACAAGCAGGTAGGCAACCCCGACATCCCTGCCGAGGTTGCCTTTCGCTGTTTATGTATGATCAAATGTTTTCAGATAAAGTCCAATATCAATCCATGTCGGGTAAGAATGACTCACCATGGGGGAGTGGATCTCCCTATGGTGCAGGTCTATCGTTCTAATTGACTCTGGATGTCAATGCTGACAGGCTTTCCGTTAATTGTAAAATTTAAGGGTGCAATCAGCAAATGTCTTGAGTTTCTTAAACTCCAAGATAACAGTGGAGTTTTCCCCCAACATGGCGTCTACTTTTTTTGCAGTGAGTGTTTCGCCATTGTTATAGAGTTTGACATTATCCACTGAAAGACCGTTTGTCTCGTCGCGGTCGGATGCCGGAATTTCTATTATGATCGTGGTTTTGCCATGTTTATTGTTCAGCTCCTTGAACCGGGGTGCTGCAGCCACGCTGCCAAAAGATAACAGCAGCAGTGCCAATGAGAGAAATAACCTGTTCATTGCCTTTTGTTTTTGATTTACACAGCGAAATTACAAAAAAATAATGTGGTCAGCAACACACAAAAGTGTGCAATTTATGGTATCCGGTAATTTGGAGCACGATTTGCATACTTTTGTGTGTAGGACGCGTCTTGATAGATAGTAAATATCCATCAGCCGGGATGCTCTGTCAAGCATTTCGGATAATCGGATGCCGCAGATTGTGGTATTATAGAATACAGGCAAGGGTATGTTTTAATGATAATCCGTTTCTATGAAATCACCTGTCGCGGAAGACTTGGATAGATTCTCTTGGGAAATCTCCACATCGATACCCTTTGCCTTCAAATGCCCCATCGGATTGTCGCGCATGGCTCTCCTCGCCCGGAGTATGGCCTTGCGGTCGCGTTTTTCATATTGTTGAGCTCCATACACGCCATTTATTACCTTTCCGGATTTCTCTATTCCATTGGCGATATAACCATATTTGCCTCCTGTAGTCTTGACTTCGAGAATCAATCCGGGAAGTCCGTGAAATTTCCACGGGCCATCCTGTATCGGGATTTCAGGAGTGAACCATGCAGTCCAGTGCCGCCCATGATAATCGGTCTCGGCCTGCATGCATTCATAACCAAGAATTGTCTTTGTGCTGTCGCCGATCTCCCATGTCATTTCGGAATAAGGTTCGGTATAATACACAGGCTCATCAGTACCTAAGAGGTCATAGACTGTCATGATGGAGTCTGCGGAAGATTTCAGAACATAGAGAGTCTCAACCTTGCGCGGCAGTTTTGTAACATCTATTGAACCTTGCGCTATCATGGCCTGCAAAGCCGCTTCCTGAGTCTTTTTGAAATTAGCAAGACCTTCGGGAGTGGATGATATTGAGTCAATCTCTTCTGAACGCGGGTTGAAGAATTTTGACTGCCCGGAGTTTGCGAGAAGATGATAGTTGTGGTTTCTTTCCTTGCCGTTCTCAAAGAAAGATATTTCGGAATAGCTGACCTCAATGTCAGCTTTCTGTTGAGCCGTCGCAGCAATCGCTACAACGCACAAGATAATTGGTGTCAGTAATTTTTTCATTTTTTTGTGTTAGCTTTTCTGCGTTTGTAGTTCTTATGGGCACGAACGCCGATTACAGTCCCGATGATGGTGCCGAGTAGTGGAATAAGAATCAATGGATTCATATCAAATTTATTTCCTGAGGGTTATTGATAAAAGAAGCTGGCGACCACGGAGCTGACGCTGGCTCTCGAATGATGAGAGTTGCGAGTAGGTGGTGTAGTTATAGCTTCGTTTGTTGAGTATGTTGGTGAGCGACGCGGCAAACTCTATCCTCTTGTTGAGCTGATAGGTCAGTCTGGTGTCGAGCATCACTATGTCCTTATAATTATGTTCGGTCAGTTCGTTGCGGTAATGTTCGCCACTGACAGTCCATTGCCACTTGGTGTGGGGAATGAAAGTCAGGCCCAGCTCGTTCTCCATCGTGGAAAGCCACGATTCGCTCATGCCGTTCATCGTCAGGCGGCTGTCGGAATAGTCTATACGGTAGTCGAAGCTGAACCAGCGGCATGGGTTTCCGTTGATCTTGCCGCCGACAGTCCAGCCGGTGCTGACCGAATTGACAGATCTCTGTTGGGACAGCATATGTGACTCGTTGCGGCTGAAAGAGCCGTTGACATTGCAGCTACCGCGCATGAAGTCGAGGGTCTTGCCGATATTACCCATCGCCATAAGCATTTTGCCGTCGTTTTTGGCGTCGGCGTAGCTGTAGACCACATAGTCGCCGTAAAGCTGCTGCGCCATCGTATATGGAACATGGCTCCACGACTGCATCACCCGACCGTTGGCAAACACTCCGTGGCGGGTGTGCTTGTAGCTGAAGCTTGCAGACACGTTCTGCGACGATGAGTTGTAGAAATCGTCCACACCGGATTTCAGAGTCCTGTAGTTGGTCATTATTAGTCCGGGATGTATAAGGTTGAGGTTCATCGGCGAGCGTCCAAGGCCTCCGCGCAATGTGCCCGAAAAGCGGTTGTTCGGTTTCCAGTTGAAACTTAGCGACGGAGAGAAATACACCTCATCATGGTTGGCAATCGCCTTGTCAAATGAATAATGGGCGTAACTGACGGGGAGATTGAGCGACACGTTGACCCGGCGTACCCAGTATTCAAACCTTGGAGTGGCATAAACGGTGAGATAGTTGGTGTTTACCACGTTTTCAGTCAGACCGGGAAGTTCCTCCGGCAATTCTGGCAACTGAGAGGCCATGGAACGGAGATAACCTTTTATTCCCCCTTCAAGGCTCAGTGTCACGCCATTCATATTGAAGGCGTAAGCCGCGCTCTCATGGGTAAAAAATGCGTGATCGGAGATATTCTGTTGGAATAATTCACCATTCAACATTCCACATTCCAGATTCTGTGGAAGCGATTCCCATTCGTTAACGCTCTGGAAAGTCACAAGATGTTTGCCCTTGAAGCGCTTGATCATCTTGAACCTGTTGCTGACATAATAATCCGGCAGTTTGACCGATTGACCGTTGGGCAAAGACCCGGTTGTGGCGAGGCAGACATCATCCCAGTCTATATTTGTCTGTAGCGTGTTGTTGATGAACGCCGTCCTCCGGTTAAGCTCATAGATGAACTTGCCGCTCAGCGAGTGGGTGAGTTCCTTGCCGCTACGGTTTTCGGTGATCATGCGGTTGCCATCGTCAAGAAAGTAAGTGGTGATGTCGGAGGCATCGGCTGTGACGCGGTTGAAGGAGTAATCGATATTTGTTTTAAACTCGCCGTTCTTCAGCTTCCACAGACTGTTGGTAGATACGAGGAAGGAGCGGTTGAACAATGTTCTTTTGTCGCTAAGTGAGGGCACTCCGGGGAGTCCTACTCCGACATACTGGCTGAGTCCTGTCTGCCGACGGTCGGCGAAAAAATCGGTACTTGACGACGCAAGGTTCTCGCCGGTATTGTTGGTGCGCAGGGTGGTTATGTTCTGGAATCCCGGCATTACAGCCATTGCGAAAAGTTCGCCGTCCCATATCGCACCTTCGGGTTGCCACGACCAGCCTCCTCCGGCATCGCCGTGGAAAGTCCATGTGGCTTTCGCCTTGTTTTTCAGTTTGAGGTTGATGGCAGCCTTGTCGGAAAATGAGATGCCCGACAACACCTGCATCGGCTGATGGTTCTCCATTACCTCGACCGCGCCCACGTCGTCATGGCTTATGCCGTTGGTGGCTATACCGTATTTGCCGCCGAGAAGGTCAGAGCCTTCGATATAGAATTTGTTGATGTCCTCACCTTGATACTGTATCTTGCCGTTGTTGGCAACATCAATACCGGGCATACGCTTCAGCACATCGCCGATGGAGCGATCCTGCTGCTGGGCGAAGCTACCTACATTATATGTGATGGTATCGCCCTGCTCCCGTATGCGGTCGGCCTTTACGGTCACCTCTTTAAGCAAAGTTGTACCCGGCTCCATGTAGACGGTCAACGGAAAATCCACGCTGTCAAGCGGAACAGACTGCTTGGCGAAGCTCATCATGGCAACTTCCAGCCTACAACCATTTACCGACGGCAATGTCATGGAGAAGCCTCCGTCCGATTTTGACGAGGCGAATTTCTTTATCTTGCCGTCAGCACCCTTGACAATGACCGAAGCCCCTGTCAGCGGCTCATTGTTCTCCTTGTCAATGACCTTGCCGGTAACGTTGACCTGCGCAACGGCACTAACCGATACAACGAGAAATAGCAGATATGTGACAAATCGGTTCATAAGTCGTGGGGATAATTTGTTTCCTCTTTATCGCCATGCACTACTCTTGGCTTGTTGTCTTCAGGTGTAGCTTTAGGCCCGACTCCGTAGGCGGCATTCATCTTTGCGCCGAAATTGGAGTGCTTATATTTCCACCAGTTGTTGAAAAACTTGTCCCGGGTTACGGTGGTGCGCCCTCGCCTATCATCGTATGTGAAAATACCGACCTGGGAATTCGGATTCTGCATCAGGCCGTCGGCTTCAAAATGATACTCCATATTATTATCGTATGCCTCAAGAATCAGACCGGGAAGTCCGCAAAGCTTCCACGGACCTTCCTGAACCGGTATTTCCGGTGCGAACCACGCCGTCCATTTGCGGCCTCGGTAATCAGTAACAGCCTTGAAACACTGATAACCGATGACCTCTTTCGATTCATCCGTAATCTCCCATACCGGTTTTTCCCAATCCTCTGAATATTGCCATCGCTCCATATCGAAATAAGCCCGTTCAGTGACTTTCCCTTCAGGTATATTCTTGTAGATATAGCTCCAATAGTGACCCGACAACAATTGCGTGTCGTCCCTCTTGTCGCTCATGACCCTCGCTCTGTCAATCTCCCAGTATGAGGCAGGGTCAACAGCCGTGATTGAATCCTTCCACAGTCGTTTTACCCCACAGAACACGGATTTATCCTTCCCGATGCGCAACATTACGGGATCTTTCGTAATATGAGAGGAACGTTTAGTCGTATCGTAAACCTCAGTGCGGGTATAATGCACTTCCAGAATAGCCGGCTCCGCATCCTTCACCCATTTGTCAGCCCAGGCTATCATTGAGGAGGATGCCACAAGAATATATGTAAGTAATCTTTTCATAATCATCTGTAGTCAGTTTCAAGGTAATCGTATTTAGTCTGTGTGGGGGCGTCAGGTCCGAGGTCGAGCATGCCTTCTGTCGCGGCCTTAGTCATCGCGTGAGAGTTGTCGCGGTAATTTCTCAGACTGCGAAGCATGTCAAGCCGACTCATTTTGTCATACTCTTCTTTACAGTATATGGGGTACATCAGTAGCGTTGACTTTTCGATTCCGTCAGCAACAAAACTGTGATGCCCTGTCGAATCTGTGGCCTCAAGAATAAGACCCGGGAGTCCGCGCAGTTTCCACGGCCCGTCATGTGCCGGGATTTCCGGAGCGAACCAGGCTGTCCATTTCCGGCCATGATAATCAGCCGTTGCCATGATACATTCATATCCCAAAACATTCTTTGTGGAATCGCCAATCTCCCATGCGAGTTCGGAATATGGCTCCTCGTAGACGCCTCTTTCAGTTATACCTGCCTTGTCATATACTGTCATTTTCTCCAATTGATTGTCCTTGAATACATATATAAATGTGTGGTAGACAACAGAATTCAGGGCACTCTCATCCTTTGAGTCAATGTATTTCATCATGGCGATGTCAAATATCTGTTTTGCCTTGGCCTTTCCGGAAGGGGTGGATTCGAGAGAATCCTTATATTCAGTATGGGGGCTATAAAATTTGGACTGATTTGAATTGGCAAGTAAGAGCATAGGAATGTCATGCTCGGCATATTCCACATTGCCGCGCATATATTTTTCGTGATAGTTGTAGCTAACCTTGATTTCCGCCCGTGGATAATCCCGGTCTTTCTTTTTAGCGTTTGCTCCAAGAGTCAGGAAAAGAAGAATTGATATTGTGAGAAGTCTGTTTATCATCATTGCCTTTTGATCATTTCTTATTTTCATATAAATTGATATTCAGTCGCAAATTTACACAATATAAACGACAAAAACTGTGACAAATGTCACAATAATGCGGTTTGATTGGTAATTTTCCCATTGACAAAGGTAATGAATCGTCATATAACTCTATGCACACTTTTGTGTGCATTTGAGGATGACGATAGAGTTCGCATATAAAAGTGAGCAGGAAATTCGGTGCTGAAAAGGTATTTTGTCATATTCTTCATGAGTTCCGACAAATCTAATATATACCCATTTGATTGTAAACTTGATGACTACGACAAGACGATGGTGCTTCCCACGAATGTTGAACACATAATGCTGATTGCCGACATTATCGACACTGTTGAAACTCTTTTTTACGTCCGCAAAACACTCCTATTGTGCCTCCTTTACCATCTTCACCCAATTTTGCAAAGCTGTCTTGGTGTCAGGGAATCTGGCGATGTAATCTTTTAATGGTTCCTCAGTTATTATTCTCATAACGTCTCGGCGATTATCAACATTGCAAAATAATAAATAATTTTCCAAAATTGCAAGTTTTTTGAATGAAAACCCAGGGCAACCGCACCAAACGACATGCTTATCTCGACAGTCATTTATCCGTTGGCGACTATTAAGGATACTCGCAGCGTTGGCGAGAGTAATGGAGAGAATAGCAATCTCAAATCGAAATATGCCAGGAAACGATAAAGAAATTATCCTCTATGTTGCCAAAAAATAAATCGGGTGTTCAATCTAATGTTCCAATTTTGTAGTTCTGCTTTTATTGGCAATGTCTTATGAGTAAGCGAAATAGTGTTATAAAACAGACCATTTTGTTGAATCAAAAATAAGCATGTTTCTAATTACTGCCATATACTTCAAATCCTTTGATGTGTATCAGTGACTTAGAGTATATAATTCTTGATTTTCGGTTCAAAAATGAGAACATCGAACTGAACACCCTAAAAAATAAATAACGGGCATAATGAATATGCCGGTTTTAGCGTTAATAGTATTGATAGCCCGTTACAACTATCATGTTTACCGACAAACACAACATCCCTTTCCGACATCATGACACATAAAGAGATTACAGAACAATCAAAAAAGCTCTTGTTGCTTACAGGAGCCAAACTTTTTGGTTCCAAAGGTTATGATGCCACTTCGATTGCTGAAATTGAGAAAGACCTCAATCAGACCCGTGGAGCCATCGCCTATCACTATAAGTCAAAATTAGGACTCTTTGAGGCAACTGTAAACAGATACTGTCTCAATCGTGTCATGCCGGTTTCCGTACCGGGAGAATCCTATAAGAAATTGTCTCTATGAAACCGAAGAACAATAGGATCTTTTGCATAGGCTGCCACCGTAGCAAAATGTTGTTTGCTACGCAAGCCAAAGCTGATAACTTTATAAAGTTCAATAGTAAGGATATAGCGGTGCATTCAAGCAAGGTGCCTTCCCGGAGTTACTATTGTTCTTTTTGTTGTGGATGGCACGTGACAAGCATTGACGATGATAATCTCGCCAAACAAAGAGATGAAAGGGATGCGAGAGTCTGGGAGGTCATAAAGGCCAAGGTCGGGAAACGAACAGTTGTGTCTGAGATGCAGACTGCAATGCCTCCCAAATGCAAGAAACTACCTGCAACCACAGAGGGTTATCATATACAACGGATGCTTCTTGATATTGACAATCTGAGTTTAAAGATTATCAATGCGATGCTTCGCACTAAATATGAAGCAGCAGAAAATCTTATCAATGATGCCAGAATACTGTATGAAGAAACTTTAGCCAAGAGTGCCGAATACGGAATTGATTGCACGATCATTGATAAACGCGGTGATAAACTAAGCTCATTGGAAAAAGATCTCTGTTTTGTGAAAAGTCTTGTCGGTAATCCTGAAAAAAGGCAAGAGTATCTTGAGAGCGCGGAAATGGGCAAGAATAAGAACCGTCTTCCCTCTATGGTCGAAAGTCTCCACTGCAGAGAACTCATAGAATCCTTGTTTGTCAGTGCAGCAGAGGCGGCTGAGAAAAAAGACAAAAAGAAAGTAACTGAATTATGTGCTGAAATTGAAGATCATCTGAAACATGGAGTCAAAGCTCTCGGAGTGCATCAGCGCGGATTATACCGCCAGCGCATGGATAAGCTCATAAGACAATGCGGCCAATATGCGGAAGAACGAGCTGACAATTTTTATAGAGACCTTGTTTTATCTATCATAGAGCTTATCGAGCAGGCTTATAATGCGTTGCAATCATCCGACTTCATGAGTGCTGAAAAATATCTGTCAAAGGCTGAAGATATTATGCCCGACACTGACGATGAAAACATAAGATTGCTGAGCAATCAGATTTCCAAGTTGCGCTCAGAAGCAGAGTGCAGAAAGCATGAGGCTAAATCTCAGTGCCGGATACTTTTCCTTCACGGTTTTACGTCAAGCGGAGAATGTGAGATTGCCACTACCCTGAGATCCGAATTTGAATGTTCGGCTGAAGTGGTATCCCCGGATTTGCCGCTTAATCCTCATGCTGCGATGGAAATGCTTCTTGAATTATGCGATTCCGAAGCATTTGATATTATTGTTGGGTCAAGTTGCGGAGCCTTCTATGCCCAGCAGCTTGTTCGGTTTACCGGTGTCCCTGCAATCCTCATAAGTCCGTTTTTCATTATGTCGGAATTTCTGAAACCGCGAATAGGCATACACGATTATAAATCGCCGAGAAAAGACGGTATTCAGAAGTTTGAGATAACACCGGAACTTGTATCCTCATTCGAGGAAGTGGAGCAGCATCAGTTCGACTGTTATGATGAGTTCAACCGTAGAAGGATATGGGGTATGTTCGGTAGCATGGATACCCTTGCTCATTTCCGTCCGTTGTTTGACAAGTATTATCAAGTATCGTTTGATTTCGATGGCCCCCACACTATGACTGCGGATAACGTCCGGAATGATCTTGTGACGGTCATAAAACAGATGCTGAAAAATGTCCATCCATTACGAGACAGGTATTTCCGCCATTTCAAAGGCAATGAGTATAGGCTTTATCAAAAGGCTAAAGATTCAGAAACACAATCCAGAATGATAGTATATCAGGCTCTATATGGCAAAAAAGGATTCTGGGTGCGTCCCGAAAAAATGTTTTTTGAGCGAATCATCCGTGAGGGCCAAGAATTTCCCCGATTTGCGGAAATTGAAAAGAAAGAGTCATAATTATTTAGCGTTTGACGATTGTTTTTCTATGTTGTCTTCAACAAAGTTTTCAATTTTTTTCAACGTTAATTCACGGGTATGTTTGGAAGTCGTACGAGTGTACGACTTCTTACTTTTGTCGCCATTGAAGAATCTATTTGAGATAGAATCGACAAGTTCTTTGATATAGTCATCTTTCATAACTTTGGGATAATACAGAAAGGGACGGAACCCGTTGTCATGGCAAAGAAACCCGATACGGTCAAGTTCACGAACAACAGTAGATATTGTATTGAAGTGCAAATTCCCGTCTATCAGTGGAATCAGTCTGCTGACAGTCATAGGACCGTGTTCCCAAATGAGAGCCATGACTTGCTCCTGCCTGTTTGATAACCTTTTCATTCTTTGCTGAATCTTGAATTATCAGTATTTTTCTCAATTCTCGGTGCCCTGAATCTCTTGCCTGAGTTGAACTTGTATGTGACACCAAATTTTGCCGCAACGAAGGTTTTTGAGTATGTCAGACGGTTGTAACCGGACGATTCTGTCTTGATTTTACTTTTCCTCTGCAACATATTCTCAACGCCTACTGAAACGGACCAATGCTGGCCAAATTGTTTCTGTAACGTGGGGTTAAGATTGAGAATAGGGAATACCGTAATATTACCAATCTTCATTTTGGAATTATAAAAACAACTCATCGTAAGATTGAAGTTCCGAGGCAACGTGAATGTAGTGCTTGCCACAAGCTGAAGATAGCCGAATGTGTCGAACGATCCTGTATCCGTGAGTTTCTGTGAAGTTATCATGTAAGTCAGGCTTGAATACAGGTTCCACCACTTCGTTATGTTGATGAATCCATCCCCATGAATGAATATATTCCGGTCTTTGCCCTCATTACCCCAGGTGAGATACAATCGCTCGGGATATTCGGGATTGGATGTAAACATTTGCCTGATTGGATTGTCGGTCATTGAATAGCCGGCGGCGACAGTGAATCTACCGGCAAGAACAAAATCAAGACTGATGGCATCAGTAAAACTTGGAGTGAGTTTTTGATTGCCGACTGTATAAGTGTAATCAGAAACTTGTCGGACAACAGGATTCAAAGAATGGAATGAAGGTCGCCGAATGTTTCTGTAATATCCCACTGCTACAGTGTAGTCGCCCTTTTCGGTAAGATTGTAGGAGATATTCGCATTAGGGAAAATATCAAATCTGTCTTTTACAGTCACACCTCCATTGGTTCCGGAATATTCTCCTCGGATTCCAGCCTTGAATTTCCATCTTCCGGCTTTGCCGTTGGCAGTGGCATAGATTGCGGCAATGTTCTCATCGTATGAAGAATCAAAATCATAACGAGTTTCAGATGACCATAATTCATCCTTGAAGAAATGATGAAATGAGCGGTTAGAAACATTGTTGAAGGTGTATTTCGCCCCGACATTGAGATTCCAGCTCGTATTGAAGACTTTGTGGAAAGAGAAATCGGTCACGAAAATGTTATAACGATTGCGGTTGTCTGTATTGTAAACAGAATCATTCGGAATATATGACCATCTCATCACATTGTCTTCTGTTGCTGAAGAATGTTGGTAATTATAATTGGAAACCAGTTTCAACACAGAACCTTTCTTGCCTGTTGTATGTGACCAGTTAAATGCAACATTAAGATTGTGGAAACGATCTTTACTTTCATACGTTCCAAATGTGGCATCTTGGACTTTCAGACCATGAATCTCAGTTTCGGAATTTGATGTATGGCGAGTTTTGTCGGGGCTGTAATCGAATTGCAGACCTATTTTATCCCTATCCGTCGGTTCATAGAACACTCCGATGGAAACATTTCCTTGTATCGCTTTCTTTTTATGACGCGACTCGCCGAACATCTTTTGTGATACCGAAGCGTTTGTTGATTCCTCGTATGAGGTATATCTGTCTGACGGACTCCCGTTGACATTGCCGTTGATGTTGATAGTCCATTTCCCGATATGTAGAATGAGATTGGCAAAAGGGTTAATCCATTGTTTATATTCTCCGGCTGTCAGATTCAATCCTGCTGCACCGGTGAGTCCATCGACTCGATTGCGCTTCAAATGTATCTTTATGATACCGCCGGACGAGTCCGCGCTGTATTCAGCCCCGGCCTTGGGAATAATCTCAATTGTTGCAATTGAAGATGACTGTATTGATTTGAGGTATGTCATAAGTTGGTTACCTGACATATTCACTTTCCTGTCGTCGATATAGACGACGGTTCCGTTTTGTCCATATATCGACAGACTCTCGTCAGTTGCCCATACTCCGGGAGCGGTCTTTAACAGTTCCTGCGCATCCTTATTGGCAGATAGCGGGTTTGCCGCCACATTAAGCACAATCCGGTCGGCTTCCCGTTTTATAAGTGGAGCTTTGACAATGACTTCCTGCAATGTGGTCGATGTCTGCTGCAGGACAATTCTACCCATATTATTATGTATGGAGTTCAGGATGACATCATCATACCCGACAAATGATATCCGGAGTCTATTGCATTCAGAACCCACCTTTATGTTGAAAAGACCGGATGCGTCGGTGATGCCTCCGCCAACGACAGAGTCATTTGCAAATGCTGTGACATTCGCAAATTCAATCGGAATTGAATCAGAATCCATAACTACTCCTTGAATCTCCCTTGCCAATGCCAATGAGATTGAGCATAGGAATAAACTGAGAATAATCAATGCACGTTCCATTTCTTTCTGAGTTTTTGTTCCTGACCGATTTTATAGTTAGAAAATGCGTTCGCCCTTCTGAACTCTATATTGTTTGACCAATATTCCACATCATCCATATATTTCCTTAAATCATGTATTTCAAAATATGCCCGACGCAAGTTGTCGTGAACTCCCATCTTTGATGTGAGCTTGTTTCTTGATTGAAAAATTGTGATCTGAGCTATCGGTGTTTCTCCATAGTCATAATGATCCACAATGAGAAGTTGCCTTTTCCCTTTGTCAAAGTATGTGTAAGTATACATCTCTGTTGACTCCCTTGTCCAATCTTCAATATCATCCTTGTTCACCCACATAGTATACGGCTTGGGATCAGACATAGGTGAAGATATGGAAGAGGGTTTCATTGGAGGCATGACGCCATTGGGCCTGACGAACATAGTTTGCATGTGCGGGGCGTAGAAAAGAATTTCCGCGCTGTCCAGATGGATTGTATGCAGGATATCCGACATGAACTTATCCATTCCGGGGTATTTTGCCACCGAGTCAACCGATGATATAATCGGTAACGGGTCAGGAATGAGGACATTCCCGAAAGTCATGCGGTAAGTAGTATCCTTGTCAATTATCTGACCGTAGTAATCACTCACATGCCATTCGCGATTAGCGAATACAAGCCCTTTGGGCGACGAGCAGCCGGCCATCAGCGCTATTGTCGTGACCAGGGCGAAGGCGCATTTGATAGAAATGATCTGTCTCATATTGATTGGCGTTTATTTCTTTGCGAGCAAAGCGTCTTACGACGATTTCTGTTGCAAAGTTAAGCAGCGAACTAACCCAATAGTCTTAGTTGAACCTCCTTTAGTCTTAGTTAGTCTTAGTTTGAGCACGATTCTTGTAGAATTTCACTAATTTTGTAGTATGAAACATTTTAAAATAATAGTGATCATTGCTTTAATTGCCACGGCTATAACTGTGGCAATAGCCTCATATAATCTTTTTGCATTGTATAGACATGAGAAAGAACAGACAATGGCTATAGTCAGAGAGTGTGCAGATAATGCTTTTCTTCTCGAAATGATTGGAAGGATGCAAAGCAGTGATGAGGCTAAAGAATCGTTTGTCAGACTCAATGCAATTATAGAGTCTGTCCAGCAGAAAGACGGTAGACTCGCAAAGTCTGATACCTTACAGACATCTCTTGCCGGTATCCTGCGTTACGGGCTTGAATTTAAGGATAATAGATGGCAACCTGATTATGAAAAGCTTGACAGCTTATTTTTAGAAGAGATACACAGGAAAGGAATGAATGCCGATGAAGCATATATTATGGAGAGTAATCACGGTTGGCCGACGAAGAAAAACCTATGGAAGACATCTTACCGAATTAGTCCTACTTCCTCTGCGGTATATGATGTTTACGTTTCATCGATGCATATTGAAGTCCTTGCACGCCTCTGGGGAATTATCATTCCGTTCGTCATTCTTATATTTACGTTTCTCTTCTTGTCGATATATTTAACAAGTATTATTCGGAAGCTAAGAACCTTGGAGCAGATGAAAGATGACTTTACACATAATATGACGCATGAACTTAAGACTCCGGTTGCGGTGGCCTATTCCGCTGCGGATTCCATGCTCCGATATTATGAACAAAGTGACGAGGCGAGAAACAAGCAATTCCTTAAGATCATCATGCAGAGATTGAGTTATCTGTCGGGAATGATTGAGAACATTCTCTCTATGAGTATGGAGCGGTTCAAGACCATGAAACTCAATATTGAGGATGTAACGTTAAGACCCATTGTCGAGGAAATTTCCAATATGATGGAGTTAAAAGCCGCTAAGCCCGTTAAGATAGAGATTGATATTCCGGATAATCTTTCAATTCAGGCAGATTTATTGCACCTTGGCAATATTCTGTCTAATCTGATAGACAACGCGTTGAAATACTCAGGCGACACGGTTCACATTATAATCAAGGCGGATGCGCACTCGATAACAATATCTGACAATGGCATCGGAATCGACAAGGAGAATCTTCCTTTTATATTCGATAAATTCTATCGGGTGACTTCTGGCGACCGTTATGAGGTCGGAGGTTATGGCTTAGGCCTTTTCTATGTGAAACAGATTGTCGGGTTAATGGGCTGGAATATTGACGTGGCAAGTAAACCGGGTCAAGGCACGATGTTTACAATAAGATTTGACAGCAATGAGAAAAGATAAGATTCTGTTGGTTGAGGACGACTCGACCCTTTCATTCATCGTTCACGACGCGTTGACTCGAGAGGGTTTTGATGTGGTATGTGCGCCCAATGGTGAGTCGGGACTTAAATTGTTCAAGGATACCAATCCGGATATAATCGTCGCCGATGTGATGATGCCTAAGATGGATGGATTCGAGATGGTCAGGATAATACGTCTTACTTCTCCAGCCGTACCCGTACTTTTCCTAACCGCGAGAACGGCTCTTGATGATGTTGTAAAGGGTTTTGAACTTGGGGCCAATGACTATTTACGCAAGCCATTTCAGATTCTTGAACTTGTGGTGCGCATAAAAGCCTTGTTAAAGCGCAATCAGCAAGGAATGACAGAAGACACCAATATCACAATCGGTGACTGCTTGCTTGATTTTGCATCCCAGCGCCTTGCGATAGGTCCTGAAACAATAGAACTGACACATACGGAAGCGGTGATTGTAGATGAATTGTTCCGCCATCCCAATGAAGTGGTAGAAGCAAAGACTCTGATGTATCGGATCTGGCAGAATGATGACTACAACAATTTCAACCGCCTCCACGGTTTCATCTACAAACTTCGCAAATATCTGTCGAAGTCAACAAGTATGGAGCTTCTAAATGTCCGCGGCATTGGTTACAAACTGGCACGAATCATAGAGTAATATATCCAACCATGCAGTCATGGTCGTATTCGGCGGCAACCGTGAGCGGATGCGCGAGATGGCTTTCGGCTCTCAGGTGTTGAACGATTATGAGGAAACAAACGGGCATCTGATTCGGCAATCCGAAATCGAGCGATGGGCAAAGGATGTGTATGGTTTTGTATGCCGAGAATTCGGAGAAGAAAACGTAGCCTCGTTCATTGTCCATCTCGACGAAACAGGACCACATGCGCATTGTGTGTTCGTACCGTTGACCGTCGACGGACGCCTCTGTTCAAAGGAAGTTCTCGGAGGCAAGAACAAAATCGAGGCGAGGCAGCACATGAGAGACTTGCATACCCGGCTTGCCGAAGTGAATCGCAAATACGGCCTTGACCGTGGTGACGATATTCATGAGACCGGTGCACGCCATCGCTCGACCGCTGAATACAATCGTGATCTTCACCGCGAGAATGCCAAACTCGAAACTCTTATAGACGAGAGCCGCGAACAGTTGCGTCAGCTCGAAGATGAAATTCGGAAATCGGAGCGGCGAGTGAAGGGTCTCACGACCATGATTGCGAATCTTGAAAGGCAGGAAGCGGAACTGAATGACGAGATAGCCCGGTTGGAGTCAGACATCGAGAATGGTGCCGGAGATGTTTCCGAACTGCGTCGCCGCATCGCCGAACTTGAAAAGCAACTTGAATCTACCGGACAGAAACTCGCCGACAAGCGCGACAAACTCAGGCTCGCTGACCGGCAACTCGCCGACCTTCAGGATGAACTTGACGCTCTCACCGAAAAACGCGATAATGCTCAAAGTGATTATCATGAATTGACGAGCAAACATCAGGAACAGATACGCATGAGACTGACGGATGCCATCTTCGGAAGACTCGTGGTTGATATCCGTGAACTATTCGCAGCGATGCCATCGGAACTGAAATCCGATTTAGACGGAGAATTCCTGAATGCAATCGCCGAACAGCCTAACGAGATATTGAAGTGTGCGATGTATCTGTTCCTTGGCTATCTCGATGGTGCAACCCAATTCGCCCAATCATGCGGAGGCGGTGGTGGCGACACATCGCTCCCTTGGGGTCGCAAAGATGATGAAGACGACCGCCGCTTCGCCTACCGCTGCATGATGCAAGCTCACAAGATGCTGAAACCAACTCAGCCCAAACTTAGAAGAAGTAGCAGACATTGAGGTATAGTTAAATGATATAATAGTTCAAGCCATAGTTTAAACCGAAGACAAAAAATAATTATAACTTTTTAACTATGAAATTTGTTTAATAAGCAGAAAAGTCGTAATTTTGCGACACAATCAGCTCATCAACCACGTAGTTGAAGGAGTTACGGAGGCGGCTTTTACAAGTTAGCCTCTTGCTTTTTTATAGAATCTTGTATTAAAGCAATCAACTGATCAGGGGTATTAATATTTATACCCTCGCCTGCTTTCCATTCAAGATACTCTTTTATCTTCTTCCTTGTTTGATGCTTAAACTCTGACAGGAACGCGGTCCATAACAAAACATAAGTTGCCCTTACCTCAAGAATAACAAAATATGTTTCTTCGCTTGTTTCAAGCGCAATACAAATGCGATTATTGGATCTCTGTCTTGTCTGTCTCCAAAACTTCAAATTCCAATTCTCTACATTCTCAATTGCTGGTCTAGCCCAAGGCATACATTCGCATCTGCGTAAATCAGGTTCACGTTCAGATTCGATTTCTCCTTTATGAGTCATATGATAGAATGTATAAGCCCGATCTTGAAATTCCGGTTTAAACTTCAGAGAAAGCCTATGCGAGCCGAATGTAGATTTATGTCTTATAAAATCTCGTTCAAAGACCTCATAGACCGCATCAATATAAGCCTTGTAGTTGCCTCCGTAATCTACAAGGCAGATTTTCTCAGGTAAATCTTCGTTATTTATCATTATGATTGGTGCCAGACAAAGATATTAAATTTTTCTTCTCGATACAAAGTGCTTTTTAACAAAGAATAGCCTGAGAGCTTTCTTATTTTATCTATAATGGAAAGTTTGGATTCACTACCATTAAGATCTCGATGAACATATGAAATCGCTCCGATTAAAAGATCAGCTAAAGCAATGAGTTCTAACTCATGCGAACGGACTTGTTGAACACGCTGAATCATCTTCCTGTCAAAGTCATAACGACTATTGCAAAGATAATCATGTAGCTTACGAACTTTTTTCTCCCCTTGTGTATCTTTAATATCTAGATAGATATTATAACAATCTCCGGGCTGAAGTAGTACTTTAAGTAGATTGAAATAACTTTTATAATAAAACTCATCATGAGTTTGCCCAAAATCCTTATGACGCAGGACGCTTTTATCTGGAATTACTAATACTCTGAAATGAAGATTGTTATTCGAAAAGAAATATTCGACTAACGCCAAATAGAAGTCAAGCTTTGCTTTGGAAATCTTATTCCATTTTACCTCATAACACGGATTAAGATTATATTTAATCTTTAATGCTCGAATCTCTCGAGCTATCTTTTTACGTTGCTCATCGGGACACCAAATCCCACCAAGCACCATCGCCTTTTGACTATCATGTTCAAGATGACAGCTCTCATCACAATAGATGTCGTATAGTTTATTCATATCAAATGCGTTACGTTGATTTTCTTGTACTTGCTACCCATACCGAGGGCGAAGGCCATCTGGTCTTTGATGATTAGCTCGCCTTTTTGCAGACCAGCAATGGCGGTGCGGATCTCCTGGAGTTCCGAGCCGCTTACGCCGAAAAGGTCCTTGATGACCTTATCGTCGATTGTCTGCTGCTTCATAATTAAGGGGTACTGGGCGTTAGCGTAGAAGTCGAAGCCCTTGTTTTTGAAGTCAGCCATATTCTGCGTAGCGAGAATAATAGACAATCCCTTATTGCGACCAACCGCAATAAGGTTGCGAAGCGGGCGGTTGTCGAAACTCAACATATAGTGAGCCTCGTCGATGATTGAGAAGTGGCGAATTTGCACAACATCGTCGTTTACTGCTTGCTTGTCGAGCTGTTCGTAGATGTTGTTGAGTTTCGACATAAGGAAGTAAACGATAGCTTTTGCAATCGGGCCGTCCTTGGGATAGCCGTCCATCTTGACGATGAAGCTCTCGCCCACAAGGTCGGCTTTATCTTCCGTATCAAATATATTGGCGCGGTCGAGCTGTTTCAGTATCGAAGAAATACTATCGTCCTTGTCGGGGTCTTTCATACGGGACTGATACTCTTTCAGCATTTCTGTGAAAGTGATAGGCGCACCGTTAGTGCGCTTGTAGCACTCTACGATAGCCTCGCTGAGGCGATTGCTCATATTCGAGCTTGGCGAAAGGCGGTCGAGCGAAGCGAGAGCCGAAGCCATTTCGGTCGAATACAGATTTATCTCGTTTATAGGACGACCCGTGAAGTCCTTAAAAGGAGTGAACGGTAAAGGTCGCTCTATCGGGTCGAGTATGCACGAGCGGTCAACATCGAATAGCGACAGCCAATGATTGTTCTGAATGTCGCTGAATTCACCTTTGTAGTCGAACAACAGGAAGTTGACCGGGTAACTGCTTTCGGCAGAAATTGAGCGTATCTGCTGCATCAGCACGGCAAGAAGATTGGTCTTGCCCGAACCTGTGGCACCAGCAATGATGATCTGCGCGTTGGTAATGGCTCGGCTGTTAATGTCGAGTGTGGCCTCCATTTCCGCGTCTCCGTAATTACCGATAAGAAGATTGAGCACCGGAATATCTTTAGCGAGGGCAGCTTTACCGCCTGACGAGAAAAAGTAGTTATCGAGGTTATTGTCAGTCATCAAAGTATCACGACCGCGATACATTTCAGCACTGATAATACGCGACAGCACATTATTATTAGAGAGGTCGAGCGAAGTATCGTGATATCGCAGTTTTATGAGCGCCGAGTAAAGCGGAGCAAGTTCCTGGTGCGTGAAGAAACTAGCCTGAAAGCGGCTGCCTTTTTGCAACTTCATTGACTCAACGAATTTAACATCACGCTTGCCGGGAGTGGAAAGACCCACAAGGAGGCAAATGCGCATCAGCTTATTGTTGAGTATGGAATAGCGGCGCACGTTGCCCGCAGTGCGCGATAGATTGATAAGTGTCTCAATCTTCTCTTTGAGCGGAGCAAATTCAGTATTGAAGTTCTCCGGGAAATATATGTCTCCAAAAAGTAATGGCATGGCGTTACGAGTTTAATTCGATTCCGAAATAGCCGTCGGTGACGGTTGTTCTTTGTTCCTCCACGTCGCGATGCAAGGTAAAAGTCTTCGATATGAAGGCTTCGAGCTTCTTATAGTCGCTTTCGGGGCGTACCTCTGAGGTTGTGCAAAGCAGTATGGTTTGCTCTGCAAGGTTCGGGAAGTATTCCTCGAAAAGCATCTCGCGGCTTTCGTTGTCGAGAACGCCCATCACTGTGTCGATCATCACTGGTGGATTGTAGTCTCCGAGGTTGCGGAGCACTTTGAGCAAAACCTGAATAAAGATTTGCTTCGAGGCGGCATTAAGCTGATTGAGCGAGATTTCATTTCCTTTGGTATGGAAAATGCGGATATTGAAGTTTTCCATGCTATCGCTCAGTTCCACGCGGCCGATGTGACCTTTATAGGACACAAGCAAGCGGTTGAGTTGTTGCTGCATCTCGCTCTCAATCTGCGCCTTTTTCTTTTTGAGAAGTGAGTCGGCCACTTTCTCAAAGAACGGTTTCAGCTTTACGAGCGTATCGTATTTCAAATCCGGCTCCTGTTGGATCTGGACATCGAAGCGATGGATACGCGAGGTGAGTTTCTGAATATCCTGACGAAGTTGTCCCTCTCTGATTTTGGCTTTTTCGAGTTTTCGCTGGCTGTCTTCGTAAGAGGAAATAATATACTCGTTGCCTCCGGCCTGTGACTGTTGGAGGTTTTTCTTTTCGGTTCGCATTTCCTCGATGGTTGCGAGTAGCACTTCGAGGTCCTGACGCTGACGATAAAGCGATACGAATTGATTACTCGTTCCGCGAGTGACAAGCGACTTTAGCGCGGCAATTTCTTCGGAATCGAGGAAGTCGAACGGGTCTTGCTGATTGGTAGTATTCTGAACAGCGACCATGTGGTTAACGACATTTTCTTCGTCAACCTCCGGCGAGCAAAGCGATAGCTGTTTCAGGTAATCAATAACTTTAGTCGTGACATCGCGCAGGGTTTCGAGCGAATATGCCCCTGTCGATGATTTCTGCAATTCACTCTTTATGCGAAGGATATTGTTGATTTCAACGGAAAGGTTTGATGCCATCTTCGGCAAGAAAATGTTGATTTCGACATTTTCCATAAAACCTTTAATATCCTCGGCATACTGGGCTGCTCGTGAGATAATATCTTCTATCTTCGCTGTAATATCAGTTATTCGCTTGTTGAGCGAGGCACTTTGCTGAGCGCCTTCTTTGGCTTTCTGATATTCAGCCTCAATCGAAGTAAGATACTTGTAATAAGAATCTTGCTCGGCAATACATGAGTTAAGTTCAGCTTCGAGCTTTTCTTTTTGGCTGACGAGTTCGTTATACTCAGCAGCCTCCTGCTCGGCTTGAAGGCGTAGCTGTGCCCATTCCTGTTGTACTTTTTCAGCAGCCTTTTTCAGTTGCAGGTATTTCTTGAAGCCAAGCACATTCTCGAAGTTGTCGCGAATGGTCTGGGCGAATACATTCTTTTTAAGAAGTTCGCTCGACTGCATGGCGTCAAAAAGGAAATATTGGCTCAACTCCTGTGGAAGATTGGCTTTGATAATTTTGTTGACCTCCTGCTCGTTCTTGATACGCTCTTTCGGCGCGGTCATCGTCCCGTACACAAACATGTTGCCGTTCATATTCAGACTGACGCTTTCGAGCGGTTTCCCAGCCGGGTTCAGGACGTATGTACGTTTGAGTATATATTTCTGTTCCTGACCGAGCACTTTGCCGCTGAAAGTAATCTGCAATGAGATTTCGGGCTTGACCTGACCGACGGCACCCTGATTGACAAGCTCCATGAAGTGCTCACGGCTTTCTATTTTAAGTCCGTAGAGCGCACCGCTGATTGCCTCGAACAAGGTAGTCTTACCTCCGCCGTTGGAGCCGCCGATAAGGATAATGGGACGTTCCTCGTCAACTGACAAATCGAGGTCGAGGTCAAGATATGTCTTGTAGTTGCTGACTTTGATTCTCTGTATTAGCATGGCGAGGACGTTTTATTGTTTAATCTTCTGAATGGCTGCGCGGATAATTTCTTCCGTAGTAGCGTCATCAATTTCTATCACGTCAACTTTTTTGGCGTGATAGGCTTTGAGGATTTCTTCGCTCAGCCAGTCGAAGTCAACACCTTCGGCATCGCAGATGGCCTCAATCATAGAGAGGTCATCTCGGCGTATGCCGTAATGAACGAATTTTTGGTCTATTCCTTTTTGGCTCATATCTTACGCTTGTTGCGGATAAAAACTACTCCAGTTCAATGTGTCGGTCGTATTCTCGATAGGCAGCGGCGAGTATAGCCAGTTGGAGCCTTGCTGCAAGATAACGCCACCGGCAAGCGGCTGCTGTTCGGTGCTGTTCTCCTTGATATACTCCAACAAGGCGTTATGCTTGTCGGCTGCAAATATATCACTACCGGCGCTTTTAGTATCAAAAAGATAAATGTGGCCGTTCTTCATGCGGATAACGAAGTCTACATAGAAAAGCGCCTTTTCGCCGCCTTGTCCTTTGTGGTATTCAATGGCGTAGTTGGCTTTACCATTATCGCCGTTCTTATACCACCAGTCAATGTACTGCGCATTGGCTTCAAGGAATTTGACAAATTCCTTTTCGGGATTTGAAGCCGTATTGAGCTGAATAAACGGTAAAAGAGCGTGGTCCTTAGCCGGGACAACTTGGTTGGTTTCGGCATCGTAGACACGTTCTTCGGGTACTTCCCATTCGTGTTCTTTATAAACACGAGTAGCAGCGGCACGAGCGGCAGCTACCTGACGCTGACGGGCATACTTTTCAAGAGCTGTTTCAAGCAGTCTGTCGAACTTGGGTCGGTTCTCGTGATATAGCACAACTTTCTTGGCGTCGGTTTCATAAATGCCGAAGAAGTCAGCGATAAGCTCCGTAAGGAAGCTCGCGATTTTGTCTGTTCTGCCCTTACGCTCGAATTGATTGCCTTTTCCATCGATGTATGCAATGAAAACGCCGTCAATCTCACCGGTGGTTCGGGCGAATTTAGCACGATCCACAGTGAGAGTCTGTACCTCGTTCTGAAAGTGAACGTCTTTGGGAATTTCTATATTGATGGTCTTGACATCAAGGCGTATGGAGTTCTGCACACGGCGACGATTTTCATTGATTGTCAAGTCGTCGGTTTCGGGCAGAGGTTGGTATTCTTCATTGTCGCCACGCATTGCGGCCAGCTCGGCGATAGAGAAAAGTCCGGCGCCCTGTTCGAGTTTCCAGAAGTCTGTAGCCGTATCATACAGGACTTTTCGGAAGTCAGGGCCGAGATAGTTACGCTCAATGTTCGGTCGCTCAGCATATACGGCTTTGAGCGATACGTTACATAGATTTGCGCGACGATGCGCAATAAGAGTATCGCTCAAAATGTAACCGGCATCGGCTGTAACGATGTCTATCTTGTCTTTGGCAATGTCGGTATAGACGTAGCCGACATTCAGAAGCTCGTTTGGATAGTGCTTTTGTTCAGGCATACGGAGTATTCGCCCGACGGTCTGAATTGTGAATTGGTCGCTCGAAAGTTTGCGGAATATAAGCAAAACGGCTGCTCGCGGACAGTCCCAACCGAAGGCGATTGCCTCTTTGAACAAAAGCACCTGTGCAAGATTAGTGGGATTTTCAAGCCCGGCGAGGTTTGACTTCTCGTTAGAAAGCCAAACGGCGAGTTTGCCGTTTTCCTCAGTAATGTCGCACATATATTTAAGGTAGGTCTTGACATGCTCAGCCACCTTTTCATCTTCTGCGGTCATCGCCTCCTTTTTATCGTTTGGAAGCTGAATTAGCAGCAACGGATTTATGTTAACCCCTTCGGCCTTATATGCCTCGGCGATTTGATTGCGTTTTTCAAAAGCGGCCTTGATCAGGCGCTCGTTCAATGCGATTTCATCTTCCGAGGCGTTGACGTCAATGTCGGGATTGAGCACGACTTCCTTCTTAATCATTTCGGCTGCTATCACATCACCGCGTTGCACTTTGTAAAGGGCGTCGGGGTGTGTGGTTTTGGGAGTAGCCGAGATGCGGAGTTCGACAGCCGGATTGATACGGTCAAGCACGGCTTTAGTTTTGTCGGCTGTGTTCGACCAGAACATATGTTCCTCGTCGATGACGGCAACTATTGGCAGGCCGAGTTCTTCCTGGGTGCGCCGGGTGATTTCATAAAGGGAAGCTGAGCTTTCGCTGTCGCGCACCATTAAGTTTTTATCCTTGTTGACGCTCTCCCAGTTAACGAAAAGAATCTCGCCCGGCTGAATACCCTCGGTTTGGTCGAGTTCGTCAAACATAACAGGGGTGAGTTTGCGGGTTTCCCCGAAAGCTCCTTTCAGACTCATGTAGCTTTGGAGGTGGAGTTTTCGGGGTGCGAACCAAATAAAAGCGCACTCTTTGAATCGACTGTCGCCGCGTGTGCGTAGCTCGTCAACAATATTGGCGAGAGTCTGACAAGCCATTACCGTCTTACCGGCACCGGTCGGAGCCTCGAAAATTACCTTGCGACGAGAGCCTCCGAGATTAAGCAGCTTAACAGTCTTGTCGGTTAGCTCGCTAATCGCGTCCTGTTGGTATTTTAACGTTTTCATTCGTCACCTCCTTCCATTGAAAACAGACCACCGTCTTCTTCGTCAGCTCCGTTTAGCGCATCTTCTTCCTCCGTCGGCTCGATTGGTTTCTGTCTGCGTTTGGGGAGAATGCGTTTGTAGGTGTTATAGATAGCCTGTGGCAGGGCGCAAAGCTCTACCTTGTCGCTGACTGGTTCAAAACTTGCCTCCCATGGGTCTTCACTCGGTGAGAAGACATACACTTTGATTTTAGAGGTGGTTTCCACCGATGCTATCATCTTGACGATTTCATCGACATATCGTTCGTCGTAGATAATGAGCATCGTCTTGTCGCCATGCTCGAAGTAGCGATAGATATTTTTGAAGGTCGGCAGACCTGCAAAAGTTTTCTGCTCGGTATAAAGATTCTCCTTGATACAGAGCATATCGGTCGAGAGATTGACAAGGCGACGCATATTCTTTGTGGAGCGGCTACGGCCCACAAAATCCGTGCGATAGTAACGGAGATTGTTGTCAGTCAGTCCTGCGACTTCCTCGCCGTTAGGCTTTGCGAAACCCTGAATTACTCGCTTGTTGCGCTCGTAAGTTACATTCTCGCAGATGTCGTTTTCGTTGTTGGTGCAGAGAATACATGTGCGCTTTCCTCCGTCTTCCGCATTTAGTTGCATGACTGCATGAAGCGTAGTCCCTGAACCTGCGAAGAAATCGAGAATTGTAGAATTTGAAGTCCCCGCAATTTGCCAGATTCTTTGTAATAATGCCGTAGGTTTTGGGAAATCAAACATTTTTTCTCCCAAAATTGACTTAATTACATTTGAAGCTTCTTGCGAATTACTTAAATCCGCAAAAAACGATGATTGTATGGACCATACTGGCTCCGATTGGAATTTCTTTAATCTTGGTACACCACGACCATTATCAGAGAAATAAATACGTCCATCAGCAAGTAAAGCCTCATATTCCTCTTTAGTTATTGACCAATCACGGTCAAAAGATATCCCAGCTGGATTAGTGATTACAAATGACTTAAATCCGCCAGAACTACCTTCTGAACCTCTACTAATATTTGCAGACATCCACGGTCCTCTTGGGTCATTATCGGGATTAGACCATTTTTTATCTGCATATTTTAGGGATGAATACTTTTGCAGTCTTTTATCTGATTTGTAGCAAGCTATAAGATATTCATGCTCTTTTCTGACTGTATTTTTTGCCGTTTTAGGCATTGTTCCCTTTACACGAACATCCCAAATGTAAGTTTCAACTTGCCCTTGTCCAAATGTCTCATCACAGAGTAACTTAAGATTTGCTTGTTCGTTATCATCAATAGATATAAACATTATGCCTCTCTCAGAAAGCAACTTCTTTGCGATACGCAACCGTCGGGACATAAATGATAACCATTTTGAATGACGATATGTGTCCTCGCTATCTACGAATATATCATTATAAATGAAATCTTCATGTCCTGTGTTATATGGAGGGTCGATATAAATTACATCGATTTTACCTGCGTGGGTATAAGCGAGTGTGGCAAGCGCTTCGAGATTGTCGCCCTCGATAAGAATATGATTGGGAGCTTCAGGACCGGCATCGGTCAGTGCTCGTTCTTTGTCCTCGATTAGAACAGGTAGCTCGTTGCGCAGACGTTCTTCAACGTCTTCGGGCTTATCCTCCCACACAAGGCCGTAGGTCTTGGATTCGCGGAGAAGTCCGAGAAGCGCCGAGCGTTCATCATCCGTCACCCCCTCTAAGGTATTGATGCGTTCGATTAACTTATGTCTATCAGTCGCTTTCATAATGTTATGCTTTATTATTTAGACGATAAGTTGTTAACCATATATACAATCTTGGGTTCCTCAACTTTCGTTGGAGTAATAAGCTCGCGGATGTCCATATCTAATAATTCAGCTATTTGTCTTAATGTTTCTAACCCCGGTTGAGAGACATTTGTACACCATTTAGAAACAGTTGCAGGATCTTTGCCAAGTTGTTCTGCTAACCATTTATTTGTTTTTTTTCGTTCCGCTAAAACTACTTTAAGTCTATTTAAATCCATTATTACTTCTTTATTTGATTTGAGAACGTATCGGAAGTAAATTAGATTCTATCTTCCATTTTAATAATGACGCAATCTTCTGTTTCTTATCATAAGCTACATCATTGTTATATAGGTATGATTTGACTCGTGCTTTAAGTATTCGTAAAACAACTGGATTGTTCTTCATTAATGAGTGAATTGCCTTTAGTTCCGAATACGACATTTTACCATAACATGTATTGATAGAAAATGCTAATATTCTTGCCGCAGGAGTGTCTATTTCCAGCGACACATTATTGAAGATGTCTTTCAGATCACTGAGTCCGACAGAATGAATAACTTTAGAGAATATACCCAAGCAAAAACGCAATGCTAAAGTCTGTATAAATGACGTAACCCTCAGTGAAGTTTTATATACAGATTCGTAGTCGTCGCTTTCCTTCTTTATAGATTCAATTATTTCATCTTTAGATTGTGAAACTAATTTTCCAAAGAAACCAATGGTTCGGAATGCTGTAAAGAATAGCTCTTTTACCATGCTCTCTAATTGTTTTTTAGGCAATGAACCTTTGCTGTTTTTGATAATTTGGCCAACAATTTCAATAGAGCGCATGGCTTGCCTCATGACAATTAATTCCTGTGGCAGAGTAGAAAGATCAGACTCATCTTCTTTATTAGGTAAAAGTTGGTCTATTTTATCTTTTTCTTCCCATCTCTTTTCCCGTTCTTGCAAGGGATTAATGTCTTTTGCAATTATACTATCACTTAAATCATCAGCCAGTGATTCCAGTAAATTGTAGTATTCTTTGTTTTTATCTAACGTTATTGGTGAAATCGTATCAAATGGCAACATTGTTGCGAATGTCGCTTCATCAATTAGTCTTCTGTCTTTTGTATGGTATGTTACAAAGATTAGGATATTGGCACATTTATCTTCATGAAGATTGTCGCATAAGATTTTAAGATCCCTGTCTCCCTGACTATTGGCAAGATTCGATGCTATCTTTTGTGCAACGAGAAAATAGTATATATAAGGGTATCCGAATCGGTATTCATCATCACTATTTACTACGATGATATTCGATTCTAATAATGAAGATAAAGCTTGTGAGAAATCCTTGAAGACATATTCTCCAACATACACATTGTGGAATTTTTCTAAATCACGCTTGGACAACCAGCTATTATCTTCTTTATAATTCTTATAAATATAATACGCAAGTTCCGAGAGATAGTTAAAATATGAACCTATATCTTCATTTGTAATCTTTGCCTTAACAGCAAGAGCATAATGAATCAATGTTTGATAGCAATATCCATACGAAGTTTGTTCAATATTCGCTGGTTGCATCATTTTCATTGATTGCAGAATTGATATGATAAAAATTGGGTATGAGGGAATAATCTTATTACCAAGAACATTCTGGACTTCTTCAATAAGTTTCTTCGTATCCTCTATATACTGTTGTCTCGGAATATTAGACCAATTAGGATTTGATAATCTATAATATGTCTCAATTAATTCACCTCTTTTCTTAAATCCAAGGGGTAAAATTCTTCCATAAAACACTCCTTTTTTTAGTGTTTCAATCGAAGTTAAAAAATCGTATCTGGGAGATGTAGATATGAAGATCCTTGAGAACCTTGTTGCAAGTTGACTTATCAAATTGGGAAGATTATTATTGCTTCCAATGGCTGTAATATCATCTATAAAGACAATTTTCTTTTCAGTAGAGAACTGATTATACAACTCATAATCCTTATTTACATACTGAGTATTATAGGCTCTTCGCAAAACAGTATCAATTTTTCCAGACCTAAATTCTTCCCCAGACAGGAACAAAGGGTATAGACCTTTTTTGAGAGAATCTAAATATAATTTTTTAAGAAGGGATGTCTTTCCAGACTGATTATCTCCTTCCAGTATTATTGTAGATCTGCTGCTGTCCTCCAACAAAGAGCTACTATCCTTGTATTTAGCATCAATATCCTTATTTAGATCTTCTGCTGTTTCAATATTTGGATAAATGAAAAGATTATCTATGCTTACGGTTTTTGACTCCTTAACTAAAGGTATTTCAATAGTACTGAAGGATGACAAGAAATCTTCATTAGAAACAAAATCTCTGTAAATAGAATATCTTGGCCGTAATTCAAAAGAAAATTCATCAGTAGGATAATAGATTGAATCAACATCCTTAAGATGATAATTATGCTGAAATACAGTTCTTGAGTTAGTATCAATAATGAGAGTTTGAAATCCTGATGTAATCCCTTTCCAATTAGCATACAAGGCATCCCCACTTACTAATCGAGTTATAGGTTTACCTTGGGAGTCGCTGCCAATTTCAATGTTGTTAGAATGCTCATGGCCTAATAATACCAAATCACATTCTGCGTTAACAAAGTCTGTGAATTCGGTTCTATTGTTAACAGAACTATGTGGAGTAAGCCATGCTGGATGATGATGAGCGACAGCAATTTTAATTGCTGCTTCAGCATTTACATTTTCTTTTATAAGTCCAACAGGATAGAATAATCCTCCAACTATCTCATCCTTTCTAGAACACCAAGCCGTATTTAAGCACAAAAAACTTATTAAGAACCCATCAATATCCACCTGATATTCATAAGCCAACCTTGAATCTAAAGTCGTACCATTTATATCCTCCACAAATTTAAAGAATTCATCCTGTACTCCGGTAATTGAGTTTACCACAGAATAGTCGTTGCCTAAATTTTCATATGAAAGTTTATCAATCAAAACTTTTCTCACTTGAGGTTCTGTGGTAAAATTACAATCATGATTACCTGGAACCACTATCAGTGCTTCATGACATTTGCCGTCATGAAATTGGTTTAATAGGCTTTTTAATGCGCAAAAACATTTAGCGGCTACTCTGTACTCTTCTTCTTTTCCCGAGAAGGCGATATCTCCAGAACATATTACAAGAATTTTGTCACAAGAATGGAAATCATTTCTTGTTGCTGAAACAATCTTTGAAGCGACAGAAGTCCAAAATTCAGAATCCTGTTTAATGTGCAAATCGGATAAATGAAGAATGCCAATATTCATTTCTGCTGATTTTTTCACAAAGGTAATGAAAATTTCGCAAATAATTACATTCAATAATTATTTTATTGAGAAGAAAACAATTCATTGCGCATGAAATGACAGTGATATCTTTGAATATAATAATCCATCGCACAACCATTCTTCTTCTTTGTTCACATGAAGGATTTCCTCATATTCCTCCATTAATGGCAATATCGAGGCTAAAATACCATCGCATTCTATGGATTTTTACTGCAAAATACACTTGTCTATTCATAGGATTAATTATATAATATGCTGATAATAAACTATTAATTCATTCTTCAACGAAGACGAGTATTAAGCGGAGTTTTTAACGCAGATATCTAACAGTCAATGGTCAGGCAAATACAATTTGTTTGGCCATTGGTGTTATATGGCTGCATGGGGAGCGATTTGCCGGGCTACAGTTTTTGCTGAGATTCATTTTTTGCAGACATGCATCTCGGCCTGATATTTCGATATTTTTTGAGTATCTTTGCGTATGGAAGATACGCAAGACAACAAAAGACCAATCCAAAACGCTCCAAATAAGGAGCGGGTTGCATATTGCGACCCTCGAGTGATGCCAATAGAAAACCGAATCCTTACATTAAGGGGTGAGCAGGTCATGATTGATCGGGATTTGGCAGAATTGTATGGTGTGGAAACCAAACGGCTTAATGAGCAAGTGAAAAGGAATGTCGAGCGTTTCCCCGGACATTTTAGATTTCAGCTTTCAAATCAGGAGAGAGATGATCTGGTCGCAAATTGCGACCGGTTCAGTGGTCTCAAACACTCATCAGTGAATCCTTTCGCATTTACATAACAGGGTGTCGCTATGCTTTCAGCTGTATTGAAAAGCGAGACTGCTGTCCATACAAGCATACGAATCATCGATGCCTTTGTTGCGATGCGAAACTTCCTGATAAATAATGCCTCAATATTTCAAAGGATGGAACGTATTGAGCTGAAACAGTTGAAAACCGATGAAAAAGTAGATGCAATTCTTGACCGACTGAATGGACCTAAAGAGCCGACCCAGGGGGTGTTTTTCGACGGGCAGATATTTGATGCGTATGCTTTTGTTGCGGGGCTTATCAGAAAGGCCGAGAAAAGAATTGTGGTCATCGACAGTTATATTGATGAGTCCGTGCTGGTACAGCTGTCTAAACGTAAGACCGGTGTGACCGTAGATATCTACGACGGCCATGTTTCGCGACAGCTCCGCCAGGATATAGAGCGCCACAACGCGCAGTATCCGGGGGTGACACTGCATGATTACAACAAGGCTCACGACCGTTTTCTGATAATCGACGAAGACGTGTATCATATCGGACATTCGCTCAAAGACCTCGGCAAAAAACTGTTCGCATTCTCAAAAATGGATATAATGACAGGCTCTGAACTTATTTCGCAACTATAAAAAACTATGCTAAACAATCGAATCAAATTACTCATCTACAGTCTTATTATAGTATTAACGGGCATCTCATGCTCGGGGCGGAAAGTGACTGAGCAGGAATCTCGCGCCGACCTGAGTGAAACACTCGATTCGATAATCGCCTCCCACGACGGTATAACGGGTGTGGCTGTATTGTCGGGCGATTCGCTTTTAGTGGCCGGAGACAGCTCTCAACTGCCACTGAAGAGCATATTCAAAATGCACATAGCCATAGCCGTGCTCGACAAGGGTATCGCCATAGATTCGGTGGTATCGCTCGGGCCGTCGGATGTGCGCGAAAACACATACAGCCCCATGCGCGACAAAAAAGGGACGCGCAGTTTCGATATGACTGTCGACAGTCTGATGTACTACTCGGTGTGCCGCAGCGACAACAATGCATGCGATTTCCTGATCGATCTCGCCGGCGGCATCGGCGAGGTCGACCGTTGCATCCGCCGACTCGGAATAAGAGGTTGTTTAATAACATATGTGAAAACACAGGCCAAAAAGTCTGAGATGGATTTATATCTGAGACGAAGGAGCATAGCGGTGGCTATGTGACTGAGTCGAA
>ERZ836877.1563-NODE-1563-length-34076-cov-4.572970_pt1 | contig 34076 bp, 36 predicted proteins | sample MGYA00519469_ERZ836877 | MGnify/ENA primary metagenome ERZ836877 (study PRJEB31850, sample SAMEA3708809) | human gut metagenome | biome: human gut; feature: human-associated habitat; material: faeces | place: China | collected 2014 ...
ATGAATATGTCGTTTATGCGGTGTAGATTATGAGGTAGCCTGTCAACGAAAACACCAAACGGTCTGCCTCCTGAATACATTCTGATGGCATCGTCAATATTTCGTTTCATTGAATGCACTTTGCGATAATAGCGGATTGTACCGAAAGGTTTCTCTCGCTTTTCCTGGGGGCGGTTTGTACGAGATATTGCCTGAATCAAATCGTGTGCCTGATCGGGCTTGTAATACTTGTCAAGATACAATTTATTGACCCACTTGGAGTCAAATCCGGTTAGCATCTGATTTACAACAATAAGAATATCTATCTGCTTACCCGGTTCAAGATGCTTATAAGCATCTTTGTGGGCAAGACGGTTTGACATATCCTTCTTCATGGCTGCAAATGTCGCCACATCATAGTTCTTGTTGTATAAGGTATTGTATTCTCCGATAATCAATTCCAGTGCAGCCTCTTTATCAAATCCGCTGCCACCTTCATCAATGTTCGGGTCAAAGAGCGACGTAACATTTAGCTGAGGAGCCTTCTCTCTCAGAAGTTTATAATATTCAACCGCTTCGGCGATACTGCTTGTGGCAAGGATAGCATGGTACTTGCGATTACGGCTCAAAAGAGTGAAACGCTTTATGATGTTATCGACAACTCTCTCCCGATGTTCCGGCCGGTCATACTGAGTGGGAGGAAGATAATCCTCTATTCCTTTGCTGAACTCTCCGTTTGCTTGCATTTCACCTGCCATCGGCACGTCGTCCATGTATTTCAAGTACATTGACTTCTTAGCGTCATTAGCAAGAGCTTCCTCCTCGGTGTGCGCCTTTGCCTTTTCAAGTGCTACGGCTTGACGGAGGTCAATATCGTCGTATGTGGGGCACATGACTGGATTAAATCCCAATACATTACCGTCTCTGATTCCGTCAGGCATAACGTATCGGTGCAACTCATCGCCAAAGAGAGAAACTGTGGTGTTCATGTTCTTTTCATATTCCGGCATAATCGGTGTACCGGTAAATCCAAAGAACAATGCCATCGGGAATGTCTCCCTGATAGTAGGATACATTTCTCCGAAAACCGATCGGTGAGCTTCATCAACGATGAATACTATCTTTTTAGCCCGAATCTGCTCCAACTCATTCTTACGCTGTTGCATGGTCTCTTCATTGATGCGGCTCATCTTCTGAATAGACGTAACAATGAGTTTATCGTTTGAGTCTGTGCTTTTGAGTTTTGAGATGAGTTTATTAGTATTGCTCGTATCCTGCACGGTGTCCTCCTCGGCAAATCCGGAGTATTCCTTATAACTCTGGTCTCCAAGTTCGATGCGGTCAACAAGAAATACAACCTTATCGGCATCATCATTTGACTGGGCTATCAATTGGGCGCTCTTGAAGCTGGTCAGAGTCTTGCCACTGCCTGTAGTGTGCCAGATATGACCGCCAAGCTGGTCTGAGACCTTCCAGTTGTGTTGTTGCACCTTCTGGTATATGCTTTTGGCGGCATAATACTGATAACTGCGCATTACTTTCAGAATGCCATCGCCCTTGTCTGGAACAGTATAATAGCCTATGAGCTGATGAGCCATCGGGATTGATAGAAGAGTCTCGGCAATGTCGGGCCACTCATTTATCAATTCGTTGTTAAAGTCAGCCCAATGAAAGTAAAAATCCGAATTGAATTTTCCGTCAGGCCCGGGATTGGCAAAATAAAGAGTCTCCTCCGGATTCATGGCAACGAATATCTGAACGAGAGAGAATATTCCATCGAACACACCTGAACCCATGTATCGCTCAATCTGGTTGCAAGCATTTCTAACCGGAACGCCACTACGTTTCAACTCTACATGGATTAACGGCATACCGTTGATAAGAAGCGTAAAATCCCCACGACGTTCACCCAATATCTGAGAGTTGGTTGTAAACTTAGGCTGCCGGGCTATTTGATAAACGGTATCATTAGAGCCTATTTTCTGCTTATCATATACTATAAGGCTGACGGTCTTGCCATTATGGAGCGAGTCATTGGGATTATCGCGGATAATCGACACGCTTTTGCCATTGATAAATTCGCTATTCAGACGCAATGGTGTACGGAGGTCCCTCACTTGCTGAAGAACCTGCTGCATCTCTCCATCGGTTAAGGGACAGCCATTCAGACAGTCTATGCCATTATTTATCTTTGAGAGTATCTGTCGCCAGTTTTCAATTAGATCTGCTTCCGTGGGGTACATCAACACGGGTTGTTGCCCCCAACCCTTACGGCGGAGAGCCTCAACCATTGCAACCTCAAACGGGGTCTCTTTATTAAATTTCTCTGCCATAACTTACACAAACATTTTATCGAGCATGGCTTGTTTCAGATTCCGCAACTTCTCCAACTTCTGCTCGTTAAGCTGGATAAGATTGTCATATTCTGATAGGATGTCTGAAATTGCTTTTTGCTCTTTATTGGATGGAACAAGCATTTTATATTCGAGCATCTTGTCAATTTTAAGCACTCTGTTACGTCCGGCACTTCCAGGGGATGCCAGTGTTAGATGCTTCCTAAATCGATTGTTAATCAATGCATAGCGAAAGAATATCGGTGTATTCTCCTCTTTGAATGAAAATTGTGGGAAACGATGAGATACTAATTTCCCCTCATCGTTTGGTTCCGTTACGGCAACGGCTAATTCCCACCCAAAAGTAATATTAACGATCAGATTATTAGGGCGCACAACGCTCATTTGCGCAGTCTCAAGTTCTGCTCCTTTGGGAACATAACTATGAAAAGTGCCTTTGCCATGACTCCTTATGCCTAACCTTTCATAACCGTCATGTGGAGTTTCTACTATTTCTTTATAAGGAGTAATGATTTCATCAAGACTTTTTTCTGTCCAGTCTTCAGTAAATCCGTCTAATCTAACACGAGGCTTGGCTTCTTTCCCTTGAGGTAAAAGAGATGCCAATAACGAGGCTTTAAGATTACGGAGTTTTTCACAATAAATTATTTGAGCCGCGATCTGTGATGTTAGCTCAGAGAATAATTCACCAATTTTCTCTTGTTCGGAACTTTCTTTGGGTATTACGAATGAAGTTGATAAAAAATCATCAGCAGAAATATTTAATAAACCGTGATTCCTTGCCCCTTCCTTCGCTCGTATTGCGACTTCTTTATGCCACTTATTGGTGTCATAATAAGTTACCAAAAAATCAGATACGATATCATGTGCTTCAAATACAATATATAAGTTTGAAACAACACCTTTATCATAACGATCAAGACGTTTTACCGCACCCCAGGGATATGACGTTGAGTAACTTTTGTTATAAGTAAACTCACCGTGTTTCATTAGATAATATCCACTAATATTAGTGCTGGCAATTCTTTTATTGAAGAATTCTGATTGGCTAATTAACCCATGATGAGCTGATATTGTCATAACCAAATCGGACTCCAATGTGACATTTTTCCGGGTTATTCTATCGGCAAAATTGGACAGGGTAAAGTTGCTCCATTCCCCTTCAAACCCGGCAAAACGTATTTCGGGAACTTTCCTTTTACTTTCCATCATCGTTCTTTTTGGGGAGTTTGGGCGTAGTCTTTTCAATTTTACGTTCGTTTGAAGCGACTCGACGCTCTACCTTTTTTATGTCCTCTGCTGCCGGAAGTTCCTCAGGTTTGATTCCGCGTTGCCCCAACATCTGACGCACGCTGCCATTGTTCTGCATGTGTTCGACAGTGATAGACGCCTCACCTTGCAAATCTTTCTGTTCCACATTATAGTTGGTCATCTCAGTGGCAAGATTTTTTGCGGCAATGGTGAGAGTTGGCAGAAAATCTGCCAAAGCGCCGGATTTGACGCCGAGCCGCTTCTTCATCATCTCGGTGGTGTTTCCACCGAAGAGAACCGAGTCTCCTTTGGAACGAATTCGCCCGAATCCTTTATCATCTACACCTCGCTCATAGATATTTTGAGACAACTGTTTCTCGGACGCGCGAAGTCTGTCGCGAGCCTCAATACGAGCGATATGGTTCAGATGCTCGGCAATCAATTCGGCTCTACGGGTCTGGACAGCAAAGTATCCTTGTGCAAAAGCCACTTCCTCCTTCTTTGGATCACCATTTTGAGCTATCAGATAGCAAGCAAAACGTGTAAGCATGAAATCCTGAATATTTCGTTTCGCCCCGCTTCCGAGAGTAACCATTTTCGTGACCTCACGAAAATGGTCTGACTCATTGAATCCCTGCGTTTTACAGGAGTCAATAGCACGATTGATTGCGACCTGGAAATTTTCCCATCTTGCATAACCGAGTAATGCCTGAAGTTCGCGAGCAAACCAAACCTCCATATCCTTTTCAGCATCATCCTTAATGATGTGGGTTATGCTATTGAAGGTGTCGGTATGAAAAGAAACACGTGTAATGTCCATAGAGCGCAATTTTATTTATTATGGTTCAAAAGTGATTGAAGAGATTCAAGGGCTTTCATGTCGTAGTCGTTCCCTCGCAAAGAGGCAACCATTTCCGAAAGTTTTGACTCGGAGTCAGAAATTGACTTCTCAACATCATTGAGCGTGACTGCGTATTTGGACACAAGAGTTTCAACCTTGTCTATAAGCGTTGAGATAACCTTTGTATGTTCAGCTTTCACTGCATCTACTACCGGCATGACCCATTTGAGACGAAGTAATTCTCGGATTTGGTCCTCAGAGAGCGACTCTATTGTGAAGATTGTCTTCTCTTCGAGTTCGTTCATCGCGTCCTTTATCTCTGCTTTCAGTTGTTTCTGTTCATCGGCATTCTTTGTGAGGGCAATTATATGAGCCTCCATACTCCCATCGGGAAACTGCGGTAGGTCGGTGTATTTTCTCTTCTTGTACTCTTTGAGCATGAGTTTGAGTTGCGCTTTGACTTTTTTGCTATCAAAGGCGTCTCCATCCTCGGTGAGAATCTCAGCATCATCCTCACCGGCTTCTTCAAACAGAACAGAAACTTCGCCAACAGTTTCAGCAAGTTGGTTCTTCAGCTGATTAACCTTGTCGAGGTATTCAGGAAGGAGAGTCCGCTGAACAAGGTCAAAAGGCATGATGCGTCCCTTCCATCCCTTCTGAACTTCGTCTTCTTCATCACCGTTCTTGACTATGACCATGTTCGGCTCAATTTTTTTGAGCACATCTCTTCCTTCAGTCTGAATGATTTCAATATCAGTAGCGGTCTGCTCCCAGCAATCGCTGAGTGCTTGGAATGCAGCGTACCGATCAAGCAACGGAACTGAGGAAAGACGCCTGAACAAGTCTTCGCCTAATGTGTCAACTTCTTTGGCGACATTAAGTGTCATCATCCCATCAATGAGTTGGGTTATGAGATAATGTTCGTAATCGCCAAAAGCAGAATTATACGATGCTTGGAATTTCTTTATATCATCATGATTCCGAATGGTGTCACCAATATTGTCTGAGAGACATTCCACATATTCACCTTCGGGGAACAAAGTGGATTTCAAGGTAGGCATTACCTCCCAATAATCTTTGAGTAGTTCGATTTCAGTACGCGGCACACCGCCGAGAAGTGACGAGTATAAATCCCATTTCTCAACAGCGTCAGAAGAATCGACATATTTGGGTATATTGAGGTCGTATTCGTTTTCTCGAATCTCTTTCAGGCTCACGAGACGTGCGAACTTATCAATTGAGGCAGGTCGGGTGGTTACGGCATCAAAAATTCGCTTAATATCAGATGCTTGGAGTTTCTTTTTCTTACCATCCTTAGAAGCGTATTTTGAGGCATCAATGAAAAGAACGTCCGTGTTATCACGATTGGCTTTCAACACCATGACAATAGTGGCAATCGGTGTCCCGAAGAAAATATCAGCCGGGAGCCCAATTATTGCCTCAATTTTGTTCTGCTCAATTAGATTCTTACGGATTTCGGCTTCATCACCGGGTCGGAACAGTACACCATGAGGCAACACGATAGCCATAATACCATCGGATTTCAGATGGTAGAGATCGTGAAGCAGAAAAGCATAGTCAGCTTTCTTTTTCGGTGCTAATCCATAATCTTTGTATCTTGGGTCGGAATCCTTATCAGATGGCCTGTCCCATTCCTGAGAATAAGGTGGATTACTGACCACAGCATCCATCGGACGGTATTCATAAGAGGTTTCCTTGTCATCGTCCTCAAACATAGGCCAATCACTACCATGCTCCAGAGTGTCGCCGTTACGAGTGATGATGTTATTTGGTTTAATGCCACGCATCACCAAGTTCATGCGCGTTAGGTTGTAGGTATTACGCTTCAATTCCTGTGCGTAATATTTGATATTGTCCGGACTGTCGTTGTGCTTCGCAACGGCACGTCCGATTGTAATGAGCAGGGAGCCGGAACCACTTGTCGGGTCATATATCTCAATCTTCTCTCTGTCGCGAAGATGATGTGCAACAATCTCAGCCATAAGCACGGACACTTCGTGGGGAGTATAGAACTCTCCAGCCTTCTTACCTGCCGATGCTGCAAAATTGCTGATAAGATACTCGTAGATGTAACCGAGGACATCATATCCTTGGTTTCCGTCCATTGGAATATCTTTAATAAGTTGAATAAGCTTACGTATAGCTGTAGAACGGTTTGTATCAGAATCGCCAAGGTTCTTCAATCCTGTTTCAAGAGTATTGAAGATGCCTGAGAAGACTTTCTTGTGAGTGGGGTAAATCAAACGGTTGAATGCTGACAATGCCTCAGATACATCTTTCACACCAAAGTCAGTACCTTTATCGAGCCATGTACTGAAAAGATTTTTATATCCAATGAAGTAGCCACGATTCTTGCGGACATATTCGGTGTATTCAGGATCATTCTCTTCTTCAAGTGAAGGCATATCATCTTTGCTCCAGCCTTCGCTATGATAGAAGTTCTCAATCTCTGTGCTCAGATAGCGATAAAAGATGAAGCCAAGAATATAATCCTTATATTCATTCGCCTCAATTTTTGAGCGCATCTTATTGGCCGAAGCCCATATTTTGGAAGCTAATTGCTGCTTATTCATTTTATTCTTTGGTACTTACGATTAAATCTTTAAGGTCTATATCCAACAGTTTGGCAATCTTACTTAATGTAGGTAAATCTGGTTGTGTCGAGTTGGTGCACCATTTAGATACAGTAACTGGACTCTTGTCTAATTCTTCGGCAAGCCACCTACTTGTTTTCTGCTTTTCTGCTAACACTGCCTTCAGTCGATTTAAAGTCTCCATATTAAAAATTAAAGTGAGACGCAAATTTAATAAGATTTGAGGATGTCACCAAAGAATAATTGCACTAAATTACAAATGATGTTATAAAACATCATTTAATGGGGTCGGTGCAGTATTGACGGCGACCACAGTGGGTGCAGTGCTCTCCGCGCCATACGCTGTCGAACTGCTCACAGGCAGCATCAACCAGTGCCTGGTCGTCGGTGAGGATTCCCGCCTCAAAGTTGCGACGGTTGCTGCTCTTCATGCCTATGCCGGCTCCGGTCAGGTTGGCGGAGCCTATATAGGCAGTATCGAAGTCAAATATAAGCATTTTGAAATGGACACGCGGACACAGCATCCGCTCCAGTCCAGTTTTTAGAATCGGGTATCGGTCAAAATCCTCGCGGAATGCCGGCCCCGGTTCTTTTGCATGAATAAGCCGTATCTCTACACCACGTTTCAATAGGTCAGCGAGAACTCCAAGGAACGGCTTTGTTTTTGCCCCTGCCTTTACGTGCAAGTCTTTGATGTCGGCTGTACCAATCCAGAGCGACTTCTTCACAGAAGCCACTCGCTCGATGACCTTATCGTAATGGTCTTTACCGGATATAAACTCAACCGACATCAAGGTCCTACTGTAGTTCTTTTGTTCGGCATACCGTTTGGAATGCTGCTAATCCAATATTAAAGAGGATAGTTCGTACCCATATAACATTATTGCTATTACATCTGTCGGTCTCTTCTATGAAATCCAACAGGCCCTTTACAATGTCATGGAGTTTCTCCTCCTTAACATACATTCTACGCTCTACGTTAAGAGGCAGACTAAGAGCGGGACATTCGTATAGAGCATCTGGCTCAAAATCCAGTTCACATTCTTCTCCAGTCACCATGTGATATGTATAGTCAAAGAATTTCTCAAAAGTGTAGAATGAATACGCGTAAATGTCGGGCTTCCATGCCCAGTTATTAGAGACATTCTCAACAATGTGATTTGCTATTTGATGAGTCGCATTTGTTAGAGTCTGCACATACTCCTGCATTTGCTCTTCCGTTACTCTATGGTATATCTCTCCTGAATAGAATGGCTCATCCTGAGGTCCAAAGTTACCACCCTTATTAAGCATATCTCTGAAGTAATCATGGATGGGCTGATACAACTCTTTCTCGGATTTCTGGTTCCAGTGAGAATTGAATGTTACTGACACTTGCTCGCGTGGATAGAACGTGAGCTGGGAAATATCATCCCGCTGGTAGCGATGTTGCCCAAGACCGTGCAGTCTCTGAATACGGTAAACCAATGCGGCAATTACGTCCCTGTTCTCATCATCAAAATCAAGGAGGTTCATATCCTTCTGCGCGTTTTCAACAGCCTTCTCGAACTCTCCTCTAAGAGAATCCTTGTCTAAGCCGGATTCATTATGAAGAAGACGTTTGAGTTCGTTATAATGTAATTGGAAGTTCTTCATGAGATTATTTTTATTTGATTGTTACAAAGTTACTAATTTTTCGTGAGATAGAGGTAATAATTATAGTAAGGTGACATTGCAATGTCGTCTTTTACCTTTGCCATCTTGGAGTCGTCTCCAATGAGCGTTGAAAGAAAGTCCCAAAATGACTTGCGATGATGTTTGTATTTGTAATGCGCCATTTCGTGCAGTATAACTCCGTCTGCCCAATCCTGTTTGAAGATTACAAGAAATGGCTGGAGAGTAATATGATTGCTGTATGAGCATTGACCGAGCACATTTTTCCTGAGACGTTTCACGGTCACGCCTGTGCCATGCAATCCCTTTATATTCTCCCAATACCTTACCCTCGCCGGGAGGATAACTTTAGCCACGCGTAGTATTGTGTCGCGCATAAGTTCACGAAGCCATTTCTGTATCTTCTTGGTCTCAAAGTCAGTGGAGTCATGATAAATCATATCCAATACTCCATCATGATATTGAGCCAATAAATCGACCCCACCCTTATCTTGGAAAACGAAGCGGTCCGGAATCTTCATAGCAGCTTCGCACTCTACCGTGAACTTATCGACACAATGCCAGACCACAGACAGGTGTTTGGTCGTAAGCCGGAATCGTGGATTTATCTTAAATGTCGGTTCTTTCATACCTCCCATATTTTATCCATTATAAGTCTGTAACCCTTTACTCCGTAATGACCTATTTTCAATCCATAGAAACGGGTGCCAAGGGACTTCTCCTTATTGATTTTCTCCATAGTTGAAGGATTCGGTACCGGGAACTCGAAGTCTGAGACTATAAGAACATCAGCCATCTCATATGTGCCTTTTTGCAGAACGCGGATAGCCTCGGCAAGCATCTGTTCGCCATCAGTCCCACCACTAAAACTATGCTCCAGAAAGTGATCAATCTTCCCCCAGTTCCGCGGTTTGGCAAGATCTATTGACTTAGATCTGACAGAGAAACTGATTAGATAACATGGGCGTTTCTGTTTCTTTGCCATCCGCAACAACTGTTTAAGCAGAGAAAAAGCAATTCTTTGAGGTTGACCTGACATCGAACCACTGGTGTCAATGCTTACGATAATCGGCCCTTTTGTCAGTCGTGGGTCTTTGCGATGTTCCTCTATCTTTTTCGGCTTGTCTTTGCCGGGACTTGAAAACTGCTGAAGCTCTTTCGTGGCATATCTCTTGAAGAAGAGATCTTCCGGCATAGAAAGTTCTACCGGTAGAACGCGCTCCAGATTGTCTCCAGACTCCACTCGGTCAATCTCCTCAACCGAACTGTTTTTAGCCACGGTTGTAGGCATGAAACGATAGACAACTGTATCCTTTTCTTCTTTTGAGGAATCCTTGTCACGACCTATCAGATCCACAATCTCTTTAAGTTGCGGATAGCGGTGGATATAGTTTTCCACCTTCTTTTTATCCTCATAATCTCTTGTGCCTGCCTCGCGACTTAGTTGTTCAAACTGCATTTTCGCACGATTCAACATCTGACGCTCTTTTCGGTCAAGCTTTGCCTTGCAAGCATTTTCCCAATCGCTGGTCAATGCCGAAAAGACCGCGCCCTTATCATCCGTCTTGAACTGTGCCGTGTATCCGGGAAGATTTATGTCATATTTGGAGTATCCGGCTTCAATGGTGCTGCACACCTCCTGCCACATCAGGCGTTTCGCCTCTATGGGCGCTTCGTTGAACTTGGCAATCATGGCAAGTTCTTTCATTGCCTCTATCTGCATTGCCCGGAACTGTTCCAACAAAGCATTGAAGAATGAAATCAGGTCTTCTTTCAGCACCTCGACCCATGTCTCGTCTGAGCCGTCAATCTGAGGATTGTTGTCGATTACCTCCTGCATATATCCTGCGAGGCAATCATCGGGCGGCATAGATGGCGGCATCTCCCCACATTCCATATAGAAATCGAAAGCCTCGCTATATTCCTCCAATTTAGCGTCAACGTCAGTATAGTCAATCATTTTATCATCATAACTACGTTATTGAGTTTGACCTCAATGGTCTTTATCTGTTCACTGACATCCTTCAGCATCTTGTTGACCAGAGCAAGGTCATTTGGAGAAAGGAAAATATTATCGCAATCAGTCCAATTTGATGTAACCGATTTCTCCCACTCCTCGACACAGGTCTTGAATAAATCCTGAATCAATGATACTCGCTGATACACAGGCAAGGTCTGAATGAGTTCAGAACTTGTTGCTGATTGTGCAACCTTCCGCCGGAAAGCGTATGGCGTTCCGTCGATTATAGCTCCATTCTGGCATCTCTGAATCTTAACCTTTGTCAGATTCGAGGCGTTCTGCGACTTCGCATCAAATGGCCTTCCGGGAACAAGAGTGTGAATGATTATTTTCTTGCGCTTACTATCGTAATATCGAACTCCATCGCGCGGCTGGTTAGATAACGCCGCGTAGTCCCATTTTGAGAAATAGGCATCTCCAGCCGGATAATTCTCAACGAGATAGTAGAAATAATCATACTCGGCAAAGTCATTGCTGTCAGAATTAAGTCGTGATGGAGATGATTGCTGTGTGGACTGTTGCTGTGGAGTCATGAGCTGACGAATAGATTTGTCAATCTTCGTCAGACCTTTCAGAACTGTATCAGATATACTTGACGTAAAAGCGTTAAGAACATTTGGGATACACTCCACATCGTTCCAAAAACTATGTATGAGCAACAAATAGTCAGAGAGATTTATCTCACTACGACCATTAAGATATGCCGAGGTCTGCATTAACCTATATGCTTTACGCCAACGACGGTCAGAGATATAATATCGAAGTTGATTGCCGTCCTCTTTCTCCAATGCAGCGAGGCTCCTACGAATGTTTTTAATGGCATTGACAACCGAATCCTGAATGCCTATTGTCTTTGATTCGTTCTGCCATGATGAATACAACTCATCGGTAATGTATAGTGATTCCGACAATTCCGACATATCAATACCGATGCCCTTTATCATCTTGAAGAAAGAGGCATCGCTCTCAATGCAGTTTGAGACCATACGAACAAGAAAGCGATCCCATAACGCTTCAAGTCCCTCATCCTTTGCCGGGAGTTCGTTTGAGGCAGCGATAAGCACCTTCATAGGCGTTTGCATTATCTGTCCTCCGTTATGAAAGATATGCTCGTTTATCACAGTGAGAAGGGTGTTCTGAATTGATGGTCCTGCTTTCCATATCTCATCAAGGAACACCACATCAGCCTCCGGCAGATAACCGGCGGTAAGTCTCTCATATCGGTCATCATTCTTTAGCCTGGAGATAGAGATAGGGCCGAATATTTCATCAGGAGTGCTGAAGCGTGACATCAGGTAATCAAATGACTTTCCGCCTTTGAATACCATTTTCAAACGACTCGCAACCAAGCTTTTGGCGGTACCGGGAGGGCCGAGTAGGAACATATTTTCTCCAGCCACAGCACACAGAAGTGCCACGGCTATAATCTGTTCCTTCTCATAGACATCCTGCGACATCCATTCAATCAACTGACGAATATGTTCTTTCGGGGTAGATGGAAATATTGATTTAGTTCTGACTTTCTTTGCCATAAAATAACGGAGCCAATTATGCTGCCGCAAAATTAGCTCCGACGTGACGCAATTCGTGATACAGTAGGTTCCTTTATTGATTATTCCGGGAATATTTCATCCGAATTTTTCTTTGAGATATCCCAAAGCCCCTTAAGTGCTAAAGGGAGTCGCCTGCCAAGCAGCATGGCTCCAATGGTCACTCCGATATAGGCTTTAATCAATCCATGATGCGGAGGTCCGACAAAAGATGCAATTCCTCCAATGATACCCATGAATGCGGCATACTTCATTAGCCGCAAATACACTTTGAAAAAATCGTTATTCATAGTTCCTTCCCGGACATAATGATTGTGAATTTGATTAAATCTTCCGGCAATGTATCATCAAAATTTACTGACCAGATCACGTCGATTGACTCCGGCAGACTGGAAATCATATTGGAAAGATGAACCATGTCCTCCATCCTTATTTTATCTCGTCGTTCGCGGTTGAAATATATATGAGCTGTAAGGGATTCTACATCCTTGAGGACTACATTCTCCAATTGTTCTTTCATACTTGCGACAGCATCTTCAACAGTTCTACCGTTGGTGTTCAGAGTGCTGAATGTATGGGAGTCCTTTAGATTAGTACACAGGTCATTAAAGTCAAAGCAGATATATCCATAGGAAACCACTGGCAGAAGCAGATTTTTAATTGTTTCCGAAAAGTCCTCGGGGCTTGTTACAGTTGCAACGCTATCGAAGCAGGAATAGTCTGCTTCAGGTACCAGCCCAATCGTAAGTACGCCGGCATCATGATATGTTTTGGCAATTTCATTAGCCGTCTCCATATTATCTGCGGCTACAATAATTGCCATTTTATCTTCATCAGTCGGGACACAATCGTCGGGCTTATTTACGACTAAGCAACCAACACAGTCATAATCAAATGATTTTACCTTTTCGATTATACCAGTTGTTCCTGAGCCAATCCCAATTATCTTGAAACTCACAGGGAGAGGCTGTTGTAGATTTCCCAAAATCTCTGAATTATTCATCGTCGTCATTATCAATATAGATTGAAGATTCCTTTTCTATCCTCGTCGGTGATTCCGCGATAAGTATCACTACGAAGCCATACTAAAGGTAGATCCTTCACACGATATTCTTCGGGAATATACTCTTGTAAAGCATCATTCTTTGGGTCATTGGCAAGTTCTACCAACGTCCGGTCTTTCATAGCCAACTTGAGGGTTTCGACCAATGGTTTGTCTATGTCGTTTAGACCCAGCGATTCCACCTCTTTCAGTCTGTCGTTGTTTTGCTGCACAGCAAAATTTGATGAAGCAATCAACTGCATACGGGCATTCATGGCTCGTTTAGTCTTTTGCTCTCCCTCAAATTCATAAGGCATTGTAAAGAATGAGCAGACAAATTTACCCTTCAATATTGCCTCCAGAGTAATCAATGGGGCATATTTACTGCCGGTCATTCCACCAAGAGTGGCACAGATGATAACCGAATTTGAAGCTTTGGCAACGATGTCCTCGACAATAGGCGTATCATCGGACTTTACTTTGCCGCCTAATTTTTCGAGTAGGATGGTCTCTGTCGCGTTAGCCGAGTGCTTTTCCAAGTCCTTCTCGTTGGTGTCACAAACTATGAGCCGGAAATCCGGGAGTAATCCGGCTGCGACTAAGTCGGTGGCGAGGTTATATCCTCCGTTTCCGACAGCAATGATTGTTTCGTTCATATTCTTATTGGGGTTAAAGTATTTTTAATGCTATGGCAGCACAAGCCTCGGCATCGCAGAGGGCGTGATGGTGGTTGGTCATATCGTAGCCACAGGCTGCGGCCGAGAGATGGAGCTGATGACTTGGTATATCAAGACAGCGGCGGGAGGCGGCGAGGGTACAATGAAATTCATAATCCGGATATTCCATGTCGTACTCGGCAAAGGCAGCTTTCAGGCAACTCTCGTCAAAGGGACGATTGTGGGCAACCAGCGGCAATCCCTTGATTTTATCCGTTACCTGAGCCCATACCTCAGGAAATGTTGGCTGACCGTCGGTATCCTTACGTGTAAGACCGTGAACTTCCGTTGTCCAATATGTGTAATAGTTCGGAGCCGGTTGAATAAGACTATAAAACTTATCAACTATCTCACCGCCACGTACAACAACTATACCGACACTGCAAACACTTGAACGACGGCCATTGGCTGTTTCAAAATCTATTGCAACAAAGTCCTGCATATCAGTCGTTTTTATAAAGTTCGTACATATCCGAAATCCAACCCTTCATAGTCTTGCGAAGGGATGCCGGGCTAACGACCTCTATCATCGCTCCGACATGAAGCAACTTCATTATGAAGTCGTAAGTTGGGGAAAGATATAACTCAAAATCAGCGTACTCGCCATAGTCCTCAATAAGTCGCTGACTATGATGTAACGGGAGCGATTTCAGATAATGTTTATGGTCTTCGTTGGCACGTATGACTATTCTTTCGGGTTTGACATCATAACCGATTACTATTCCGTATGCAGTAGAAAAGTAATCAGAAGCATCAAAATCCTTAGGCAACTTATAGGTATCGGAGGTAGTCTCTACACTTTCTACACGGTCAAGACCGTAAAGTCTTATGTCGTCGTAATGGACATTATGCGCCAGTACATACCAGCGATTCTCAAACAGTTTTACACAATATGGCTCAATCGGGAAAGTGTAGCCGTGCGACTTCTTGAACGGGCGATATGTGATATTCACAATCTGGTTTTCTTTCATCGCCTCCAGTATAGTTGTCAGATGATCGCGTCCCGAAGGAATCTCGTCAACAAGTATACGACCTTTCAAAGAAAGATTCTCTCCAATGATATTGCCGACTGCAAATGAATCGAGCATCCACTTTTTGAGCTTGTCCTCGTCAATGTCCTCCGGATTGGAAATATAATAAAGATAACCGCCAACTTTCTGACAGTCAATCATTATTCCGAATTGCTCATAGATTGCATCACGCCAGCGGTTGAACGTGGCACGATGAAGTTCGTGTCCGTCGCTGAAATCTTTATTTCGTGACCAGCGGTCAGAAAGGTCCTTGTGAGAAATCTTTCCGGCACGGCGGATTGTATCAATCAGCCAAGTGTATTTTTGCAGTTGGTTCATATCTGTTTGAGTTTTACACCGCAAAGATAATCAAAACCTGTATCATTTCACGATACAACTATAAATAAAATGTAAAATCCAGCCGAGTGTGTTGAAATAGAATTGACCGATGATTGGTATTGCTCTTTGCGGCTCTTAACGAGTCCTATACACCATGCCCTTATGCGCTATGCTGAACCGAGTACTGTGCAGGCGTCCCTTCAGCTCAAAGGGTCATGACATTTCGATACTGATATAATCAGTGAAACACATCGCCGTCTAATCATTCTCTACAGTCGGCCGGATTATATTAAATCAAGTCTGTTGACCATCCAAAGGCTTGAATTTTGAGATCAAGTTCTCTTAAGCGCGCTGCGCTATGGTCATGAAGTTTGCGAAATTCTTTTGCGTTGACCATTCTTACGTATTTTATTTCCATTCTACCATAGCGTGCCTCCTGTTCTGTCAAATACTTAAGCCCTTCATACAGGGTCTTTGTACGCATCGACAGTACGTCTCGTTCGGCAAGCAATGAAGTCAGGTTACGCCCGTCAACCACAGCGTTTGTGTTGGTCAGATTAATACGGTAGATAAGTTTCTGTAATTCATCGAGTGTCTGATCTAATTCCTCGATTACCTGATCGACATCTTCTGTCGGTTCATCGCCCTCCTGAACCTTGATGCAATCCTTGAGACGAGAACGGAGTTGCTGCGACTTCTCCATAAGAGCCGATCTGCGGCTCAATGCTTCTGCGAGTTTCATACTATATTCTTTATGTTTGATATTACAAAATTATTTGATAACTGTCTCAAATTTCGTGACAGAATCAATTTTAATTTTACAAATTGTTGAAATCGAAAGATTATTCGTTGCTATCCAGTAATTGTTTTCATAAGATTACTTCTTCGATATCGGAAACGTTTTCTGATCCATAATCATGGATTGCAGTCAAAATATCTTCTTCATCAACTCCAAAACCTGCATACGGATTGACATAAGTGTTTGCGCAACAATCATCTTGCCATAGCACAATTTCACTAATAGTTAGATGTCCATTTTTATCAGGGATTACGAAGTACGCATCATATTCACCATAGTCTAACCACATATAAATACTGGCGTATTCATTGTCATCTTCTTTAGTCAGGTCTATGCCTCGCAAAGCAAACCATTCATCTTTATCTTTTACCAATTCGGTTAAAGATGTATATGACTTCACTATGTCATTTAGGAACGATTGGCGCTTACGCATCCACTCAAATCGTTCCCTATTACTCATTGCTACTAAATCCATGCTCCATAAAGTTCTTCAGGTTCATCATCGGGTCGGGCATTTTCCTGTGCCTTTTGGCGGGCCTCAGCCAGTTCTTCTTCGGTCGGTGGCGGCAACTCTACCATATAGACATTGCAAGGATGCTGCTTCATCCCGGCCTTATGACGTAGCCAAAGATTTTCCATAAGAAGTGCTACTCCATCGGGCGATTGTATTGATTTCATATTATATACGGTTTTAATATTCAGACATTCATAGAACTTTCAGGTTTTGACCATTCCAATTTTGTTACTTGTCGGTCAATCCATATCATGCCGAGATTTTTCTCATTACGGAGTTCAGTAGCCGCTAACAGCAAAGGAATAATGTAAGGGATTCTCTCCTTTATATTCTCCCATGTCCCATCGAGGTAACAGCTTGCGACGTATGCCAATCTGAGATAAAGCCTCACTTGAATCCTGTCCTCATGATAATAAAGAGCAAAATCGTTTTGCCAACCATATTCTTCAAGAATATTTGCAGCCTCATCCATAAGGCCGTCACATTTGCGACTTTCTGAATGTAAAAAATTCCCTATACAGAATAAATCTTCCACCTCTTCTGGCGACTCACATTCATTTAAGTTATCATTTATTATGTCTGCTATGGATTTTATACTCATTTTGATGCCTTGAAATTAAAAATTGGACGAATGATTGTGTCGATGTTGACTGTGTCACCGATGTTGGCAATGATTTCTTCTGCCGGCTTATATACCATAGGCGATTCGTCACGGGTGAAGTCGTTGACCGACTCCGAATAGATTCCCTGCATCGAGGCCTCGAAATCCTCCATCGTGATTTTCTCGTAAGCCTGAGTGCGGCTCAACACTCTTCCGGCCCCGTGAGGAGCGGAACAGTTCCAGTCGGGATTACCCTTGCCGGTGCAGAGCAACGAACCGTCGCGCATATTCAACGGAATAATGCAACGTTCTCCTTCGGTAGCAGAGATGGAGCCTTTACGGATAATGTTCTCATCGCTGATGTAGTTATGGACGGATTCAAATTCCTCCTTCACTTCTGCATCGGGGAAAAATCGCATAAGCAAAAGTGATATAAGTTTGCGGTTGAGCACAGCCCATCGTTGACAGAGGCGCATATCGTGGAGATAATGCTCACGCGCTTCGCCTTCTACATAGCAGAGTGCGGCAGGGAGATTTGGCTCTGCGTCCAAATGTTCCTTACGCATTTTCTTGATTACGCTCTGCAACTCAGAGCGGCGACCAGCCGCCTTGTATTCCTCGATGGTACGTTTGATTGTCTCCTCAAACTCGTCGGCTCCATCGGTGAGATGTTTCACAGCTTTTGCCTGATAGATGTCGGCCACTTGCTTGCCAAGGTTACGTGACCCGGTATGGATGACAAGGTAAACATTTCCCTCATCGTCCTTGTCCAGCTCAATGAAGTGGTTGCCTCCTCCGAGAGATCCGATAGCCTTATTGATACGCCCCGAGTCTTTAATTTCGCGGTAGCAGTAAAGTTCGGTCACAAGCTGCTTTGCCTCACGGTAGATTTCCATTTCCTCACCTACAAGCGGCTTGAATCCGAAACGGTCTTCACGTACTATCATACCTGAGGGAACGTTTCCGCGTATATGCTCGTGGAAGGCGTGAAAGTCGATCTCCGGAAGTTCCCCGAGATTGAGGATGCGCATACCGCAGCCGATGTCAACGCCCACGATATTGGGTATGACCTTGTCGCCGAGATTGCCGGTAAACCCTATAACGCATCCTGCTCCGGCATGTACGTCGGGCATGATGCGTATCTTCTTGTCCGAGAAAACATCAATCGAAAGCAGTTCCTTAATCTGCTCCAAAGCGTTTTCTTCGATGTTGTCAGTGAAAATCTTCACGTCATATCCTTCTATCGTCTTCATATTGTGTTGTTTTTATAATTCTGCGGCAACGGCGAAGCCCTCGCGAGTCAGCCGAGAGCGCATGTCGGCGGAGCCGGTACGCGGTGGCTTGCCACTCGGACTGACCGCAAAGTTAGAAACCATGTGCGCAATCATTGTGCGCACCAAAAACTAATCTCAAACTTCTTTCACGAACGCAAAATTACAATGATGGTGGCGCACTTTGCGGTACAGCTCATACCTTTGTATTGTGTTAATTATTCTTAATGTATAAATCACTGCAAAATATGGCATTACGCAAGCAGGTATAATGATTAGACATTAAGATTAGTTCAAAATTAACTCTTGTTTGCATTTGATTAGATTCCTTCATCGTATTAAAGATGAGTACCAACACTAAAAGAGTATATGAAATTAGCAATCGTTGGCACTCGAAATCCGGGTGTATCATATCAGGAGTGGGAAAAGCTTCTGCTTAGCAAAATCAATCCAGACGAGATTCAGATGGTAATCTCCGGCGGCGCAAAAGGTATTGATACCTTCGCCAAATTATTCGCGGCTCGCCATCACAAACCTTATATGGAGTTCGCTCCACAATATTCCGTCTATGGACGATATGCAACTCTGAAGCGAAACACACAAATTGTCCGAGAGGCTTCGACAGTTATCGCGTTTCCTTCGGCGGAATCGAGGGGAACTTATCACTCCATCAAAGAAGCGCAGCGGTTCGGTCGTCGAGTTATAGTCGTAAACCTCTAAAAAATTGTGGTGTCTCGAAAAATGAGACACTGCATTATTAACTTTGCGGTCAGTCTGAGTGGCAAGCCACCGCGCACCGGCTATGCCGACATGCGCTCTCGGCAGACTCGCGAAGGCTACGCCGTTGCATTGTGATTATGGAAGACCAATACAGAAAAGAAATAGCATGGTGGTTCGCTGAGCTTGGATCAGAGAGCGAAGTGGACAACTATCTCGCATTGTTTCCGGAACTTAATAGCCGACTATCAAAGTTTGCTATCGGCATTTTGAAATGGAACATTTCGGGACTAATTGACATCAACAATCCCGATGATGTAAGCCGGGTACGGCTTATTCTAAAAGTCCTTGACCAGACACCCGGTTTTGACTTCTTCGATAACACTTTCAATGAGTGTGCTCCCGAAACTGTTTGCGAAATCATAGGGATGTCTCCTATGGCTCCGGTTGAAGAGCCGATAATCGAATTCGATTATACGGTCGATTATATTGGACGTTATGCGGATGCTCTCCAGTATCTCGATATGACGTCGTGGTGTATCGTTATCTCGGAAGAATCGTTCAAGGCATATACCGCCAATGGCAACCGTTTCTATTTCTGTGGTAACGGAGAATGGTGGGATGTTCCCTGCATACCGGGCAATAACTTCCCTCGCGACCGCTTCGGTTACTCTCTCGTCGCTGTTGAAGTCACACCGGATAATCAAATCGCTTCAATCACCTCAAGATGGAACACCTGCGCAGGAGACACCGGCAACTTTATTACCGAGGCTGAACTCAAATCAATCCTCGGGACCGATAATTTCAACAAATTACTTTGTAAACCCGCTGAAAATCACTAAATTTGCAATAATCTTAAATCATATCAGATGCTAAATATAATAAATAAAACCCTCGAAATACTGAAGGCCAATAGTGAATGGCAAGAAAGGTATAAAGGATACCTTTCTGACATTTGGTCAAATCCGGATAAAATAGCCAAAGGTTTTGCGAAACCTCAGGGACTATCTGTTTATACGACAGTAGGAGATCGTAATACCAAAAATTACTATCTCCGTTTCAAAGGACAGAACGTTGGCAAAATAAGAGTTGGAAGAAATGGCAATGTGACACTGCAATGTCTTGTTGAAGAATCTAAATCTCACGAGATTAAAGATTGTCCGCTCAACTACAATGAAGTTGTTGATTGGCATTCTGTTAAAGCGTCTGATTTTCGTAAATTCTTCTTGATGGGACTTTCCCAGAACACTAAAACTAAAAGTCCTGAACACGAAGTGGAAAATGCACTTCTTGTAGAGTTCCGTAAAAAGATAGGCGCAGAAAAAGTCCTTCACAACATACAACCTGTTCTCCTTCATGGCAATTTTTTTCAGATGCCAACTCCATTAAAAGCCAGTACTCATGATCCAGAGTATGTCAAACACAGCGGTGGAGGCATTGATATGTTGGCACGAATAAAGACGGAAGGTGACTGTCATACACGCTTGTGTGTCATTGAAATCAAGGATGAGAATAAAGCCTCTGAAAGTCAGAAAACAGCGATGTCTCAGGCAATAACTTATGCTACTTTTGTGGCGAAATTGTTGACTGAACAGCCTGACTGGATGGAATTTTTTATGGGACATAAAACCAAGCGAGACAGAAATTCAAGATGTTTAGACCAATTTGATATAGAGGTCGTGACAATAATGCCAGAAGGCAATACCGAGACATTCGAGAATAAAGTTCTTGAAGTTCCCGGCACCAATTTCAAGTTGCATTGCCATAGCCTATACTATAATCCCCAGAAATATTCAGAGACTCACTACTTTGAGTTTTCCGGCACATTCTTAACTGAAATTAAAAAATGAAGATCACAGTTCATCGCGGCTCCAATCAGATAGGAGGATGCGTAACGGAATACGAGTCGAACGGTTGGAAACTGTTTGTCGATTACGGCGAACAGTTGCCGGGCGCACCTATGTCTGATAAAAAGTTGGAGATAGATGGACTGACTTGTGGCGACATACGAAAAAGTGCCCTGCTGATTACTCACTATCATGGTGATCATATCGGTAAAATTACCGAATTGCCGGCAGAGCTTCCCATATATATGGGTAAGATGGCAAAGGAGATAGTTTCAGAACTCGCAAATCATTTAAGTGTAGTCAGTGAAGAACATCGTAAGATGGCCGAGCGTCTTAATACTGTCAACACCTTTACCCCCAGAAGAAGATTCAATTTCGGCGAATTTGAAATTATACCGATAGTTATTGACCACTCGGCATTTGATGCGTATGCGTTCTGCATTGAAGCTAAAGAACTGAAGGTTTTTCATACTGGAGATTTCCGCAAACATGGTTTCCGTAGTGGAAAGTTGTCAACGGTTATTGAAAGATATGTGGAGAGGGCTGATTATATTGTATGTGAAGCCACAAATGTCAATAGGCCTGAAGCTACTCTTATGCCGGAGCATGAACTTCAAAAGGAATTTGAAAAAGCTTTCACAGAGAATAAATACAATGTGGTCTATGTATCGTCAACAAACATAGACCGTTTGTTTGGTCTATATCATGCTGCCGTTAAAGCACATCGTCCATTTTACGTGGATGCTTATCAGAAGCAGATTATGGATATAGTGGCCGGACGAGATAAACTTTGGGGTAAATCGTCTCTCTATAATTACGTAGAAGGACACAAACCACAAACGCTTATACAACGAGGTGCTGAATTTATTGCAAATGATAAATTTATAGATTTTGTGACCGATTACGGATATGTTCTTGTTGCACGTCAGGGAGAGCGTTTTGACAATCTACTGAATCAACTTCCAGATGAGGGTAGAGTTAAATACCTTTCCATGTGGGATGGCTACCTCGATAAGTCGAAGGCTGCATATAATCCGGCTCTTGCAAAATCTGTTGGTAATGTCTATCAGTATATGCACACGAGCGGACACTGTGACATGAAGAGCCTTTATGAGTTGTTTTCAGAACTTGATCCTAAAGCCATTATACCTATTCACACTGACAATCCAAGAGCCTTTGCCGATTTATTCTGCGACAAATGGCCCGTTATTCTGCTCAATGACGGAGAGTCTTTCTCTGCAATAAGAGACCCTTGGTTCGACATTACGGAGGCAGTAATTTATGCGTATAAAACACCGGAGGAGTCAGACAAAGTTATTGACAATCCTGAAGGATTGCAATATTGGGCTCTTGATGAACGTAGCCTTGGCGAGTTCCAGTGCTGGAAGGATGCAGAGTTTGCATTACATCATGTAGTATATGCGCCTAATCGTCTGCTTGCATATTCCATTGAGACAGACGATGATATGGCTCCATCACTATATGTGGTTTACACCCCTGACTTCACTGAATACTCCGAGTATTCAGAGGGTGAGCATGAACCGGGTGGCAACAATTATCAGGAAAAATGTGCTTTTTCTTCTGGAGACAAAGTCCTTGCCATTATTCAAAATGAGCTTCTTATGCCATGTACATTTGTTGGCCCTGCATCAGAGGAGTTCTTCAAAGAATGTCATAGGAAAAACGGAGTGGAAGATGAAGAAAAGATCGATAAATTCGTTTCTGACCTATGGGATTGGGACTGGGATTCTGTTATCGTTAGACCCCTTGTTAAAGTTAAGTCCGGATTTATAGATACATCTTCAGATACCACAGCTCAGAGGATTTACGTCTTCCCATATCGCGAACTGGAATTATAATAACATGAAAATACTCCACCTCTCTGACACTCACAACTGCCACCATCGGCTCCGGGATTTGCCCGAGGCCGATGTGGTGGTACATTCCGGTGACTTTTGTATGGTAGGGACAGAACAGGAAGCCATTGATTTTCTCAACTGGTTTTGTGACCTGCCATACAGACACAAAATATTCATCTGCGGCAATCATGACGATTGCCTCTATGGTGCCAACATCGACGGGCTCGACAACAATGTACATTATCTATGCAACTCCGGCATTGAAATAGACGGAGTGAAGTTTTATGGCGTGCCGATGTTCATGGGCGATTGTATAACAGAACGCCAGAGCCGTAATTATGCCAATATCCCCGACGACACGGATGTATTGATAACACACTCTCCGGCTTATGGCATCCTTGACTTTGACGATGGAATCAACTATGGCTCTGAAGAAATCCTTATGAAGTTATCCGACCTTCAACTCAAGGCCCACCTCTTTGGGCATATCCACGCCCAACACGGGGTTATGACGCAAAACGGCGTAACCTTTTCCAATGGAGCGATAATGAATGCCGATTATACAGTTATCACCGGCTACAACTTAATAGAAGTAAAATAAAAATGGACAACGTATTATCTTTACTTAGAGAAATTAAAGCAATCACCAATATCAGCCGGGAGAAGGAACGGCAAGCTTTCCTCAGAGGTGAGGAGTTTAATATTTTTGAAATACTTCGCCTTTCATCTTCTGAGGTAAGACTTCATTCAGCAGTGCTTGGAAATTTGCTGAATCCAAATTCTTCTCATGCATTGGGAACTCAACTATTGAAGGAGTTTATAAACATCCTTCCGGTGAAAGTTCCCCCGCTTAACTTCTCCATGTCAACAGTAACACTCGAGGAGTGCCACGGACCGATATCGGAAGACGGGTTAAGAGGTGGAAATATCGACCTTGTAATCCACTTCCCCAATTTCCATATAATTATAGAGAATAAGATATTCGCTAATGATCAGGATTTGCAGATAATGCGCTACCATAATGAATATGAAAACGAGCCACATCTGTTGCTATACCTTTCTCTTGATGGTCATGAACCGTCGGATAAGTCGTCAGGCAGTCTTCAGTGTGGAAAAGATTTCTATACTATTAGTTATGCTGTGCATATTCTAAAATGGCTTGAAGAATGCAAGAAAATTGCCTTTGATAAGCCGCTTGTGAGAGAAACTATAAAACAATATTGCGATACAATCAAAACTCTTACCAATCAAATCATGGATAAAACCGAGAAAGAAAAGCTTTTTGACCATATGGATATGTATCCTGATGCGGTCAATGCCATAGTCAATGAACAATGGAACTACCGTCTTCACCTTGTAGAAAAATATATAATAACACCATTAAAAGATTGGTGTGAACAAAACAGATTGGTGTGGTACGAAGATGCAGATTTTCGCAATCAATCTAAGGCTCAAGGGTTTGGCATCAAGCGCCCTGGATGGACGAAAATGATTGCCGGAGAGTTTGATCGCATAAATTTTTGTGATCTTTCATACGGAGTATGGGATCCAGAAAACAGAGGAACCGGTGAAACTTTGCTCGGCGACAAGAAAAATGATTCCTGGCCCTACGGATGGAAATATATGGAGCCTTACGGATGCTGGCAACTTTCCATAGCACAAGATATCATAGAAGGCAAGGTAGCAAAGGAACTAATCAATATTTTTGATGATCTCATGCAAATAATAGAAAGATATCCGGACAAATTTCCTATGGATTAATTATGCATAGGGAAACTCCGTTTATACTCCTTTATACTCCTTTCTAATAATCAAATCAATTTAGATTAGAATCGGAAGGAATGTTGCCGATTCAATTATTAACTTTGCCACAAATTCTAAACAAGAAAAACTAATAAAATGTATTACGCAGTAAAAGATGGAAAGGTGATGCGACATGAATCATCATCATCATTCAGAACTGTTTACAGTTCAAGCCCTAAGGCCGTAAAAGTTGTTCTCAGTCCCGATGAGAAAAATGTCCTCATTCTCTGTGACAACGGTAATGTAAAACTCATGAACACCAACAATCATGGGGTTCGTACCGTGTATAATCAGACCGGTAGTCTGAAAGCTCAAGACATTGCATGGGACGGAAACAAGTCTTATCAAGTTCAAGCCAACAGTAAATGGTCTAAGAAGTCCATCTAAAGCCATCTGATATAATGATCGGCAGAAGGAATTTTGCCGATTATTTTTATCTTTCTTTTTAATCGGAAAGTGTATTGCCGATTAAACTACTAACTTTGCGGTGTAATAAGAACAACAATCAGTTATGAAGGAACAAGCCCTCGTTTTTCTAAAACCGTTCTCAATCAAGAATCCTACTCCTGATGAGCAAAACGACTTCATGATGACAGAAATAGTCAATGAGGTTGAGTGTGCCAATCTCGGCAAGATATATAACAACGACATGCTTCATGGTCGAGATCTCGCAACCTTCATTCCAGAGCAGGTAAGGGAGAATAAACCTCAATGGGTTGTTGCCGTTGGTCAATGTGCGACAATTGCGCTGAATATTCGCAATCAGAAGAAAGTGCTTCTGAATCCCAAAGTCAGTTATGACCACCTGAACAATGTTTCGGAATTTGACCGAGAGCAAACTTTCGGCTTCTTCGATGACCGACACGAACAAGACTATGAACGGTTTCAGACTGTGTTTCCTCATGCCGCATGGTTTCCGCAAGATGATGACTTGACATTATTCACAATCAAAGAAATGGTGGAGGAAATAATCAATGGTTGAGTTGCTGCTTAAACGCTACCTATGGCTTATCGACACGTTGAAACGTAGTGGCGAAATGACCTTTGATGAGATTTCGGCCAAATGGGATAAGTCTTCGGTCAATGATAATCAGTCAGAGTTGACAAAACGGACATTCTACAATCATTGTCAGGCAATAGCCCGACATTTTGGGATTGACATTGAATGTCGGCGCGGACGAGGACTAAATTTGTATTACATAACAAATCCGGAGGCTATCGAAGAGAACACACTGACGAAATGGGCTCTCGACAGTTTCTCTCTTGGCGAGTTGCTTCTTGGCAACGCCTCTATATCCGAGAAGATACTCCTCGAAGACATTCCGTCAGGGCGTGAATGGCTTGAATCGGTTTTGCAAGCACTCCAGCAAAATCGTATGGTAGATATTACATACGAAAATTTCGTGGGAGTCAAGTTCATAGGCACTGTCTGCCCGCTGTGTATCAAACTATTCAAGCGCCGCTGGTATGTTCTTTGTTTGACCAGCAATAACCGAAAGCGTATATTTTCGCTTGACCGAGTAAAAAATCTGGAGTTGGCAGACAAGACATTCAATTATCCGCAGGATTTTGTCCCGTCCGATTATTTTCATGACGTATTCGGTATTGTAGCCGGAGTAGAACGACAGGTTGAAAATATTGTTATCCGCACTTATGCCGAACTTCCCGGATACCTCCGTTCATTGCCCATACATCACAGCCAGAAGGAACTGGAAACTAAAGACGGACACACCGACTTTACGCTACGACTTGTCCCGACTTTTGACTTCATTCAGGAGTTGCTTCTCCACCGTGACCAGTTGGAAGTATTGGCACCAAAATCATTGCGAAATGAGGTCGCAGAGATTGTCAGCCGAATGAATCATTTTTACAATTATGACAAGGAGCAGAAAGAAGAACCCTGTTGAGACATACATCGGTACATCGCAAAAGCGAGGTAAACAAAAGTGTAACCGAATGTTTCGACGAGAGTGCAAAGCGGCACTTTTGACAGATAAACTGTTGCCAATACGTCTCAGAGAAATTCTGGACCAGTGGCACTTGGGTGGAGATGGCAAGCACCGAATTCAACAGGATGATAATTACTATATAAAATCACTTCGTAAATAGACATTTCTAATACGTTTCCGAATCGATATTATAACGGCGGGCTGCTATCTTTACGCTCTCTGCAATGCGGGTGCGGAATTCCGGTGGGGCTATGACCTCGGAATGACCACCATATCCGAGAATGAGACGCTCCAATTCGTTGTTTATAACCACCTTTAGAGAGATTTGTATTGAGCCGTCACGGAAACGTTGCTCAACTTTCTGCGATTTATGGAATGGCTTTGACTCAACGTATGGAGCCTGTTGGCGGTCAATCTTTATTACCACTCGACGCGCCTTATCATGTATTCCCTTGGTTACACCGATTGTATCATCAAAGAAATGTTCCGGGTCAAAGTCAACACATTTCTTGAAAGTATGATCCTTGTCGATAGAAACAGACCGAATACGGTCAAGGGCAAAGATATTGACCTGCGGAACTCGGTTGGTGGCTTTCTCGCCGATAAGAAACCATCGGTTGCGGTATTCCTTCAATAAATATGGATACACCACCAAAGCCTCCGGCTGACGAGCCTTGAACGACTGATATTCAACGATGATTGTCTGTCGCTTGCGGACAGCTTCGTAAATATCACCTATAAATTTTGCACCCGTGTAACCTGCCACATGCTCCATATCCATTGCCGGAACCGACATACCGGTGTGACGTGAAATCTGCTCGTTGAGCTTACTGATAGTGTCAATCGACGACGCAAGCTGTGGAAAGCCCTGCAACTGGCGCAATATGTCGAGAGCCGAATTAAGGGCGTCAAGACCTTCATCATTCAGCGGAAGATGAGTAATGCTGAAATCAGGATCTTCATATTCATAATATTTGTTTTCCCTCACCATTATCGGGGCGTTATAACCCAAGCGGTCGCTGCGCATCAAGGCAAGGTCGTTCTGGAACGTGCGGCGGCTCACGGGATTACTCCGCCCCTCAAATTCAGCCAACGCATCGGTGCAGGCATCAATCAGGTCGTTTATAGTCCAGCGGCGATAATGGTTCTGGAGACATTTATCTATGGTTGATATTCTGATCAGAGTGGCTCGATTCAGGGGCATGACAAGATTATTTTTTGCAAAAATAGCATTTTTCTCATAAGTGCGCAAATCCGCTGCGCACCACCTTCTCAACTTTGCGACAAAATCAGAACAATATGAACATTACAGGAAATTTTACATCTGCTGAGATTTTCACGGACAACATTGAGCAGTCAGCACTCGACTGGATAACAGAACTTTGCAATCATCCGGCAATGGAGGGTGTGCCAATAGTGCAGATGCCCGATGTCCATGCCGGAAGTTCATGTAATGTAGGCACAGCCTATCCAATAGGAATGTATGTAAATCCCGACCATGTCGGTGTTGACATAGGCTGTACCATCTCCATGCATCGGCTGTCGTGTGCGGTCAATCTCGATGATTTCCCACTCCTCGATCATCGCATCCGGGAGGCGATTCCAACTGGCACTAACATCTGCCTGAAAAACTCTCTCAACGAAAAAGAGCTGTTTCGTTTCTTAAACTCTCAATATCAGAAGGCCCGCTCGGCAGCTCCCGATCTCATCAATGAGGCGCCGCGCTTAGACGCACATTTCATCAGTGACTTCTGTCGACGCATCAAGCTTCAGGAAGGCATCTTCTACAAAAGTCTCGGTACGCTCGGCGGTGGCAACCACTTTATTGAGTATGGAGAAGATACAGAATCCGGCGACGGCTGGCTGACAATACACTGCGGTTCGCGCAATCTCGGCGTGAAGATAGCCAATCATTGGCGCAATATCGCACAGAATCCCAAACGCGCCAAATTCGTCGGCTATCTATGGGACGACGCCCTGCGCGGTTATCTGTCAGATATGATTATCGCCCAGGCTTACGCACTCTATAATCATCAAATTATCCGCGACCGAGTATTCACTATCCTCAAAAAATTGTGCAAGGCTAAATGCGTGGAGTCTATCTTTACGACTCACAACTATATCTCTGTCGCCTATGAGCAGCCTATGCTGCGAAAAGGAGCTATTGACGCCTCCGAGGGTCGAAAGGTGGCAATACCATTCAATATGCGCGACGGAATCGCAATCTGCATCGGCAAGGGAAATGACCGGTGGCTCAACACGGCTCCACATGGCTCCGGACGCATCATGAGCCGGGCGCAGGCCAAAAAACAAATATCCATGAATGAATTTGAAATTGCAATGACCGGAATTTTCTCATCATCTATTTGCACAGGCACTCTTGATGAATCTCCAATGGCATACAAACCCACCGAAGAAATACTTGAACTTATCGGGCCTACAGTAGATATCATCGCCATGATAAAGCCGAAACTCAACATCAAAGACAACGGAGAATGAAACATTATATACAAATCACAGCCGGACGCGGCCCGGTGGAATGTGCAAGAGCGGTAACCCTCGTGGCTCGCGAACTGCTCAAAGCTATCCCGACACTACAACTCGCAGATTGTGAACCACACAATCAGCAGGACGGTTGCTTCATGTCTATGACTTTTTCAACCAAAGAAACAATCCCACAATCGATTATGGCAGAATGGCAGGGTACCATACTTTGGCGGTCAACCCGAAATCCCTATCGTCCGGGGCACAAGCGCAGCAACTGGTTTGTCGGAGTCAACTTTTTCGATGAAGTTGAACTGCCACAGATTGATGAATCAGACATTATTTATGAAACCTGCCGTTCAGGAGGGAAAGGAGGTCAGAACGTCAACAAAGTAGAAACCACAGTCCGGGCAATCCACAATCTAACCGGCCTTTCGGTGAAATGCTCTGACGAACGCTCTCAGTCGCAGAACAAAGCTCTTGCAAGAGAAAGACTTCTGTTAAAACTTCTTCAGCAAAACGATAAAGCCGTAGCAGAATCGCAAGCGCGTCAATGGAGCAACCACGATAATCTTGAACGTGGCAACCCCGTAAAAAAATTTTCCGGACCATTGTAAATTTTATATGCTGTATCGCTCTTTGATACAGTAGTGGCGTAATTTTGTGCCGTAACTCAAAGACAATTTAAGCGATGAGAGAATTAGACCTTCATAAAGAAAAAGAGGTTGATAAATCAAAACAGAAGAACGATGCCAAGAACGCTAAGCCCAAAAGCGTACTGGAGTCTTTCGAGTATATAGTTGAACTTGCCGAAGACTCTAATCTTGACGGTGACTTTTTTGATAAAGCCTCGACACATGTAAAATACGCCTCACGCAAGTTAAAACTCACTGCAATGCAAGTGGTTCTACTCGCCATGTTCGTTGACAGAAGCGAAGATAGCCGCATTATGATTTCTGAAATTGCAAGATACGCAGGTTGCCGTACTACTAAAATACTGCGCCTTTCAGATGACATCGATATTCTTGAATCCAAGCACTATCTTCGTGCGTCGCGCAGCCATAAATCGCTAAGCTACCGTGTTCCCGGTGCAGTTCTGAAATCACTGCGTAAGAATCAGCCATACATTCATGAGGCAGAACCGGTGCTTGATACTCAGACTTTCTTCGACAGATTCGACAAGCTGATGAACGAGAAAGATGATGATGAACTGACTCACGATTCCTTGATGGAGCAAACAATGGATATGCTCGATGAAATCAAGGACACTACGTTTGTTACAGAGTTACGGCGATGTAATTTCGGAGATGAAGACACTCTGTTGTTTATCTTTATGGCACATCTGTTTGTAGAAAATAACGATGACAATATTGGCTTCCACGACATTGACGATATATTTGATGACAATGAAATTCCAAGTTGGGTAAAACGGGAGTTTCGCACCCGTGATTCCGAACTTTTTGAAAAAGAGCTTATCGAGAATGTCAATGAAGATGGTATGGCTCGTTCAGATGCCTTCAAGCTGACAGATAAAGCAAAAGATGAACTGCTTTGTGAACTGAAACTGAATAATGTCGGAAAATCCGACAAGGGACTTGTCAAAGCTGATACTCTTAGCGAGAAAAAGCTGATATACAATGCCTCTGAACGTGACCAGATAACAGAGCTTTCATCAATACTTTCAGATACACGTTTCAATGAGGTCCAATCCCGTCTTCGCTCAGCCGGTATGAGACCCGGTTTCTGCTGCATATTCTATGGCGCGCCCGGCACTGGAAAGACCGAAACCGTATATCAGATTGCACGACAGACAGGCCGCGATATTATGCGTGTGGATGTCGATAAGATAAAAAGTTGTTGGGTTGGAGAAAGTGAGAAAAATATCAAGGCTCTCTTTGACCGCTACCGCAACATCTGTAAAAACACAAAGCTCGCACCGATATTGCTTTTCAATGAGGCTGACGCAGTTTTGGGTGTCAGAATGGAGGGGGCCTCACGCGCTGTTGACAAAATGGAGAACTCCATTCAGAACATAATACTTCAGGAAATGGAATCGCTCGAAGGCATTATGATTGCAACGACTAACCTCACAACAAACCTTGACAAAGCATTTGAACGTCGCTTCCTTTACAAGATACGTTTCGACAAACCAACTCTTGAATCGCGGGCAAAAATCTGGCGAACAATGCTTTCAGGTATATCTTATGATGATGCCCGGGTACTTGCCTCGCATTTTGATCTCTCGGGTGGCGAAATAGAGAACATCGCACGTAAACATTCAGTCAATGCCATCCTATCAGGCAAAGAAGCAATAGATATTCAAGAAATTATAACGACCTGTAAGCAGGAAAGAATAACGCAGAATAATCGACCTAAAATCGGTTTCTAATACTTATCACACACAAACTCCCGCATAATTCTTTATGAATTACACGGGAGTTTCTAACTTATGGGATATAAAGGGCGGCAAGCTCGGTGAGCCTGCGATTGTATAAGCCTTTATGTCTTTTGCCTTTGTAGCGGCAGTGGGAGGTGTAGGCTTTGAAGATGTTGCGGTCGCCGGATTTGAGTTTTTTCAGGATGCTGCTTTTGTTGACCACTCCAGGGCCGCAGTTGTAGGCGAGTGCGCCGAGTAGGACGGAGTCCTTGCCATATTGGGAGTAGAGGGCGCAGAACTTGGCGAGGTCTTTGCGGAGCAATGCGTCGGCCTGCGCCTCGGTGAGCTGTACGCCTCGGCGGTATGGCTCACCCGGCTGGACTTGATGACCGTAGCCGACATAGGGCCAATGCCGGGGCTTATGGAGCGTTTCAAACTTTTTGATTATCAGAACTGCTCGTTCAAAGAGCGGCAGCTCCATTATAGACCTCTTTGCGGCGAAAGCTGGCGAAGTGACCGCGAGGGTCACTATCGCCATGAGGAATATCAGGATTCTTTTCATAAGCCTATGGGTGTTATGGTTCCGGGATTAACGGGAGTGATGATGCCGGGAGTCTTGCCTCCGTTATCATCGCCGCTGTCCTTGCTGTTGAACTCAAAGGTCTGCTCCCACGGGGTCGAGTTGAAGTTATCCTGAATGACCACGAGGAATTTGTGGGCGTCGGAGGACTGGGCGGTGTAGTTCAGTCGAAAGGTCTTGCTTTCGAGAAGCACCCGGTCGTTGTTGACCAGCACCGGGCCATCGACCAGTTTCAGTGTTCCCTCGCCGTCATACTGGAAGTAGCGGATTGTGTAGAGGGTGTTGGCATAGTTGCCTTCGGGTTTGATCTCGAAGCGCAGCTCAACGGTCTCGCCCTTTGTGATTTTGTCACCGTAGGGCATGACTTCCACTGTAAATGGATAGGACTGCTGCACATCGAGGTCGTCTGAACAGGAGGTCAGAGAGATAACGATTGCAAAGAGTGCAATCCAGAAGCCGAAGAAGCGGCCGGGAGTGATGCGGATTTCGCCGATTTTGTTGATGATTGTTTTCACGTTTTCAGAGTTTGAGTTTTGTTGATTTTTTCGGATAGAGCGACATAAGGTAATCGTTCAGATCCTTGTGGTTGGGATAGAGTGCCGACTTGTCCATGACCCGGTCGCTGAACTCCCGCCGGAGTCTGGCGAGAGCTGCACGACCGGCAGCGTCATTGTCAAGATAGCACTGGATGACGGTGTAGTCACCGAGAGGAGCAATCGCCTTCTGAATGTTGGCGACCGAGTTGAGCACGATAGTGTCGAGACCGTCGTTATAACCGAGGCGTTCCGCCGAAAGAAAGTCAATGAAACCCTCAAACACATTACACCGGGCATTGCCGCTGACAATGTGGGTTATGTGCTTTGGCGGATATGACCCCTTGAAGAAAGAATTGCGCAGCTCAAAACCATGTGCATTGTTCTCAAAGCCTATGGCATAGTAGTTTTTGCCATGTAGTCGGTAATCGACCTGCACACAATAGCGTTGGGCTATATCTTTGGGAATTCCTCTGTCGGCGAGATAGCGGAGCAACACGGGAGACTCCAGACGCGACACTTCGACATTCTCAAAGGTGGGTTCATCGACAAACGGCGTTGGCTTATATGGTTTAGCGACCGGGAGACGCATCTTCTCGGCGATGTAATCGGCCTGCCTCAAAAAGTCCGTTTCACCGGACATTTCTCCGGCAAGCGAAAAGATGTCGCCCCTCCCGCGCCCGTTCCGAAGTCAAACCAAACCTGGCGGTTCGGATTGACATGGAACGACGGTTTTCTTTCGCTACGATACGGTGCGTAGAACCATAAACCCTTGCTGTCGCGTCCGGTAGGCTGATAACCCAACTGATTCAGAAACTCCACAAGGGAGATTTTCCTGATCTCGTCTATATTCATAGGCGCATCTTCCGTTTGGGTTTGGCATCCTCTTTCGGAGGCTCTTTCGGCATCTGACGGATGCTGACCTTTTCAATGTTCGACATCTGTACCGCGATGTACATGTTCAGTTCGCGCATATTGCAGGAGCCTGTAAGTTCATACGCAAGGTCATATATTCCGCCGTAAGAGCCGGATTTGGTATCGTGCCAGAGGTTTGTCTCGGTGTTGATGACCATTGTCGGTTCGCCCTTCGGGTCATACGGGGCCTTGTAGATGCGCAGGCTGCCGTCGGCTGCTACTGGATGTTTCTGACCGAGAGCCTTCATAAAATCAGTGAGCTTGATTTTACGGATGTCGGGAGTTATGACCTTAGGCTCCAGAGGCTGACGCGCCATTGCAGACAGTTCCTTACCATGCTCATACTCGTTCATGTATTTGAGTATGAAGTCATGCGGAGTTTTGTAGATGTCGCGGTTCATTTTGTGATTGGCAAGGTCGATTATATTGCCGCCCTCATCGGTTGCGTGGTCATGCC
>ERZ836877.1564-NODE-1564-length-34063-cov-4.651229_pt1 | contig 34063 bp, 21 predicted proteins | sample MGYA00519469_ERZ836877 | MGnify/ENA primary metagenome ERZ836877 (study PRJEB31850, sample SAMEA3708809) | human gut metagenome | biome: human gut; feature: human-associated habitat; material: faeces | place: China | collected 2014 ...
AAGGCCACGCTGATCAGAAAGTATGAGAAGGTCACGTTTGATCTCTCTAAAATCACCTCCAGCAAGCGGCGGCTGAATTCTCTGCGGAAAATGGACGCTGCCGATGGGGACGGTTCCATTGTCGAAAGTCTGGATAAGCTGGCCAAGGAGGCCGCGGAGCTGGCCGATCTCCTGCGGAACGGACAGTAATGGCCCGTCCAAAAGGCCCGGAGCAGCGTGTCCCCGTGAAAATGCGGGTAAATATCGGTCTGATGGACCGGTTGCGGCAGTTGGCTGCGGAAAACCGGTATTCCGTCCCGAAAATGCTGACGGTGATCATGGAAGAAACGCTGGAAGACCTGCCAGCGGACTATGAACTTCATGAAATGGCTGAGATCTACACGCTGACCAAAAATCACGCCGTCAATCTCAGCTCCAATCGGATGAATGTGTATCTGCTGCCGGGGACTCAGGAGGCCATGCTGGAACTGGCCCGCCGAATGAACGTCCCCATCGGCGCCGTTCGCACCAGCTTTTTGCTGGACTATCTGGATCTGCGGGGGCTGTTGTGAAGTGAATTATGGATCTAAACTCCCCAGAGAGCACCTGATCAGGGCGCTCTCCGGGGGTTCTTTTTCTGTTCCGGCTTCACGCCGCCTTTCCCACACCTTTATATCTCCACGGAAATACGAGGGGAAAGTCACAGCAGCTGCAAAAGTGAGCGGGCTGCATTTTCTCCGTTCAGTATTTATTTTGTCTCAGTTCGACTTTGTTTTTCAAAAGGTTCCAAAGCCTTGCACCTTCAAGGGCTCAGGAGATCTCAGGAACACAAAAGGGAATTGGGAATTGATTTTTGAGATATCTTGCGCATATTATAGGAGTCAAACCATCGGAAATGGAAAAGTGATTTGAACTGAAAGTCATCTTTTTCGACATGATATTTGCTTTTTGTCGATCAGCCGCTTTTGTGGAAGCGCAAGCCAGTCATTCGACTGTCATTCCTTGCGGGAAGGGGGGAGGCCGCAGGCAATGGCCTTTATTTACAGGGACCGTCTCATTTGGGGTTGCCGTTTCAGGCAGCGCCGTCTCAATTGTACGCAAGGAAATTCTTCTTGTAAGACCTCTTATGAGTATATGGCATTGGCCTAATTTTTTAACGCAATCGTTTACTTATAGCGATCTATCATTTCCTCCCGGTTCATTTTTGATCTTATGTCTGTTTGCTTTTGTGTTTCCAAAGGCTCCAAAGCCTTGAGCGTCAAGGACTAGAGCATGGGAACACAAAGACGAACTTGGCATAATTTTCTGCCGGTCCAGGGGTCCGTTTGCTTCTGCGCCAAGTTTTATGTAAACTTATTCTCGCATAGCGGAATTCAAATTGCTCCCGAATGCTCCGCAGCCAGAGAACAGGCCCTATCATCAGCTTAACCGATCTGTCACCGTTCTAAACTGGGTTTTACAGATTTTCTGCGAACCCATGACTCAAATGTCGCCAAAAAGAGGGTAAAACAACCGAGAGACTCTAAAAGAGCAAGGCAGTATCGTTATCTTGGCTCTGCGTTCTTTTGCCTGTAAGCCCATTTTTCGGTCAGCGCTCCCATGCATTTTCCTGTTCCAGCACGTTTGTGTCGGCAGAATAGCCGGTTCTGAAGATTTTAGGCTCGGAATCCGAGTAGACGAACGGATAGAAAGCGTAATTGAAGCGCTGCTCTTCCAGCTTCTTGCTCCGGAGAGTCTGTTTCTCCGCTGTGATCGAAGGAAATGGAGTTGTTTTCCTGACTGGAAGTCGGAGGAGCGTATTTCCCTGTAAATATCAGAAAGCTTCTTCTTCGAAAAGCAGGATCGACTGAGTCCCCGTAGGGGACCTCAGTCGGTTTTTCCTACTTTTATAGAACTTTTTCTATTTTATTATTTTTATTTAATAAGTATCGCCCCTCCCGGTACGAGGTTTGTATCTCGTTTCTGCGAGGTTTGTATCGTATATAGACGAGGGTTTTATCTCTGAAGTACGAGGGATGTATCTTTTGATACGAGGTTTTGATCTCTCTTTTCATACCGAAATCAGCTGATTTACGAGGCCAATGTCTCAATTTTGCCCTCAAAAAATGACGAAAAAACCGGGAACAAAATTTAGGAGATCCACAGGCGATTTCTCGAAAAGCTTCTAATTTAAGAACATTTTAACAATGAAAAAATGGGCGGTGCCCGCGTATATACGAGGTTTTGATTCTTTTAAGCCGCCTATGAGCCGATTCTGCTTATGGAAGGCTGCATTATTCACGAGGTTTTGATCTCTCCACTTGCCGTTTCTGGCATGATTTAAGAGGTTTTGATCTCGCATTTTCACCCAGGGAGACTTGATTTAAGAGGTTTTGATCTCAGGAAAGACAATATATATACTATATATAATGTATATACGAGGTTTTGATCTCGCCTCCGACACTCAGACGGGCTGCTATATACGAGGTTTTGATCTTCAGCACACAAGTTCCGGAGGCTTTATGCACGAGGTTTTGATCTCTCTGCTGGCGTGGCGCAGGGAGCTGATTCACGAGGTTTGTATCTCTCTCCGACGTGCGGAATCCCCAAAACGAGATCAAAACCTCGTAAATGGGGTGACGCTGGGAGAGGCCGGAGGTGGACACCAAATGTGATTCACTTTCATAAAAAAGTAACAAGATATTGAGAGTCAGATTGGGCGGTTTCTACGAAAAACGTTGATTTTTGCCGGAAAAGAGGCGGGAAAAACAGGGCTGCTCCGCATAAGAGGGGTTGAAATTCACAAAAAGCAGTGAAAAGTAATAATGCTTTACAGAGCTTACCGATAAACAGCAATTTCGAACGATCATACCGAAAATGGTACAATAGACGAGATCAAAACCTCGTAAATAGGCTGCCGGAGTGACATTGGCCTCGTAAATGCCCTTCGGCGGGAGAGGGGAGAGATCAAAACCTCGTAAATCCCCAAAACGAGATCAAAACCTCGTGAATAATGCAGCATTCCATAAGCAGAATCGGCTCATAGGCGGCTTAGAAGAATCAAAACCTCGTGAATAGCAGAAGGGCTGCCGCGGTAAGGGCAGGGCAGGACGGCAGCTTGGGCAGGCAGCAGGCTGGTCGAAGGGGCAGGAAGGAAAAAACATAAACTTCGAAAAATTGGGTTGACTCTTTTTCGTAAATAGAATATGATAATTAATGAATTTGCAGAAAGCCGCACAGAGGAGAAGAACATGGAAGAAAAACAGATCCAGATCCCGGATGTAAATGCAGACGCTGAGGAGCGTGACAATTATACGCTGATCCAGGAGACACCGGAGGACAATCTGTCCGGGGAAAGCGGCATCGCCATCCGTTACAGCAAGGACTTCAATATCGTGCAGGCCAACGAGCTGCTGCGGAGCAAGCAGTCCGATCTGACGCTGATGGAATCCAAGTTGATCCGTCTGGCAGTCTCCCAGATCATGAAGGGGGACAAGGACCTGCGGACCTACAAGGTCAATGTCTCGCAGCTGGCGGAATTTCTGGAGGTGCCTAAGACCAATGTCTACCGCTCCATGCAGGACATCAACATCAGCCTCATGCAGCGGGTCATCTTCATTCGGGACAAGGAAGTGCCTGATAAGAAAGGCAAGCCCAACTACAAGATCCTCCACTGGCTCAGCAGCGTGGAGTACAAGGACGGCACTTTGACCTACCGCCTCAGCGATGAGCTGAAGCCGTACCTCATCGGCCTGAGCGAAATGTTCACCCTTTATTCCTACGACAGCATCATCAAACTGCCCACCAACTATTCCATCCGCCTCTTTGAGCTGCTGACAAGCTGGGTGAATATCATCATCAAGGGGGAGAACACCCCGGCCTTCCCGGATATCTCCACCGACCCGGACGAGATCGTGCTGGCCATCGACTACCTGCGGGATTTCTTCGACTGCAACGATAAGTACAAGAGCGCTGGTGACTTTGTGCGCAACGTCATCGAGGTGAATCTGGGCTTTATCAACCAGTATACGAACCTGAAGGTCTCCTTCCGCAAACATAAGAAGGGCCGCTCTATCTCCCATGTGATCTTCAAGTACGAGAATACCTGGAACAACGACCCCAAGGCGGAGGAGCACAACAATCAGATGCTGGATACCATCCGCAGCATCAAAAACGGTGAGCCTGCCCAGTTTGAAACGGACAAAGAGGTCATCACCTTTTAAAACCAGCGTAAAAGCCTACATAGACAAAGCCCAGGAATGTAACGTTCCTGGGCTTTTTTTGGCAGGATCTTTTGGAAAACAGGGGATAGCGGCGGAAAATGCCGGTCAGACCCGGGCGGCAGCGGCCGAAGGAGAGACCGGAGAGGAGTTTTGGCGATTTAACCAACAGGAAATGCCTATTTCCTACATTTTGAAAAAATTTCCCTTGAAACGAAAAAAACTCTTGTACCGTACATCGATGTACGGTATATAATAGAAGCAGGGAAAATCGGGAAAAGGCAAGTGAACGTTTGAACGGCGGGGAAATCTGACGATTCCATAAAAGCACCTGCTTCCACGCGCAAGTGCTTTTATATCTTGATTTGACTGGGACGCAAGGTCTGAAGCCGTGGTCCCGCTTACGGCGCAGAAGTCTGTGTGGCACGGACGCCTTCATATTTTGGATCAGCCAGAGCCTTTACATAGGCATCGTAGGCTTCAGTCAAAGAAGAGTATTGCGCTTCAGCTTTCAAAAACTTTTTATAGTCTTTTTTCTCTGTGATCTGTTCGGATACTGCAATGTATGTTTTTTTCTGAGTTCCATTTCCCTTTGTTCGCTCCCCGGTCGTAGTTTCGGAAACATAGTATTTCCCGTCACCGGTCTGGATGAGCACGGGGATCTTCACTCCGGCGCCGACCTTGTTCGTGTCAAGAGAGGTCCAGAAAAGGTAGCGGTCCGCCGTATATCCATCACGCCCGTCCCCTAAAAAAGCCCAGGTGCAATCCTTCTGCTGCAGAAGGCTGTTGTTCATGTTTCCTTTGAGTGCTTCTTTGATCTGCGGGATGTAGCTTGAGTCCGGACAGCGGGAGTCAAACTCAAAATTATACTGTTTTACCTCACCGTTCTTCCAAAAGTCGGTTTTATACAGCACATTATCAAAAAACTGCGTGTGCGTGGTATTGAACGGATAGTTGGGATTGACCGGCGCTGCCGTTCCGCTCCATGTGAGCACCACACCGTGGATCTCATCATAGGAGACCACGCAGTTTCCGTCCGGCGCCGCATCGCCCTTCCAGTTATCCGTGTCTTTGTCGCCATTGGAATGGACGATGCCGCCGATGTTCACGGGGTCTACCGACTGCCACCCGGCCTGCTTCTGCTTCAGCTTGACCGTGACGGTGACATCGGTTTTTCCAAGCAGGGCCTCCGTGGAGACCTGCGCATAGGCGGAGCGCACGTTGGCCAGATCCACCGCCTCCCGGCTCCTTTCCAACTGCGAGGAAAGCACCGGGACCGCAACGGAGATCAGCACGGCAACGATCGCGATGACGATCAGCATCTCCATCAATGTAAAACCTTTGCGATTTAGCTTCATATCGTTCTCAGTTCCTGTCCCGCCGAGGGACACCCGCCAGAACCCGGCCACGGTTATTCCGGTGGATTTTGACTGTTTTCAAGTCGAAAAAAATTATGCTGGGCAATTATAATATAAAAATTCTGAAAAATAAAGTAGTTTCACCGAAAAAAATCATTTTTTCAGCAGAATGAAACGGGGCGGAAGACTAAGCATCAGCTTAGTCTGTAATTTACCCTAAAAAATGGGATTTTCCTTGACTTTTCAAGGGTTACCCTATAATATGTACTATACATAAATAGCGTCGTTTTTTGAGAAAACCTGCCGCTTCCGGGAGAAAGACCGGCGGACCCGCCGACAAGGCGCCGGTTACCGCGAAAAAACGGGGCGGCGCGTATTTTGGAGTGATAGATATGGCATATATGCGGTTGGGCGATCTGCTGATCGCCTCCGGCGTCATCGCGCAGGAACAACTGGATAAGGCCCTGGCCGTCCAAAAGGAGACCCACCAGCGTCTGGGCGACGTGCTGATGCAGAACGGCTTCATTACGGAGCGGAACCTCATCGACGCGCTGCAGATCCAGCTGGGCGTCGAGTTTGTGGATCTGACGGCGGTCTCCATCCCGGTGGAGCTGGCCCGGTATGTGCCTCGCAATATCGCGCGGAAATTCTGCGTGGTGCCGGTAAAGCTGGTGCAGGACACCCTGTATCTGGCCATGAGCGACCCTCTGGACTTCGTAGCCCAGGAGCAGGTCAAGGCGGCGTCCCGGAAAAAGGTGATCCCCATGATCGCCACCCGTCAGGCCACCGAGCAGGCCATCGCCCGCCTGTACGGCAACGAGGGCACCGCCCGCGTCATCGAGGAGATGAAGCGGGAGGCCGGTACCGCCGCGCCGGACATCGTCCCGGCGCAGATGACCGGGGAGACCGCGGATTCCGCCCCTACCATCCGCTTTGTCAACAGCCTCATCGAGCGGGCGTTCCACGAGCGGGCCAGCGATATCCATCTGGAGCCGCAGGAGAGCGAAATGGTGGTGCGGATGCGGATCGACGGTCTGCTGCAGCGCCTGTTCACCGTCCCCACGGAGCTGCAAAGCACCGTGATCTCCCGCCTGAAGATCATGGGCGGCATGAACATCGCCGAGCACAAGATCCCCCAGGACGGTCAGGCGGTCATGCAGCTCAAGGGCCACGAGGTCGATCTGCGTATCTCGTCTCTGCCCACGGTTTACGGCGAGAAGATCGTGCTCCGTCTGCTGGATAAGTCCAACCGGAACCTGGACAAGGAGAGCCTTGGCATCGAGGGCCGGGACCTGGAGCTGTACAACGCCCTTCTGAAAAACACCAGCGGCGTGATCTTGCTGGTAGGCCCCACCGGTTCCGGTAAATCCACCACGCTGTACGCTATGATCCGGGATCTGGCCCGGGACGAGGTCAATATCGTCACGCTGGAGGACCCCGTGGAATACCACATCCCCGGCGTCAGCCAGTGCCAGATCAACGAAAAGACCGGCATGACCTTTGCCAACGGCCTCCGGGCCATCCTCCGTCAGGACCCGGACATCATCTCCGTGGGCGAGATCCGGGACGGCGAGACCGCCGGCATCGCCATGCGCTCCGCTATCACGGGCCATCTGGTCATGTCCACCTTACATACCAACGACGCCATTTCCGCCGTCTACCGTCTGCGGGACATCGGCGTGGAGCCGTGGCTCATCGCCAGCGCGCTCCGGGGCGTGATCTCCCAGCGTCTGGTGCGCAAGATCTGCCCCCACTGCAAAACCGCCTATCAGCCCAGCGAGGAGGAACTGGCCCTGCTGGGGATGCCGGAGGACAGCCAGACTACTTTTTATAAAGGTGTCGGCTGCCCGGAGTGCCACCACACCGGCTACATCGGCCGCCGGGCGGCCTTCGAGATCCTCATGGTCAACAGGGAGGTGCGCCGTCTGGTGAACGATGACGCGGCCTACGATGAACTGTTGGCCGCCGCCAAGAAAAACGGCTACCGCACCATGCGGGACAGCTGCCGGGATCTGGTCCTCCGGGGCATTACCACGGCGGAGGAAGCCGCCCGGACCATCAACTCTACATTGGACGAATGAACAAAGCAGGTGAAACAGCGTGACGACCTATCGTTATAAGGGACAGACGCCGGAGGGCTCCAAGGTTTCCGGTGTGATCCGCGCCTATGATGAATATGATGCAGTCTCCAAGCTGAGGGATACCTGCGCGTTTGTGATCAAGCTGGAGGAGGTGCGGGAGAAGAAGGACAGCGTCCTCACCCGTCCGCTCCGGACCAAGATTAAGGAAAAGGATCTGGCTCTGATCTGCTCCCAGTTTTCCATCATTCTGGGTACGGGGCTTCCGGTGATGCGCTGCGTGGAAATGGTCGCGGCCCAGAACCGGAGCAAGCATCTGGCGCGGATGCTTCACAAGGTCGCCGAGGACATCGGCGCGGGCTACTCCATGGCCCAGAGCTTTGAGACCAACATCCCCGGCCTGCCCAAGACCTTTGTAGAGACCGTCCGGGCCGGCGAGCAGTCCGGCGCGCTGGAAGCGTGCTTCAAGCGCCTCTACAAGTATTATGACAAATCCGCCAAGACCCGGGCCAAGATCGTCAGCACCATGACCTATCCCGTCATGGTCATCGTCACGGCCATCATCGTGTTCGCCATCATCATGGTGGTGGCGGTCCCCGCCTTTACCTCCGCCTTTGCGGACCTGGGTACGGACCTGCCCGCGGTGACCCGGTGGCTGATGAGCACCAGCGCCTTTCTGACGAAATGGTGGTGGCTGATCCTGTTTATTCTGGCTTTGCTGACCATCGGCTACCTGTCCTTCAAGCGGACGGAGCGGGGCAAGCTGGCCATCGCGAGCTACGCGCTGCGGCGGGCGCCCCTGCGGCGGCTTCACACCCTGCACCTGTCGGGGCAGTTCGCCTCCACCATGTCCACCATGCTCTCCGCCGGTCTTCCGGTGCAGACGGTGCTGGGCATCGTCAGCCAGATTTCGGACAACTATGTGTTCTCTCTGGGCGTCCGGAAGGTGAAGGAGGGCGTGGAGCGGGGCCGCGGCATTGCCGACAGCATGGAGGGCGTGGAGTGCTTCCCCAAAATGCTGACGGAAATGGTCGCCGTGGGCGAGCGCTCCGGCTCTCTGGAGGAAACGCTGGACGTGATCGGAGACTACTTCGACCACGAGGCCGCCACCATGACGGAGCGGCTGCTGGCGGTTCTGGAGCCGGTCATCATCATCGTGCTGGCGGTCATCACCGTCATTTTGCTGCTGGCAGTGTACCTGCCCATGTTCTCCATGTACGGCAGTATGTAAATCTGGTATCTCCCCGGGCGTCCACCCCGCTCCGGGCGATATAAATAGAACTTTAAAAAGAAGGAGGAACTTCACTATGCTCAAGAAGTTCACCAACAAGAAGGGCTTCACCCTGATGGAAATGCTGATCGTGGTTGCCATCATTGTTGTCCTGGTTGCCATTGCCATTCCCACCTTCACCAGCTCTCTGAACAAGGCTAAGGCTGGCGTGGATCTGGCTAACATTCGTTCCGGCTACGCCAATGCTCAGATCATTGCTATGACAGAAGGATCTGAAGCTAACGGCGCCTATGGCCTGAACAAAGACGGTACAGTGACTGCTAAGGGCGGCACGGGCACTTATACAACCCAGAGTGAGTCTAAGTATGTTGCCGATGGTACGAGCATTGCCGGCCAGTTTACTGTTGAGGCTGGCAAAGTGACTTGGGAAAGCGGAAAAACTATTACCTATACTGTTGAAAATGGCAAAGTAACGGAGATTAAGGCTGGAACTTAATCACCACAATAGCACTATTTAAATTTTTCGAGCCCTCGCCGGAGCGGTCGCTCCGGCGGGGGAACGCCCCCTTCCTTCTTGGATGAGCCGGATCTGCAGAGGGCTCATCCTTCACCGGATCAGATAGAGAAAGGGGGTGGCCGAGGGTTGGCGGCCATCCCCCACGAAGGAACATTACGCCAAGGAGGAAGCAATTATGCTGCGCCTGTCTCCGTTCATCACCGTTTACTGCTGCGCGGTGGCGGCCCTGCTGGGCGCCTGTACGGGCAGCTTTTTGGCCTGTCTGGCGTGGCGCGCCGTCCACGGGGAGTCCGTTCTCCGGGGGCGCTCCCACTGCGACGTCTGCGGCCATGTGCTGGGCGTCCGGGATCTGGTGCCGGTGTTCAGCTATCTGCTCTCCGGCGGCAAGTGCCGCTATTGCGGCGCAAAGCTCTCCGCCCGCCATGTGTGGGGGGAGCTGATCTCTGCGGCGGTGTTCGTGAGCCTGCTGCTCCAATATGATATTTCGCTCCAAACCCTCGAAGGGTGGCTGCTGGCCTGTGTGCTGCTGGCCTGCGCCTTCGCGGATCTGGAGGGGTACATCATTCCCGACCGCTTTGTGGCGGCGGGCGTTGTGCTGTTCGCCGCCACCTTATTTTGGGAGCCGGAACCGCTCCGCCGGGCGCTGGACGGCGCGCTGGGCGGCGTGACCGTGGCCGGCGGCCTGCTGCTGCTGTCCCTTTATATGGACAAGCGCATGAAGCGGGAGACGCTGGGCGGCGGCGACATCAAGCTGCTGTTTCTGACGGGGCTCTTTTTCGGCTGGAAAGGGAACCTGCTGTGTCTGGTCCTGGCCTGCGTGGTGGGGATCGTGTGGGGCCTTGCCGGAAAACGGCGGGGCGAGGCCATCCCGTGGGGGCCGTCCATCGCCGTCGGCGCGTGGATCACCGCTCTGGCGGGACAGCCGTTTATCAACTGGTATCTGGGTTTTTTTGCCTGAGTCTTTTTATCGAGAAAGCGAGGACATGACATGGGGAAGATCGTAGGCTTTGAAATTGGCGATCACAGTGTCAAGCTGGTATATTTTGCCGGTAATGAATTGAAAAAGGCGGTGTGCGCGGAGTTGCCGGACGCCATGGTGTCCCACGGACACATCCTGTCCATGGACGCTATGGCGGATTTCCTGCGGGATACCGCCCGGGCCAACGGCATTCCGCGGGCGGGGGCGGCGGTGTCCCTGTCCTTGGCGGATGCCTATACCCGGGACGTGACCATGCCCGCCATGACGGAGCAGCAGTTGGCCTACAATCTGCCCTTTGAATTCCACGATTTCCTGACGGAGGAGAAGAGCAAGTATTTCTTCGACTATTCCGTGCGGGAGATCCGGAAGGATGCGGCGGGCATCCCCGTGGAGATGGATCTGTTCGCCTGCGCCATGCTGAAGGAGCGGGTGGAGGCCTACCGGGCCATGTTCCGCCGGGCTGGCTTCAAGCTGAAGGTGCTGACGCCTCTGGAATGCGCCTACGGCGCGCTGATGGCGGAGCACATCCGCCGCACCGGCGCGCCGGAGATCGGCCGCTGCGTGGTGAATCTGGGCCATCGGGTGACCCGGATGCACTTCCTGCAGGGCGGCGAGTGCGTGGGCGTCCGGGAGATCGACATGGGTCTGGCGGATCTGGACCGGATCATTGCGGACAAGCTGGACGTGGAGATCCATGTGGCCCATGAGTATAAGCAAAACAATTTCAACGGCGTGCTGAAAACGGACTACGCCAGGGAATTTTACAGCCGTCTGGCGGTGGAGATCATGAAGGCCGTCAATTTCTACCACTACAACAACCGGGACCGGGAATTGAAGGAGCTGTATCTCTGCGGCGGCGGCGCGGCCATCATGGCCCTGCGGGAGACCGTGGCCGACACGGTGAACCTGACGGTCCGGGGCGGCGAGGAGCTGTTGGACGAGGGAATGCGCCCGTCCGAGGAGCCGTGGCTGTATCTGCGGGCCATCGGCAGCGTCTGTGAGGGAGGATTGAAATGATTCTGGAAAAAGAGCGGGAGGAGGTCTCCGTTCCGGCGCAGCAGCCGGCGGAAGCCATCCCCTATGAGCCTGCCCCCAGCGGGGCTGCCCCCCGGAAAATGATCAAATGCCCCAGCAAGACGGGCATCAATATGAACAAGCGGGAAAAGCGCACCGGCGAAATGCTGACCTTGGTGATCGGTCTGGCGGTGATCCTGCTGATGGCGGGTCTGGTGGCCCGGTTCGGCGTGATGGAGCAGTACCGGCGTCTGTCCGAGGCCCAGAGCGCTTACGGAAAGGTCCACAGCCAGCTCACCGCCTGTCAGGAACAGCTGACGGACTACGAGCAGGTGTTGGCGGAGTACCGGAGCAGCTCTCTGGACGGCATGGCGGACAGCGAGGGCAAGCTGGTCACCGTCCCCCGGCGGGACGTGCTGGATCTGGTGGAGGACCTGATGATGCCCCGCGGCAAGGTGCTCTCCGTCGAGATCCTGGATGACGCTGCCGAGGTGGAGATGTCCGATATGCGGCTGGACCAGATCTCCGAGATGTTCGCCGTGATGGAGGAGCAGCCCATCGTGCAGAGCGTGGAGCTGAATGTGGCTTCCACGGAGGAAAACAGGGCGGCTTCCGTTTTGAGCTTCTCCGTGAAGATCTATCTGCAGCCGGAAACGGAGGTGGCGGAATGAATCGGGAACTGACAAGGCGGGAAACGGTCCTGCTGCTGATCCTGGTGGTTCTGGTCATCTTTTTGGGCTACTTCAAGCTGATCTTTGAGCCGATTCAGGATCAGGTGGCCCAGTATCAGGACACGACCTCTCAGGAGCAGAGCGAGCTGGAGCAGGATCTGATCCTGCTGACGCGGAAGCAGGAAATGCAGCGCAAGATCGAGGAGGTCCGGGCCTCCGGCGAGGAGCGGACGATCCCTCAGTATGACAACAGCAGAAGGCTCATGCTGGACCTTCACCGCATTCTGGATTCTGCGGTGGACTACTCTCTGGACTTTTCCCAGAGCACAACGCAGGACAGCTACATCGTTCTGCGGCCGGTGACCATGAGCTTCCAGACCCATACCTACGCCCAGGCGCGGGCCATCGTGGACGCCCTGAGCGAAAGCGAGAATATGAACCAGATCTCCGATCTGAGTATCCGGACCAATCAGGGCCGGGACCGGGATCTGGTGCAGACGGATCTGGTGATCACGTATTTTGAGGTGGCCTCCTGACGGAAGGCCGGAGGAGAAAGGGACCCCCATGAAAAACAAGGCGACACGGAACAATATGCGCGGCTTTTCGCTGATGGAGATGCTGGTGACGGTATTGATCCTGGTGATCCTGTTTGCCTTGGCCATGATCCCGATCTCCAAAATTCAGAAAAATCTCCGGCAGACGGAGCTGGACAGCCGGGCGGAGATGATCTTCTCCGCCGTGCAGAACCGGATGACTCGGCTTCAGGCTGCCGGTCAGGACAGCTATTATCAGCCTACCGGCGGAGTAGGCGTTACCAAGCTGAACATGATCCCCGCGGACGCGGATAAGGATAATAACTACAAGCCGACCACGCTGGCCTACGTGACCTCTGACGACAAGGATAACCCGAATTCTGCCGCTTCCTGGATCTATCCGGAGACGGAAGCCGAGGCGGAACTGTGGAACGGTCATTGGGTAGTGGAGTTTGATCCTTCCAGCGGCAGCGTTTACGCGGTGTTTTTCAGTCGGGAGGACATGAAATACACGCCGAAAGACTTCGACGATTTGCGTGACCGCGACAAGCGTCTGGAGAAAGGCGCTAAGGTCGGCTACTACGGCGGCGACTCCGTAGGCGCGGCGGCGACCGAAAGCCTGGACCTTACGGTGGATGTCATCAATAAGGACCAGCTGCTGGTGGTGGCCTCCTGCAAGGTCAGTAATAAGAGGAATGACCTGAAATTTTATGCCTCCATAAAGGATGAGTCCGACAACACTGTTCAGGAATTTGAAATTAAAACCGATACCAATACGGGGGACACCGTAAAAACGGAAAACGGCCTCTGCACGGCTACGCTGGTGCTGGATAATCTCAGTGCGGGAGAAAATCTGCGCTTCGGACAGCAGGACCGCTTTAAAGATGCTAAGACAAGCAAGCATCTAATCCCCGGCGAGGACCTGACGGTGACGATCCGGGTAAAGGATGAGAAGAACAGCCAGATCCAGGGAACTTCCAAGACCGTTACCACCAACAGCCTGTTTGCGGAGGTCCGGGATCGTGGAACCGGCGGTATCGGCGGGGCCGATGGCCGGACGGCGGTGATCAAGTACGGACGGCATCTGCAAAATCTGGATCTGATAGATTCCGGATTGGAGAAGGAAAATAAAAAAGAGATGGTCATCACCGCCGCGGTGCAGGAGCGGGATATCCAATTCAAGAGCGATGAAAGCGATAGCTGGTTTGATCTGTATTTCGACCGAAAATTTACACCAATCGAAAACACTCAACTCAAAAGCTATGACAGCACTAGCGGGATATATCATCCGGCGATCTACGATCTGACGGTCGAAACGGACGGCGACGCGGGCCTGTTCAAGACCTTTGGCGGCGCGGATTTCATCGGCGAGCTGAAAAACATCCGTCTGGCCGGCGCCCAGATCACAGGAAAACAAACCATTAGCACTGGATTGGAACGAGATGGAAATGTCGGCGGTCTGGTGGGAAAACTGGACGGCGAGACAACGATCGACGGCTGCCAGGTGTACCTGAGCCGCGCCAAGGGCCAGTTGAACGGAAAAACAGAAAAAGACATTTGGATCGACGGCGCTGTGTCCGGCGGTCTGATTGGTGATGCAGGGAATAATAATCTGACGATCGAAAACAGTCTGGCCGCCACGGTGATCCAAGGCAAAACCGCTGCTGGCGGTCTGGTGGGCATAGGGCATGGAGTGATTTCGCTTGACCACTCCTATGCGGATTGCTATCTGTACAGTGATTCGGAAACCACTGAAACGGATGCAGGTTATGCCAGCGGTTTGATTGGTCGGCGAGTTGTTGCTACGGCAACGTTAAAAATCACAGATTGTTATGCCGCCGGATTTTTGGAGGGCCAGACCACTGCGGGCCTTGTGGCGTGCGACCTGTCTGCCAAAAATAATACACTGCAAAACATATACAGTGCCTGTGTTCCACTGGACGCAGACAAGTTATTAACGTATGGAACGGCTGGTAAAAACGGCACCGGAGCCAAAGTGGAACACGTCTATTATCTCGGCAATTCGGCGGAACCTACCATCGGCAAAGAGAAATACTATCAGGATCTGAACGCCGCAGACGCGGAGAAACTGTTCGCTTCTGACACTTCTAACGCCTTCACCAGAAAGAACAGCGATACCTATGCCTACAACCTGATGAAAGGTCTGGGCCTGACGCTGTACTCCTATCCCAAGCTGAAAAACCTGCCCCATTACGGCGACTGGAAGGCGGAGTTTGAAGACGGCGCACTGGTGTACTACGAGTGGTACGGTGGGGCCGACTACGGCTTCTTCGGCGCCAACGTTGAGGCGCTGTCCGACAAAACGGTGCTGGGCGACGGCTACGGCATGATCTACGAAACCGAGCCGGAGAAAAACGTGAAGGTGACGGTTGACGGCAAGACCTATGAATTGAAACCGGAGGACAAGATCCCCATTAAGGTCACCGACAAGGACGGCACATCGAAGACCTACTACCTGCTGCCCCTGCCTGCGGATCTGGTGCAGAATGTCACTGATGTCCCGGACGGCTTCTACACGAAGCTGACGGTAGGCAGCGCGGCGGGCAAGGCATACTACTACAACCCCCATTTTGCCAAGACTGCGCTGGCGGCCAAAACCGGAGCACCGGAGTTGGTCAGCATCCGCACGGCGCGGCAGCTGTACGCCTTGAGTGAATATTACAACAAATACGCCGACGAGAAGGTTCTGCACAAAGATGCTGCCTTCCAGCAGGAGCGGGGCATCGATTACGACACCTATAACTGGAAGGACTACGGCAAGGGCGGGAAAGCAGTCACTCAGCAGGCTCCCATCGGACAGACAGAAGACGCCCCCTTTAAGCACCGCTATGACGGCGGCAGCCATATCATCACCGGCGTTTCCTTTGCCAGCGGGGAGGACGGCCATGCCGTCGGCCTGTTCGGCTTTACAACAGGAACGCTGGAGAACATCGTCGTGACAACGGTGAAACCGCTGGAAAACGCCCCCACCTCCAAATTGGGCGGCAATGTCCAGTGGAAAACGGTGTATACAGGCGTATTGGCCGGTAAAAACAGCGGCACGATCAAAAACTGCGCCGTTTCCGGCTACCGGCTGTCCGGCAGCGCCTACAGCGGCAGCACCTACTACCTCGGCGGTCTGGTGGGGTGCAACGAGGGCCTGATCCAGGCATGCAGCGCCGATATTCCCAGCATCACCGGCACCAGCACCTATGCCCGGAGCTATTGTGCCGGCGGTCTGGTGGGTATGAACGACGGCAGCGGCTACATCCGCCAAAGCTACGCCCTCGGCAGCATCAAACTGACGGAGATCCGCGGCAGTGCCATGATCTCCGGCTTTGTGGGCGACAATCAGGGCACCATCCGCAACAGCTACTGCGCCACGGCGCTGACCGCGGTGACGGGCGCGGAGGTCAACGGCTTCACGTCGGATCACGGCAGCGTTTCCGACTGCTATTACCTCAGCGGCGGCACCTATACCTTCGCGGGGACGGTGCGCCTGTACGATTACAAGGCGGGCACCAACGGTGCGAAGGCGCAGAATCATAAGCAGATGAAGGCGCTGAAATTGGACGGCTTTGCCACGGTTGATAAGGAGCACAGCCTCAAACACCAGAATACGGACCCCTCTGAAACGGTGTATCCCTATCCCAGCAGCGTCACCGCCGGATCGGCCAAGACGCGCGTCCACTACGGCGACTGGCCGACCCCGGCGGACATGGGAACCATCGGCATGGTCTATTGGGAAAAGGAGGAGGGCGGCGCCAACAGCGGCTACCACTTCTCCTACATCGGCTTCACCGGAGATATCCGCAAGACGGGCAGCAGCCTTTGCACCGCCCACGATGACGGCGGCAAGATCACCGATTTCGGCTACGGCTACTACTACAAGGACGGAACAAGTGGGAACCTGACGCCGAGCGTCAACTTTGTCCTTGGAGCAAAAAACGCCGAAGCACAAACAGAGCTTGCCAAGCAGGTGTCCGGCTATACCTTCACCTGCTATCGGACCGACGGCGAAAATGGCCTGCAGCTGTCGGCAGAGACCAAAAGCAACAGTGACAGCTTTACACTTGCCGCCAACGGCACATGGACCTTGAATCAGAATGGGAAGCCCTACACCTACGCCGTCTGCCCCTTCTTCGGAGACTCCTACTGCCCGGTTGAGGATGTGGGCAATGCGCAGGATCTCGGCAAGACGGGCGCGAAAAAGCAGTACCAAATCCGCTCCGTGGAGCAGCTCCAATTCATCAACTGGAGCTGTGAAGTTACAGCAACGTATTTGGGCCCCTGGTGGAATCCTAAGTATTCTTTCACCTTTTATACCGGAACGGACCGCCCGGTGACCTCAAAAACCTATAATCAGTTCCCCTATCTGCAATACGCCACGGTCACGGAGCAAGGGGAGCAGAAGATGAGCGCTGCGCTGAGTAACTGCCCCCAACGGAGCTGGACCCAGACGCATGACCTCAATGGTATGGCACTGAACGCTCCGGCGGATGGCGCAGAGAATACTGTGTTCTATCCCATTGCCGGCGCGGTAGACAATCATACAGGCAGCGACTACAATGTTGTGCTGTATACGTGGTTTGGCGGGCAGTACAACGGCGGGAACTACTACATCAAGAACATCGCCATCAACTCCTACTGTTACAATGTGGGCGTATTCGGCACCACGGCGGGCGCAACGATCGAAAACATCATGCTCTACAGCGACAACAATGGTGTGATCCAGCGCAGCACAGGCTACACGCCGAAGGGCACAAGTACACGGAATGAAGACCAGTATCAGTGCGCCTATGCTCTGGGCGGTTTGGTGGGCATCGCTTATGATTATCAAGACAATCTTGGCAAAAGTACCATCCAGAACTGCGCCATCGCAGGTTATACCGTTGCTGATAACAGCAAAAATAAACAGCAGCTTGGTGAGGCGGTAGTCGGCGGTTTGATCGGTGTTTCCAACGTTAACCTGATGAAATGCACCGCAGTGGTGGACATTCAGATTAACTGCACCCACCGTGATAACAATGAAAACGGCGCCTTGAACGCGCCGCAATACGGCACATTTGTCCGCGTGGGCGGTATAGCTGGCGGTGTGCGCTACAGCGTGACGGACTGCTACTCCGGCGGTACGATCACTGTGGGGAATGAAACGCTCCGCGAGCGTGTTGGAAACGAAAGCGGAAGCCTACTTGACGCAAAAACACTTCAGTTTACGAACAATACCACCTTCAATATGAGTGGGGGATCAAGTCCGGCTACGTATATTTTCCTTGGCGGCATCGGCGGCAGCGGTTTCTCGTCCAACTTCGTGAACTTTACCGGCAGCACCAGTGTGATTGACGGTCAGCCGACCTATAAGAACTGCTACACCTATGTGATCTTCCCGAAGCTGGAGGGAACGATCAATGGTATCAGCCTCATCGGCAGCGTTGCGGACAGATTTGGTCAGGCGGAGCGGCTGACGATCCAAAACTGCTACTATCTTGCTGACAGTGCGAAGATCGATTTCTCCAATGCATTGCGAGCAAAGGGTGATTCGGCGAAAAGCTCGCTTGCCGATGTTTACGGAGGCGGGACGTCAAACACTGCGCAAGAGGCCGCGCGGAAGCGTATGCTCCAGGGCGACCTGGGAGATATGGCGAGCGTGATGTGGGGAAGCGGCAAGGATAAAATTTACAGCATCGGCCTGACGGAACGCACCTACGCCCAGATGTCGAACCGGAGCGACAAGACAGCCAACAACTTCCAGAAAAAGCTGGGCAATGGGTTCGGTTGGGTCACCAATATGGAAAACGGCTCCACGATCCACGGCAAGTACAGCTTCCCCGGCAGTGACGCGGCTCTGCAAGGGCAGGATTATCCCTTCCCCACCGTGCTGCGGGGAACGGACAGCACCGGGGTGACGGTCAACCTCCACTACGGCGCATGGCCCAAGGTGGGTATGCTCTGGAACGAGGGTATTGTCTCTCTGGATCTGATCGCGGACTATGTGCCGTCCTCCGGGGCCACGAAGGAACTGAAACTGAATCTGTTCAATGTACCCGAGGGGACAGGGACGAAATCGCTGGAATTCACTTACAGCCCCGAGGGCGTGGTCACGGCAAAGGCTACCAAAAACGAAACGGGTGACTTTGCGGTCACGCTGAAGGGCGAAGGGACCGGCGCAGCCGAGGTGATCGCGAAGTACGGCGACTACACCGCCCGGCTGATGGTCACGGTCACAGCTGATCTGAAGGTGAACTTGGGAGCGGAAAGCGTTGAACTGAACGTTGGAAACGAAAAGGCCGTCCAGATCAAGGCTGTTGACAAGAAGAATCAAGCGCATACAGCCACCTGGACAGTCACCAGCGATAATCAGGAGGTGGCAGCGGTCACCGAGCCTGCTGACGGCCAGATCAAGGTCACGGGCGTTACCGCGGGAGAAACGCAGCTCCGCATCACAGCGACCTGCACAGTGGGCGGCAAGGACTACACCGCCACGGCCATCCTGCCGGTAACGGTCAAGGGGGACGATACCTCGATTACACCCGATCCGGGCAGTGGAGACTGAACAAACACAATGGGACGGCGATTGCCGTCGGAATTTCCGGGAAAATGAGAGGAAAGGAGGGCGATCCGGATGAAAAAGTTGAAAAACAACAGCGGCGCTACGATCCTGATGGCCCTCCTGCTCATTTTGCTGGCCATGGCGGTGGGCGCGGCGATCCTGACGGCTGCCGTCAGCGCCGCCCACCACATGAAAAGCGACCGGGAAGCCCAGCAGAACTACCTGACGGTCAGCTCCGCGGCGGAACTGATCCGGGACAGCATTGCGGGGGACAAGTATGAGCGGACCATGACGGAGACCCATAAAACGCTGAGAGATGAAGCTGGGAACATCACTGGGGAAAATGTCTCATACAGCACTAATGTAACAAAGCCCACGGGGATCATGGGCGCATGGCTGTCCGCCTGCATTGAGGATGGCAGCGAAAACGTTCAATACGCCAGTCTCAAGGATTTCAAGGATACCATCGAAGTGGATCTGAAGATCGACGAGGATACCAGCCTGCGGACGGTGACAGCCGCCTTTTCCGCACAGAAGGACGGCCAAATTCAGGTACAGCTGTCTTTGAAGTCGGAAGAGGGTAAGACGGATGACTGCCGCATGACCCTGACCATGCAGGGGACGCTGAAAGAGGAGACTCCGGAATCCTACTCCAGCGAAGATGTCGACTCGTATATTTACAAGACCACGGTCAAGTGGGAGCCGCAGAGGATCACCAAAGGGATCGAGGTGACAGGCCCATGAACAAGCTGAGAAATAACCGGGGCGAAACGCTGGTGGAGTCTCTGGTCTCCATCTTGATCGCCGTGCTGGCCTTTGGCATTCTGGCCACGTCTGTGGTCACAGCGGAAAAGATCAACGCCAAGACCCGGAACACGGATGTTATGTTTCATTATGATGAGACAAACAAAACAAGCAAAGATATTAAGCTGCAAGGCACTGGTAAAGCCGGCTCCGGCCCGGTGTCGCTCTACGAAAACAACGGCTATTACTATTACAGCCACGATAAAACGGGGGCCGGGTCATGAAAAAACTGCGGAATCAAAACGGCCTGACCCTGACGGAGATGCTCTGCACGGTGATCATCGTGCTGCTGTTCAGCAGCCTTGTGGCGGTGGGGGCCAATGCTGCGGTGCGGAGCTTCCGCATTTCCATGGCGGACTCTCAGGCCCAGGAGCTTTGCTCCACGCTGACCACCGCCATCAGCGACAAACTGCGCTACTGCACGGTGGAGACCAACGCGGTGTTTATTCAGGGCGTGGGCTATGTGGAAAGTACGGCTGAGAATATTTTTACCGTGAATTCTGACAGCGGTCAGGTGTATCTGGGAGAAAATAAATTCCTGGGTGCATATGCCTATCCGGAGGGCTTGAAGGTCAAAGAATTTTCCGTAATCTACGAGGAGAATGTCTTCACCGTTCAATTTCAAATCAAGGACCGGCGGGACACTAAGCTGGCCGAGGCCGATTTTCAAGTGAAGCAGATCAATCAGGAGACGAATTAGACAGCATTGTAACCACCGGTTATGCCGGTGGTTACAATGCTGCATTCATAAAAATGCTGACAGAAGATATGGAGGCACAAAAATGACGATCAAGCAGTGTTATCAGGCGATGGGCGCGGATTTTGAGGAGATTTCCCAGCGAATTCCCAGCGAAGCCATGATCCGGAAATTCGCCGTGAAATTCCCGGAGGACAAGAGCTTTGCGGAGCTGACGAAAGCACTGGAACAGGGCGACGTGGAAACGGCGTTCCGGGCGGCGCATACCATCAAGGGTCTGTGCCTGACGTTGGGCTTTTCCCATCTGACCGCCCCGGCCAGCGAGCTGACGGAGCTGCTGCGGGCCGGACGGCTGGACGGCAGCGAAGTGCTTTACGGCCAGCTGGCGCAGGAATACAACAGAACGGTGGAGCTTCTCCGGGCAGTGGACTGACCGGGGGAGGGAAGCAGGCCGTCGCCGCGGTACATCGCGGCGAAGGTCTGCTGTGCATGAATATACAAAAATAAAAAGCAGGCGTTGACACGCTTTTTTGCAAGCGGAAGCAGGAGGGGATGGCTGTATGGAACGACAGACGGTCTTGATCGTTGACGATTCGGAACTGAATCGCATGATGCTGATGGAGATCCTGGGGGAGCAGTATCACTATATTGAGGCTCAAAATGGGCGGGAGGCTGTCCGGCTGATGGAAAAGAAGCTGACGGTGGATCTGATGCTGCTGGACATCAATATGCCGGAGATGAACGGCTTTCAGGTGCTGGAGCAGATGAACCGCTTCCGGTGGATCGATGAGATCCCGGTCATCATGATCTCCACCGATGAGACCAATCAGGCCATTCAGCAGGCATACGCCATGGGCGTTACGGACTATATCCGCCGCCCCTTCGACACCTTTATCGTGCGCCACCGCGTGGAAAATACCCTGAAGCTCTATGCCAACCAGAAGCGGCTGATGTATCTGGTTTCCGACCAGATCCGGGAAAAAGAGGAAAACAGCAACCTGATGGTGGGAATTCTCAGTCATGTGGTGGAGTTCCGCAACCATGAGGGCGGCGACCATATCCGCAACATCCGCGGCATAACGGAGCTGCTGCTCCGCCGGCTGGTAGAGAAGACGAAGGCCTACCACCTTTCTGAGGAGGACATCGCCCTGATCAAAACGGCTTCCGCCCTCCATGATATCGGCAAGATCACCATTCCGGAGGAGATTTTGAATAAGCCGGGGAAGCTGACCTCGGAGGAATTCGCCGTGATGAAGACCCACGCGGCAGCCGGCGCGGTGATCCTGGAGCAGATGACCTTCGGACAGGAAAAGCCGCTGTTCCGTTACGCCTTGGAGATCTGCCGCTGGCACCATGAGCGGTGGGACGGCCACGGCTACCCGGACGGGCTGCGGGGGGAACGAATCCCCATCGCCGCGCAGGTGGTGGCTCTGGCAGACGTCTACAACGCGCTGACCAGCGAGCGGTGCTACAAAAAAGCCTTTGACCACGATACGGCCATCGCCATGATCCTGGGCGGAGAGTGCGGCGCCTTCAATCCGCTGCTGCTGGAATGTCTGGCGGACGTATCGCCCCGGCTCCGCATTACGTCCCATGTCCCGCTGGACGGAGATCCCTACCGGCTGGAGGTGAACCGGCTGTCCGATGAGCTTCTGGCCCGGGCCGATCTGCCGCGGAATGACCGGGTGCAGCGGATACTGGAGTCCTTGCAGGAGCGCATCGACTTCTTCGCGTCTTGCAGCGGCGGGATCCAGTTTGAGTTCGACGCGCTTTCCGGTCTGGCGGACATCACCAATTGGGATGAACCGCCCCAGTACCGCCATACAGTGAAGAACGCTGCTCACCCGGAGTGCTTCCACCGCCTGAGTCAGAAGGATTTCCGCCGGCTGCAGGAGGCGATGGATGCCACGACCAAGGAGACGCCGGAATTTTCCGTGAGCCTGCTGCTGCCCTGCGGCACGGAGCATCACTGGTGCGATCTGCGGGTGCGGACGCTGTGGTCCGACCGGCAGCCGGAGCACTATGTGGGTGCCGTGGGTCAACTGGTGGACCCGCAGCTCTCCGTCAAAAAGCCGCTGCTGCTGTCGGCCGCAGACGTGAATACGGAGGACGGCACGCAGGCCCTCGCGGCGGAGATGCGCCGTCTGAGAATGGTGTTCGATGTTGTCCGTCTCGTAGACCCCACTACCAATTCCGTGTTGGAATTGGACGAGCAGGGCGTTCTCCATCCCAACGGCAGCCACTGCGCGGCCTTCTGGGACAACGGCCGCAGCTGCGCCAACTGCATTTCCTCCCGGGCACTCGCCCAGAAAACGACCCTGAACAAGCTGGAATTTACCAATACGGATATGTACTTCGTCATTTCCAAATACCTGTGCCTGAATGGGATGCCCTGTGTGCTGGAAATGCTGTCCAAGCTGAGTGAGGGCCGCTGGATCGACGCCAACGGCACCCGGCTCCTGCTGGATCACAGCCGGGCCGAGAACATGGAGCTGTTCATGGACCCGCTCACGAACACCTATGCCCGGCGGTATTTTGAGTCCTACCGCTCCCATCTGGAGGGCATGGAGCATGTGGCGATCATCGACGTGGACAGCTTCAAGCAGGTAAATGACGCCTACGGCCACCAGACCGGAGACACCGTCCTGCGGGACATTGCCGCCGCGATCCACTCTTGCATCCGCAGTACGGATACGCTGATCCGCTACGGCGGCGACGAATTTTTACTGCTGTTCCCGAAAATGGACAAGCATATTTTTACGCGGAAGCAGAACGAGATCCGGGAGGCGGTCCGCCGGATCGTCATTCCGGAGTATCCGGAGCTGCACCTGTCCGTCAGCATCGGCGGCGTCAGCGGCGTGCATCCCCTTGCGGAGGCCATCCGTCAGGCGGACTACCTGATGTATGAAAATAAAGAGAAATATTATACAGAAGGGGAACATGTCACCCCCCCCCGAAATGGAAGAAAATATAGAAATTTGCGATAAATAAGCATGAATATTCAATCGAAACAGGAAGGTGGAGACTGCGGTGCAGAATTGCGGAAAAGAAGCCCTGATCACCATGTTCAAAGACAGCTCCCTGCCTTTTGGCATTATCCGCGTGGAGCTGGATGAGACCGGCCGTCCGGCAGACTGGAGCTTTCTCTGCTGCAATCAGGCGTTGGAAACGCTGACGGGGCGGACCCGGGCAGAGCTGGTGAGCAACAGCTTCCTGACGCTGCGCCCGGATGGCGCAAGCGAGTGGATGGGACCGTTTTATACGGCGGCCTTTGAAAAGAGCCCCGCAAGACTGGAGGTGCGGGACGAGACGCGAAAATTCCATCTGTATATCGACTGCCTGCCCATCGACGAGGCGGGTGAGTGCGCCCTGCTTCTGCGGAACTCCTGGAAGGAGGACACCTATCGGAAAAAGCTGGAGGAGCAGATCGTCTCTTTCCAGAATATCCACAAGTCCATGTCCTCTGGTGCCTGGCACCTGACGTTCAATGACCGGTGGGAGCGGGTCTCCGTGGAATGGTCCGACACGCTGCGGCAGATGCTGGGCTTCCGCTCGGAAAAGGAATTTCCCAATGCCTTTGAAGCGTGGACCAGACAGCTCCACCCGGAGGATGAGGCGCGGGTACTGAGCGCTTACGAAGCGGTGGTGGAGGATACCACGGGGGAGCAGCCCTTTGACGTGGAATACCGCCTGCGCCACAAGGACGGCACCTACCACTGGTTCCACACCACCGGCGGCCTGTCCCGCCGGGCGGACGGGTCCCCGGAGTTTTTTGACGGGATCTTCGTCAACACCGATGAAAAGCATGAGACGCGGGAGCGCTTCCAGCGGGCTCTGCGGGAGGCGCAGACCGCCCGGCAGGAGGCGGAGCTGGACCACGAGATCATCTCCTCTGTGAGCCGGCTGTATTTCTCCATTTTCCGGATCGATCTGAAAGAGGACTTCTATGAGGAGATCTCCAGCGACAACTCCGTACATCGCCTGACGGGACAACGGGGCATGGCCCAGCAGAAGCTGAACGAGCTGTGCAGCACCTTTGTGGACCCGGAGTACCGGATGGCGGTCCGGCAGTTCTTTGACCTGTCCACGGTGCCGGACCGGCTGGCGGATACCGATACAGTGGGGATGGATTATTTAGCCACCAACGGCAACTGGTACATGGCCCGGTTTATCGAAAAGCGGCGGGATGAAGCCGGACGGGTCACCCACATCCTCTATGTGACCAGAAACGTCACCAAGGAAAAGCGGCAGGAGCTGGAACGCCAGAAGCTGAAGATCGCCTATCAGGCGACGGAAAAGGCCAACGAGGCCAAGACCGCCTTCCTGCTGAATATGTCCCATGACATCCGCACGCCCATGAATGCCATTCTGGGCTACGCGCACCTGATGCGGAAGGGACTGACGGACCCCAAGCTGCTCCACTATCAGGAGATGATCGAGGAGTCCGGCAGCCTGCTGCTGTCCATCATCAACAACGTGCTGGACATGACGAAGATCGAGAGCGGGCGGCTGGAACTGAATGAAGACTACAACCGCGTGGGCGATGTCGTCGGCAAGATCGTGGCCGTTTTCCAGGGGGAGGCCCGGAAAAAGAATCTGACACTGACCAGAGTGCAGAAGGCGACGAATCTGGATATTCTATGCGACGTTACAAAGCTGCAGGAGCTCTTTACAAACCTGATCAGCAACGCCGTCAAGTACACCCCACCCGGTGGGACCGTCACGGTCACCACCGAGGAGCTGCCCTGCGCTCAGCCGGGGCACGTGACGCTGCGTACCGAGGTAGCAGATACCGGCATCGGCATCAGCCGGGAGTTTCTGCCTCATCTGTTTGAGCCCTTCTCCAGAGAGCGGAACACCACTGCGGGCAAAGTGCTGGGAACCGGACTGGGTATGCCCATCGTCCGGAGCCTTGTGGAACTGATGGGCGGCACGATCACCGTGGAAAGCGAGCAGGGGAAGGGGGCGAAATTCACCGTGACGCTGACCCATAAGCTGGCGGATCAGGCGCACTGTGAGAAGAAGCCCGCCGGGACGGAGGAGCAGTCTGATCGCTGCTTCACCGGGAAGCGGCTGCTGCTGGCGGAGGACAATGACCTGAACGCGGAGATCGCCACCGCGTTTTTGCAGGATATGGGCTTTACGGTGGATCGGGCCGTAGACGGCGCCGACTGCGTGGACCGGTATCAGCATGAGGCGGCCGGGACCTACGGCCTGATCCTGATGGACATTCAGATGCCCAATATGGACGGCTATCAGGCGACGCTGGCGATCCGCGGTCTGCCGGATAAGGAAAAGGCCGGGATCCCCATTGTGGCCATGACGGCCAACGCCTTTGCCGAGGACCGGCAGAAGGCCTTCAACGTGGGAATGAACGGCCATATTGCCAAGCCCATCAATACGGAGATCCTGCGGGAAACGCTGCGGGAATTACTTTGAAACTGAGGAAAACGAGATACATGAAACGCATCACAGCACTTATTTTGACCTGTCTGTTGTCCGTGGGGCTGCTCTGCGGCTGCGGCGCACAGCAGCCGGAACCCGCACTCCCCGAGATCATCATCGGCAGCGATACCTACCCGCCCTACGTCTATCTGGACGATAACGGCGACCCCACCGGCATCGATGTGGAGATCGCCACGGAGGCTTTCCAGCGGATGGGATATCAGGCGGTGTTCACCACCATCGACTGGGAACAGAAGAAAACACTGGTGGACAGCGGCGAGATCGACTGCATCTGGGGCTGCTTCTCTATGAGCGGCCGGGAGTATGACTACCAGTGGGCCGGGCCCTACGCGATCAGCCGCCAGGTGATCGCCGTGGACGCGGGCAGCGATATTTACACCATGGGCGATCTGGCCGGAAAGACCATCGCCGTGCAGTCCACCGGAAAGCCGGAGGATCTGTTCCTCCACCACCGGATCGCCGATATCCCGGAGTTCGGGGTCATTATCAGCCTGGAGGACCGTGGCGTGCAGTACGCCGCGCTGGACTGCGGCTATGTGGACGCTGTTGCCACCCATGAGATGGCCATTCTGCAATATATGGAGGACTACGGGGCGGAGTTCCGTATTCTGGACAAGCCCCTGCTGGTCACCGGGATCGGCGTCGCCTTTTCCAACAATGATAACCGGGGGCTGGCCCAAAGGCTGACGGAGACCTTTGCCCAGATGCGGCAGGACGGCACTCTGCAGGAGATCCTCGGCAGATATCTGGAGCACCCCGAAACCTATCTGGAGGTAGAGAGCCTTGGGCAGTAAAAAAACACAGAGCATGTTCAGCGCAAGGTTCTGGTATGCCTGTCTTGCGGTGGGGATCATTGCTTTGAGCGTGGTGTACACTTCCTCCCACAAGGCGGATATCCGCCGGTGCGAGGAACGGCTGACGACCACAGTCGAATTTATCAAGGATCAGACGGACAGCTATGTGAACTACAACAATATTGCCGTCGCCAAAAGCCTGATGCGGGGCAGTACCGTCATTCGGACGCTGGAGGAGGTCTCTCTGGATTGCAGCGAGGCGGAACTGAAGGCGTATGCCGACAAGCTGTGGCTTACAGGCATTTCCGTACTGGATCAGCAGGGGAACGTGGTGTGCGAGTACACGGAGCACGGCATCGGCTATGCCCGGCTCCGGACCGATCTGGAACGGGCGCCGGTCCTTGACGTCATCGACCATCCCCAGAAGACCTATGTGAAGCGGGTATATCTGGAGGACGGCACCTATGCCGATATCGCTGTACATAGCTGCGCCAATAACACCGGCGCGGTGCTGGCCTACCGCCATACGCAGGCGCCCTTTTCCCAGAAGTCCGTCCTGTCCGTCCAGACTCTGCTGAACGGCTATGACGTCGACACCGTGGCAACCTTCCTTGTGGTAAAGGGGAGCCGGGTGGAGGCGTCCAATGACCCGGAGCTCATCGGAAAGGACGTTTCCGACGATCAGCTGATCCAGTCGATCCGAAAGGGCAATCAGTCGGAAAAGCTGACATTTGTGAACGTCGGAAATGGTTTAGAGCAGTACTACGGCATGTATAGCCACGGGCGGAATTACTATCTTTACGCATACGTTCCCGCCAGTCAGATCGACAGCGCCACCTCGCCGAACCTGACGTTGGCTCTGGCTGCGTATATCCTGATCCTGGTGCTGGTCCTGGGGCTCCGCTGGAGCACCGCCCGGAAATTCCAGCTCCGGCAGGAGAAGTCCGAGCAGGCTTATAAGGAATCTCTGGAGCAGAAGAATGCCGAGCTGGAGCTTGCCGTCCGCCATGAGGCGGCGGCGAACCGCGCCAAGCGGGAGTTCCTGTTCAATATGTCCCACGATATCCGCACACCGATGAACGCCATCATCGGCTTCACCTCTTTGGCGGCCACCCATATTGACAACCGGGATCAGGTCATTGATTACCTGAAAAAGATCTCCACCGCCAGCCAGCATCTGCTGTCCCTCATCAACGATGTGCTGGATATGAGCCGCATCGAAAGCGGTCGGGTCACCCTGGAGACAAAGCCGGTGTATCTGCCGGATCTGGTGCATGACATCCGGGACATCGTTCAGTCGAACATCGTTGCCAAGCGGCTGTCCCTGTTCATCGATACCATCGATGTTGTGGATGAGCAGGTCATTGCCGACCCCATGCGGCTCAACCAGATCCTGCTGAACATCCTGTCCAACGCCGTGAAATTCACGCCCACCGGCGGTATGGTCAGCCTGCGGATCGTGGAGAAGCCCACCGCGCCGAAGGGGTATGCGGACTATGAATTCCACATCCGGGACAACGGCATCGGCATCAGTGAGGAGTTCCGGAAGCATATCTTTGAGCAGTTCTCCCGGGAGGAGACCTCCACCGTCAGCAAGACCCAGGGCACCGGTCTGGGAATGTCCATCACCAAGAGCCTTGTGGATATGATGGGGGGGACCATCACCGTGGAGAGCGAGCCCGGGAAGGGCTCGGAATTCGTGGTGGCACTGCGGTTCCCCGTCAGCGGAGAGAAGCAGGAGCCGAAGCAGATCGCCCAGCTGGAGGGCCTCCGTGCCCTGGTGGCGGATGACGATACCGGCACCTGTCTGAACGTCAGCAAGATGCTGCAGTCCATCGGGATGCGGCCGGATTGGACCATCTCCGGCAAGGAGGCGGTCATCCGGGCCAAGGACGCCATGGAGCAGGGGGACGCCTTCAGCGTCTATATCATCGACTGGCTGATTCCGGATATGAACGGCATCGAGGTGGTGCGTCAGGTCCGCAAAATCATCGGGGATGCGACGCCCATCATCATTCTCACCGCCTATGACTGGACGGATATCGAGACGGAAGCGAAGGCGGCCGGCGTGACGGCCTTCTGCGCGAAACCGCTCTTTATGTCCGAGCTGCGCAGCGTGTTGGCGAAGCCCTTCGGCGCGGAGGATGCGTCGGCCGCGGCAGAAAAAGGACCGGATTTCTCCGGAAAGAAGCTGCTGGTGGTGGAGGACAACGAGCTGAATCTGGAGATCGCCTCCACCATTTTGCAAGAGGCCGGCTTCGAGGTGGACACGGCGGAAAACGGGCAGATCGCTCTGGAAAAAGTGGAGAATGCCCCTGCGGACCGGTACGATCTGATCCTGATGGATATACAGATGCCGGTGATGGACGGCTATGAGGCCACCCGCCGTATCCGCGCCCTTTCGGACAAGGAGAAGGCCAGCGTCCCCATTGTGGCCATGACGGCCAACGCCTTTGAGGATGACCGGAAAAACGCGCTGAATGCCGGGATGAACGGCCATATTGCCAAGCCGCTGGACCTGCCGAAGCTGTTCCGCGTTCTGTCGGAGCTGATGCGGTAACGCCGCCGAGCCGCACGTCCGGAGCAGAAAACGCAAAAAAGAGTTCCGCCTTTGCCATGATCGGCAAAAGCGGAACTCTTTTTCTGCCGGCACCGGGCAAAACCCCGAAGGGGATCTGCGTTTTCAGGGTCTGCTTTGGGCTTAGACCCTTCAATTACGGTTCAAAGCCCCGGGATCACGCCCGATAGGCTGCGAAAAGCTTAAAATTCTTTATATATTTCTTAACGAACTCTTGTCAACCGCGCAAGGCTGTGTTATTATTTTCTATAAGTAAATCGCAGGCAAACCCGGCGCAAGCCGGTGACGCAAAGCTAAAGGGACCCACCGGGTCAGCCAGCTGCCGACGACGGGCCGCCGTCATTTTTTGCTGGACCCGGCTGCTTTGCGGATTTTTGAAACGCGGGAGCTGGCAGGCATGGAGCTATTTGGCGGCAGGATCGATCAAAGCTGCGCAGAGACTTCTCTGTGTGCTTGCGGTGTCCAAAACCTGATATTCTGAGAACAAAACACTTTCGGATGTGGTGTTCCACGTCCTGAAGGTGTTTTTTTGAGGGCAGAAGCAAGCGGGATGGAACGGATTTTTTTGAAGGGACGATGACCTATGAAAGAGAGAACATGGGCATGTATGGCTACGCTGCTGCTGACGCTGGCGATGAGCGTTTCCCCCCTGGCAGGCTGCGCCGGGAAAACCGCGGAGGATGAGGAGGAACCCATCCAGGTGTATTTGTGGACGGCGAACCTGTATGAAAAGTATGCCCCCTACGTCCAGGCCCAGCTTCCGGACGTGGACGTGGAATTTGTGGTGGGAAACAACGATCTGAATTTCTACAAATTCCTCAATGAAAACGGCGGGCTGCCGGATGTGATCACCTGCTGCCGGTTTTCTCTCCATGACGCACAGCCGCTGAAGGACAGCCTGATGGATCTTTCCACCAGCAACGAGGCGGGCACCGTTTATAATACCTACCTCAACAGCTTCATGAATGAGGATGGCAGCATCAACTGGCTGCCGGTGTGCGCGGACGCCCACGGCTTTGTGGTGAACCGCGGATTGTTTGAGCAGTATGAGATCCCGCTGCCTACGGACTATGACAGCTTCATTTCCGCCTGCCGCGCCTTTGAGGCCGTGGGGCTCCGGGGCTTTACCGCCGACTACTCCTATGACTACACCTGTATGGAGACCTTACAGGGGCTGTCTGCCACGGCGCTTTCCTCCTCGGCGGGACGCAAGTGGCGCACCGCTTACAGCGACCCCGCCAATACGGAGCGTGTGGGCCTGGATGATACGGTGTGGCCGGGAGCCTTTGAGCGCATGGAGCAATTCATCCGGGACGTACATCTGACTGCAGAGGACCTGAATAACAACTATGACACGGTTACCGAGCTGTTTCAAAACGGCCAGCTTGCCATGTATTTCGGCTCCTCCGCAGGGGTGAGCCTGTTCCGGGAGGCGGGCATCGACACGGTGTTTCTGCCGTTTTTCGGTGAGAATGGCGAAAAGTGGCTTATGACAACGCCGTATTTTCAGGTGGCGCTGAACCGGGAACTGGAACAGGATGAGGCGCGCCGGGAAAAGGCCATGAGGGTGCTGAAGGTGATGCTGTCGGCGGAGGCCCAGAACATCGTCTGCAACGGGCAGGATACGCTGAGCTACAGTCAGAATGTGCCCCTTCGCTTTACGGACGCACTGCAGGAGGTGCGGCCGGTGGTGGAGGAGAACCACATGTATATCCGCATCGCCTCCAACGATTTCTTTTCTGTCTCGCAGGATGTGGTCTCCAAGATGATCGCGGGAGAGTACGGCGCGGCGCAGGCGTATAAGGCGTTTGACTGCCAGCTCCGTGAGCCCAGAGAAGTCTCTGAGGAGACCGTTCTGACAGTGGAGCGAACCTATTCCAATACCTTCCGCCCCGAGGGCGGCAATGAGGCTTCTTCCGTGATGGCCAACACGCTGCGGGGCGTCTATGGGACCGATGTGCTGATCGCGGAAGGGAGCAGCTTCACCGGCTCGGTGCTTCAGGCGGACTACACCGAGAAGATGGCCGGGTACATGATCATGCCCAATGGGCTGCTGGCCTACCAGCGGGAAATGAGCGGCGCCGAGCTGAAGGAGACCATCAAAGCCTTTGTGGAGGGCTGTGAGGGTGGCTTTACGCCGTTTAACCGGGGCTCTCTGCCGGTGGTCAGCGGCATTGCCATGGAAGTGCGGGAGGATCACGGGACGTATACCCTGACGAAGGTCACACGGGACGGGAAGGCAGTCCGGGACGAGGACACCTTTACCGTGACCTGTCTGGCTGCGGCGAAGCACATGGCGCCCCTCCTTGCGGATGAAAGCCGCATGTTTGAAGGCGGAGACGTTCATGTGCGGAATACCTGGACCGAATACGCCGCACAGGATGACGCCGTTCTTGCGGAGCCTGAGACCTATATCAGCTTGAGGTAAGGATAGATGGAAGAAACGCATTACCGCGCAAAAAGGATGAGACCGTTGGGGAAGCGGCGGGTGGCTGCTTTGGCGGCGGTGCTTGTCCTGTTATTGGGGATCGCCGCTGCCGGCGTCCGATATTTCGACTTCGTGTCCCGGACCGTCTACGAGGAGAGCACCGCCCATCTGGCGGAGGTGCTCCACCAGTCCAACAATATGCTGAATGAGGTGGTGGAGAAGAACCTGACCTACCTGCACATGTGGGAAACCACCATGCGGCATATTTCCGACGAGGACGAGATCCGGCAGTTCATCGAGTCTGTTCAGCAGGAAACGGGCTTTTCCGACTTTTACTTCCTCTCCACCGATGGCAACTATATGACGGCTGCGGGGGAGACGGGGTATCTGGGCATACAGGATGATCTGGAGGAACAGATCACCCAGGGCGGCGACATCGTCATGACTGCCGTGCTGCCCGGAAAGCCGGAGATGCTGGTGTTTGCCTGTCCGGAAAAGCAGGGAACCTATCGGGGCTTCGCGTATGACGCCGTGGCGGTTTCCTATTACAATGACGATATTGTGAAGGTGCTGGATATCTCCGCCTTTGACGGGACTGCCAGCAGATATGTGCTCCATCCCGACGGCCGCATCATCATCAACTGCGCGGCGCAGATGGAAGAGGACGTCTACAACCTGCTGGCCGCCATGCAGGAGCGCTCTCCTCTCACCAGTGAGGATATTCAGACCCTGTCCGACGATTTCTCGCAGGGCCGCAGCGGCTCCCGGCTGGTAACACTGGACGGTACGCGGTACTACATGACGTATCAGAGCGCCCACATTCTGGATTGGACGATCGTGGGCCTTGTTCCGGCGGCGGTCGTCAACGCCGGCATGAACGCGCTGCAATCCAGCACCATCGTGATGGTGAGCATGATCGTCCTTGGCATTTCCGCGCTGGCCCTTGCGCTCGTGCACCGAAAGAGCAGCGTCAAGCTGAGACGGAAGGACATGGAGATCCTGTACCGGGATGAGCTGTTCATGAAGCTCTCCATGAACGTGGACGATGTGTTCCTGATGCTGGACGCCCAAACGGATCGGGCGGATTATGTCAGCCCAAACGTGGAAAAGCTGCTGGGGATCACGGCGGAACAGATCCAGGAGGACGTTCATGTTCTGGGAAAGCTGCATCCCCAGGAGTCCGCAGAGCAGACGCTGAACGTTCTCACGGGGCTTGCGGTCAACGAGCAGCGTGAATGGGACTTTGAATATATCCACCAGAAGACCGGCGAGCACCGCTGGTTCCACATTATCGCCATGGGCAGCAACGTGGAGGGCAGAACGAAGTATATTCTGGTCATGTCGGACCGGACTGCCGACAAGGAGATCAATCAGGCCCTTTCGGAGGCTGTCCGCGCCGCGGAGACCGCCAACCGGGCCAAGAGCACGTTCCTTTCCAATATGTCCCATGATATCCGCACGCCTATGAACGCCATCATCGGCTTCACCACGCTGGCGGTGAGCAATATGGATGACAAGGAGCGGGTTCAGGACTACCTGAGCAAGATCCTGGCCTCCGGCAACCATCTGCTCTCCCTCATCAATGACATCCTGGATATGAGCCGCATCGAAAGCGGCAAGATCCATCTGGAGGAGACGGAGACCAACCTGTCCGATGTGCTGCATGACTTAAAGACCATCGTCAGCGGGCAGATCCACGCAAAGCAGCTGGAGCTTTATATGGACGCCATGGATGTCACCGATGAGGACGTCTATTGCGACAAGACGCGGCTGAATCAGGTGCTGCTGAATCTGCTGTCCAACGCCATCAAGTTCACCCCGGCAGGCGGAACGGTCTCCGTCCGGCTCAGACAGCTTCCGGGGACCCGGAAGGACCGGGAGCAGTATGAGATCCGGGTCAAGGACAACGGCATCGGCATGAGCCCGGAATTTGCGAAAAAGATCTTCGATCCCTTTGAGCGGGAGCGGAGCTCCACTGTGAGCCGGATCCAGGGCACCGGTCTGGGCATGGCCATCACCAAGAACATCGTGGATATGATGGGCGGCACCATCGAGATCCGGACAGAGCCGGACAAGGGCACCGAGTTTATCATCCGTGTGGCGCTGCGCGTCCAGCCGGAGCACCACCGTGCGGAGCGGATCGCGGAGCTGGAGGGCCTGAAGGCTTTGGTGGTGGATGACGATTTC